>Ga0065721_10049462_pt1 | contig 33803 bp, 29 predicted proteins | sample Mesricmetagenome_FD_59108 | JGI IMG/M metagenome (GOLD analysis project Ga0065721, IMG submission 59108) | Mesophilic microbial community from rice straw/compost enrichment Sample: eDNA_1 v2 (version 2) | ecosystem: Engineered > Solid waste > Grass > Composting > Bioreactor | place: USA: Davis... | reverse complement strand
GGCGGGCCAGCCATAATTTTTGCCGGGTTGTATGCGGTTGATCTCGTCGCCGCCACGCGGACCAAACTCACCTTCCCACAAATCGCCGGTTTCAGGATGCCAGGCCAGTCCCTGCACATTGCGGTGGCCATAAGAATAAATCTCGGGTCGGGCATTGGACTGTCCTTCAAAAGGATTGCCCGGTGCGGGTTTGCCATCGGTAGTAATACGCAATACCTTGCCCAGGGCTGCATTCAGCGATTGAGCCAGGGGGCGGGTGGCCAGGTCAGAACGCTCGCCGGTACTTACTACCAGGTTGCCCGATTTATCGAATAAAATACGTCCGCCATAATGCAGGTTGCTGTTATGGGCGGGCGTAGCGCGATAGATGACCGTTGCATTTTCAATCTTTGTTTCATCGGCCGATAATTTTCCCTTGGCTACGGCCGTAAGGTTACCGCCCTGCGTATTTTCTGAAAATACCCAGTATACCATGCGGTTATTGTTGAAGTCGGGATCGAGGGTGAGGCCCAGCAAACCGCCCTGGCCCTTGTCGTTCACAGCAGGTATGCCGGTAATGGGGTTGCTGAGTTTACCATCGGTAGCGGCAATACGCATGGTGCCGCCTTTTTCGGTGATCAGGAAACGGCCATCGGGCATTTGGGTGATGCCCCAGGGCCTTTTCAGGTCGCTGGTAAGCACAATGCCTTCATAAGCGGTTTGTGTTTTTACCGAGCCAATACGGGTTTGGCCAGGGAAGGCCGGTTTATAATCCGAATTGGGCTTGCGGGTTTCCACGGGCGCCCCTGTGCTGTCGGATGATGCGGTGGCCGTGGCATTCGAGTCGGCATTGGCTCCCATGGGCTTGCCACCTCCATCGTTGCAAGCCAGCGCCAGAAAGGATAGATATACAGGTAAATGTGAAACGGTAAACATAACAGCGTGGTTTTGTGAACAAGTTAGTGGGTTAGCAACGAATAAAAAAAACGTTTGCTACTAATAATTGACTGATTCGGTAAATAATTAATTATTATGCCAGCCGGCGGGCTATGGCCTTATCTACCCAAAAATAACTGAACTTTATGGCTCATATCTGACAATATGCAATTCAAATTATTTCCGAAAGAAGTATATATAAACCGCAGAAACGCCCTGAAAAAGCAGCTCGGGTCTGGCATCATCCTGTTATTGGGCAATGAAGAAAGCAGCATGAATTACAGGGATAATTGTTACCCGTTCAGGCAGGACAGCAGTTTCCTGTATTATTTCGGGCTGGATACACCCGGGCTGGCGGGTTTGATAGATGTGGAATCGGGAGAGGAGATCATTTTTGGTGATGAGCTGACCATGGATATGATCATCTGGACGGGCCCTTTGCCATCGGTGGCCGAGATGGCGGCCGAAGTGGGCGTTGCAAAAACGCGGCCGGTGGCTTCCATAACAGATTATTTGAAAAACGGGCGCCGGGTGCATTTGCTGCCGCCTTATCGTCCTGAAAATAAAATCAAGCTGGCTGCCTGGTTGGGTAAATCGGTATTTGAAATTGATCAATTGGCTTCAGAGGACCTGATCAGGGCCGTGGTGGCGCAACGCATTATCAAGGAAGATATTGAGATAGCCGAAATGGAAAAAGCGGTTTCCATTAGCGTGGATATGCACCTGGCGGCAATACAAATGACCGAACCGAATATGGTGGAATATGAAGTGGCCGCCAGGGTAGCGGAAGTGGCTTTGTCGGCAGGAGGGGGGCTCTCGTATCCCGTCATTTGTACTGTGAACGGGCAGGTATTGCATAACCATTATCATGGCAATACTTTACGGGAGGGGCAAATGTTATTATTGGATGCAGGCGCCGAAAACGATATGCATTATGCCGGTGATCTCACGCGTACTTTCCCGGTAGGTAAAAAATTTACGGAGCAGCAGCGGGAAATATATGATGTGGTGCTGGCATCGATGGAACATGCCATTGGTTTGCTGAAACCGGGTATTCCTTATAAGGAAATACATACCAGGGCTTGTGAAAAATTAATGGAAGGATTGAAAGCTTTGCAGCTGGTGAAGGGCGATGCCACGGAAGCTGTGGCGGCAGGGGCGCATACCCTGTTTTTTCAATGCGGACTGGGGCATTTGATTGGACTGGATGTACATGATATGGAAGATTTGGGTGAGCAATATACCGGGTATACAGATACATTGAAGAAAAGCACCGAGTTTGGGTGGAAGTCGCTGCGGCTGGCGCGGGAACTGGAGCCGGGCTATGTGCTTACCGTAGAGCCGGGGGTATATATTATACCGGAGTTGATAGATCAATGGAAGGCGGTGAAAAAACATGAAGCTTTTATTAATTATGAGGTGGTGGAAAAATATCGTTCGTTTGGTGGTATACGTATAGAAAATAATTATGTAATTACCGATACTGGTAGCCGGCGATTGGGTGAGTTTTTGCCGGTTGCTGCGAAAGAAATTGAAGCGCTGCGGCAATAGTTTATTCCAAGGAAAAGGCCAGTAGTACATTACCGGGTTTTTGTCCAAACAAACCATACCCGGAATTTACAAACAACATACCATTGCTCACTACCGGGGGCGGTCCGTCTATGGCGCCGCCTTTGCCGGGTACGCCGTTCACTGTTTCATATTCCTTCACTGTGTTGAATTCCCAAAGTATATGTCCATTACGAGCATCATGCGCCCGTATATAACCATCCAGACTACCGGCCCATACAATTCCCTCCGTCACCAATGGCGCGGCCGAATTACCATTCAAACAACCTTTTTTATCACCGCATTCCGGCGCTGCTTTCCAGACAATTTTACCGGTCACCAAATCCAGCGCAAATAAACCCGGCGATGCCTGTACACTACTATCCCTTTTATCTAAAGCCAGCATATTATCTGAATTGGCAGCATACACATACTGTCCGTCACTGGCCATACCCCAATGAATGCCACCCAACATACCGCCTTTGCCGATACGTGTTTGCCATAACAATTTACCGGTAAATGGTTCCAGTGCATGCACTACGCCAGATTTCTGTCCTGCTACCAATATCTCGCTCCCATCCTTTCTCTTAACTAGTATAGGCGCCATGCCAAAATCAAGATCGGGCCCGGCGCTATCCGGACAATTATTCAATAAAGGACAAGCCGAATTATAGGTATCATGCGGCGTGGCCTGGAAATTCCATTTCAGCTTACCCGTCATCAAATCCAGCGCCTGCAAGGCGTCACTGGTAGTGGTAGCAGGCAGGGAATAATTCTCGCCGGTACCTATATACAACAACCCTCTTTTTGCATCAACCGTGGGACTACACCATACCGGCGCCCCGGAAGGTCCGTAAACCGGCCTGTTTCGCTTGTTCTTACCAACATATTTTGCCGTTGGTGTCACGCGGTGTATCCAGATACGTTGGCCTGTACACGCATCCATTGCCACCACTCCACCCGACGAAAAGCAGCATGTATACCGTCCATCAGCCGCCGCACCCACTTCCATGGAACTGATGGGCACATATATGACACCGTTATAGACCGCCACACTGCCGGTAACAGCCGATTGCGCATCAAAACCGGCACGCTGCCGCCATAACAGCTTGCCCGTGCGTACATCCAGCGCATATACATTGGTGCCAAAATCAGCGAAATACGCAGTGATGGCCTTACCCGAGCGCACCACGCTGATGGCGCCACGCACGGCTGCATTGGCGGCAAAATGCCAGCCCACCTTGCCCGTTTGCCGGTGAATGGCATACACATCACCCATTTGTGCACCTACCACCAGCCAGTTGCCCACCACGGCCGGTTTTGTACGCATGATACCTGCACCGGGAAAGGCAAAAGCCCATTTCAGTTTCAACGATGGCACATTGTTGACCGTAATACCCGCCTGTTCGGCCGTACGAAAACCTTCGCCCGATAGACTATTACCCCAGCCGGAATGATCGTAGGACGTGGCTTTTTCAGGTGCAGTGAATTCAGTAAAAGCCTCTTTGGGTAAACGGTTATCGGTGAGTTTGCTTTGGGTGATCCATTGCGCCACGGCTTTTCGTTCGGCTTCGGAAAGCGGCGCGGCCTGCTGCTGCATTTTGCCGCTGTTCATGGCGGCCAGTATGCTGTTGGGGGTCATCAATGTGAGTATGGTATAACCAGGCGCCGCCCCAACGCCTGAATCCTTATGACAGCTATAACAATGCGTGGCAAACAGGCGTTTGCCCATTTGCATGGTGGTATCCTGCCAGGTGGCATAAAAAGCAATTTTTAACTCAGGCGACGGTTTTGGCGCTTTATATGTCTCGCTCAAGGCTATCAGGGAAACGGTTACCGCTATAAATGAAGTGAAGTGCATGGCATGTCATTTAGGTGCAGGGTAAAATTAGGACCCCATGCAGGGCCACCCAACCGCTTTTCGCCAGACTGCATTTTTTTCGCTGAACGGTTGTTTTAACGCGACGAATTACCGGCAATTCTTTTCAGTAATTCCTGCCGCTGTTCGCGCGACACGGGAATTTGTTGCGCGCCAATCTCCACAAAATTACCCTTGATGGTTTTTACCTTATCAATGGCAATGGTAAAGGAACGGTGAATGCGCAGGAACTTTTCTTTGGGCAATTTCTCCGTAATGCTGGTAAGTGACTGGTAACTCACAAAAGCATCGTCAGGCGTTTTTACACGTATATAATCTTTCAGGCTTTCGATGTATAATATCTCACTGATATCGATCTTCACAAATTTGCGGTCTACCTTCAGGAACAGGAAATCTGATTCGGGTTTGGCCACCGGGCTGTTTTTAAATGCCCTTTCCATGGCCTTTATAAAACGAGGGAAAGAGATGGGCTTGAGTAAATAATCCAGCACTTCAAATTCAAAACCCTCCACGGCGTAATCGCGGTAAGCTGTGGTAACGATCACCTGCGGCGGGTTGGATATGCTTTTTAACAAATCGAAACCGGAAAGCATGGGCATTTCAATATCCAGGAAAAGGATATCGAACGATTGCTGCTGCAATAGCTGGAAAGCATCGATGGCATTTTCGCAACGATGTATATGCGTAATGTGTAACCGCTGCAGGTAATTTTCAATGACATCGATGGCCAGCGGTTCATCATCGACGATCAGACATCGTACATCGCTTACCATACTGGTATTTTTAATGAAACAATATACTGGTTATCCTTTGTATGCATATCCAGCGTATACTGGTTTCCATACAATAATTCAAGCCTTCTTTGTGCATTTTTTAAGCCAATACCCGTTTGGTCGGAAACTGTAAACTGGTTGCCCACGGGATTTTCTACCCTGAAATGTACAAAGCCATCGTGCACTCCTAATGATATGCGGATCTTAATATGATGAATTATATGGCGCGTACCATGTTTAAAACTGTTTTCTACAAAAAGTATCAATAACATGGGCGGAACGGCCACCTTTTCCGTGGGTCCGCTTACGTCGAATTGCACCTCCAGGCGCCGGCCAAAACGCAGTTGCTCCACATCGATATAATTCTTCAGGTACATGATTTCCTTGTCCAGCGCAATTTTAGGCGTATTGGATTCGTAGAGCATATAACTCATCAGGTCGGATAATTTCAACACCACCTCGGGCGCCTGCTCCGATTTTTTGAGAGTGAGACTGTACAGGTTGTTCAGTGTATTGAAGAAAAAATGTGGGTTGATCTGCGATTTTAAAAAGTTCAGTTCGGTTTCCAGGTATTGTTTTTCTTTTTCCCTGATCCATTGTAGCTGCAACAGCCAGTCTTTGGCCAGCTTCATACCGGTGGTGACACTGATAAGAGAGAACAGTTCAAAATTCCTCGACAGTATATTACGAAAGGAAAATTCCACACCAACGGCATAGTAGGGTGAGCCCAGGCTTACATTCAGGCGGTGAATAAATGTATTGAGGAAAGAAATGGTGGTGATACAAAGCAGCAGCACCAGGGCATAGCGTACGTATTTGCCGGCAAACAATAGCCGCGGCATCAGCACGTAAAAATTGAAATAGGTAAGCAGCAGTTCGCCAGGCAGAAACAGCAGCATCAACAGGTAAAAGGCCGGCTCGGTAATGCCGTACAGGTTAAAGAACAGGAAACCTACAAAAAGGTTGTAGATGAACCAGAACAATACATGGTAGAGCCAGCGGCGTTTGAGCAGCCATGATTTACGGAAGTCGGGTCCCTGTATGGTGGAATTGTATACGGCCATTCCGGTAAATTTACTGTTTCGGAGCCATGAAAGCTGCACAGGCCCTGAATAGCAGATTTTACCCGGTAAACGGCAGCATTTACCCCCTTAATCGTCGTTGGGCGTCTTTTTATTCGGCTCGGGATCAATAAATTCCGGCTGGTCTTTGAACCGCTGGTCTTTTTCGTTCAGTTTGGGATAGGATTTTCTTTTTTCTTCTTCTTTGGGGTCGCGGTTGATGGAGTAGTCGGCGGAACCTTCTTTTATCTTGTCGTTGTGTTTGTTGTCTTTGTCCATGATTGTTTTTTTAATGAATTGCATCAAATACGGTACCACCCATGCGCTTGCTACCCTGCCGGCAATGTGGAAAATTATAACCACTCCCGTATACTCATTTTGCACAGTTTTCGTTTTATATACCGCATCACCATTTTTTCATATTATGAAAAAACCGCTGATCGTATCCTTGTTAACTATTTTTTGCTGGTTCATTTACGCACAAACCGGCGACCTGGAACTGAGCATCCAACGCGGAGAAGCCGTATACAACGCCACCTGCAAAGCCTGCCACCAGGATAAAGGGCAGGGCCTGGAGAATGTATACCCGCCACTGGCCCAATCAGACTACCTGGCCAAAGATCCCAAACGCGCCATTAACATTGTACTGCATGGTTTGAATGGCGAAATTGTCGTGAACGGTAAAAAATATAACCTCGATATGCCCGCCCAATCGCACCTGACCGATCAACAGATCAGCGATGTGCTGAACTTTGTTCGCAATAGCTGGGGTAATAAAGGCAAAGCCATCACCGCCGCCCAGGTAAAAACAGCCCGCTAATTCAAAAATCAGCAATACCCAATCAGACTGGTTGTCGTATTTTTAATATGTGAAAGAGATCACATCTATCATTCATGCTTATAACCAGGCGCAGCAGCAGGGCCAACAAACCGCCCTGGCCACAGTAGTACATGTGCAGGGATCATCGTATCGCCAGCCCGGCGCCCGTATGCTTATCACACAGGATGGCCAGCTTACAGGCGCCATCAGCGGCGGCTGCCTCGAAGGCGATGCGCTGCGCAAGGCCCTACTGGTGATGGCGCGGCAGCAACCCATGCTGGTGACCTACGATACCACCGATGAAGACGATGCCAAACTGGGTGTGGGACTGGGATGTGAAGGCATCATACATATCATGATAGAACCCATCGATGCACAGCAACCACATAATCCCATTGAACTGTTAAAGGCTATTACCGCGCAAAGACAAAAAGCCGTGCTGACTGTACTGTTCGCATTAAACGACCGCAAAGCCATTCAGCCCGGCACCTGTTTGCTGCAAATGGAAAACGGTACCGTGTTGGGCAATACCCGTTACCATGGTTTACTGCCGGATATTAAAACCGTTTTTGAAGAACAGCTGTCTGTCATCAAACCATATGCAGGATACACGGCTTTTCTGCAATACATACCACCTGCCGTTTCACTGGTGATCATCGGGGCGGGCAACGATGCCATTCCGCTGACGCAAATGGCGCAGATCATGGGCTGGCAAATTACTGTGGCCGATGGCCGCCGGGGCTATGCCACTCGCGAACGTTTTCCTGCCGCCCACCAGTTATTTTTTACCAAACCCGAACAGGTGGTGGAGCAGGTGGTCATAGATGATCAAACGGTTTTTGTGCTCATGACGCATAACTATAATTACGATCTGAAGGTATTGAAGCAGTTGATCGCAAGAAAACTCCGTTATATTGGCATGTTGGGGCCGCGTAAAAAACTGCTGCGTATGATGGAAGAACTGCAGGTGAATGAACTACCCAACCTGTATTCGCCCGTTGGATTGAATATTGGCGCAGAAAGCGCCGAGGAAATTGCGCTGGCCATCATGGCCGAAATAAAGGCCGTGATTTCAGCAAGAAACGGGCAGTTCCTGCGCAACAGTACCGATACCATTCATCCGAGGCAAAACCAACTATATGAACATCATCATTCTGGCAGCGGGGGCTTCCATGCGCCTCGGTAAACCCAAACAAATATTGCCCTGGCGGGGCACTACGTTGCTGCAGCATGCCGTGCAGGTAGCCGGCGCATTGGTGACCCGGCCAATCGTGGTATTGGGCGCTTACCGGGAAGTGCCACAGGGCGCGCAGGTGGTGTTCAACGAGGCCTGGCAGGAGGGCATTGCTTCTTCTATACGGCTGGGATTGCAAACCGCCATGCAGCAGCATGCCCGGCAGGTGATCTTTATGGTGTGCGACCAACCCTTTATATCCGTGCATTTGCTGGAAGAATTGCTGCTGGCGCAACAGAAAACCGGCAAACCCATTATAGCCTGCGCCTATGCCGGCACCATTGGCATACCGGCCCTGTTCGACAACTCGCTTTTTCCGCAACTGCTTGATTTAAAGGGCAACATGGGCGCCAAAAAGATCATCCAGCAAAACAGTGAGCATACCTGGCCCGTGCCTTTCCCCATGGGCGGAATCGATATAGATACCGCGGAGGAATATGAGGCGTTGCCGTGATTTATATTTAATTTTACCTCAATGATCAAAGACCAGTTCAACAGAGTGCACGATTACCTCCGAATTTCCCTTACAGACAAGTGCAATTTTCGTTGCTTTTACTGTATGCCGGAAGAAGACTACGACTTCACCCCGGCCTCCCGGCTCATGCAAACCGATGAGATTGTATCTCTGGCCACCACTTTTGTTCGCCTGGGCGTAAAAAAGATTCGCCTCACCGGTGGCGAGCCGCTGGTACGCAAAGATGCGGCCGATATTATACTGGCATTATCAAAGCTGCCCGTTCAGCTCACCCTCACCACCAACGGCGCCCGCCTGCACGAGTTCATGCCCGTTTTGCAACAGGCCGGCATCCGTTCCCTGAATGTGAGCCTCGATACCCTGCAAGCTGAAAGGTTCCAGCTCATCACCCGCCGCAACCAGTTTCAACAAGTATACAACAACATACACAGTCTCATTCACCATGGCATGCATGGCAAAGTGAATATGGTGGTGATGAAAGGTTTGAACGACGATGAAATAATGGATTTCGTGGAATGGACCCGCCATACCCCTGTGCATGTACGTTTTATTGAGTTCATGCCCTTCCAGGGAAATAAATGGGCCAGCAATAAAGTATTTACCTGGCAGCAAATGCTGCAGGTGATCGAAACGCAGTATTCATTTATCAGACTGAAAGACGAAGCCAACGATACCGCCAAAAAATATATGGTGCCCGGTCATGCCGGTACCTTTGCCGTCATCAGCACCATGAGTGCGCCTTTCTGCAGTACCTGCAACCGTATGCGTTTAACGGCCGATGGTAAAATGAAGAACTGTCTTTTCTCCAAGGAAGAAACCGATCTGCTATCGGCATTGCGCAGGGGAGAAGATGTAGTGCCCTTGATACATAGTAGTATTGGTGCCAAGGCCAAAGAACTGGGCGGACAATTCACCGCCCATTTTGAACAAATAGAGGCCCAGACCATTCAAAACCGCAGCATGATCACCATTGGCGGCTAATAAAAAATTATGATCTCTGTACAGGAAGCCAAACATATTATTCGCACCCATGCGGTTGCCTTACCCCCGGTATTGATGCCCCTGCAACAGGCGGCTGGCAAGGTACTGGCCGGCGATGTGTATTCAGCTACAGATATTCCTGCATATAACCAATCGGCCATGGACGGCTATGCTTTGAGTTATGAAGGCTGGCAACGCCACCATAGCTTATCGGTACAGGGCGAAATGCCCGCCGGATCTGCCGAACAGTTTATTATGCAACACCACCAGGCCGTACGCATTTTTACAGGCGCCGCCGTGCCTGCCGGCGCCGATACTGTGGTGATGCAGGAGAAAATTGCGCTCAACAACGGCCGCCTGCAAATTCTCGATGAAAAATTACAACCTGGCCACAATGTGCGGCCCAAAGGTTCTGAAATAAAAGCCGGCGAGTTGGCCTTGCCCAAAGGCGCACTGCTAACACCGGCAGCCATTGGTTTCCTGGCCACTACGGGTGTAGCCGAAGTGATGGTGTATCCATCGCCCGTAGTAAGCATTATTGTTACCGGCAATGAATTACAACCACCCGGTGAGCCGCTTGCTTACGGACAGGTATATGAATGCAATTCATACGCATTACGTGCCGTACTGAATCAATTGGGTATTGATGACATTCGTTTGTACAAAGTGCGCGATGAAGCCGAAGCCGTACAGGAGGTACTGAGTCAGGCCCTGCTGGTAAGCAATATGGTAATACTGACCGGCGGCGTAAGCGTGGGCCATTATGATTTTGTACCCGAAGCAGCCGCCACCTGCGGTGTTACCAAACTGTTTCATAAAATCAAACAACGCCCCGGCAAGCCCTTGTTTGTGGGTATGAAAGAAAATAAAATGGTGTTTGGATTGCCCGGCAATCCTTCTTCGGTGCTTACCTGTTTTTACGAATATGTAATACCGGCACTGGAACAGGTTACACAAAGAAATCATTTGCTGAAGGTGGTGCAGGCGCCCATTGGCAAAGACTATAACAAAACGGCGCCGCTCACATTTTTTTTGAAAGGACATTACGACGGGCAGCAGGCCACACCATTGGAAGCCCAGGAATCGTACCGGCTGCGTTCCTTTGCCGTGGCCAATTGTTTGCTGTGTTTGCCCGAACACAAAATGGATTTTAAAAAGGGTGATATGGTGGAAGTACATTTACTGGACTTGTAACACAGTCTTATGCCGATGGAGATTTTATTTTATGGTCTTTTGTTGCTCGTGGCATTTTTATATGCCTCGGTGGGACATGGCGGCGCCAGCGGTTACCTGGCCCTCATGGCCATATTTGCCGTATCGCCCGATGTAATGAAGCCAACGGCCCTCATGCTGAACCTCTTTGTATCGCTCACATCTTTCATGCAGTTTTACCGCGGCAAACATTTCAAATGGACGGTCTTTTTACCCCTGGCGCTGGCCTCTGTTCCACTGGCTTATTTGGGTGGCCTGATTACGGTGGATGGTAATATTTATAAAAAAATCCTTGGCCTGTTATTGCTCATACCCATTGTGCGGTTCCTGTTTTTTAGCAAAATGGATGTACCGGAATACAGGCAGCCTAATTGGGTATTAAGCATTCTAATAGGCGCGGGTATCGGATTTTTATCGGGATTGATTGGTATTGGCGGCGGTATTATTTTATCGCCCATCCTGTTATTGTTGCGGTGGACCGATCAGAAACAAACCGCGGCCATCAGCGCGCTGTTTATTTTTGTGAACAGTGTGGCGGGACTGGCCGGCCAATTGAACAAAGGCATTCAATTCAGCGCCGATATGTATGCCTATGTGGCTTTTGCATTTGCCGGAGGAATGGCAGGGGCCTGGCTGGGCGCCCTGAAGTTTAAACAAAATATTCTGAAAAATATATTGGCCTCCGTGCTGATACTGGCAGCGTATAAATTATTGTTTACGCATGCGTAACTTTACAAACATGTCAACAACCGTTATTGCTTTTGGGCGGCTTATCGATATCGTAGGAAAGGGGCAAATTACTATTCCCCATGCAACCGATACCAACCAGGTACTGGCGCAGTTGCAGCAGCAATTTCCTGCACTGGCATCGGCGGCATTCATCATTGCCGTGGATAAACAAATTGTGCATGGCAATACCGCCCTCAGCGGCAACAACACCGTGGCCCTGTTGCCACCATTTGCAGGAGGATAAATTATGAAAAATATTTTTGTGCAGGGCGCCATACAGCCTGCTTTTATTGCCGACAGCATTCAAAAGCACAGCATCAAAACCAATATTGGTGGCCACAGCATTTTTTTAGGCCAGGTGCGTGCCGACGACATTGAAGGCAAAAAAGTAACCGCCATAGAGTATACCGCCTATGAAGAAATGGCGCTGGAGAAAATGCACCACATTCGCGAGGAATTATTTGCCAGATATGCACTAACCTGTATGCATGTGTACCATAGCCTGGGAATGGTGGCCAGCGGAGAAATATGTTTATTTATATTTACCTCAGCGGCGCACCGGAAAGCTGCTATTGATGCCTGTACGGAATGTGTAGAGCGAATAAAAGCCGAATTGCCCATATGGGGAAAGGAGTTGCTGGAAGACGCCACATATACATGGAAGGAGAACAAATAACATGAACAATATTACGCATAAAGTATTCAGTTTGCGCCAGGCTATTGCCACTGCCACAGTCACCGTATCCAAACAGGAAACCATCGATGCCATTCAGCAACGCAAAGTGCCCAAGGGAGATGTATTTGAATTTTCGCGGGCTGCCGGTTTGCTGGCTATCAAAAAAACCAGCGATGTGATTCCCGACTGCCATCCCTTGCCGGTGGAATATGCCGCTATTACGCATACTATCGATGGCTTAAGTATAATCATCACCGTGGAAGTGCACACCATTTACAAAACCGGTGTGGAGGTAGAAGCCATGCACGGCGCATCTATCACGGCGCTTACCATGTACGATATGCTGAAACCGATCGATAAACAGGTAGCCATATCCAATATTCAACTGGCTGGTAAAAAAGGCGGTAAAACCGATTTCCGGGATGCTGTGAAACAACTTACCTGCGCTGTGGTGGTGTGCAGCGATACCATTGCCGCCGGCAAAAAAGAAGACAGGGCAGGGAAGGCCATCATACAAAAATTAAAACAGCACCAGTTGGATGCCAATTTGTACATGATCATCCCCGATGAATTGGAGTTAATACAGGAAAAAGCCAAACAGCTTAGCCGCGAGGGCTATAACCTGGTATTGTTTTGCGGCGGTACCGGTCTTTCTCCACGCGATGTGACCCCCGATGCCATTACCCCTTTGTATACCCGCACCATACCCGGCATTATGGAAGCCGCCCGCCAGTATGGGCAGCAACGTACGCCTTACGCCATGCTCAGCCGCGGTACCGCGGGTTATATTGATAACACCCTGGTGTTGACCCTGCCCGGTTCTACCAAAGGCGCCGAAGAAACCATGGATGCCCTTTTCCCTTATATTTTACACATTTTCAGGGTGGCCGAAGGTATGCAACACCAACCTTAATGTGGAAATTTCACTACAATTATCATTTAAGGCCCTGCACCCGCTTTTGCTGTGCATAAGATGGTACAGTATTTTGATACCTGCTTCATATCCATCTTAAAAAAATTTATTGTATGCATAGCAACAGAGATAAGTTGATGAGTTCAGCCGCTCTGCAAAGGCTGGCTTCGGTAACAGGAGGCATCCTGTTGATTGGTAGCGCACTCGGCCGACATTCATCCAGGCCTTTGTTACGCACCCTGGTAGGTGGTTTCCTGCTGTACAGGGGTATAGCCGGCCGCCGCTCCATGAGCGAAGTATACCATGCCTGGGAAAAAGTAACCGCAGGCCGTAGTTTAAACATCAGGTGCTCCATGGTGGTCAATAAACCACGCGAAGAGGTTTTTTCAATGTGGCGAAATTTAAGCAACCTGCCCCTGTTTATGAAACATTTACAAAGTGTAAAGGAGCAGGATGAAACTTATAGCGACTGGGTGATGCAAATGCCCGGCGGCGTGGGTACCCTGCAATGGCAGGCCGAAATTGTAAAGGAACGTCCGGGTGAAATGATTGCCTGGCAAAGTTTGCCCGGTTCATCGGTAAGAAATGCCGGCAAGGTCGGTTTTCGGGATGCCCTGGGCGGACAGGGTACTACGGTAGACGTGGTGCTTACCTATCACGCCCCCATGGGCAAGGCCGGTGAACAAATTGCCCGCTTGTTTACCCCTGTATTCAGAAAAATGATTGAACAGGACATCAGGGGATTCAAGGATTTTGTAGAAGCCAACAATATTTTAGCGGTTAAATAAATGTAGGTTGGAGGCCGGGGGCGCTATGCTGCTCCCGGCTTTATATGCCATGTCCGTAATTCTTCAGGAACTCATCTTTTTTCCTGCGCGATACCGTTACAAAATTGCCATTCTGCATTTCTATTTGCCCGCCGTCTCCCTTGATATATCTTTTTATATAGTTCAGGTTAATCATATGCGAATTATGCGTACGGAAAAAAATATCCGGGGGCAACAATTCTTCAAAATCTTTCAGGGTTCTGCTGGCCAGTAATTTGGGATGATTGGTAAAGTAAATAACGGTATAATTACTTTGTGCCTCCAGGTGAATAATATCGGCAATATTAAAGAACAGCAAACCATCCAGGGTAGGGATGGCTATTTTGGTGAGCGGTTGCCGGCCATGCAGGTTTTGCTGCAATACTTCCAGCATTTTATCGGTAGGCTCCTGCCGTACCCGCTCCACGGCCGCTCTTAATTCTTCAATATCCACGGGTTTTAATAAATAATCAAAGGCTGCATATTTAATGGCCTTGATGGCATATTGATCGTAGGCCGTGGTAAAAATGAGATGGAAATTTTTATTGGGTAGTTGTTGCAGCATGTCAAAGCCGTTCATGTGCGGCATTTCGATATCCAGGAAAACGATATCGGGATTTTGTTCGCGTATCAACGCCAGACCTCCGGCCGCATCGGCGGCTTCGCCGGTAAGCTGCACCTGCGGACAGTAAGTATGCAGTTTTTCCCGCAGGGCTATGCGGCCTTTTTGTTCATCGTCGATAATAATAGCTGTGAGCATTATTGAATTTTTAAAAGTACCTGTACTCGGGTGCCTGCGGGCCGGCCATTCTCTTCCAGGTCGGTAACGGTTACCGAGGCGTTTTCTTCATTGTTAAAATACTTTACCCGGTCGCGGGTCATTTGCATGCCATAGGATGGTCCCTTGCGCATGCCGTTCCTCGAAGCCTGTCGGCCTACGCCATTGTCTTCAATCACATATTCTATATGGTCCTCGTGCTTCGACACTTTTATGAGCAGGCGGCCAAGATTGTCTTTGCGATGTTTCAACCCATGTAAAATGGCATTTTCAACATAGGGTTGGATGATCAGGGGCGGTACCTTGTAATCGTCCTGCAATAACACATCATCGGCATCGATATGCGCCGTGAATTTATTTTCTTCACGCAATTGTTCCAGGTCTATATACAGTTGCAGGGTATCCAGGTCACGGGCCAGCGTCACCGTATTTTGTTTGGAGCTGTCGAGAATAGCGCGCAGCAATTTGGCAAATTTGTTCAGGTAAATGGTAGCCTGGTATTTATCGTTGCTGAGTATCAATGCATCGATGCTATTGATGCAATTAAAAATGAAATGCGGGTTCATTTGCGCTCGTAGCGCCATCATTTCGGTTTCGGCAATGCGGTGTTTCAGTTCTGCTTCGTGTCGTATAGCAGCCACCCGGCGCCGCACCAACCAGGTAGCAATGCCGGCAATCAGCAGCAGGACGCCAACTCGGAACCACCAGCTTTGCCACCAGGGCGGTAAAATGGCAAAGGAAAGCCGGGTGATGCCCTGGCTCCAGCGGCCATCGCTGTTGGCAGCTTTCAGTTCAAAAACATATTTGCCGGGAGGTAAACTGGTATAACTTACCGTATTGTTATTGCCGTTGTCTATCCAGGTATCGTCGAGCCCCACCAGGCGATAGGCAAACCGGTTTTTATGCTGGTTCGAAAAATTGTTCACCGAAAAGCGCAGGGTGATAAAATTCTGGCGGTGGTTGAGTTGCAGGAATGGCCGCCGGCTCATATCCTGCCCGTTTACCTGTACGCCGGTGATCAATGCATCGGGACTAAACCTGTTAACTTTCAGCAGGGCCGGGTTAAATTTGGTGATGCCGCCCACGCCGCCAAACAATACATGTCCATCCTGCTCCAGCAGCGTGCAGGCTGTATTGTATTCCAGGAAAGCAAGTCCGTTACCCTTATCGTAATTCTGCACTTCGTAGCTACGCGGATCAATCTTGTACAAACCATTATTGGAACTTACCCAATAATAGCCGCGTGTATCTTTCTGAATGGCATAACATACATTTGAGGCATTGGCCTGGTCAATGATGATGTGTTTGATCACCGTTGCCTTTTGCACATCATATAGCACCACACCGTTGTCGGTAGCCAGCCAGAATACATTTCCCTCAGGCAACAGGTAACGCACATAGGCCGAATAAGCGCGTACGGGTTCAACAATATGGAACCGGCCGTTCTCGTAACGCACCAGGCCCGCGCCGGTGGTGCATATCCAGAGTATATGATGGGTATCTTCATATACATAGCGGCCTATATAGGCATTCTTTTGTAACAGGCTGTCGGCGCAGGCTTGCCAGGTTTTATCTTTTAATGAAAAGAACACCGGACCGTTTTCGCCGGTGATAAAAAGACTGTCGGCCTGTTTTAATTTGTGAACAACATATAGTTTTTTGGCGGTGAGCAGGTTTTTGTCGTCGTGGAAAGTAAATCGTTTATTAATCTGTAACAACCCGCCCCAGCTGGCTATCCATAAATTATGCTGATCGTCTTCGGTGATATCATATACCGTATTACAGGCTGCGTCGAATGTGGTGGGTTCGGTATAGGCAAAGAAACGGTTATTGCTTTTATCCCACTGAACCAGTCCTTTATTTTGGGTGCCGATATAATAGTTGCCTGCTCTGCTTTTGAATATTTTAAACACCATATTATCCGGCAGGCCCGATACATTGGTAAACTGGTATTTCAGCGGATCGTATTTGGCCACACCGCCGCCGCTGAGCCCGCACCACATGATGTTTTGCCGGTCGCGTTGTATGCATAACAGGAAATTTCTTCCCAGGGTGCGGTTATCGTGTTTATTGTAGGTAGCTGTTTGCAGGGTATTAGTGTACGGATTATAACGCATGAGACCATTTCCGCGTGTGCCTATCCACAGGTTGCCTTCTGCATCGGTGGCAAAACAACCAATGCCCACAGTATTGGCGGCAAACGCGCGTACTGTTTGCTCGCCATCTTTGATAAAATAACAGCCTTTGGCCAGGGTGCCTATCCACAGGGCATTGTGGTAAGAATAAAGTTCTTTGATTTCGGGAAACGACAAATGCGGCATATAGGGCTGTACCGCTTCTTTCTCCAGTACATACAGGTGCTGCAAGGCCGCCACAATGATCTTTCCCTGGTGCATGACAAGGCTGTTTACCTTGGCCCTGTTTGCTTCATCGCCAAAAAAGGTTTTGAGCGTACCCGAATGGATATTCAACAACAGCAACCCGTTATTATGGGTAACAAACCAGTATTCATTGGGCAAAAAACAACTGATCTTCTTTACCGGTATATTTTGAAGCGGTGTGGCAGCCGGGAACAACTCGCCCAGAGCCACGATGGAATCCCTGCCGGGATGATATACACAGGCGCCATGCGTGGTGCCTATCCACAACAGGTCATTAGGTGCATCGTAATACAGCGAGGTAATGTAGTTTGAAGGCAGCTTGCGGCCCAATGCATGTTGTGGTAAGAACTTGCGAAACTCCTTTCCGTCGAAACGGTTCAACCCATCCTGCGTACCAAACCACATAAAACCATGGGCATCCTGGGCAATGGCAAAACAACTGTTTTGCGAGAGACCGTTCTCGGAACTGTAATTCTCAAAAAACAGTTCGCCCGGCTGGGCGCTGAGCTGGTAATGGCAAAAAGCCATTAACCACAATATGCCATATCGTAAGCAATTAATCACTACAGGCAATTTCGCAAATTTATTCCGCCCGGCAGCAGCCTCGTAGTGGATTGCGTAGTTGGGTGAGTGGGCGGCTCGCTAAAGCTGTTCAAAATGCGGCATCAAATGTTTGCGCATGGCATTCGGGTATGCTTCGGGTTGGTCGGAATATAATATCTTCACCAGGTCGGCATGGGTTACCGAACCGGCAGAAGTATGGTCGAGCTTGCTTTCATATTCCACCACGTATTCAAAAACCGGCATCAGGATGTCCTGGAAACGTTTCAGGGTTTCGTTGCCTGCCATCTCATACAAGGTACTGTGAAATTCCACCTCGCAGCGAATGCGTTCTATTTGGGTGGTGGCTTTTTGCTCGCGTTCTACAATGGCATCCAGCTTTTTCAGGTGTTCGGGCGTACGGCGGCGGAACAGCAGATCGCCCAAACCCACTTCCAATACCAGGCGTAGTTCAAACAATTGTTTACGCACCTGTTCATCGAGTATCGTAGGGTGAATGATGCGCTCCAGTCCCTTCATCACATCGGGTTGGGTAAGAATCATGCCCCGTTTTTTACGCGATTCAATCATACCCAGCATACGCAAACGGCTCAGGGCTTCGCGCACTACATTACGGCTTACCCCCAGCGCCTGGGCAATTTCGGTTTCCTTGGGAATGGGATCTCCCGGTTTAATAGCGCGTTTGATGATATACTCACGAAGCCGGTTTTCTACCTGGTCGGCCATGGTGAGGTAGGCGATGGGTTTTAATTTATACAATTCGTTTTCCAAGCTCATAATCTTCAAAAATAATTCAAATATGTAATACTTATTTGCCAATTTTTTTTGGAATACCGCTCTCTGGCAACAGATAACCGCCTTCCTATCCAATATATTTTTTTCCTAATTGGAAATTGATACATTTGTTATGTACCACATAATAATTTCATGCAACCATTCCAGGCAAAACACATAAAAGGAAACTGGGGTACCCTGCTGCTTCCCGTTGGCAAAAACGATGTGATTGATTGGAAGTTATTGGAAGAAGAGATCGACCTGCTTATTCAAATGGGGGTAAGTGGCATATACTCCAATGGCACGGCCGGTGAATTTTATAACCAAACCGAGGAAGAATTTGATACCATCAGCCAGTTGCTGGCGCAAAAATGCCATGCCGCCGGTATGCCTTTCCAGATCGGCGCCTGTCATGTGAACCCTGTGATGGCCAAAAGCAGGGTAGCCCGTGCTACAGCGTTGCAGCCCGGCGCTATACAGGTGATATTACCCGATTGGTCGGCGCCCTCCATGTCTGAAATAATCCATTACCTGCAGGTGCTGGCCCAAACGGCCGCGCCCGTTCCGCTGGTATTGTACAACCCGCCGCATGCCAAAAGAAAATTATTGCCCGAAGAATATGGCCAGCTGAAAGATGCCGGCATTCAGCTGGCAGGATGCAAAACCGCAGGTGGCGATGAAGCCTGGTATACGGCCATGAAACAATATGCCGGTGATATATCCCTTTTTGTGCCCGGTCATCAACTGGCCACGGGCATACAACTGGGTGCGCATGGTGCTTACAGCAATGTGGCCTGTTTGCACCCGCGTGCCGCACAACGCTGGTACGAGCTGATGCTTACCGATATGCCACGTGCCCTGCAAATACAGGATGCCATACAGGCCTTTATCAAAACCCATATACTGCCTTATCTCTTCGATGGGGAATACACCAATCAGGCGGTTGATAAATTATTAGCGGCCATCGGTAACTGGGTGCCCATCGGCACGGGCTTGCGCTGGCCTTACCGGGGCATCGATGAAAAGGATGTAGCGCCCTTACGCGCCATTGCCCTTACCATGATGCCTGAATTTTTTGCTTTGGCCTAAATACCTTGTTTTATTATGAAGAATTGTTTGCTGTTATTGTTACTGGCCGGCGCCGTGCAAGCCTATGCCCAAACCGATACCATGTCGTTATTTGTAGCCGGTACCAACGGTTATAAAAGCAACCGCATTCCCGCCATTGTTACCACCCCCAAAGGCACACTGCTGGCATTTTGTGAAGGCAGAAAACGCAGTGCCAGTGATGCCGGCGACATCGACATATTATTGAGGCGATCTACCGATGGTGGCCGCACCTGGAGTGCGCAGCAGGTGATTTGGGACGACGGCGCCAATACCTGTGGCAACCCATGCCCGGTAGTAGATGAAAGCACCGGCCAGGTATTGCTGGTGATGACGCATAACCTGGGCACTGATAAAGAATCGGATATAATAAAGAAAACGGCGCAGGGTACTCGTACGGTTTGGGTGAGTACCAGCAACGACGATGGTATTAGTTGGTTGGCGCCCAGGGACATTACAGCTACCACCAAAAATCCCAAATGGGGTTGGTATGCTACCGGCCCGGGTATAGGCATACAAGTAAAACATGGTCCGCACAGCGGCCGCCTGGTGATACCCTGCGATTTCAGCGACAGCGATTCTATCGATCTGCATGCCGGTTATGGCTCGCATATCATTTACAGCGATGATCATGGGCAAAGCTGGAAGCTGGGAGGCACTATTACGCCCAAACAGAATGAGTGCCAGGTGGTGGAACTGGCCGATGGCAATGGCACTTTGCTGATGAATATGCGTTCTTATTTTGGAAGGAAGTGCCGTACGCATGCCATTAGTTACGACGGTGGTATTACATGGACAGCGCCCGTAGACGTACCCGAGTTAATGGAGCCCGTGTGCCAGGCCAGCATATTGCGGTATACATGGCCGGGGAAGAAAACAAAAAGCTGTATTTTATTTTTAAACCCTGCCTCCGGCAAACGAATCAATATGAGTATAAGGGCCAGTTATGACGAAGGGAAAACCTGGCCGGTGATACGCACTTTGTGGGCAGGGCCTTCGGCGTATTCCTGTATGACCGTGTTGCCTGGTGGGGGTGTGGGGTGTTTTTATGAGGCGGGGGAGAAAAGTTCGTATGAAAGGATGGTGTTTCAGGTGTTGAGGCTGCCCTGATGAGTCTGGACCTGGCCTGGCACAAGCCGGTTGCACAGTGCAGCTCCGGCTGGCGCAGCCAGTGCCCCCGTCCGGGACGATTATATCAGCTTAAAACTTATAACTATACGTCACCTTCCCGATCAACGCCTTATTCTTCCCCATACACACATCCTGCTGCTTCAATCCCCTCTCATCATACTTATAATACCACTTCTGATAATCTACCCCGCCCTGCGTCGTCACCAGCATAGTCGTCATCCTCCCCGCATCATCATATTCAAACACATAATCCGGCAACAACCGCTTTGCCCTCGCATTATACCTCACCACATCGGTCAACCGGTTCTGCTCATCATAGTAATAATACACCGCCGGTTGCTCCTTACCCCGGTGCACACTTTTTTCTTCCGCCACATTCCCCTTCTCATCCAACTCAAAACGCACATACGTAGTATCTGTATCATTCTTGATCTTCAACATGCGGCTGGGCTTGCCCGAAGCATACGTCCATATATGTTGTTCCTTGTTTACATATCCGCCCGGTGAAAACGACTGGCTGGTAATACTGGTAATTTGCCCCGCAGCATCATAAGCATATTCAATAACCGTCCTGTTTCCATCCGATGTATCTACACTGCGCATAAGCTGTCCCTTGTCATTGAAGAAATGCGTGGTTTCGTTCTTCCCCGATATATCGGTTTGGGTGGTGGTCACCAGCGAACTGCCCGATACCTGCTGGGCGCTGCTGAATCCGGGAATAGGCTCATTATTATTGTCGAGGCTGGTCATTTGCACCCCGCGTACCTTTAACTGCTGAAAAAGGGCCTTTCTTTGAACGATATCTTTGGTCAATACCTGGTCGTTATAATAATGCTGGCCATAAGAAGCGCCGGCAACCAGGCAGGCGAGTACGAGTAACCCTGTAATTTTCATATTAAAAACCGATAATTTTATAATTTGCACACATTGCACGGCTCATTAACGATAACCGGGCCAAATTCTATACAACCAGGTATTGAATTTTTCTGTAAAATAGCGGCTTTCCTTATTTTTAGTTAAAATTTCCCGTTTTGTCGCACGGTAAAGAACGTCATGAGAAGATCTGTCTGAACTGTAATGCTGAATTGCATGGAAGATACTGTCACCTGTGCGGGCAGGAAAATATCGAGCCAAAAGAAACGGTATGGGGTCTTGTCACCCATTTTTTTTACGACATCACCCATTTCGACGGTAAATTCTTCGCCACCACCAAAACCCTCATCGCCAAACCCGGGTTTCTGCCCCGTGAATACATGATAGGTCGCCGCGCCAGGTACCTGCACCCGATACGTATGTACGTATTCAGCTCAGCCCTGTTCTTCCTGGTGTTTTTCTCAATATTCCATGTCAGTCATGTGCCGGGAACATTCGATGAGGATGAGGAGCAGGAAACAAAAGTCTCTATCAGTGGGGTTGATGTGAGGTCGGTTCAACAATACGATTCCATTCAGGCTTCGCTGCCACCCGCTAAACGGGATAGCTGGCTGGAACGCCGGCTCACCAGGCGCAATATCGAATTAAAACAACGCTATAAAAACGACGACCAGTTGTTTGCCAAAGAGCTGCTCAATAAGTTCATCCATACTTTTCCCTACCTGCTCTTCCTGTCACTGCCCCTGTATGCCCTTTTCCTGAAACTATTATACATTCGCCATAAGGAATATTATTACACCGACCATGGCATCTTCCTCATATACCTGTATATTTTTACATTCATCATCATGCTCCTGTATTTTTCGTTCGATAAACTGGACGATATACGTGGCCTGAAATGGCTGTGGGTGCTGAAACTGGGCGTCATTGTCTACGGCGTGTGGTATGCCTATAAGGCCATGCGCCGGTTCTACCGGCAGGGGAGGGGTAAAACATTGTTAAAATTCACTGCCCTTAATTTTTTGGCCATTGTGTCGCTTATATTCCTTTTTACGCTTTTCTTTGTTATCTCTGTTTACCAGCTTTAAACAAATCATATGCAAGAACAAACGGTGGCCGCAGCATTTATGCGCCTGGTGACTATTATGGACGAATTAAGGGAAAAATGTCCCTGGGACAGAAAACAAACCGTGCAATCGCTTCGGCCTATGACCATCGAGGAAACCTATGAACTGGCCGATGCCATTACCGAAAACGATTTTAAGGGCATTAAAGAAGAGATCGGTGACCTGCTATTGCATGTGCTTTTTTATGCAAAGATTGGCGCCGAGCAGGGGCAGTTTACGCTGGAAGAGGCCATCAACGGCATTTGCGAAAAGCTGATCACCCGGCACCCGCATATTTATGGCGATGTGCAGGTAAAAGATGAGAACGAGGTAAAACAGAACTGGGAAAAGATCAAGTTGAAGGAGGGCAAGAAATCGGTGCTGTCTGGCGTACCGCAGTCGCTGCCCGCCCTGGTAAAAGGCGCCCGGCTGGTGGAAAAAGCCGGCCAGGTGGGTTTTGAATGGGATACCACCGAGCAGGTTTGGGACAAGGTAAAGGAAGAAATGGAGGAACTGCAGGAAGCCGTAGCCGCCAACGAACCCGCCAAAATAGAGGAGGAGTTTGGCGACCTGCTGTTTGCGATGGTCAATTACGCACGATTTTTGCGGATAGACGCGGAGAATGCCCTCGAAAAGACCAACAAAAAGTTCATGACCCGTTTCACCCGTATGGAAAAGGTAGCCCAGGAGCAGGGCAGATTGCTGAGCGATATGACCCTGGCTGAAATGGATGCCATCTGGAACTCGATAAAACATCAAAACCCCGGCACTTGAATCAGTCACTGCAAAAATTATTGAACAGGAACACGTATATCCTACTGGCTTCCATAGGCCTGTTTATCATCGCTTATTTTTTGAACAGGTATGTGACTGATGTTAGTTCGCCCCGCTACTATGCCCGCCTTATTCAAAAACGTATCCAGGAAAAAGAAAAAGACTTTCAGCAAATCACCAGCGATACCACCCTCATGGGCCAGCTGGTTGACCAGCGCTATTCCGAAGCTACCTTGCAAAGCCTGCTGGATACCAAAAAGGGCTATTGCCTGTTTATATTCGACGATACCGAGTTTGACGCGCCACCCGCCCTGCTTTTCTGGAACACACAACTGATATTACCGGTGAGCCTGCTACCCGAAGACAGTATGGAAAGCCGCATGGAAAAGCTGTCGAACGGGTTTTATATACATACCGCCAAAATACTGTTCCTGCGCAACGATCGCCGCCTGGTGGCCGAGGCCATGATTCCGGTAATGCGCAAGTACAATGTAGAAACCGATGCCTTGCGTAAGGAATTTGTAGGTATTGAAAAAGCCATCCGCTATGTTGATATCAGTAATGAGGTCACCGATTTCCCGGTAAAGAGCACCGCCGGACATGTGTTGTTTTATATTAAACGCAACAGCATGTATGGGCACCCGCACAATACCTGGACCATACTGGTAATGATTGCCGGTTTTGTGTTGCTGTTTATATTCCTGCACAACGCTGCCGACTGGGTGGCGCGGCGTTTTGGTTTATGGTACGGCGTGGGTTTACTGGTGGGGGTAGTGGGCCTGCTGCGTTTGATCACCTATACTTTTCCCGACCTGCTGGCATTGCGGGCCTTTGAATTATTCGATCCGGCTATTTACGGATCCAGTTTTGTGCTGAGTTCTCTGGGCGACCTGCTTATCAACGTGCTGCTGCTATGCTGGATCATTACATTCATTAACCGGCGAATGGATATTGCCGCCATCCGGCAAACGCCCGACCCGCGAAAAAACTGGGCCATTCTCACCGCGGCCATTACCGCGCTGGTGATTGTGACCTTTATGTTTGCTTCCATCATGCAAAGCATGGTGTCTGATGGAAAGATATCTTTCAATGTTACCAACTTTTTTATCCTGTTCTCTACGCCCTATAGTTTTATTGCATTTGTGATACTGGGCACCATTGCGCTTACCTATTTTTTCATGTCGCAGATATTGCTCACCATAGCCGGAAAAATGGTGGGCGACCGCAATTATTTTATGTTCATCATTGCCGGCGCGGTGGGGCTGTTGATACTCACGTTTTCCGGCAATAATTCCATGGTGGAGCTGAACCTGTATGTAATACCCTGGCTCTTTGCCTTTATGTGGCTGATGCAGCAACGCATCTTTGCCGGTTTGCATTTCAGGTTAAATGTATCGGAAGTACTGTTCTGGTTATTCGTGTTTTCTTTTTCCATGAGCGCCGTCATCATTTTCGAGAACGGCAAAATAGAATTGGCCTCCCGTAAGAATTTTGCCGAGAAACTGGCCCAGCAGGCCGACCCCGGCAGTGAGCGGCTGCTGAGCGTTACACTCACCTATCTCGACAGTAATTTCCTGGCAAATAATTTCGACCGCTTTCATTTTCCGAAAACAAATGCCTATCTCAAAGACAGCATCATCAACCGCAGCCTGAGTCATTACCTGAACCGCTACAATACGCGCATCTTCACATTCGATACCAGCGGTATGCCTTTGTACAACGACGATCAGTCGAGTTACGACACCCTGAACACCATCTTCCAGGTGCAGGGCAAGCGAACCGCTATACCAGGTCTTCGTTATTTCGACCGTTCGTTCGATAAGTTTGCCTATATCTTCCGGCGAGAGGCCAAAAAGGGGGAAGAAAAAAAAGGCTATTTGTTTGTATTATCAGAGCCCAAGAAATACCAGAACGAGGCGCTTACGCCTGAACTGTTCAGGCAAACCCGCGAATTGCTGCCCGAATACTCTTCGGTGTATTCCTATGCTATTTATGACAGTACGCGCAACCTTATCAATAATTTCAATGACTATGCTTTCCCCACGCATTTAGATAACAAACTCATACCTTCTACCGAATTTGAGCGGCGGCGGAATGGCGCTTACGAAGAGTTGTGGTACAGACCCTCGAGCGACAAGATTGTGATCATTGCGCGCAAAAGCAATTCGTTTATACAGGCCATTACCCTGTTTGCCTATCTGTTCAGTACCTTCCTGTTCCTGCTGGCCTTTTACCGCTTCAGCGCGCTGGTTATTCGCACCCGGTTCAATTTACCGGCATTAAAACAATACTGGCAGCTCAGCATACGATCGCAGATACACAGTACCATCATCATGGTCACCATGCTGTCGTTTATTGTGATTGGGGTGGCTACCATTTTATTCTTTATCAACCGCTACCAGCGCAATAACCAGGACCGGCTCACGCGCGCCATGCAAATCATGGTGAACCAGGTGCAATCGCATATCAACCGCAACAGCAAGTTTAGTTACGATACCGTGTTTTATGAGCCCGTATTCAATTTGCAGATGGAGCGGCTCATCCAGGAAATATCTGAAGTGCATGGCATGGATGTGAACCTGTATGATACCCTGGGCAACCTGCGTGTAACCAGCAACCAGGATATGACCATTTATTCATCGGGGGTACTAAGCACCAAGATGAACCCGCTGGCCTATTACCGCCTGTATAATTTGCACCAGATACAAACCGTTACCGACGAACAGGTGGGGCGGCTGGATTATCTGAGTATTTATTCACCCGTGCGCAACGATAAGGGGCGTGCCGTTACCTTCCTGAACGTGCCTTCGTACAGCAGTCAAACTGAACTGAAGCAGGAGATCTCGAACTTCCTGGTAACCGTGATTAACCTGAATGCGTTCATATTCCTGGTGGCGGGAGGCATCGCTTTGTTGATCACCAACCGCATCACCTCCTCCTTTACGCTCATCTCGCAAAAAATGCGCGATGTGAACCTGCGTAAGGCCAATGAGGCCATTGAGTGGAAACGCGACGACGAAATAGGGGTATTGGTGAAGGAATACAACAAGATGGTGAACAAACTGGATGAAAGCGCCGAAGCTCTGGCCAAGAGCGAACGCGAGGGCGCCTGGCGGCAAATGGCGCGGCAGGTAGCGCACGAGATCAAAAACCCGCTCACGCCCATGAAGCTGAGCATACAGTATCTGCAAAAAGCCATCGATAACAATACGGGCGATGTGAAACAACTCACCACCAATGTGGCCAAAACACTGGTGGAACAGATTGATCACCTGTCGAAGATCGCCTCCGACTTTTCGCAGTTTGCCAATATCGGCAATCCTAAAAACGAGGTGTTCGATTTGCATGAAATGCTGCATTCCCTGTCTTCCTTGTATCATGCACATGGTAATATCGATTTCAGCTGGACGCCCGTTGATCAAAAAGTATTGCTTTTTGCCGACCGCACGCAATTGAACCGCCTGTTCACCAACCTGCTGCAAAATGCCGTAGAAGCCAGCGCCAACAGGGAACTGCGGGTAATAAGGCTGAACGAGGAACTGAACGGCGAGTACATTACCGTAAGTGTTTCCGACAACGGCGAGGGCATTCCCGAACAAACCCAATCGCGCATTTTTACTCCGAACTTTACCACCAAAAGCTCGGGCACCGGGTTAGGCCTGGCCATGAGCAAAGGCATTGTAGAACAGGCCAAGGGTGAGATCTGGTTTGTGACCAAGGAGGGAGAGGGCACCACCTTTTATGTGAAATTGCCGTTGCTGCGGTCGAATTGATTGTTTATCTTTATGATGATGAAACGGTTTATTGTTTTTGCCGCGTTTATACTGGTAACTGTAGCTGCGGAGGCGCAGTCGCCCCTGACATTTGGCGCCTACCGGCCATTCAGGCAGGCTACTGACACCAGCTACCTGCAGAAAAAATGGTTTTTAACCAAATATGTAGGGCTTTCCACGAATTTCCTGGTGGGTGGTGGCAGCTTTTTATCGGCGCCCGTGGGTGTGCAAATTAACCGGGAACTGAATAAAAATACCTTTGCTTTTGCCGGCGTTTCCGCGGCGCCCACCTATTTTCATATCAATAACCTGTTTTATCAACCTGTGGCTGCCGGCAAAGATGGTTTCATGAATGTGAACAACGTTAACGTTAATACATCGGCTTATATGGGCCTGATGTATATGAATGATGAAAGAACATTTTCTATTTCCGGCAGCATAGGCATTAGCAGAAGGAATTACCATCCCTATGCACCTTATTACATGCCTGTAGGTGCATTTTAAATGCCTTTTGCCGCTCTTCGTTTTTGCAAATAATCTTCCAGTTGTGCCTGCGTAAAGCTGGATAAATTCTGCTCTTTGGTCAGTCCGCCTTTTTGTGCGGCCAGCACACCATACCGGCAATCGTCAAAAGCATCTACAGAGTGTGCATCGGGATCGATGGATATCAACACGCCTTTTTCCAGGGCATAATCAATCCACCGCCAATCGATATCCAGTCTGCGCGGATGCGCGTTCAGTTCAATCACCACCTGGTTTTCCACACAGGCATCAATAATGGAAACATGGTCTACAGGATAGCCCGGCCGGCTCAGCAACAGCCTGCCCGTCATATGTCCCAGAATGGTGGTATAGGGATTGCGAATGGCATTCAGCAGGCGCATCATAGCCTTGTCTTCACTCATCTTTAAATTCTGATGCACCGAGGCAATCACCAGGTCGAAGGTGCTCAGCACGTTGTTGCTGTAATCCAGGGCGCCATCATTCAATATATCGCATTCGATACTTTTAAAAATTTTAAAAGGCTTTAGTTTTTTATTCAGCTCATCAATATGCGCGTGCTGTTCACGAATACGCTCTTCTGTAAGCCCCTTGGCATATACCGCAGTTTTACTGTGATCGCTGATCACCAGGTATTCCATGCCTTTATCAATACAGGCTTTCGCCATGTCTTCAATGCTGTGCAATCCATCGCTCCATTGGCTGTGGCTGTGTATGATGCCCCTGATATCACCCGGTTGAATAAGCGTCGAAGGAATCTTTTTATTCAATATACGCGCATCTTCCCGCATGGCCGGCGGTATATAAGGCAATTGCATGGCCGTAAACAGTTCTTCCTCCGAACGGCAGTTGTTGTTCCATCCCGGCAATGCCTGGCAGGCCTGTACAAATTCTTTATTACCCGTGGTGCTGAAAAGGGTGGAATAGAACTCCGCTTCAGTGGTGATGTAAAATTTGATGGCCACATTTTCCGGTCCCAGTACGCTGATGATATCGTCCAGCGTTTCCTGAGTGGTATAATTATTGGAACCTAAAAAAGCCAGCAATTCAGTTTGATTGGCCGTGGTAACCCATTCCAGCCGGTCGATGATCTCCGCCTGTCGTCTGAAGGGGCCCGTGAGGGCAAAAAGCCGGTCGGGGAATTGTTTTTTCAAGGTTTGGTCAATGGCCCGGGCATAAGCTTCTGTTTCGGAATACAGATGACTGCCCTGGTTACGCATGTAAAATTCAATGCTTTCCTGTACGTTTAATTGGGTTTTTTCGCCAAAACCTTTGTACAGCAGCAGGCGGTTTTCGTTGCAGGCGTACAATAGTTCGCCTACTGATTCTATACCCATTTCTTTCCAGATGGTAGCAATTTTTTTGGGTCCCAGCCCTTTTATATTCAACATTTCCAGCACTCCTGGCGGCGTTTTTTCAATGTATTCTTCCAGGGTGCGCAGCCGGCCCGTTTCCCGCATTTCGATGATCTTTTTACCTATCGAATCGCCAATGCCTTTTATAGTAAACAGTTTTTCCTCCGGCAATTCCGCCAGTGGTTCTGTAATTTTTTCAATAGCAAAAGCTGCATTGGAATAGGTTCTTGATCGGAACGAATTTTCACCATGCATGTCCATAAGTTTGGCCAGCAGCGAGAATTGGTCGGCTATAAAATAATTGTCTACCATGGTTGCATAATTAGCGATGCTAATTTAGTCGATTATTGCTAAAGGCCGGCACACACCTTCTGCCGGTCGTAGTAATGCCCGCCCCTAACCGGGCTCGATCTACACACATGCATCGCCCCTTTCAGAAAGGCATTATATCGGTTTCTCCTGGTTACACATAGGCATCGCCCCATTTAGGGGCAATATATCGGTTTCTCCATATTACACATAAGCATCGCCCCTAACGGGGCGGGTTTAATTCATGAGGCAAGCTAGCGGTATTCAGACGCTAACGGTGGCAATTAGAACGCTATTACCACATCGTCCTGCTCTACCAGCAGTCCTTCTGACAATGCTACCTGTTTCACCACACCTTCAAAAGGCGCTACAATGGTGGATTCCATTTTCATGGCCTCTATTACAAATAAGGGGGTATTCTTTATCACTTTGTCACCGGCTTTTACCAGTATTTTCGAGAGTTTTCCCTGCAGGGGCGCGCCTATTTCGGTATCAGATGATACTTTTTCGTGAGATGCTTTTACCGACGTAAAACTCCTGTCCCTGATATTGATAGAACGCGTTTGTCCGTTCAGTTTAAAAAATACCTGTTTGCAACCCGTTTCATCCACTGCGCTCATGTATAAGAACTTGATCAGAATGCTTTTGCCGGGCGCCAGTTCAATCAGGGTTTCTTCGTTGGGCTGCAGGCCAAAAAAGAAAACGGGTGAGGGAATATAATACACTTCGCCATGTGTGCATTTAAAATCGTGGTATTCTTTGAATACTTTGGGATAAAACAGGTAGGAAAGCAGGTCAAGGCGGGAATACTGCGTACCGAATTGTTTTTTGAAGGCCTGCCATTCCTTTTCCAGGTTCAAGGGTTTCAAATGGGCATTGGGCCGGTCGGTATAGGGTTGTTCGTTTTTGAGAACGATCTTTTGCAGCTGTGCTGGAAAACCGCCGGTGGTTTGTCCCAGGTCGCCACGGAATAAACCGATCACAGAGTCGGGGAAAGACAGGCTTTCGCCTTTGTCGTAAATGTCCTGCTCGGTATATCCGTTCGAGGTCATGAACAGGGCCATATCGCCCACCACTTTTGAGGATGGGGTAACCTTTACAATATCGCCGAACATTTTATTCACCACAACATAATTCTCCTTGATGCGCTGGAACTGATCTTCCAGGCCCAGTGAACGTGCCTGCGGACGCAGATTGGAATACTGTCCGCCTGGAATTTCATGATCAAAAACCTCCGCCGTGCCTGCCTTCAGTTCCGATTCAAAAGGATAATAAAATTCGCGCACATCTTCCCAATAATTGGAAAGCGCATTCAGTTTGTGCAGGTTCACCGGCAGCTCGCGTGCATGTCCCTTCATCATGGCCACCATGGAATTGAAATTGGGCTGCGACGTCAATCCCGACATGGAAGCCAGCGCCACATCAATCACATCCACGCCCGCCTCAATGGCTTTGAGATAGGTGGCTGCCTGTATAGACGATGTGTCATGCGTATGCAGGTGAATGGGAATAGCTATTGCTTTTTTCAGTTCTTTAATGAGAATTTCCGCCTGCATGGGTTTTAACAAACCCGCCATGTCTTTGATGCCCAGTATATGGGCGCCCGCATCTTCCAGTCGCCGCGCCAGGTCGATATAATATGGCAGGTTGAATTTTTGATTGCGTGAGGCATCCAGGAAATCGCCGGTATAACAAATACAGGCTTCCGCCAAACCGCCCGTTCTTTCGCGCACCGCGTTGATGCTTACCTGCATGCCCGGCAACCAGTTCAGGGAATCAAAAATGCGGAATATATCGATGCCGTTTTTCCAGGATTCTTCAATAAAAGTCTCTACCAGGTTGTCAGGATAGGCCGTATAACCCACTGCGTTGGAGCCGCGGATAAGCATCTGGAACAAAATATTGGGAATGCGTTCGCGTAAAAATTGCAGGCGCTGCCAGGGGCATTCGTGTAAGAAACGAAGGGCTACATCGAAGGTGGCGCCGCCCCACATTTCCAGCGAAAACAGTTCGGGATGGTTTTTAGCCACCGTATCGGCCACTTTCAGCATATCGATGGTGCGTACACGGGTGGCCAGCAGGGATTGATGCGCATCGCGAAAAGTGGTATCGGTATATTGAATGGCTGGATTGTTTTTGAGCCAGGCAATGAATTTGTCACGGCCCAGCTCGGTAAGCAGGTCTTTGCTGCCTTTGGATATATGATCCTGTACAGGATCGGGTACTACCGGCGTTCGAAAGCTGATGGCCGGATTTTTTTGCGGCACTTCCGGATGTCCGTTCACGATGATATCGGCCAGGTATTGCAGGGCCTTGGTGCCACGGTCCTGTCGCAGGGTAAGCCGGAAGAGTTCAGGATGGTTGTCGATAAAATCTACTGTAGCCGCTCCGTTTTGGAAGGTGGGGTGCTCCAGCACATTTTCCAGGAAGCCGATATTGGTTTTTACACCGCGTATGCGAAATTCCTTGAGCGTGCGCACCAGCCGTTCGCAGGTTTCGGATAGATTGCGGCCCGAAGCCGTGATCTTCACCAGCAGCGAATCGAAAAAGGGCGAGATGCTCACGCCGGGATAAGAACTGCCTTCATCGAGCCGTATACCCGGACCGCCCGCATTGCGATAGGCGATGAGCGTCCCATAATCGGGTTTGAAGTTATTCGATGGATCTTCGGTAGTAACACGGCATTGAATGGCCACCCCCGACACGCTGAGCTGGTTCTGCGAGCTGATATTGATGGGCGAATCGCTGAGACGGTACCCCTGCGCCACCAGTATCTGGCTTTTGACGATGTCGATACCCGTAATTTCTTCCGTAACCGTATGTTCTACCTGTATGCGTGGGTTCACTTCTATAAAATTGATGCGCTCTTGTTTATCTACCAGAAATTCTACCGTACCCGCATTGTTATAACCTACCTGTTTACAAATGCGAATGGCATATTCGTGTAATTGCCTACAGGTAGATGGTTGCAGGGAAATGGCCGGCGCCACTTCCACCACTTTCTGGAAGCGGCGTTGTACCGAGCAATCCCTTTCAAACAGGTGAATGATATTGCCATGGCGGTCGCCCAGTATTTGTACTTCTATATGTTTGGGCGATTCAATGAATTTTTCAAGGAACACCGTATCGTTCCCAAAAGCCGTTTTGGCTTCGTTGCGTGCTTCCTGTACATTTTTCAGCAGGTCTTCTTCGTTGCGTACAACGCGCATACCACGGCCACCGCCACCCGCTGCAGCTTTGATGATGATGGGCAAACCAATGCGGCGTGCTTCCTGCAGGGCTGCTTCGGGCGTGCTGATATCGGCCTTGCTGTCTTCTATCATGGGCACGCCGGCTTTCTGCGCTACTTTTTTGGCGGCAATTTTATCACCCAGTTGTTGCATAATATGGGAGGAGGGGCCGATGAAGGCAATATTTTCTTCTTCGCAGCGCCGTGCAAAGTCGGCATTTTCCGACAGGAACCCATAACCGGGATGGATGGCATTGGCTTTTTCGCGTTTGGCTACGCGTATGATCTCTTCGATGTCGAGATAGGGTTTCAGCGGATCGTCGTTTTTGCCGATCTGGTAGGCTTCATCGGCTTTATAGCGGTGCAGGGAGTAGCGGTCTTCAAATGTGTAAACGGCAATGGTTTTGATGTTCAGTTCCGTGGCAGCACGTAATACCCTGATGGCGATTTCGCCACGGTTGGCAACTAGCAATTTTTTAAACATAGCAAGCAACAATTAAGGCTTGCAATAAAACGAATTTGTAGTACAGGAATATCAATAAAAACTAATTTGATGACGAAACCGCCGGAAATTGATGGTGAACAAGTGCAGGTGATGTATGAAACAGGTTTTTTTATTGATTTTCTTTTTTATCCCAATGTGTTTCCACTACATGTTGTAAGAAAGCGGTGAACAGGTTTATATAGGCCGCTTGTGTTTAGGTATAAATTGTTCGTGGGTAATGTGAAAGCCCATATGAAAAAGTTGGAGGCCCGGGATAAGCCAGAACATCAGGGCCGGTTCCTGCTCACTGATGGCGCCGACATTCGGGATAAGCTTCCCCGAAAAACGTATAGGCATATGGGCGGATGCCTGAACCAACATTACTTTACAGCAGGAGCGTTAAAATGCTATACGAAAAAAAAAGTCCCGGGATAGAACCCCGGGACTTAATATTGTGCGCTTTTAATAAGCTGAAGTGATTACTTCTTTTTTGCAGCTTTCTTCTTGGGAGCGGCTTTTTTAGCAGCTTTCTTCTTAGGAGCGGCTTTTTTAGCGGCTTTCTTTTTAGTAGCAGCTTTTTTAGCAGCTTTTTTCTTAGTTGCCATTGTTTGTGAATTTAAACGGTTAGTAAAATAGAATTTAACA
>Ga0065721_10049461_pt1 | contig 33813 bp, 28 predicted proteins | sample Mesricmetagenome_FD_59108 | JGI IMG/M metagenome (GOLD analysis project Ga0065721, IMG submission 59108) | Mesophilic microbial community from rice straw/compost enrichment Sample: eDNA_1 v2 (version 2) | ecosystem: Engineered > Solid waste > Grass > Composting > Bioreactor | place: USA: Davis... | reverse complement strand
CCGCCGTTATGGCGGCGGTCGACCGGCTGTCGCCTGGGGCGATCGGACCGGGCGGCCGGCCGCATTACAGCTTCCTGCGCGCGGCGCGCGCAGGGTGGGACAGCCAGGAGAAGCTGCTAGGAACCGTCTTTGCCGCCGAAGCGGCCGATTACGCGCGTTACGTCGCCGACGAATCGCGCTCCTGCTTCGTCAGCGAAATCGATTATCACTACAGCTGCCCCCTGACGGAAGAAGGCATCGTGCTCGTCGACACGCCGGGCGCCGATTCGATCAACGCACGGCATACGGGCGTCGCTTTCAATTATATTAAGAACGCGGACGCCGTCCTGTTCGTCACTTATTACAATCATGCCTTTTCCCAGGCGGACCGACAGTTTCTGGACCAGCTCGGCCGGGTCAAGGATCAATTCGAGCTTGACAAAATGTTTTTTATCGTCAACGCGGCGGATTTGGCGGCCGACGAGGAAGAACTGCAAGGCGTGCTTAAGCATGTGGAATCGAATTTGCTGCAGCACGGCATCCGGTTTCCGCGTCTCTTTCCCGTATCGAGCCTGCAGGCGCTCGACGGCAAAACGGACGGCGACGAAGAGCTGCTTGCCCTCTCCGGCATCGAAGCTTTCGAAGCGTCGTTCCTCGGCTTCGTCCAGCAGGATCTCGGAAGGCTGGCGGCAGAGGGCGCGGAACAGGAAATTCGGCGCGCCGTCGCCATGGTCGGCAATTGGCTGAAGAGCGCCGAAGGAGACGCCCAGTCGAGGGAAGAGGCGCTTCGCCGACTCGAAGGAGCGGAGGGACAGGCCAGGTCCGCCGCACGGGAGCTGCGCGATTGCGAGCCGGCGGCGGAGCTGGAGCAGGAAATTAGCGAGCTGATGTATTATATCGTTCAGCGTACGCAATACCGCTTCGGCGACTTTTACAACATCGCCTTTAATCCGGCTTCGCTGAACCGCGAAGCGGGCGATTTGAAGCGCGCGCTGTGGACCTGCTGGCTTGAATTGCAGCGCATGATCTCGCTGGAGCTGTCGCAGGAGCTGCTGGCGACGTCTCTTCGAATCGAGCGAAGGCTGCACGAGCTGCTGCGGAAGCCGTACGACAGCTGCGGGGAACGGATGAGCGGCTTGCTGGAAGGCTACGGCGCTCTGCCATATGCTGCCGCTTCTCCGGCTGCGCCGCCCGAACCTCCGTCATGGAAGGAAGACGGCGTCGACGCGAAGCGGCTGTGGGCAAGCTTCAAAAACCCGCGCCAGTTTTTTGAAGGCGGCGGCAAGGCGGAGCTGCGCAAGGAGCTCGAAAGCGCGGTGACCGGATCCGTGCAAGGCTGGATGGACGCCGTAAAGTCCGAGTGGCGTGTCCATTACGTGAGGGCATGGAGAGAGGCGGCCGACGGCTGCGCTTCCGCATTGGAACGGGATATGGAGAGTTATTTGGAAGGCAAGCGGCTGTCGCTCCGGGACGACGCTTATTTGGAGAAGCTGGCCCGATTGCATGCGGAGCTGAACGCGCTCTGACCGGACATTGGACAACGCACTTTTTCCTTTAATCTATACAAAAAAGCTTTCGTCAAACTTGTTTCCTCTGACGAAAGCTTTTTTTCTGTTTTTGTGTGCATTCGTGCAAAAATGGAGCAATACACGCAAGTACATGCCGATTCGAGACGATTTAAGAGCAAAGAAGCGTTCCGTTTCCTCAATCGCCAATTTAAACGGATTCAACCAAATATTCGGAACTTTATCCGGTTTGCTCCGCCATACCGATGCTGATAATATTCATTCATACTTATAAATCATATACAGGGAGATGGATTCGTTGGACGTACTGAGGCAATTGAAAGCCTTTTATTGGCCGGAGAGAAAGCTGCTTATCGGCTCGATTTTGTTTCTGATGATCGCGACGGCAATCGGGCTCGTATACCCGAATTTGCTGGCGTTTCTCATCGACGACGTCATTAAAGGGCAGCGTTTCGATTTGGTGCCTGCACTGGCCTTGACGGTAGTGGGGGTCATTACGCTGAAGGCGCTGAATCAGTTTCTTCACGGCTTTTGCGGCGGCCGTCTCGGCAACCGCGTGGCGTTCCGGATGCGGAACGCGCTGTACGACAAGCTGCAGCAATTATCCTTTCAATATTACGATAAAGCGAAGACGGGCGATCTGATGTCCAGGCTGACGGCCGATCTGGAAGCGATCCGCAACTTTATCGGCTTCGGCTTCGCGCAAATTTTGAACATGTTTTTGATGGTGCTGTTCGGAGGCGCGATGATGCTTTATTTCAACTGGCAATTGACGCTTCTGACACTCATTACGATGCCGGTTATGGCGTTTCTCGCACTCAAGTTCGAGCGGCGCATTCATCCCGCGTTCCGCGAGATGAGACAGGCGATGAGCAATTTGACGACGGCCGTGCAAGAAAACATTACGGGCGTGCGCACCGTCAAATCCTTCGCAAGGGAGCCGCACGAGGTGACAAAGTTTTCGGTTCGCAGCGAAGCTTATCAGACGAATCAGGTCGGCGCGGCCAAAATATGGGCAAGATTTTTTCCCGTCATGGAGCTGACCGCCAACTTAAGCGCTGTCATTTTGCTGATCGCCGGCGGCATTCTGGTCATTAACGAACAGCTTCAGCTTGGGCAGTTCGTCGCGTTTTTCAGCTTGATCTGGTACATTATCGGTCCGATGTGGGGACTTGGCTTCCATATCAACAACTATACGCAATTCAAGGCTTCGGGCGAGCGGGTGCTCGGGCTGCTGGCCGAGCATATTCATGTCCGCAACGAAAAGGATGCGGTCGTGCTTCGTTCCGAGGACGTCAAAGGCCATGTAAAGTTCGAAAATGTGACGTTCAGCTATCCGGACAAGTCGCCTGCGCTGACGGACGTAACGATCGACGCGCCTGCCGGCTCCGTCATCGGCTTGCTGGGCGCCACCGGGTCGGGCAAGTCGACGCTGATCCAGCTGCTGATGAGAGCTTACAACGTCAAGCAAGGAAGCATCAAGCTGGACGGCATCGACATTCGGCATCTCGACGTCTCCTCGCTGCGCAGGCAGATTGCGCCCGTCTTTCAGGAAACGTTCCTGTTCTCCGCTTCGATCCGGGACAATATCGCCTACGGCGTGCGCGACGTATCCCAAGCGGATATCGAGAGAGCGGCCAAGCTGGCCAAGGCACACGACTTCATCATGGAGCTCCCGGAAGGCTACGACACTGTCGTCGGCGAACGGGGGATGGGGCTGTCGGGCGGCCAGAAGCAGCGGATCGCGATTGCGCGCGCATTGATCAAAAACCCGCGCATTCTCATTCTCGACGATGCGACCAGCGCGGTCGATATGGAAACCGAACACGAAATCCAGGCCGGCTTCAAGGAGCTGATGGCCGGAAGAACGACGTTTATTATCGCGCACCGCATTTCTTCGCTGCGTCATGCCGACGAAATCGTCGTGCTCGATCAGGGGCGCATCGTGCAGCGCGGCAAGCATGACGAGCTGATTAGGCAAGAGGGACCGTACCGCGATACGTATCGCATCCAATACGCCGATTACGACGAACAAGCGGCCGGATCGGAAGAAGACCGGAAAAGGAGCATCGTGCAATGAGCGCAAACGTGAACGCAAAACAAACGGCGGACGCCAAGCCGCGCAATCGCAACGAACGCTTCGTCTACCAGGATGACGAAGCGATCGAAAAGCCGTTTAACTGGGCGCAGCTGAGCCGGCTGTTTCAATATATGAAGCCTTACCGCCGCAAGCTGGCGCCCGTCATCATTATGATGATCATCGGCACGCTGACGCGGCTGGCCGTTCCGTTCATTATGTATTACGTCATCGACCATATCATCGATCCGGAGAAGGGCTCCGGCGACGTGCAAATGCTCGTGCTGGCGGGCGGGGGCATGCTCGCGCTTTACGCGATTCAATGGGCCGCCAACACTTATCGGATCAAATATACGAACATTATCGGCCAGAAGGTGATTTACGACCTGAGGGCCCATCTGTTCCGGCATATCCAGAAGCTCAGCTTCCGTTTCTTCGATAAGCGGCCGGCCGGATCCGTGCTTGTGCGGGTGACGAACGACGTCAACGCGCTGCAAGATTTGTTCACGAACGGCGTCGTCAACTTGCTTATGGACTGCATTCAGTTGGCCGGTATCGTCATTATTTTGCTCGCCTTGAACGTAAAGCTGGGACTTGCGGTCATGGTTACGGTGCCGATCATGTTTATCGTCTCGTCCTCCTTGCGCAAGCGGATCCGGTTCGCCTGGCAGGAAGTCCGGATGAAGCAGTCGCGAATCAATTCCCACTTGAACGAAAGCATTCAAGGGATGAAAATTACGCAGGCGTATGTGCAGGAGAAGGACAATATGTCGTTCTTCAACCATATGAACACGGACAACGTGAAGTCCTGGAACCGGGCGTCGGCGATGAACCAGGCGTTCGGGCCGATCATCGAGGTAACGGCCGCCATCGGCACCTGTATTTTGTTCTGGTACGGCGCGGTGCTGATCCAGGATCAGGCCATCACCATCGGCTTGCTGGTGGCGTTTGCCAACTATATCGGCAACTTCTGGGAGCCGATCAACCGGCTGGGCCAGATGTATTCGCAGCTGCTGATCGCCATGGCGTCCTCCGAGCGCATCTTCGAGTTTATCGACGAGGAGCCGACGGTGGCGGAGCAGGAGCAGGCCAAGCCGCTGCCGGCGATTCGGGGCGCCGTCACGTTCGACAACATCGTCTTCGAATACGAGCGGGGCAGGCCGGCGCTGAAAGGGATCAGCCTCGACGTGCAGGCCGGACAGTCGATCGCGCTCGTCGGCCATACGGGCTCGGGCAAAAGCACGATCATCAATTTGCTTTGCCGCTTCTACGATCCCGTCCAAGGCCGCGTCCTCATTGACGGCATCGACATTAAGGGCGTCACCGTCGAAAGTCTGCGCTCGCAAGTCGGCATCGTGCTCCAGGATACGTTTATATTCGCCGGTTCGATCCGGGACAACATCCGTTACGGCCGGCTGGACGCCACGGACGACGAAGTCGTGCAGGCGGCGAAGGCGGTCAACGCGCATGAGTTTATTATGACGCTGCCGGACGGCTACGACACGCAGGTCGAGGAACGCGGCAACGTGCTGTCGATGGGCCAGCGCCAATTGCTGAGCTTCGCCCGGGCGCTGCTGGCCGATCCGCGCATCCTTATCCTGGATGAAGCGACGGCGAGCATCGACACCGAAACGGAGCTGAAAATTCAAGAGGCGCTGAAGAAGCTGCTGGCGGGACGAACGTCCTTCATGATCGCGCACCGCCTTTCGACGATACGGGGCGCCGACAACATCGTCGTGCTGGATCACGGCTCGATCGTCGAGCAGGGCACGCACGAGCAGCTGATGGCCAAGAAAGGCGTCTACCACGGTTTGATCGAAGCGCAATACAGGTTTTTATAAGAGATAACGGTTGATTTTTTGCAAGAGAACCTCCACAATGTTCTTATGTCTAGAATAAGCATTCGGGAGGTTCTTTTTGTATATGTACGGATCACCGCTTACTTCATCTGCGCGCAAAATATTGCTGCTCGGCTCCGGGGAGCTCGGCAAGGAGGTTGTGCTGGAGGCGCAGCGGCTGGGCGTGGAGACGATCGCCGTCGACCGCTATGAGCATGCGCCGGCGATGCATGCCGCTCATCGCAGCTACGTGACGGACATGCTGGACGGAGCGTCGATCCGCCGGATTATCGAAACGGAAAAACCGGATCTCATCGTGCCTGAAATCGAAGCGATCGCTACGGAAACGCTGCTGGAGCTTGAACGGGAAGGACACCGCGTCATTCCGACCGCCCGCGCCGCGCGGTTGACGATGGACCGGGAAGGCATCAGAAGGCTGGCCGCCGAAGCGCTGGGGCTGCCGACGGCGCCGTACCGGTTTGCCGATTCGCTGGAAGAGATGCGCGCGGCGGCGGCCGAGCTCGGTTATCCTTGCGTCGTCAAGCCGATCATGAGCTCGTCGGGCAAGGGCCAAAGCGTATGCCGCAGCGAGGACGAAGCGGAGAGCTGCTGGAACTTCGCCCAGGAAGGCGGCCGGGCCGGCAAAGGCCGCGTCATTGTCGAAGGATTTATCTCGTTCGATTCGGAAATTACGCTGCTGACGGTCCGCTCGGTATCGGGCACGTCCTTTTGCGCGCCGATCGGCCACGTGCAGAAGGACGGCGATTACATCGAATCCTGGCAGCCTCATCCGATGACGGAGGAGCAGGTGCGGCAGGCGGAAGATATTGCTCGGAAGGTGACCGAAGAGCTGGGCGGCTTCGGGATTTACGGCGTAGAGCTGTTTCTGACCCGGGACGGCGTTCTGTTCAGCGAAGTGTCCCCGCGTCCGCACGATACGGGCATGGTGACGATGGCGACGCAGGATTTATCGGAATTTGCCCTGCATGTGCGCGCCATTCTCGGATTTCCGATCCCGACGATCCGCCTGTTGACGCCGGGCGCGTCGCATACGCTCAAGGCGGACCGGGCGTCGCAGCGTTTCCGCATCTGCGGTGCGGACAAAGCGCTGGCCGTGCCGAATACGCAAGTGCGTCTGTTCGGCAAGCCGGAAACGAAGCCGGGCAGAAGAATGGCGGTCGCGCTCAGCTCCGCCGACGACGTCGGCCTGGCGCGGGAGCGGGCGAAGCAGGCGGCGGAATCGCTGTTTATCGAATACGAAGAGTGAGCGGGTGACGACAGATGTCCAAGAAACGGAAGCAGCCTTCGGCCTACGGCGGCGCAGGGGGACAGGGGCGCCGGTCCGGCGCCGGTACTTCGGCCGGCTCCGGGGCGTCCGGAGCGTCGCTTAAAGATTTGCTTTCTCCATCCGTCCTCGATCAACTGAAGACATCGGCGGAGCAATGGAAGCAGGCCGAGCAAGAGCGGCTCGAGCAGAAGCGAAGGGCGGAGGAGGAGGCGAAGCGGCAGGAGCGCAAGCGCCTCGAGAACGACTTCGAATATTTGCTCCATACGAGCGATCCGAACTGGAGCAAATATAAATAACGCGCATACGGCCGTTCAGGAACGACTTCCTGGCGGCCTTTTGCCGCTTTCTGCCGTGCGGCCGGCCGCGCACCCCCTTGCGCCGCCTTATTCCGGAACCGGGCGAGTGTCCTCGGCCTTGCCGGAAGCATAGGATGATGCAACAACGATAGCGCGCAAGCAAGGAGGCGGACGGATGCGGAAATATGTCAGGGAAGGCGATACGCTGTGGGGGCTCAGCCTGCTGTTCGACGTTCCGTTCCGGCTAGTCCTGGACTCCAATCCCGGACTGCAGCCGGAGACGATGGGCGTCGGACAGCCGGTCGAAATTCCGGGCTACCGATGGAACGATTATCGAATTCGGGCGGGCGATACGCTTTGGCGCATCGCGGCGGCCAACGGCATTTCGGTCCATTTGCTGCTGGCGGCCAATCCGGCGTTGAACGCTTATTCCCTGCAAATCGGCGATACGGTTCGGGTGCCCTTCCGGGTCACGGAAAGAATCGTCAACCCGAAGCGGGAATACACTTCCGAGGCGATGCGTAACGATGTGAACGCGTTGGCCGAGCTTTATCCGTTTATGAGGACCGGCTCGTTCGGCCGTTCCGTCATGGGCAAGGAGCTGACGGAAATCCAGATTGGCGCGGGCGGCAAGACCGTACATGCCAACGCTTCGATTCATGCCAACGAGTGGATTACGACGCCCGTGCTGATGGCGTTTCTGAACGATTTTTTGCTGGCCTTAACGAACAGCTCCGATATGAAAGGGATCGCGGTATATCCTTATTATGAGACCGCTACGCTGTCCCTTGTCCCGATGGTCAATCCGGACGGCGTCGATCTGGTCGTCTCCGGGCTGCCGAGAGAGGAGCCGTACCGCAGCGAAGCGCTTGCGATTAACGAGGGCAGCTATAATTTCGACGGATGGAAGGCGAATATACGGGGCGTCGATTTGAACAAGCAATTTCCGGCGCTGTGGGAGCGGGATGCAGCGCAAGGTCCGCAGCGTCCCGCGCCGCGAGACTATTCCGGAACGGCTCCGCTGACCGAGCCGGAATCGCAGGCGCTCGCCGGCTTGACGCGTCAAAGCGGATTCCGCCGCGTACTCGCGTTTCATACGCAAGGCAAAGTGCTGTTCTGGGGGTTCGAGGGACTGGAACCGCCCGAATCGGAACGGCTGGCGGCGGAATTTGCCGCCGTGAGCGGCTATGAGGCGGTGCGTTACGTCGACAGCACGGCCGGATACAAGGATTGGTTCATTCAGGATTGGAGGCTGCCCGGCTTCACCATCGAGCTGGGCAAAGGGACGAACCCGCTGCCGCTGTCGCAATTCGACGAACTGTTCGACGCGGCGTCGGCGATTCTGCTCGCGGCCTTGTATATGTAAGAGCATAAACGGGCGGCGAATTGCAAATCATGGTCATTACATGCGGACGATGGTTGCGGTCCCGGCATTCATATGGTACTTTTATATCCGGCTTACCGCCGGTCGAGGGGGGCCGTTTTGGCCCGAACGGGGGATGCGCCTTCCTCGCCGTTTTGTTTCTCGTCTTTACGAATAGGGACATTTTGCATTAAAATAGCTTGAAGATGTGACATTCAATAGATCGGATGGGGGAAGCTCATGGCTGAACAATTGGATATATTCGCAAGCTCTGCGCCTCCTGACCGGAATTATGAGGCCGATGACATACAGGTATTGGAAGGACTGACGGCCGTCCGCAAGCGGCCCGGCATGTATATCGGCAGCACGAGCGCTTCGGGCCTGCATCATCTGGTTTGGGAAATCGTCGACAATGCGGTGGACGAGCATCTGGCGAAGTTTTGCACCGCCATCGAGGTCACGCTGCACAAGAACGGTTCGATTACGGTGTACGACAACGGGCGCGGCATTCCGACCGGCATGCATAAGACCGGCATTCCGACGCCGCAGGTCGTCTTTACGATTTTGCATGCGGGAGGCAAATTCGGCGGCGGCGGCTACAAGAAATCCGGCGGCCTTCACGGCGTCGGCGCTTCCGTGACGAATGCGCTGTCGGAATGGCTGGAGGTCGAAATCTATCGCGACGGTAAAATACATAAGCAGCGGTTCGAATATTGGGTGGACGACAAAGGCAAGGAGCATGTCGGCGAGCCCGTCACCGGGTTGGAGATCGCGGGCAATACGAACCGCACCGGCACCAGGGTAACGTTCAAGCCGGATAGCCGCGTGTTCCAAGCCGGAACGTCGTTCAATTACGATACGCTTGCGGAACGGCTGCAGGAAATCGCCTTTTTGAACTCGGGGCTCAAGGTCACGATCAAGGATGAGCGAAGCGGCAACGGCGACGTATTCCATTACGAAGGCGGAGCGAGCCAATTCGTGCAATATTTGAACGAGGACAAAAACGTGCTGCACGACGTCATCCATTTTACGGGAGAACGGGACGAGATCGAGGTGGAGGTGGCGCTCCAATACAATGACGGGTATACCGAAACGCTGGCCTCGTTTGTCAATTCGATTCCGACGAGAGGCGGAGGCACGCACGAAACCGGCTTCAAAACCGCGTATACGCGCGTCATGAACGAATATGCGCGCAAGGCGGGGCTGCTGAAGGAAAAAGACAAAAACCTCGAAGGCAACGATTTGCGCGAAGGGATGATGGCGGTCGTCAACATTAAGATGTCCGAGGTGGAGTTCGTCGGCCAGACGAAAGACCAGCTCGGCAGCGCGGCGGCCCGCGGCGCGGTGGATGCCGTTGTGACGGAGAGAATGGGCGTCTTCCTGGAGGAAAATCCCGGCGTCGCCCAATCGCTTCTGAAAAAAGCGGTGCAGGCGTCGAAAGCCCGCGAGGCGGCGAGAAAGGCGCGCGAGGAAATCCGCAGCGGGAAGAAGCGGAGCGAAAGCTCCAATCTCGGCGGCAAGCTGACGCCGGCCCAATCGAAGGATTATACCCGCAACGAGCTGTTTATCGTCGAGGGAGACTCCGCGGGCGGCTCCGCCAAGCAGGGCAGAGACTCCAAATACCAGGCGATCTTGCCGCTGAAGGGCAAGCCGATGAATCCGGAAAAGGCCAAGCTTGCGGACATCTTGAAAAACGACGAATACAAAGCGATTATATCGGCAATCGGAGCGGGCGTAGGACCGGAATTCGAATCCGAGGAAAGCAACTACAGCAAAATTATTATTATGACCGACGCCGACACGGACGGCGCCCATATTCAGGTGCTTCTGCTGACGTTTTTCTACCGGTATATGAAGCCGCTGATCGACAACGGCAAAATCTATATCGCCCAGCCGCCGCTGTACAAGATTACGCGCAAATCGGGCAAGCTGGAAACGGTCCGTTACGCCTGGACCGACGATCAGCTGCAAAACTATTTGAAGGAATACGGCAAAGGTTACGAGCTGCAGCGCTACAAGGGACTTGGCGAAATGAATCCCGAGCAGCTGTGGGAAACGACGATGAACCCGGAAACCCGCACGCTGCTGCAGGTGCAGATCGAGGATGCGGCCAAGGCGGAACGCCGGGTGTCGACGCTGATGGGCGACAAGGTCGATCCGCGCAAGCGCTGGATCATCGATAACGTCGATTTTACGGAATATGAAGAGTAGGGAGAGAAACGCATGAGTATACTGGAACAGTTTTTGCCGGCGTTTCTGGAGGAGGTTGTCGGCGACCGGTTCGGGCGCTATTCCAAATATATTATTCAGGACCGGGCCATCCCCGACGTGCGCGACGGGTTGAAGCCGGTGCAGCGGCGCATTTTGTACGCCATGTACGACGCGGGCAACACGCCGGACAAGCCGTACCGCAAGTCGGCCAAGACGGTCGGCGACGTCATGGGCAATTACCATCCGCACGGCGACTCGTCCATCTACGAGGGAATGGTCCGGATGGCCCAGCCTTGGAAGATGGGGCATCCGCTGATCGACGGCCACGGCAACTGGGGATCGCAGGACGACGATCCCGCGGCGGCTATGCGCTATACCGAAGCGCGCCTGTCCAAGATTGCGATGGAGCTGCTGCGAGACATCGATAAGCGGACGGTGCAGTTCAAGGACAACTTCGACAATACGACGAAGGAGCCGGTCGTGCTGCCGTCCCGTTATCCGAACCTGCTCGTCAACGGCGTGAGCGGCATCTCCTCCGGCTTTGCTACGGAAATTCCGCCGCACAATTTGCGGGAAGTGATCGACGCCTGCATCGCCGTCATGCAGCGTCCGGATATGTCGCTTGAGCAACTGATGGAGATCGTGAAGGGGCCGGACTTTCCGACCGGCGGCCTCATTATGGGCGAGGAAGGCATCCGCGAAGCTTACCGGACGGGCAAAGGCCGCATCTATATCCGGTCCAAAACGGCGATCGAAGATATGCGCGGCGGCAAGCAGCAAATCGTCATTACAGAAATTCCATACCAGGTCGTAAAAGCCCGCCTGGTGACGGCGATGGAAAACATCCGGCTGGAAAAAAAGGTGGAGGGCATTGCAGAGGTGCGGGACGAGAGCGGCCGGAACGGGCTGCGGATCGTCGTCGAGCTGAAGAAGGATGCGGACGCGGCCGGCATTCTCGCATATTTGCTCAAAAAGACCGATTTGCAAGTGACGTACAACTTCAACATGGTCGCGATCGTCAACAAGGCGCCTCAGCAGCTCGGCCTCAAGGCCATGCTGACCGCCTACATCGACCATCAGAAGGAAGTCGTCACGCATCGTACCCAATACGAGCTCGAGAAAGCCGAAGACCGGGCCCATGTGCTGGAAGGTCTCGTGAAGGCGCTGAATTTGCTGGACGAGGTCATTGCGGCGATCAAGGCGTCCAAAAACCGCGCCGACGCGCAGAACAATCTGGTGACGAAGTTCGGCTTCTCGGAGCGCCAGGCCGATGCGATATTGACGCTCCAGTTGTACCGGCTTACCAATCTCGAGATTACTTCGCTCGAGAAGGAGCATAAGGAGACGCTGAAGCGGATTCAATATTTGAGATCCATTCTGGACAGCGAGAAGAAGCTGCTTGGCGTCATTCGCGACGAGCTGACGGAGATGCGGGACAAATACGGCATCGACCGCCGCAGCGACATTCAAGGCGAGGTCGAGGAGCTGAAGGTCAACCTGGAAGTGCTCGTCACGCCGGAGGATGTGCTCGTTACGCTCAGCCAGGACGCTTATATTAAACGGACAAGCATGCTTTCGTTTACGCGCTCCGGCGGCGAGCTGGACAGCGCAGGCGTGAAGGAAGGCGACGTCATTCGCGAATTGCTTCAGGTCAACACACTCGACAACCTGCTGCTGTTTACGCGCAAAGGACTTTATTTCCAATTGCCCGTCCATGCGATTCCGGAGTTCAAATGGAAAGATACCGGCACGGCGCTCGTCAATGTCGTTCCGATCGCGAAAGACGACGCCATCGTCAGCGTCGTGCCGGTCAAGGACTATAACGCGCCCGTCTCACTCGTCTTTGTAACAAAGCGGGGACAAGTGAAACGTTCCGAGCTGAAGGAATATGCCACGACCCGTTCGACAGCCATTGCGGCCTGCAAGGTTGCGGACGGCGACGAGGTCATCGCCGTCGTTCCAAGCGACGGCACGCAACAAATGATGCTGGTCTCGAAGTTCGGCATGAGCATCCGGTTTGAGGAATCCGAGGTGAATCCGATGGGCCGGGTAGCGGCCGGCGTGAAGGGGATGGCGCTCAAGGAGGGCGACGAGATCGTCGGAGCCGCATGGGTTGCCGACGACGAGGGAGAATTGCTTGTCATCTCCGATATCGGCTACGGCAAACGAACGCTGCTGCTCGATTATCCGATCCAGGGACGGGGAGGCAAAGGCGTTCAAACGTTCGAATTCAAGGAAGGCAAGCGGGTGCGTTCCAACGGGACGTCGATCGCCGCCGCGTATTATTGCAGGGAGCCTATCGAAATTACGGCGGTTACGAGCGCAGGCAACAAGCAGACGGCGGTATCCGAGAAGGCGCCGATCGAGGAACGGAAGTCGACCGGCAAGCCGCTGTTCGCGCTGGGCAAGGACGAAGCCATTGCGGACGCCTTTGTCCGCTCAGAGCCGGAGATTAATCAAAAGGGCGATTAGGCGGATCGAAACGGTCGATGACTTGCAGCAGCGCTTCCAGCATGACCCACAATGGCACGAGCGCGTCCGGGCGTTCGAGCCATTGCGGGTCTTTTATAATGCCGTAGGCGCGTATGCGGCTCATCACCTCGGATTTGCGGTCGTCCATGCCGGTCACGCTCCCTGCCTTTGTAATGGGCTGCCCCGTCCGATCTCTCCGGGCGGGCTGTCGTCTCAGTATATGTCTATTCCTGTCAAAATGTTCGGAATTGTATCGATTAATCGCGCAAACTATTAATTGCGTTAATCTTTCTTTCGACATGCGGGATGACTATAATAAAAGGTAGGATACAGTTTGACAGGAAGCGGGTGGATGAGATGATATCGGAAGACTTTTCCCGGGTATGGACAAAGCTGTCTCGCGAATGGAAGATCAGCCTGGAGCAATCGCTGGCCCCTCTCACCGAAGGTCAGCTGAACGTGCTGGAGCTGCTGCTGGAATCGGAGCCGATGAAGCCGTCGGATCTGATCCAGCATTTATCGACGACGCCGGCGGCGATTACGACCATTCTCGACCGAATGGAGCGCAACGAGCTGATCGTAAGGACGCGGGACGAGAACGACCGCCGCATCGTCTGGATATCCGTGTCGGACAAGGGGAGAACGGAGGCCGAACGGGGACGGTCGATCCGCAACCGGCTGATCGGCGAATCGCTCGACCGTATCTCGGCGCACAACCAGCAGCTTCTCGTTTATTTGCTGGGGAAGGTAGCCAGCTCCTAGCTTCCCGTCCTCCGAACAAAACGCGCTTTGCCGGGATCATGCCGGCAAAGCGCGTTTTTGGCTTATCGTTATTTCAAGGCGTTCAACCGCTCGGTCAGCATGTCCAGATCGGCTTGCAGCCGTTCGTAGTCGCTCGGACGAAGCAGCTTGTCGTCGGCTTCCGCCAGCGTTTGCGCTACGGGAAGAATGCGGTACCGGTACGACGCGTCCGGCTTGTAACGATGAACCCAGGTCGGAATCGCCTCGATTTCGGTCAACTCGATCGTTCCTTCGGTCACGTTTTTGCGGATGCCGACTTTGAAGATCACTCCGTAATCTTTGCTGTCGCCGCGTTGATTCGAAATGAAGTTGCCCATGGAATAAATAATAAGTGCCTGTTTCGGGCGGCCTTCGTCGTCAAACGTGTCGATGACCTCATACGGCTGAATAACGTGCGGATGGGAGCCGGCAATAATATCCGCGCCGGCGGCTGCCAGGGAGCGGGCCAGCCTCATTTGCTCCTCGTTCGGCTTCGTCTGGTATTCCGTTCCGAAATGAAGCGCCACCGTCACCACGTCGGCGCCGGCGTCGCGAAGACGGCGAATATCCGCCTTGATTTTGTCCTCGTCGATCAATTGCACCAAATAAGGTTTGCCCTCCGGAATCGGGATACCGTTCGTTCCGTACGTATAAGCGAGCAGCCCCATCCGGATGCCGTTCTGTTCTGATATGATCAGCTGGTCGGCTTCTTCCTGGGAAGAGGCCGTGCCGATCGGCTGCAGTCCAAGCTCCTTCAAATGCTCCAGCGTCCGGAGCAGTCCTTTTTCTCCCTTGTCCAGCGAATGGTTGTTGGCGGTAGAGAGCAGGTTGAACCCCGCATCGCGAAGAGCTTCCGCCAATTCGACCGGCGCGTTGAAGGTCGGATATCCAGTGTAGCCAAAGTCCTCGCCGGCGATCGGCGTTTCCAGATTTGCCATAATCCAGTCGCCTTGCTGAAGGATCGGCTTGACGTCGGCAAAAAACGGGTCGAAGTTGTATTTGCCGGTCTCTTTGTCGTAAGCGCCCGGCAGTTGAGGCGTATGGCTCATAATATCTCCGACGCCGACCCATACGGCCTCCGCGAATACGGGCTGTACCGGGGTGGGCTCGGCGGTCGGAGGCGGATTGGTTGCCGCGGCCTTCGGCGTTGTTTCCGCGGTTGGGACGCCGGGACCCGCGCCTTCGTTCGGCTCGGCGGTCGGCGCGAACCATACGAGATAAGCGATGCCGGCAAGCGATAAGGCCAACAGGATCCATGTCGCAAGCCAGACCGGTTTGCGTCGCATGTGCAATCATCCTTTCTGTTGTAAGCGCGGTTTGCGCTAAAGTAAACCGGAGTCCGGCAGCATTAAACGGTGCTTGCGAAACGCTCGGTTGCCCTGCGCAATTGTTCGTCGCCCCACCAGTCCCACGGAGCGACGCGCGGCGGATTCGACGCGAAGGTGACAAGCTCCTTCGTGACGGGATGGGGCGCGCTGACGGAAGCCGACCATAACGCAATGCCGTCGAAGCCGGGCGGCTTTCCCGCACCGTATTTCAAGTCGCCGAGCAGCGGGCAGCCGATCCGGGCCATCTGGGCCCGGATTTGATGCGGCCGGCCGGTATGAAGCTTGACCGCGATCAGACTGGCGCGTTCATTGCCGGCTATACGCGCGTAATGCAAGATCGCTTCCTTCGAATCGGGGGCGGGCTTGTCGAACACCGTCACCTGATTCCGTTTGGCATCCTTGCGCAAATAATGGATCAGCGTCGCTTCCTCCGCTTCCGGAGCGCCGTGCACGACGCATACGTAGCTTTTGCCGAAGCTTCGGCTTCTGACGGCTTCCGACAATCGCGACGCGGCCTTGGACGTCTTGGCGAACAGCATAGCGCCGCCGACCGGCCGGTCGAGGCGATGGATCAGCCCCAGAAAGACGTTGCCGGGCTTGTTGTGGCGGTCCTTCAAATCCTGCTTCAGCAGCGTCAGCATATCGGGATCTCCGGTTTCGTCTTCCTGGGAAGGGACGCCGGGCGGCTTGACGACGGCCAGCAGGTGATTGTCTTCGAACAGCACCGGTATGCGCATTTTATTCGCTCTCCCAGCGGCCCAATATGCCGCAAGGCAAATTCAGGCCCGAGGCCGTAATCGGCAGCCCGATCTCGCCGCAGTTGATCTGTCCGCCAAAGCGCCGCTTCATCGTCATATGAAGCAAGTTGTGGAGAACGGCAGGTGACAGTCCGGTCGTATAGGAATTAATAAGCAGGAACAGCGGACGGTCCGACAAAATCGACATGCAGCTGTTCAAGAACGGGTAGAGGCTGTCCTCCAGCTTCCAGGTTTCGCCGTTCGGCCCCCGTCCGTAAGAGGGAGGATCCATAATGATCGCGTCGTATTGCCGTCCGCGCCGCTGCTCGCGCTGTACGAATTTGAATACGTCATCGGTAATGTAACGGATCGGCGCCGATTCCAGGCCGGACAGCTGGGCGTTATCCTTCGCCCATTGCACCATGCCCTTGGCCGCATCGACATGGCATACCTCCGCGCCCGCAGCCGCGGCCGCCACCGTGGCGCCGCCCGAGTAGGCAAACAGGTTCAGGACGCGGATCGGGCGGTTCGCCTGTCCGATCTTGTCCATCATCCAGCTCCAATTGACCGCCTGCTCCGGAAACAGTCCGGTATGCTTGAAGTTGGTCGGCTTAATGTGGAAGTTCAGCTTTCCGTAAGAAATGGTCCATCTTTCCGGCAGACTGGAGCGAAATTGCCATTGTCCGCCGCCCGAGGAGCTTCTATGGTAATGGCCGTCGGCTTTGTTCCAAAGGCCGTTTTCCTTGACGATCGGCCATATGATTTGCGGATCCGGCCGCCGGAGCACATAGGAGCCCCAGCGCTCCAACTTTTCGCCTCCTCCGGTGTCGATTACTTCAAAATCCGTCCATTTGTCGGCTATGTACATCGTTTCGTTAGTCCTTCCCTCATATAATCCTTTTTTTCTCGGCTAATATCATCGATAATTATAACGAAGCATGGACAAGTAAGCAATGAATCGGCATCATATAGGTAGGCAATATCAGCTTATTCGGAGGAGAATGGAATGAACAAGGGTACGTTGGGATGGACGGCCGCCATCGTTGGAGGTGCGCTTGCGGCCGCCGCAGCGGCGGCGGCGCTGCCTGAACATGGAGCCAACGCGCTGGACCGGGTCGTGCAGCAATGGGCAGAAAGCATGAAGAGCGGCGGCGCAGATGCCGTTATGAAGCTGTTTTCAGCCATCGGCTCTACGGCGGGTCTTATCATTTATACCGGCATCATTACGTTTGGTGTCTGGATGAGGAGAGGATGGCGCGAAGGCGCCGCCGTGTTCGTTGCCGTTGCGGCCGGCTACGGCCTGAACAGCCTGCTGAAGGGCTGGGTCGGGCGCGTCCGTCCGGAGGAGGCATGGGGAATCGCGGCGGACGGAGCCAGTTTTCCAAGCGTGAACGCAATGCTCGGGATGATTATATTCGGGATGCTTGCGGTATCCGTTTGGCGGGACGGCGCGATCGGGCGGGGCGCGAAATATGCGATCGGCAGCTTGTGCGGCGCGATCGTCCTGCTGCTTGGCGCCAGCCGGCTTTATTTCCAGGTTCACTATGCGACCGATATCATCGCGGGTTATGCGCTCGGCATTGCCATCGTTGGCGCGGCGATGCTTATTGCCGGAGAAGGCGGCCGACAGGAGACGAGGAGGATGAAAGATGCTGCAATTTGAGTGCGAATGCGGCAACCGTACCGGTTTTTTTGCCACCGGAGCGAGGGATGAGCAGGGAAGGGAATATATCGATCCGGAGGACGACGATCGGGTCACCTTTATGATCGGGGACGACAGCGTCGTATTCCGCTGCTCGTTCTGCGGCCATCGGTACAGGCTCCAGCGCTACCCGGAGGCTGAAGGTTAAATTAGGACTGATTAGTCCTAATTTTGTATTTTGCAGCGTCATGAACTAGGCCGCCCGCCCGGAAACGGACGGAAAAAAATGAGGTATAATAGGGAGTTTCAAAGGAGCGTTGCCGATGGCATCCAAAAATCGGGCGGCCGTCATCCATGCCGCAGCCCGGCTGTTTCTGAGCCAGGGCTATCAGTTTACGAGCATGGATGAAATAATGGAAGCGAGCGGCGTGTCCAAATCGAATATTTATTACCATTTCAACAGCAAAGAAGAGCTGCTGCTCGCCGTCGTCGATTTTATGGCGTCCCGCTACGAATCCGCTTTGCAGCTGAGCCTGCAGCGCGCGGATGATTCGGCGGAAAGCCGAATCCGCTCTTTTATCGGCTTGCTGGCCGAGGACGTTGCGGCCAGGGAACTGCGGGGGGCCAGCCCGTTTATGACGCTTTATATGCAAAGTCCGAAAGAAGCCGCCGGCGTCAGGGAGCGGATTGTATCGTTTTTTGCCCGGCTTCAGCCGCTCGTCGCACAATTGCTCGCGCAAGGAATGGCGCAAGGCGAGTTTCGCGCCGATCTGCCGCCGGAAGGGGGAGCCGAGCTGTTCGTCAGTTCGCTGGAAGGCGCACTCGTGCTGGCCGAAATAAAAGGCGAGATCGGCTCATTGTCGGATACGGTGGACCGGTATTTCGATTATATACGCAGCCGCTGACAGGGAAGGATCGTTGCCTCGCGGATGTGCCGGTCGGTCCGGCCGAACGCCGGCAGCTTCCTTTTTGCCGTCATGATTTGACATTGATAATCGTTATCATATATAGTGGAGATGATCGATTCAATGACAAGGAGGACCTCATACTTATGCTTATTCAGCTCAGAACGATTGTGGTCAAGCCCGGACATGCGGACGAAGTTGCGGAACGGTTCGGTCAACCCGGCTACATCGACGGCAAGGAAGGTCTGATCGACCGCACGGTAATGGTGAACAAAAGATCGAAGGATTCGGAAGAAGTGGTGGCGATGATACGCTGGGAGTCGGAAGAGGCGTGGAAAAACTGGGAAAAGGATCCCGTCCATATAGCGGGCCATCGGGAAAAGCGCGGCCAGCAGCCTCCGGATTACGTCATTAGCTCCTCGGTTCAAATGTACGAAGTGAAAACGTTCCTTCCGGGCACGTTCGGCAAAGCGCAGGATTGACGAACGGCATAACAAGAAGGCAGCCGCCGGTCCCATGGACGCAGGCAAGCTGCCTTTTTGCGCGTTTAATACCCGTAATACTTTTTCCAGATCGCGGAGGAATCGTCCTTATGGTCGTCCCACCAGCACCAGTCCTTCCCCCAATTTCCGTACCACAGCTTTTTCCACCAGTCGGCGAAGCCGCTTTTTCCGTTGTCATGTCCGCCGCCGATTCCATTCCATCCGGCCGTCTTGCCGCCATCATTATGGGAGCTTGATCCGAACCAGGAAAACAGGTTGGCGAACAAGCCTGCGGACGGCGCATCATCGTTCGAGGAACCGAAAGCCATGGCAGGGGCGGGAAAAGCAAGCATCGCGAGCAGCAAAGTTAACCCGATAACGCGCTTCATCGATTTGTTCAAGCGCTATCGCCTCCAACGCTCATATAAAGAACTTGTTTGTTCTTTATTAAGAATATAACGCACATCCCGGCGCATGTAAATAACGTTCCGAACAAAAAGGCGCAAGGAGTGAGGATATCAAGGCGGTGACGCAAAAGTTCATAATTCGGCCGGCGGATGCGGATTCGATTTGGCCATTCCGAGAAACGATATTTCGCCCCGGTCGTTCCTCTTGAACTCATAACTCCAATCGTGGCGCAGGTGACGGAACTTTGTAGGTGAAACCGGATAAATCGGGACGACAGAGCTGTCGTTCCAAATAAAATAATGCCGGCTGCCGTCCCGCTTTACGTCGGCGCTGCAGCCGAACCCTTCGTAACGGCCGGCGAGCTCGTCGAACGATTCGTCCGGGAGCGGATAGGCATCCGGCTTATCGGGCGCTTCCGCGGCGCCGCCGAGCAGCAGCGCCGCGACGTCCGACGCAATACGGGTAACGGGCACATAATCCCAATTCGTCAGCATTATGACGACCGCCCGTTCCTTGGGATAACGGATCATCTCGCTGCGAAAGCCGATGTAGGCGCCGCCGTGGGAAATGCGGCGGCGTCCCTGCCGCTCGTCCAGATACCAGCCCATGCCGTAGTTCGCGCCGCCCGCCTCCAGGAGCTCAGCCATTACGCTTTGCGGCAAGAGCCGGCCGTCATAAAAGGATTGATCCCATTTGTACAGATCGTCAACGGTCGAATACATGGAACCGGCGCCTTCCACGGAGCTCATGTGGATATATTCGGCGGGGATCGTATCGCCGCCGGAAGAACTGTAAGGCGAAGCCATGCGGGCAATGGTGCGGGCGCCGGTATCCAGTCCCGTATCTTTCATGCCGAGCGGCCGCAATATTCGTTCCGTTACGAACTGCTCGAACGATAGTTCCGAAATGCACTCGACCAAATGCGCCAGCGCCACATATCCTGAGTTGTTGTATGAAAACGAGGAGCCTGGCGCAAACTCGGCCGGATGTTCCGCCACAAGCCGCAGCACCTCCAGCTTCGACATTTTCGTTTTGTTGAGGAGACGGTTGTAGGAAGGCAGGGCCGTAAAGTTGGCCAATCCCGATCGATGATGCATCAGCTGCTCGGCCGTGATCTTTTCCATCCCGCGAATTCCGGGGAAGTATTGTCCGACCGGCTCGTCCAGCTTCAGCTTGCCTTCTTCGCGCAGCAGCATAACGGCCAACGCCGTAAACGATTTGCTGACGGACCAGATTCGGAACCGGGTATCCGCGCGGCAAGGGACGCCATGCTCCAGGTTCGCCGTGCCGAATGCTTCCCTCAGCACAATCTTTCCGTCCTTCGCGGCCAGCACCGCGCCGCTCAAGGGCCAGCGGCTTTCGTAATCGCTTAAATATTGGGTAATGGAAGACTGCAGATCCATGTCGCTTCTTTTCCTCCTTGTCGGACGATGGTGGTCCAATCCAAATTATAGTGATTGGTAACCGTTCGGGAAAGAAGAAGTTGTTTGCGAGTTTACGGGAATGGATAGCCGGGCTTGCCAAAGCGGCGGCAATTTGGTAAGTTGAAAGGATGAACGAACGTTCGTCAACCGTAACGGAGGTGTGGAGATGAGCGAGCCTTTAAAACGAGCGGCATTGAGCGTCTTTTCCGAAAAAGGGTACGAAGGAGCTACGCTTGCTTTGATCGCCGATGAAATCGGCTTGAAAAAACAATCGATCTACGCGCACTACAAAAACAAAGACGATTTGTTTCTGCAAGTGCTGAGGGATGCCTTCGACGTCGAATTGCACGCCTTGCAGGACTACATGAGGCAAAGCGAGGGCAAGCCGCTTCGCGAAATTTTGTACGGGGCGCTGCAAAATTACGCAACCCGTTATCGCGACGGCAGCCATCTGAAATTTTGCCTGCGAGCGTCCTTTTTCCCCCCGTCGCATTTGTTCGCCGAAGCGGATCGCTTCTGTCTGGATTTTTTGAATGAGGTGCAATCGATGTTCAGGAAACGGTTTGACGCGGCCGAGACCGAAGGCGAATTAGGGAAGGCGGATGCGGCGACGGCGACGCTGGCGTTTATGGCGCTGATCGATGCCGTCTGCGTCGAGCTCGTATACGGAAGCGGAGGTCCGGCCGAAGAACGGCTGCAGGCGGCCTGGACCGTATACTGGAACGGAATTTGCTAGCCTATTATGCGTAATGGGAACAGACGGAGAAAAGAGGTTTAACGGCAGGTATGCAACACGAGGAGACTTGGAAACAAAAGTGGACCCGGTTATGGACGATCTTGTGGCCGATTATCGTGACGCAAGTGGGGATGTACGCCATGAATTTGGTCGATACGATGATGTCGGGGCAGGTCGGCACCGAAGACTTGGCCGGCGTCGCGATCGGATCGAGCTTATGGCTGCCCGTACTGACGGGAATTAACGGCATTTTGCTTGCCGTGTCGCCGGTCGTGGCGCAAATGATCGGCAAGGGCGAACGGGAAGGAACTGGACGGTTTGTCAACCAGGCGCTCTATGTGGCGGTTGTATTGTCGCTGCTCGTACTTGCCGCGGGTGCGGCCGTCCTCGGTCCCGTTCTGGACGCAATGGGGCTTGAGGAACAGGTGGGGCATGTCGCCTACCATTATTTGCTCGGATTGGCGATCGGGATCGTGCCGCTCTTCGCGGCCAACGTGCTCCGCAATTTTTTTGACGCGCAAAGCTTAACCGTCGTGACGATGTGGATTACGCTGAGTGCGGTACCGGTTAACGCGCTGCTCAATTATATGTTTATCTTCGGCAAATTCGGCGCTCCCGCCATGGGAGGCATCGGCGCCGGCTACGCGACGGCCGCCACCTATTGGCTGATGCTTGCCGTGACGATATGGGCAACGTTCCGCGTCGAGGCCGTTCGCGGCTACCGGCTGTTTGTGAAATGGGCCGCGCCTTCCTTGGCGGCTTGGAAGGAAATGCTGGCGATCGGCATTCCGCTCGGCTTGTCCATCTTCTTTGAAGCGAGCATATTTTCGGTCGTGACGCTGATGATGGGCGTCATGTTCGATACGTTGACGATCGCCGCGCATCAGATTGCGCTCAGCTTCGCGTCTCTGGTCTTTATGATCCCGCTCAGCATCTCGATGGCGCTCACCATTGTCGTCGGTTATTCCGTCGGAGCGGGACGGTTGAAGGACGCCAAGCAATACGGCATGATGGGAGTAGGCGGCGGAATCGGCTTTCTCGCTTGCTGCTCCGTGCTTATTTATTTTTTTCGGGAACCGATCGCTTTCTTGTACAACGACGATCCCGAGGTCGCGCGGCTGGCCGCTTCCTTTTTGCTTGTCGCCATCCTTTATCAAATTTCGGACGCGGCCCAGGCTTCGCTGCAAGGCGTGCTAAGAGGCTACAAGGACGTACAAAAACCCTTTTTCATCGCCTTCGCGTCCTACTGGCTGATTGGCATCCCTTCCGGATACGCGCTTGCCTCGTATACGGAGCTGGGGCCTTACGGCTTCTGGGTCGGCATTATTATCGGCTTGACTTGCGCGGCTGTCGGCTTTATGGTCCGGCTCGTCCAAGTGCAGCGGCTGGCGGCGGGCGCCGGCGGCCGACAGCCTTCAACCTAACGAATCCATAGCCAAACGGTTCAACAAAACCATCCTCTTCGGTCGGTCGAAGAGGATGGTTTTGTTTGATTCAAGCGGCGGCAGAAACGGTATTAATCGAGTGCGTTCCCGTCGAGGACGGGGATTTCGAACGACACCGTCGTCCCTTGGTTCGGGGCGCTTTGAATGTCAAGCCCGCGTCCATACAGCTGAACCAGGCGGCGGTGCGTATTGGCGATGCCGATACCCGCTTCCGGGTTCGTGGAAGGGCATAACAGCTGCGCGGCTTTGTGCGGTTCCATGCCGATGCCGTTGTCTTCTACCACGAATCGGACCGCGCCGGGCTTCGTTTGGATGCGGATCGTCAGCAAGCCGCCGCTCTCCCGGGACAGGAGGCCGTGCTTCACCGCATTTTCGACGAGCGGCTGAAGCGTAAGGGGAGTAATCTGGGCAATGTTGACCGTCTCCGCGTCCCATTTCACCGTCAGCCGTTCTTCAAACCGCTCTTTTTCGATATACAGATAACTTTTGACCAGCTCGATTTCCCGCTGCAGCGGCACCAGCCTGTCCATATTCAGAAAAGCGTAGCTGATGCGAAGATATGTCGTGAATGCTTCTCCGAGCTTTCTCATCTTCTCCGTGTCAATCTCGCTCAGCGCCATAATGGAGTTAAGCGCGTTGAACAGAAAATGAGGATGGATTTGCGCCTGCAAATAAGCTGCCTCCATGCGCATGCGTTCGTCGACGGCGTTTTTGAGCGAAGCAAGCGACCAGACCCGGTATTTAAGCTCCGCGGCGTCCACCGGCTTCGTGACGTAATCGTTGGCGCCCGCTTGAAAGCCCGTATAGACGTCCGACGACTGGTTTCTCGCCGTCAGCAGCAGCACCGGCAGCTCCGCCAGCGAATAACGCTCCCGAATTTTTCTCGTCAGCTCGTAGCCGGACATGTCCGGCAGCATCACGTCGGAGACGATCAAATCCCACCGCTTCGTATGGAGCAGCTCCAACGCCGCTTCGGCGGAAGAAGCCGTCGTCACCCGGTACGACGCGTCGTTCAAAATATTGGCGAGCACCTTCAAATTGACCGGGTCGTCGTCCACCGCCAAAATATAGAACGTGTCCGCCGGCGCCGAGACGGCGCGGGAAGGAGCGTCCGGCACCGGATGGTGAGCCGGGAACGGTTCCGCAGCCGCAGCCGTTTCGTCCGCCGCGGCCGCGGAATTCGGCCGCGGCGGAGTATTCTTCAGCAGCGGCTGCCGCTCCTGCTCCAGGGCGGAGACGTCTTCGTCCGCAAGCGGGAGCCGGAAGCTGAACACGGAGCCTTGACCCGGCGCCGACTCGACATGAAGCTCCGAACCGTGCAGCTGAACGAGCTGCGAGCTGATTGTCAATCCGAGTCCGATGCCTCTCCCTCCGGCGTCGCTTCCGCCGCCGACTTCATAAGGCAAGAAGATGCGGCGAATCGTCTCCTCGTACATGCCGCGTCCCGTATCCGAGACGAAAATGACGGCATATTCGCCATCCCGGCGAGCGGACAGCGTCACTTGCCCGCTTGACGTAAATTTAAGCGCGTTATGCAGCAGGTTAAACAAGATTTGGACTACCCGCTTTTCATCGCCCATGACATAACCGATCGATTCCGGTATATCTGCCGCCAGCTTGACCGGTCTTCCGTCGGTCATGTACCGCAGCATTTCGATGACGGCGGAGCCGACGGCTTGCAGCCGAAGCGGCGCGGGCCGAAGCGCGATCCGCTTTTCCTTCAGCTGGGCGATGTCGAGCAGGTCGTCCAGCAGATGCGACATTCTGCGGCTGATGCGGACGAGCAGTTTCAAGTCTTCCGCTCCGGCAGGGCTGAGCGCGGCCCGTTCCTTGTCCGCTACCCCTTGCGCAATGTTCATAATGCCGTGCAGCGGCGTGCGGAGCTCATGCGACGTATCGGCCAAAAACTGATCCTTCAGCCTGTCCTGCTGCAATAGGCGTTCGGTCAATTCCTCGTTTTTTCTCGAATGGCGGAAGTACCTTTTGAACCAGTAAGACGAAAAGCTGATAATCGCGATAATAATATCGATCGGATAATACATGCTGCTGTTCGAAATGAATATGTTAAAAAACGCTCCCCATAATACGCTGGACATAATGCTTGTGGCGGCGAACAGCAAAAATAACGAATCCTTATCGTTGCGCACGGCCATCAGGGCGATATTGCGCAAGAACAAGGCGAAACAAAATAAATACATGAACGCAAACAGCTTAAATTTGATCGTAGCGTAAACCAGGCTGATATCCGCCGCAAGCAGGAACAGCGTATAAGCGGCGAACGCTGCCGTAAAAGCCCGGAAGATCCAGCCTCCCTTGGCGCCCAGAAATATTCTGCTCATGACGAGGAACAGCATCGCCATCCATAGATAGGCGAGAAGACGCACTTTGATGTCCCATTCGTAGTCGAGGTGAATCCACTGCAGCAATATTTTGTCGTGGTCCGATACGATGGATACCGCGCAGAACAAGAGCAGCAGCGAAAATACGAGCAGTCTCTTTTCTTTGCGGCTGAAAAAATACAGAATGGCGGCATAAACGGCATGCAGCAGCAGAATCAAAAAAGTAGCCAGCTGGAAGCCGATCGAATACCAGCGTTCCGACTCGACGGCGCTCCTTGTGCCGAAGCGCACCGTTTTGACGATGCCCCCTTCGTAAGGATGCTCGAAATTGGATACGCGGATGAGAATCTCCAGTTCCCGGATGAACTTGGCGTCGGACGTTTCCGCCGTGTAACTCGCCGCTCTCGCCGCGTAACGGTTCGAATCGATCGAAGGCTGGCCGAGCCGAGCGACGGTTTGGCCGTTGATTTCGACTTCGGAGGAGGCCAAGATTTTTTGAAACCATAGGTTGTAAGTTTCGATGTACGGTTTCGCTTCCAAAGGATCGACCAGAATGCCGATATGTCCCGGAGCCGTAAGCGAAAGCCTTGTCCTCCGGCCATGCGCCGCTCCAGTTGCCGGGCACCTGAAGCAGCGCCTTCTCTTTTTCGTTCGTTTTCTCAAAGTCGCTCGAGCCGAGCAAGACGTCGGGATAGAACTCCCATTCTCCGTCCAGCGGAATGGTCGGCTGATTGTCGATGTCCCAGCCGCGCAAGTCGAGAACGCCGTCGACGACGGCGGGGTGGTCCGGAGAAGCGAAGATGGAGGACCACCACCATCTAAACGCCAGCAACAGGACGATCATCAGCAAAGTGAACAACAAGAGTTTGGTTATAGTTTGTATTTGCGATTTCATCATGCACGAATATTCGACAAAGGTTGCGCCGTTTCCTTCTTGCGCGGATTCCAATATATGCGTTAATAAAGCGGCCGGCCGTGCCCGTACGCCGGCGAAGCGCCGTGTGCATCATAAGGGGCGAACGCGGGAGCCTGCCAGTACGGCTGAACAGCCGGTCCGGCATGCGAGTGTCCGTACTCCGGAGTGGGCCGGGTCGCGCTACAGCCGGCCGGCGGACCGATAAAGACCGTATCGCGAAGAGGAGCGAGCGCTTCCGCGATTTGTTCTTCGTTCAAACAGTAGGAGTGGGCGAAAATGCCGGGCGGCGTCAGCCGAAGCAGGTCGGAGCCGCCTATAAATTCGGGAACCGGCGCATCGAAGACGGCGAGCAGATGAGTATGATCCTCCGTTGCGATTTCATAATGCCACCAGCCTTGGGGCACGTTGGCGACTTGTCCCGGTTTCAGCGGAATATTCAGCAGCCGTTTCGTAAAAGGATTGATCAAAGACACGACGGCCGCTCCGGAAATGCAGTACACGAGCTCGGAGGCGTTCTGATGAATATGCGGCTCGACGATGTTGGAGGTGCTTAAATAAATATCCAGCAACGATACGTTGCCGAGCGTATTCAGCTGCCGTATGGACAATACGTTTATGAAATTGCGGCTGTCTTTCGTAAAAAACCGGTTGTTGTTCACATCGTCGAAAAATTGAGCGTCGGGCGACGCAAAATCGATAGGGGAACTCAAGCTTACCATCCTCTCGCTGCCTATGGGCATTTGTCTCGTTAACCATCGTATGCGGGAAGGCGCAAGCGGTGATGACCGCCTTTCGATTGACAGGTTACGGACGGAGTGGTATCCTCTAGCGAACTAGCGAATAGATAGGGATGACCTCATGATGAATCGAATCCGAACAGCCGTGACGTCGGCATTGGACAGGCACTTGAGCGGAGAAACGATGAACTATAAGCAGATCATTGCGTTGTTTCTGCCGATCCTGGTTGACCAGCTGTTTATCGTCGGGCTGAATCTCGTCAATACGGCCATGATCAGCTCGTCCGGCGTATCGGCGGTGAGCGCCGTCAATATGGTCGATTCGTTGAACCTGTTTCTGATCAACGTGTTCGTAGCCGTGGCGACCGGCGGAACGGTCGTAGCGGCCCAATATAAGGGCAGCGGTAACGGGCTGATGGTGTCGAAGGCCGCCGCAAGCAGCGTCGCGTCCGTCACTTTGCTGGCGGCGGCGATCGGCATTCTTATTGTCGCCTTGCACCATCCGCTGCTGCGGCTGTTGTTCGGCGCCGCGTCGGACGAGGTGCTGGACAACGCCAAAATATACATGATCGGCAGCGCCGTATCGTATGTCGGGCTGGCGGTCGTGCAGGCGGTATGCGGCGCGCTGCGGGGAGTCGGCAAGAGCAGGGCGTCGCTTATGCTGTCGCTGATCATGAACGTTTCCTATGTTGTTCTCAATATCGTATTTATCCCGCTCATGGATATGGGTGTATGGGGCATGACGCTTGCCGTCAACATTGCGCGTTATGCGGGGGCGGGCTGCGCTCTCTATTATTTGTTCAGGGTCGACGAGTCGTTCCATCTGCATCTTCGCGACCTGTTCGCCGTTCCGTTGTCGATGCTGCGCAAAATTATGTTTATCGGCCTGCCGTTTGCGGCGGAGCAGATGTTCTTTAACGGAGGCAAGCTTCTTACCCAAGTATTTATCGTCGGACTTGGCACGTACGCCATTGCCGCAAACGCGATCGCCTCGACGTTGGCCGGCGTGCTCCAAATTCCGGCGGCCGCCTTGTCGCTGACGATTGTTACGGTAGTCGGCCAGTGCATCGGCCGAGGAAACGTGAGGGATGCGCGGAAGTATGTGCGGTCGTTCCTGTGGCTGGGGGCCGCCTTTCTGACGCTGGCCGGCATCGTTCTCCTGCCGTTGTACCCGTGGCTGGCAAGCTTGTTTCAGCCGCCTGCCGAGATCATCGACGATATGTTCTGGCTGCTGCTCATAACGGCGGTGGCGCAAGTTCCGCTTTGGTCGATCAGTTTTATACTGCCGGCCGCTTTAAGAGCCGCGGGAGATTCGAGATTCACTTCGGTAACCTCGATGCTGACGATGTGGCTGTTCCGGGTCGTCCTCGGTTATGTGCTGGGCATTGTGATGGGTCTCGGGGTGCTGGGCGTCTGGTTGGCCATGAACTGCGAATGGGGCGTTCGCGGCGCGATCTTTGTATGGAGATACCGCGGAGACAAATGGTACAAGCATCGGCTAATTTAATCCGGCAAAACGCGCATAATCGAATTTTTGCAATAGAACAGCAACCTCGGAATGAGGTTGCTGTTCTATATTTTTAGAGCGGCCGGCTGGTTTTGACCGGACATTTGTCGTCTGCCGCTCACCCTCTTACCGATTGGCGGGCCATTCCGGCGAAGTATGGACGGGTGCAGCCGTACGACTCCGACTTCGTTTCTTTACGAATTCAACAACTGCTGTTAACGCTGAACAAATAAAAGCTCTATATGATGATGAAGGGAACGAAACATTATGACATCTATGAAGGAAATCCTACGCGAGGGTGAGGGAATGCTGGAATGATTCGGTATTTGTGGTTTGACCTCGGCTATACGCTGGTGAGAACGAACCGGGAAGAGGTATACCAGAAGGTGCTGGAGCACGTCGGCGTCTATCGCAGTCTGGAAGAAATCGAAATGGCGTACCACCGGACGGACAAGCTGTTTATGCGCGAATACCAAGGCGTCTTGGGCAAGGACAGCAGGGCGTACATGCCATGGTATATCGGCGCGCTAAACTACGATCTGCGGCTAATGCTCCCGATCGAAGAAGTGATCGAGGCTCATCGGAAGCTGGCCAGCGGCCATCCGGTCCGGTGGAAAGCCATTGAAGGCGCCAAAGAAACGTTGCGCGAGCTGAGAAGGCTCGGTTACCGGCTCGGCTTGATTTCCAATTGGGACGCGACGGCCAGAGACGTGCTGGCGGACAACGGGCTTGACGAGGTACTGGATGAAATCGTCATTTCCTCGGAGGCGGGAATCGAGAAACCCGATCCGGCCATATTCAGGCTGGCACTGGAGAAGGGAGGAGTATCGCCCAATCAATCGCTGTATATCGGCGACAACTATTATGACGATGTCGTAGGCAGCCGGAAGGCCGGCATACATTGCCTCCTTATTAATCCTTACGGCGATTGCGGCGTGGAAGAACTGTCATACCGGCCCCTGATCCGGGGCATTCAGGATGTGCCCGGCTACTTGGGCCATCGTGCGGCAAGTATGAAAGTCAATTAATTGGGGAGATGGCGATGTCGACGTTTGCGGAAAAACTGCAAAACCATTTCGACGCGCTCAGCGTCGGCCAAAAGAAAGTTGCGCATTACATTCAAAACAATATGAATGACGCCGTGATGCAATCGGCGAGCAAGATCGCCTTGAAATCGGGCGTCAGCGAAGCGACGGTTCACCGGCTGGCGCAAGCTTTATCCTATCGAAGCTTCACGAACATGCTTTCGGAGCTGAGGCAATATGTGCTGAAGGATCAGCGCGCCGTGCGCAATTTTGTTCACAAGACAAGCCATCAGGAGGAATCCTGGCTCGAGAAGCATTATTTGCAGGAGATCGACAATTTGCACGAGACGATGGCTCGTACGGACCGGCTGCAAATCAATCAGGCTGCCGGCATGCTGCTGCAAGCCGATCGAATCTGGATCGCCGGCTGGCGGATGGGCTTGTCCGTCTCGTCGTTTTTCAGCTTCGTCCTGAAATATATGCTGGGCAACTGCGAGTTGATTCCACAAGGAGGTGTTGCGGAATACGCGACTTATATTAAACCGAACGATGCGGTATTCGCATGCGGCTTTCCGCGTTATTGCTCCCGGACGCTTAAAGTGGCGGCCATGGCCAAGGAGGAAGGGGCCAAAGTTATCGCGCTCACCGATTCCGAGCTGTCGCCCTTCGCGAAACTGGCCGATCTGTCGCTGTACGCGGCAAACAAATCGACGGGTTTTCTCGATTCGTATACGGCGTCGCTGTCGGTCGTAAATGCGCTCATAAATGAAATCTCTTATTTGGACAATGCTCGCGTAAAAACCAATATTGAAAAGATGGAAATGATGTTCAAGGCGTTTCAGGACAACTTTGAGTGGAAGTAACCGTTGGAAAGGGTCGTTAGATGGATATTACGGTAATCGGTTATTGGGGGGCTTACCCTGAACGAGACGAAGCGACATCGGGATACTTGGTGGAATGCGGCGCCACGAAAATATTGCTGGATTGCGGCAGCGGCGTGCTGTCCAAGCTGCAGAACTACTGCGCGATCGAGGAGCTGGACGCTGTAGTCATAACGCATACGCACGCAGACCATATCGCGGATGCGTTCAGTCTGGAATTTGCCGTTCTCGTGCTCTCGCAGCTGGGAAAGCGAAAGAAACCGCTGGATTACTACGTATACGGCGAGAATCTCGAGCGGCTGCCGTTTCAATTTCCCGACCATGCGCGCGTTCATCCGATACGGATCGGGGAGCGGCTGTCGATCGGCGAGACAAGGCTCGACTTTTCGGCCAACGTTCACGATGTGCCGTGCTGCGCGGTCCGGGTGACGTCGGACACCGGCCGAACACTGGTATATTCCGGGGATACTGGCTACTGCAATAATATTGTCGAATTGTCACGGTCCGCCGATGCGCTGCTGCTCGAATGCAGCTTCTACGATTGGCAGAAGGGCGTCATGAACGGCCATCTGACGGCCGGCGAAGCGGGAGAAATCGCCGCGTTGGCCGAAGCCGGGCAATTGGTGCTGACCCATCTGCCCCACTACGGCGAGCATCGGCAGCTGATTCATGAAGCGTCAAGGCAATATGAGGGATGGATACGATTGGCATACAGCGGCATGAAAATCAAGATTTAATCCTGGGAAGGGGATATTCGCATGTTTAAGTTCAGAAAATCGTTAACGGCCGGATTCTCGGCACTAGTTATCGTATCAATGGTCATTTCCGGCTGCGGCACCGGCGGCAATAACGGAGGCTCTTCAACCTCCGCGCCGACGAACGCTCCCGCCAATCCGACGCAGGCTCCATCGTCAAGCGGCGGCGGCGGGAAGGCGGAAGGCGGCACCGTACGGGTCGCCATGGCGACGGAGCCCGATAATCTGGATCCGTATCTGTCCGCGGCGACGGATACCGGTTCGATGATGGACAACGTGTTCGACGGTTTGTTCGAAGCGGGAGAGAACAGCAATCTCGTTCCGGCCATTGCGCAATCCTACGAGGTGTCGGAGGATGGATTGTCGTATACCTTTAAGCTTCGGCAGGGCGTCAAGTTTCATGACGGTTCGGATCTGACGGCGGAGGACGTCTATTATTCGTACGCAAAGTTGTCCGGCTTGAACGGCCAAGAACCGCTGTCGTCGAAATTCGCTGCGATCGAAGCCATCGAGACGCCGGACGATTACACCGTGGTCGTGAAGCTTAAGGCCATCGACGCCGCTTTTCTGGCCGCCAATATCGTGGCGATCGTGCCGAAGGATTATGAAGACCACAGCTCGAAGCCGATCGGCGCGGGTCCGTTCAAGTTCGAGTCGTATTCTCCCGGCCAAGAGCTGGTCTTGACGAAAAACGAATCCTTTTACGACGAAGAGCGCATGCCGGCGCTGGACCGCGTGGAATTCAAGATTATGCCGGATGCAAACGCGTCCGTGCTGGCTCTGCAATCCGGAGATATTGACATGATTCCGGGCATTTCCTCGCAGGGTGCACTCCAATTGGGCGAAGGGTTCCAAATCGTGTCCGGTCCGCAAAACATGGTGCAGCTCATGGCGCTGAACAACGCAGTCGAGCCTTTGAACGACGTCAAGGTGCGCCAAGCGATCAATCATGCCGTCGACAAGGACGTTATTATCCAGACGGTCGCCGAAGGCAACGGCGCGAAGCTGGGATCCAATATGAGTCCGGCGATGAAAATGTACTATGAGGAAGGGTTGGAGGACCGGTATAAGCCCGACATCGAGGAAGCCAAAAAGCTGCTTAAAGAAGCGGGTTACGAGAACGGCTTCGATCTGACCATTACCGTCCCGTCGAATTATAAATTCCATGTCGACACGGCCCAGGTGATCGCCGAGCAATTGAAGGCCGCAGGTATTAACGCGACGATCAAGCAGGTGGAATGGAGCAGTTGGCTGGAGGACGTCTACAACAACGCGAAATACGAAGCGACGATCGTCGGCCTGACGGGCAAGCTCGATCCGCATGAAGTGCTCGGCAGATACGAAACGATTTATTCAAAAAACTTCTTTAAGTTCAGCAACGCGGAATTTGACGATCTCGTCAACAGCGGACGCCTGGAAGTGAATGAACAAAAAAGAGCCGAGCTGTACAAGCGGGCGCAAACGATTCTGACCGAGCAGGCAGCGGCCGTATTCATCATGGACCCCAGCCGCTCGGTGGCGATGAAGGACAATTTGCACGGCTTCAAGATGTATCCGGTGCAGAAATACGACTTTGCCGCCATGTATTATACCGATAAATAAACGAGGGAGGACGCCGTGAGATATTATATCCGGAAGGTGGCCGCCCTGATTTCCACCATCGTGCTCGTCTCGGTCTTGACCTTCCTTGTTTTTCAAATATTGCCGGGCGATCCCGCGCAAATCGTGCTGGGCGTAGACGCGGACCCGCATCAGCTTGCCGAGCTGCGCAAGACGATGGGGCTGGACCGGCCGGCGGCGGAACGATACGTAACGTGGATTAAAGATGCCCTTACCGGAGATTTCGGCACGTCGCTCCGCTATCAGAGACCGGTGGCGGACATTGTGGCGGAGCGGCTGCCGGTCACGCTGTCTTTATCCATAATGACCTTGGGGTTGACCTTGCTCATCGGTCTTCCCCTGGGCATTTACATTGCGCGCACGGACGGCAAATTCGTCTCCATGCTATTGTCGGTTATGACGCAAGTAGGCCTGGCGGTTCCGTCTTTCTGGCTGGCGTTTATTTTAATCCTGCTCTTTTCCGTCACCTTCAAGATGTTTCCGACATACGGCTACGTGCCGTGGAGCGAAGATCCGGCCGGCGCCTTCAAGTCGTTGTTCCTGCCTTCGCTGGCGCTGGCCGTTCCGGGCATTGCCGTCGTCATCCGTTATTTGCGCAATACGCTGCTTGACCAGCTTCGAATGGATTACGTGCGAACGGCAAGAAGCAAAGGGCTGCGCGAGCCGGCGATCATGTACCGCCATCTGCTGCGCAACTCGTTGATCCCTGTGCTGACGATCATCGGACTTCTCATCGCGGATACGCTGGGCGGCAGCATCGTCGTGGAAAACGTATTTGCGCTGCCGGGTCTCGGCAATTTGCTGGTGACCTCGATCGGCACGCGCGATTTGCCCTTGCTGCAGACGCTTGTACTATATATCGCGATCATCGTCGTATTGATTAACTTTGCCATCGATATTCTGTACAAGGCGATCGATCCGCGCATTCGATTGAAAAGGTGAACGAGATGAAATGGAATCGGTTCGTACGCAACAAGCCGTTAATGATCGGCGGCTTTATTATTACGGCGCTGCTGGGGCTGATGATCGTCTGTGTCACCGATGAGCAGTTCGAGGTGGTGAAAGATCCCCTCGGATTTCATAACGGGCCCAGTTG
>Ga0065721_10004450_pt1 | contig 33817 bp, 33 predicted proteins | sample Mesricmetagenome_FD_59108 | JGI IMG/M metagenome (GOLD analysis project Ga0065721, IMG submission 59108) | Mesophilic microbial community from rice straw/compost enrichment Sample: eDNA_1 v2 (version 2) | ecosystem: Engineered > Solid waste > Grass > Composting > Bioreactor | place: USA: Davis... | reverse complement strand
GCAAGCCTGGCAGGCGCCGATGCCGCAGAAGATGCGCGCGGGCCTGCCGGCAGGCCCGCCGAGGTCGCGAAGCCCGGACGCCAGCAACGCCGCGGCCAGCGTCTGGCCTTCGTCGAAGGGCACGCGCCGGCCCTGCCAGAAGACGGCACCGGTCATTGGGCCACCTCCCGGACGGCGAAGCGCTGCGGCGAGAGCACCGAGACGTCGGTTGCGGGAGCCTCGCCGAGCGCGAGGCGTGCTGCGCAGGCCCCCATCAGCGGCCCGAGGCAGATGCCGTCGCCCTCGAAGCCCGTGGCGACGACGAGTCCGTCGACCGCCGGATGCGGGCCGACGATGGGCAGGCCGTCGCGGCAGGCCGTGCGGATGCCGGCGAAGGTGCGGATCACCCGCCGGTCCGCCAGCGGCGGATAGAAATCGAGCGCCTCGCGCAGGATGGCGGCGATGGTCGCCGCATCCGTGCGCCGGTCCGAGCGGTTCTCCTCGCGGCTGCCGCCGATGAGGAACTGCCCCGTGACCAGTGGGTCGATGACGAGGCCGATATGCGGCTTGTCGAGGCTGATGCCGCGCTTGGCCGCGAGATAGGTGGCCGCCATGAGATGCCCGCCGATGGCCGGGCCCGATGGCTGCGCCCGGTCGGTCACCGCCATCTGCCCCTTGCGCGGCACCAAGACGTCGCCGAGGCCGATCAGCGCCGCCGAGCCGATGCCCGCCGCGACGATGACCCGGTCGGCGGCGATCTCCCCTTCCGCCGTGACGACCCCCACGACCCGATCGCCCTTGAGCTTCAGGCCCCGGACGGGCGTCGACCGGCGCAGCGCCGGCCGCGAGCGCCCCAGGAAGCGCGCGGTGATCTCGTAGCCGATGGCGTGGCCGTCGTTCGGAACCTCGATGCCGGCCGTCACGCTTGCGCCGAGTCCCGGCAGGAGGCGGCGAAGGTCCGCCGCGCTGCGGGCGACGACACGCTCGCCCGCAGCGGCGAGATCGGCCCCGTGACGTTCGAGAAGGTCGGCTTCCTCGTCGCCGCGCGCGAGCAGGAAGGTGGAGCGGGGATGGAACAGCCCCTCGAGCACGCCGCTGGCGGAGAGCTCGCGATAGAAGGCCCGCGCCTCGAGCGCCAGCGCCATCATCGGGCCCGGTCGCTTGCTGGCGACGGAGACGGCCCCGTCCGAAGCGCCCGTCGCTCCCGCGGCCGGGGCCTCCGCCTCGACCAGCGTCACCCGCGCGCCGGCCGCCTCGAGGAAGAAGGCGGCCGCCGCGCCGACGATGCCGGCACCCACGACGACGACGTGAGGAGAAGACCTTGAGCGCATGAAAACCGTTGCCGCAGGAATGGCTTGCGGCCGGGATCATCATCGCGGGCACGGCTCCGGGTCGATACAAATGATGGGCGCCGACTTGCCGGTTTTCTTGAAGTTGGCAAAGCGGCCGGGGCCATGCAAAGGTCCGCCGCCACGACGGAAGCCGGACCGGGGGGAACCGGAGCAGGATGCGCGACGCCAATCTCACACTGATCCAGACCTTCTTCGTCGTCGCCCGGAGCGGCTCCTATTCGGCGGCGGCACGCGCCCTCAACATGAGCTACCAGTCCGCCGCCAACCACGTGCGGCGGCTGGAGCAACTGCTCGGCGAGCAGCTCGTCGTGTCCGAACAGGGTGCCAAGACGATCACGCTCACCGCGCGCGGCCGCAGCCTCTACCAGTTGCTGCAGCCCGAGCTCGAGACCATGCTGACGCGCCTCGGCGGCATCCTCGACAAGGAGCGCCCGGTGCTGCGCGTAGGCCTGCCGCAGGCCATCTTCTTCTATCTCCTGCCACCCATCATGGCGGCTTTCCGCGAGCGCTATCCCACCATCGAGATCATGGCCTACGAGCGCGACACGGCGCTCGCCGACATGATCCGCGACGGCAGCCTCGACGTCTGCATCACCGAGCGCTACTTCGGCGACCGCTCGATCCCGCAGCACCTCATCGGCACCTACCGCCTGTCGCTGATCTACCCGGGCCACTGGGGCGCGCCGCCGGCGCCCGCGGACGTGCCGGAATGGGCCAGGGGCCGGCCCTTCGTCACCTACGAGCCCGGCCAGCTCGTGCGCAACCTCGCGCTCGACTACCTGAGCCGCGCGGGCGAGACGGAGATCGCCGTCTCCACCTCGGGCAGCTCCAGCGTCAAGCGCTGCGTCGAGGCCGGCCTCGGCTTCGGCATCATCCCGAGCTGGTGCTGCACGGCCGGGGACGACCACCTCATGGCCGTGGAGCTCGACGCCCTGCCCGAGATCCCGATCTATTTCGGCGAGGCGAGCTTCCTCGCCCGCAATCCTTATGTCGCGCTGCTGCGCCAGCTCTGCGACGAGCGGCTGCTGCAGCGCGCCCCGGCCGCCGCCTGGTGAGGGCCGCCGCTGCAGCAGCGCTGCTCAGTCGGTTTCCGGCGCCGTGCTTCGACGCTCCGGGAGCGTGCAACGGCCGCCCGTCCCGGTCCGGATGCACCGCACCCGCATCACACCCGCCTGGCCGGCGCTTTCCTCTGCCATGGCCGCCCGCTGCCACTCCGCTCGGGCTGACAATGCTGCCTTTGCAGCGCCATCCCTGCTGCCGCATGCAAGCCATGCGGCGAAGGAATATGCGCTCGCGGCATCTTCGGTCATAGATGGGCACACCGCTCGCGGGCGGTCCGACCTGCCGGCTGCGGGCAGCGAAAACGTTGCGGCACGCGGCTTGCACCTGCCCGCCCATGGACCACTTTTGCGTGCCATCCGTCCCATGGCGGGGCACCGCCGGCAGCGTCGACGAGGTCGGGGAGTTAACGTGCACATCGTCCTCTTCAATCCGAATTCGAACGAGGCAACGACCGACACCATGGTCGCCATCGCACGCGAGGCGGCGGCGGGTTCGGCCATGATAACGGGCCGCACGGCGCCCTTCGGCGCGCGCATGATCGTCGACCGGACGGCCCTGTCGAAGAGCGGCGAGGCCATCGCGCAGATGGCGCAGGATCTCGCGGCGGAGATCGCGGCCGGCCGGCAGCGCGTCGATGCGGTGATCGTCTCGGCCTTCGGCGACCCGGGCCTCGATGCGGCGCGCGGCGCCCTTCCCTGCCCTGTCATCGGCATCGGGGAAGCCGGCATGGCCGAGGCATCCGCCGGCGGACGTGCCTTCGCCGTGGTCACGACGACCCCCGGGCTCGTCGAGGCCATCAATGCGCGCGCAGCCGCCCTCGGCTATACGACCCAGTTCCGCGGCACGCGCCTGACCGAAGGCGACCCGACGGAGCTGACCGCGGCGCCGGCGAGGCTGGAGGCCGCGCTCGCCGCGGCCGTCGACGCCGCCGTCGAAGAGGATGGCGCCGAGGCCGTGATCATCGGCGGCGGCCCGCTCGCCCGCGTCGCCAAGCTGCTGACGCCCCGCTCGGCCGTCCCGATCATCGAGCCGGTGCCGGCCGCCATCCGCCGGGCGCTGACCCTCTCCGCCGCGGCCGCCTGAAGGTCCCGAGCCTCACAGGGGCTTCAGGTTCGCCTCGATCGCCGCGCGCTGCGGCTCGAGGAACGGCGGCAGCGCCAGTTTCTCGCCAAGGCTGTCGAGCGGCTCGTCGACCGCGAAACCGGGGCCGTCCGTCGCGATCTCGAACAGGATGCCGTTCGGCTCACGGAAGTAGAGCGAGCGGAAATAATAGCGCTCCACCTCGCCGCTGTTGGGCAGGCGGAAGGTGCCGAGCCGCGCGGCCCACGCCGTGAGACCGTCCCTGTCCGGCGTGCGGAAGGCGACATGGTGGACGCCGCCGGCCCCCTGCATCGCCGGCCCGAGGCGGGGCTCGACGAGGACGTGAACTTCAGCGGCCGGACCGCCCTCGCCCATGGCGAAGACATGCAGCGTGGTGCCGCCATCGACGGCGTGAACGCCCTCGGGCCGCATGCCGAGCACCTCGGTGAGGACGAACTGCGTCGGGGCGAGATCGGGCACCGAGAGCGTGATCGGCCCGAGGCCGCGGATCTGGTGGTGCGCCGGCACGGGGCTGTCCTGCCACGGATGGGTCTCGCCCGAGCCGCCGTCGTCGACGAGGTGGAGGCGCTGCCCCTCCGGATCCTCGAAGGCGAGCGCCGCGCGCCCCGCCCGCTCGCCGACCTCGCCGACCGTGCAGCCGGCGTCGGCGAGATGCTCGCGCCACCAGGCGAGGCTCTCCTCGCCCGCGACCCTGAGGCCGGTGTTGACGATGGCATGCGTGCCGCGCCGCTCGCGGCCGACCGGCCAGTCGAAGAAGGTCACATCCGAGCCGGGCGAGGCGGCGCCGTCGCCGTAGAACAGGTGATAGGCGGAGGTATCGTCCTGGTTCACCGTCTTCTTGACGAGGCGCATGCCGAGCACGCCGGTGTAGAAACGGTGGTTCTCGCTCGCCCGCGCCGTGATCGCCGTCAGGTGGTGAATGCCCGTCAGCATATCGTCCATGGCCGTTCTCCTCGCCGAAGCCTCAACGACATATCGGCCGGGAGGCGGACATTGCAACGCCGGTGCCAGGAATTGCCACGAGGGGCGGTCAGGCCCGGATGCCCGCCAGGATGAGGTCGACCACGTGGGCGCGGCGCTCGGCTATCTGCTTCTTCGACATCAGGTCGCGGTCGAGGATCACCGAGAGGGTGAAGATGTTGGAGAAATAGAAGAAGGACACGCCGGCGATCGAGATCCACAGCTGCGCCGGATCGATGCCGCTGCGGAAGACGCCGGCGGCCACGCCCTTGTCGAGAATGTCCTGGATCATGCCGATGAGCGGCGAGTGCATCGTCTTGATGCGCGTCGAGCCCTTGAGATGCCGCGCCTGGTGCAGGTTCTCGCTGTTGAGCAGGTTGATGAAGGTGCGCTCGCCGATGAAGGAATCGAAAGTGAACGCGACGAGCGCCCGCATCGCCTTCTCAGGCGCGAGCTGCTCCAGATGCAGGCGCAGCTCGGCCGTGCGCACGCGCTCGTAGGCCGCCTCGAGCACGGCGAGCCACAGCCCGCGCTTCGAGCCGAAATAGTGATAGATCATGCGCCGGTTGGCGCCCGAGCGCTTGGCGATGGCGTCGATGCTCGCACCGGCGAAGCCGCGCGAGGAGAACTCCACCGTCGCGGCGGCGAGGATGTTGCCGCGCGTCCGCTCGGGATCGCGCGTGCGCACCTCGCGCTTCGCCGCCGCGCCTTCGGGCGCCGCTATCGTCTCGGCGGCCGGCGCCGTGCCGGCCTTCGTCTTCGCCATGCCGTCGTTACGCTCCACTGCCCCCGGCGTGACGAAAGACGCCCCGCCCCCTAGACTGCGGACCGATGGCGGGCGATGCAGGTCGCCAGCACCTCGTCCATCGGCCTTGCCCACCAATCCTCGGAAAAGATCTCGACTTCCGCATAACCCGCGTAGCCGACGGCTTCAACTGCGGCGCGGATGGGTTTGAGGTCGATGACGCCATCGCCCATCATGCCGCGGTCGAGAAGCAGGTCACGCGTCGGCACCAGCCAGTCGCAGACGTGATAGGCGAGCATGCGCTCACGCCCGGCCCGCGCGATGCCGGCGAAGAGGTCCGGGTCCCACCACACGTGATAGACGTCGCAGGCCACGCCGAGAAAGCCGCTGCGCTCGGGATCCAGCCGGTCGCAGATGTCGAGCGCCTGAGCGAGCGTGTTCACGCAGGCGCGGTCGGCGGCATACATGGGATGCAGCGGCTCGATGGCGAGCGGCATGCCGGCCGCGCGCGCATAGTCCAGCAGTTCGCCGATGCCGTCCTCCACCATGGCGCGCGCCACGCCGAGGTCCTTCGATGGCGCCGAGCCCGGCCGCGAATATTGCGGCAGGCCGCCGACGACGAGGACGAGGCAGGGCGCGCCAAGGGCCTTCGCCTCGTCCACGGCGCGGCGGTTGTCGTCGCGCATCTCCTCAAGATGCGCCGCATCGCTCGGGAACATGCCGCCGCGGCAATAGCCGGAGAGCTCGAGCCCGGCCGCCCTCACGGCCGCCACGGCCCGGTCGAGCCCGACCGCCCCCACCTGGTCGCGCCACGGCGAGATGGCGCGGATCTCCGCCCGCGCGCAGGCCTCGACGATGGCGAGAAGATCGCCCTGCTTGCGCACCGTCGCCGTATTGATCGACAGGAAACGGTGGTCGCGTGAGAAATCGCGCATGGCGGAAGCCGCCGCCGCGGCGGGAGAGGCAGTGCGGTTCATGCTCTCACCCTTCCACGCCGTGCGTCGCGAGCACGTGGCGCATGCGCCGGACCGCGAGGGCCGGATCGCGCAGCAGGCCCGCCGCATCGGCGAGCCGGAAGAGCTCGGCGAGATGCAGCGTCGAGCGCGCGCTCTCCTGGCCGCCGACCATGGTGAAATGGTCCTGCCAGCCGTTGAGATAGGCCATGAAGACCACGCCCGTCTTGTAGAAGCGCGTCGGCGCCCGGAAGATGTGGCGCGACAGCGGCACCGTCGGCGACAGGATGTCGTGGAAGGTCGCTTCGTCGCCCTTGGCGAGGCTGACGAGCGCAGCCGAGGCCGCCGGCGCGATGGCGTCGAAGATGCCGAGCAGCGCGTCGGAATAGCCCTTGTCGTCACCGGCGATCAATTCGGCATAGTTGAAGTCGTCGCCCGTATACATGCGCACGCCCGGCGCGAGGCGCCGGCGCATGTCGATCTCGCGGTCCTTGTCGAGGAGCGAGATCTTGACGCCGTCGACCTTGGCGGCATGGGCGTTGATGATGGAAACCGCCGTGTCCATGGCCGCCGCGAGGTCGCGCGTGCCCCAGTAGCCGGCCAGCGCAGGATCGAACATGTCGCCGAGCCAGTGGATGATGACGGGCTCGCGTGCCGCTGTCAGCAGCCGGTCGTAGACGCGCACGTAGTCGTCCGGCCCCGCCGCAACGCGGGCGAGCGCCCGCGAGCACATGAGGATGATGCGCCCGCCGACCTTCTCGATGGCCTCGAACTGCGTCTCATAGGCCGCGATCACCTCGTCGACGCTCTTCACTGCGGCAAGATCGAGGTGGTCCGTGCCGGCGCCGGAGAAGACGAGCGCCCCGCCGCGGGCCTTCGCTGCCGCGACCGAGCGCGTGATGAGATCGAGCGAGGTCGGCCAGTCAAGGCCCATGCCGCGCTGGGCCGTGTCCATCGCCTCGGCGACACCGAGGCCGAGGTCCCACAGATGCTCCCGGTAGGCGATGGTGCGGTCCCAGTCGATGGCGCAGTCGAGCCACGGATCCGCCTCGCGCAGGGGATCGGCGACGACATGCGCCGCCGAGAAGGCGACGCGGTTCATGGGGCCGGCTGCGCGTTCCGGGAAGTCGCGCGGCGCGCGCGGCCGGAAGGTCTCCAGCGTCCGGTCGGCGCGCGGCAGGCGGATGGCGAGGCTCTGGTCGACGACGTTCATGGCCTGTTTCCCTGCCCTCACTCACTCGGCCGCGTGGGCCCGCGCCGCCTTCAGCGGCAGCGGCGGCACGTCGACCCAGCGGCGCTCGCGCCAGCTCTCGAGCGCGCATTCGACGAGCTGCACGCCCTTGGCGCCCTCGTGCAGCGTGTACTTGTAGGGCGCGCCCTCGACGACGTGGCGGATGAACATCTCCCACTGGGTCTTGAAGCCGTTGTCGTAGACCGCGGTGTCCGGCACCGGTTGCCAGTCGGCATAGAAGTCGTGCGTCTGCTTCTGGTCCGGGTTCCACACCGGCCGGGGCGTGCCCTGGCGGGCCTGCATGACGCAGTCGGTGAGGCCGGCCACCGCCGAGCCGTGCGTGCCGTCGACCTGGAAGGTGACGAGGTCGTCGCGATAGACCCGCACGCACCAGGACATGTTGATGTGGGCGATGACGCCGCCATCGAGCTCGAAGGTGGCATAGGCGGAATCGTCGGCGGTGGCCGGGTAGGACTTGCCGCGCTCGTCGACGCGCGCCGGAATGTGCGTCGCGCCGAGGCAGGAGACGGCCTTCACCTCGCCGAACAGATTGTCGAGCACGTAGCGCCAGTGGCAGACCATGTCGAGGATCATGCCGCCGCCGTCTTCGTTGCGGTAGTTCCAGGACGGGCGCTGGGGCGCCTGGCCCCAGTCGCCCTCGAAGACCCAGTAGCCGAACTCGCCGCGCACCGAGAGCATCCGGCCGAAGAAGCCGGAATCACGCAGGAACTTCAGCTTCTGCAGGCCGGGCAGGAAGAGCTTGTCCTGCACCACGCCGTGCCTGACACCCTTGGCGTCGGCGAGCTCGCAGATCCTGAGCGCCTTGGAGAAGTCGGTGGCGATCGGCTTCTCGCAGTAGATGTGCTTGCCGGCAGCGATCGCCTTCTCCAGCAGTTCCGGCCGCATCTGCGTCGTCGCCGCGTCGAAGAAGATGGTGTCGTCGGGATTGGCGATGGCGGCGTCGAGGTCCGTCGTCCAGCGGGAGATGCCGTGGGTCCTGGCGAGCGCCTCGACCTTCTCGGCATTGCGGCCGACCAGGATGGGGTCGAGCTGCACGCGCGAGCCGTCCGACAGCGGCACGCCGCCCTGCGCGCGGATGGCGGCGACCGAGCGGATGAGATGCTGGTTGAGCCCCATGCGGCCGGTGATGCCGTGCATGACGATGCCGAGAGTACGCTGGCTCATGATGTCTGCCCTTCGAGGATGGATTGGGAAGTGAGGCGCGCGAGGCTGCCCCAGATGGGTTCGGCGCCGCCGGCGAGGCCGGGAACGCGGAAGAGGGAACGGGTGGCGAGCACGCCGCTGCCGGTCGCGAGTCGCAAGCGGCCGTCGCGCTCCTCGTAGAGGTCGGGATGGGCGGCGGCGAAGGCCTCCGCCTCTTCCGCCGGCGCCGGCCCGAAGCCGTCGACATAGTGATGACCGTTGCGCTCGACGTGGCCGAGGCCGAGGAGAGCGACGAGCGCCGTGTCCTGCTGCACGCCGAGGCCGGCCTGGCAGGTGAGGTCCTCGCCGCTGAGGAAATGGTGGCCGGGGCGCCCCGCAGCCTCGTTCAGCGCCCGGGCCCGCACGGCATTGAGGAGCGACTTGTAGAGGCCCTTGCAGGCCTTGGACGAGACGCCGCGATAGCCGCGCGCCATCGCCTCGGGAAAGGCATCGTAGGTGCCGTCCGCCTCGTCGATGATGAAGGCCATGTCCGCAGCGACGTCGCCAAGGTCGTGAGCGAGGGTCGTGGCGCGGTCGAGCGGCTGCTCGATGTACATCAGCCGCTCGCGCAGGGGGGCGAGGGCCGTATCGGACCTGAGCGCCTCGGTGAGCGCCGCGAGGCCGGGAAGGTCGTATTGCTCGTTGGCGTCGAGCGTCACGCCCGTGACGGTGCCCGCCCGCGCCACGATGGCGGCGATCTCGGCAAGGCGCGCCCGATCCTGCCCAATGTCGCCGCCGAGCTTGAGCTTGAGGTAGCGCAGCGACGAGCGTGCGATCTCGCCGGGCAGTGCGGCAAGGTCGTCGCCGAGACCGACGGTCCAGCGCAGGGCGACGTCCGCCCGCGGCGCGAGAGAGGCAAGGAAGTCGTCGATCCGCCCGGCCTCGATGTCCGGCGTCAGCCGCGTATCGAGCCCGGGCAGGTTGCGCCCGAGGCCCGTCGCGACGTCGACGCCGAGCGCCTTGAACAGCGCATCGAGGATCGCTTTGTCGATGACGGCCGGGCCGTAGCCCCGCACCAGCGCCGGTGCCTCGTCCCGCGCCGTCTCCCCGAGCGAGCGGGCATGGTGCCCGAAGGCCGTGTCGAAGCCGCGGGCATCGAGATAGACCGCCGCGGACCGCGTGAGCCCGGCACGCAGATCGTCGATGGTGCCGGCCGGGTTTTTCGCGGGATTCTTGTCGAACCACTTCGGCATCATCATCTCGGCCGCGGCGCCGGTCGCGATGCCATGGCCCTCGACCTCGACGACGACGCGCACGAAGGCCTGCGGCGCCGCCGTCACGCTCACCGCGCCGAAGCGAAAGGCATGCGTGAACGGCATGAGCCGCTCGAAACAGGCGATGTCGAGGAGGCGAAGCCGCGGGGCCATGGCGTCAGTCCAGCGCGCCGCGGGCATAGAAGTGCCCGCGGATCTCTTTGGTGATCTCGGCGAAGGACCGTTCGCCCATCATCTCCAGCGAGCGCGGTCGCGGCAGGTCGACCTCGTAGATCGCCTCGACCGTGCCGGGACGCGACGACATCACCACCACCCGGTCGGCCAGGAACACCGCCTCGGGGATCGAGTGGGTGATGAAAATGATGGTCTTGTTGGTCTCGCCGTGAATGCGCTGCAGCTCGAGGTTCATGTGCTCGCGCGTCATGGCGTCGAGCGCCCCGAAGGGCTCGTCCATCAGGAGCAGCGCCGGGTCGTGCACCAGCGCCCGGCAGATGGCGGCACGCTGCTGCATGCCGCCGGAGAGCTGCCACGGGTACTTGTCCTCGAAGCCCTTGAGGCCCGCCGTCTCGAGCAGCTGGTGCGCCCGGGCGAGATGCGTCGCGCGATCGAGGCCACGCACCTCGACCGGCATCATGACGTTGCGCAGGAGCGTGCGCCAGGCGAGCAGCACCGGGCTTTGGAAGACGATGCCGACATTGTCCGGCGGCTCGCGCACCGCCTCGCCGTCGATGCGCACCTCGCCCTCGGTCGGCACAATGAGGCCGGCGAGAAGCTTCAGGAGCGTGGACTTGCCGCATCCCGAGGGGCCGACGACGGCGATGAACTCGCCCTCGTCGACGTCGAGGTCGACCGGGGACAGGGACGGCACGTCCCCGGCCCGCGTGCGGTAGGTCTTGCTCAGGCCGCGGATCTCGATGAGACGGCGCGTCCTGGCCGGCTCGTCCCGGCTGATCACGGTGAAGCGGCGCGCGGCGGCAGGCATCGCGGCACCCCTCACTGGCTCGCCGCCGGCAGGAAGTCGTTCGTGTAGAACGCCTTCGGATCCCCGGCCGACGCCGCCTCGACGCCGCCGTACTGCACCAGGAGATCGACCGTGTCGGCCATGATCTTGTCGCTCACCCGCCACGGCCGCTGCCCCTTGGTCTCGTCCGTGTGGTAGAGCGGGATCGTCAGCTCGAAGCCTTCCTGCAGGGTCTCCTTCTTGCCCGCCTTGGGCAGGGCCTCGAGCACGGCCTCGGCCGCCTCGGCCGGGTGCTTCTCGGCATATTCGATCGACTTCGTCGCGGCCGCCATGAAGCGGCGCACGAGATCGGGGTTTTCGCCGAGCATGTCCTTGTGCACGAAGATGCCCGAAGAGACCATGTTGATCCCGTAGTCGGCGAACATCACCGGGAAGACATCCTTGCCGGTGGCGTCCTTGATCTTCATGCTCTGGTCCATGGCATAGCCGAGGAGCACGTCGGCGCGCCCGTTGATGACGGCGTTGAGCTTCGTCTGGGCGTCGCCGGAAACGACCTGGAAATCGCCCTCCTTGAGGCCCGTGCGCTTGAGGAACAGGGGCCAGATCTGCGACATGGAATCGCCCGGCGTCATGGCGACCGTCTTGCCCTTGATGTCCTCGGGCTTGCGGATGTTCTTCTCGGTGAAGCCCATGACGGACATCGGGCTCCGCTGCAGGGCGATGCCCGTGGCGACGACCGGCGCACCCTTCACCGCGGCGCGGATCATGGTCGGCACGTCGGCATAGCCGAAGGGCACCGTCTTGGCGGCCACCGCCTGCACGGTCAGCGCCGAGCCCCTGCCCTCCTGGATGTCGAGGTCGATGCCCTCCTCCGCGAAGAAGCCCTTCTTCTTGCCGAGGTAGAAGGGGGCATGCTCGCCGTAGACGTACCAGTTGAGCAGCAGCACCGCCTTGTCGGCGGCCTGAGCCTGCGCGCTCACGAGGAATGCCGCGATACCCGCCAGGGACAAGATCTTCAGAAACCGGCCCTTCAACATGATTTCCTCCCCAAGAAGCTCTGCGAGAGCGTTGCTTTCGTGCAGTTCCCGTCTTGGCGCGGGATGAGGATCAGGCTGTCGCGACGACGTCGGCGCGCTGGCTCGCGTGCCAGGGCACGGCGAAGCGCTCGATGAGGTCGATGGTCCAGAACAGGACGACGCCGATGAGGGCGAGGATGGTGAGCGCCGCGAACATCGTCGGCAGCTCGAAATTGCCGATGGAGCGCTGCAGCACGAAGCCGATGCCGGAATTGGCGCCGACGAACTCGCCGACGACGGCTCCGACCACGGCGAGCGTCACCGACACCTTGAGGCCGGAGAAGATCGACGGCAGCGCGTGCGGCAGGCTGACGATCATGAAGGTCTGCAGCCAGGAGGCCTTCACCGAGCGGGCGAGGTCGCGCATGTCGGGCTCGACCGACTTGAAGCCCTGAACGCCGGCGACGACGACGGGGAAGACCCCGAGCAGGAAGGCGGAAATGACCTTCGGCGCCATGCCGAAGCCGAACCAGACGACGAGCAGCGGCGCCACCGCCACCTTCGGGATCGACTGCGAGAAGACGAGCAACGGATAGAGATAGGCCTCCACCGTGCGCGAGCCGGCGATGAGCATGGCGAGCGGGATGCCGACGGCGACCGACAGGGCAAAGCCGCCGATCGTCGCGATCGTCGTGGGCACGGATTCGGCGAGCAGCATGTCGCGCTCATGGACGAGGACGAGGATGACGTCCCACGGCTTGGGCACGAGATAGGGCGGGATGGCGAAGAGCCTGACCGCCAGCTCCCACAGCACGATGATGACGACGATAAGGCCGACCGGCCGCACCCAGGCCGAATCGAGCCATTGCACAAGCGTGCGTCCGCTCGCACGAGAAGCCGCGGCACGGGCCATGGCGCCTTCCTCCCCAGAGATCGCGAGAGTCGCGTGGCGTGTGATCACGCTCTTAAGTAACTCATCAGGTAGTTACTATTGGACGACAGCGCGGGCCTGTCAAGCGCCGTCCGGGCAAGGGCCGTGATGCCGCGGCGTCGCGCGCCCGGCGCGGTCTATCGGCTGTCCGCCGCGAGGAATGAGATCGCCAGTGATGGCAATGGGATCGCGGGTCCGAGCGTCGCGAGCGATCGTCAGATCGGCTCGCGGAAGAGCTCCCATACCCGCCGGACGACGGGCGGCTGCGCCCTGCGCCGCGCGACCATCGAGAGAGAAAAGGCCGGCAGGGCCGCGTCCGCGATCGCAGCATAGCGGACCCCGTCAAAAGCGACCCGCCGGATCGATTCCGGCAACAGCGCTGCGCCGAGGCCCGCCGAGACGAGCGCCAGCATCGTCAGCGCCCGCGTCGCTTCCTGGACGACCTGCACCTCGATGCCGGCATTCGTGAAGCTGTCCATGATGCGGGCGTGCAGCACCGGGCCCTGGGCCGGCGGAAAGAGGATCAGCCCGCAGGCCGCGATCTGCTCCAGGCTGACGGGTTCGGTTCCTCCGTCGTCCGGCAGGGCCGCCACGCTCGTCTCGGCAGGCAGTTCCAGCACGGCCAGGCGCTCGCCCGTTCCAAGAGGAGGATGGGCAAAGCCGATGTCGATCGCGCCCGCGGCAAGGGCATCGAGTTGCTCGTTGGTCGACATTTCGACCAGCCTCGGCTTCACCCCCGGAAGCACCTGTCGCAGCCGAGCGAGGCGCCTCGGCAGGTGATGATAGAGCGCCGCCGAGACGAAGCCGATCCTGACCTCGCCGGCGGCGCCGTGCTCGGCGGCCCGGGCGAGTGCGAAGGCAGCCTCGGCATGCTGGAGGGAGGCGCGGGCCTCGTCGAGAAAGGCGATACCGGCCCGGGTCAGGGTCAGACGCCGATTGGCCCGATCGAACAGGCGAACGCCGAGCTCTTTTTCCAGCCTCGCGATCGACTGGCTGAGCGGCGGCTGCGCCATGCCGAGGCGCTCGGCCGCGCGTCCCATGTGCAGTTCCTCGGCGACGGCCAGGAAGTGGCGAAGATGGCGAAGCTCCATATCGCCACGATATCAAAACTTGTCGGATGGATCATCGATCGACGCGCTTCGCCCCGCCATCTTCCCCGGACTACAGTCGAGGGAAGACGCAATGACCCGATTAGCTACGCTCGCCCTGGCAGGTGCACTCATCCTGGCAGGAGCACTCATGGGACCGGTCGCGGCATCTGCATCGCAGCCTCCGGTCGCAAGGACGGACCGTTTCGTCGATCTGCCTTCCGGCGAACGCCTTTTCGTCCGGGAAGTGCGCAGCCCCGGCGGGCCGGCCGACATCAATTCGGCCGTCCTTCTCGTCCATGGAGCACGGGTGCCCGGTGTGGCGTCCTTCGATCTTCCGGTGCCCGGAGGCTCGCTGGCAGCCGACCTCGCCGCGGCAGGCCATGCGGTCTATATCCTCGACCTGCGCGGCTACGGGGGATCGAGCAGGCCGGCGGCGATGGAGCGGCCGCGAGCAGAAGCCGAGCCCTTGATGCGGACCGACGATGCGGTGACGGACATCGCCGCCGCGATCGATGCGATCAGCGGCTGGAGCGGGGATCCGCAGGTCGGCATCATCGGCTGGGCGACCGGAGGGCATTGGGCCGGTGCCTATGCGGCAAGATATCCGCATAAGGTCGAACAGCTCGTCCTCTACAACACGCTCTATGGCGCGGCGAGCGAACACAAGTCGCTCGGCCACGGCTCGCCGCTCGAGGATCCCGCGAGGCCGGGACATTTCAATGCGGCGGCCTTCGGCGCCTATCGCCTCAATACCGGGGGGAGCCTGCTACCGGCATGGGACAACAGCATTCCGGTCCCCGACAAGGCGTCCTGGCGGGACGAGCGCGTCAAGCAGGCCTATGTGGAAGCCGCGCTGGCATCCGACCCGACGTCGCAGAGCCGCGAGCCGCCAAGCTTCCGCTCTCCGAGCGGCGCCATGGCCGACAGCTTCGAACTGGCGACGGGAAACCGGCAATGGTCCGCATCCGCGCTGAAGATGCCCGTGCTCGTGCTGCGCTCGGAGGCCGATTTCTGGAGCCGCCCGGAGGATGCGCTGGCGATCGCCGGCGAAGCGCCGCAAGCGGAACTCGTCACGATCCCCAACGCGACGCATTTCGTGCATCTCGACAGGAGCGAAAGCGGCCGCGCCGCCTTCCTCAGCGCCGTGACACGCTTCCTCACACCATCTGCGGCTTCGCAGCAGGACTGATCGAGGCAAGCCCGGGGCATCGGCCCGTCGCGGCCTCGCGCCCGGCGCCCTGCAACGGCCGGCCCCTGACAGGGCCGGCGCGGTGCGAAACGGCGTCAGACGAGCCCGGCAGCGCGCGGGTCGCGGTTGGCGAGGCGCTTGAGGAGATAGTCGATCTCGGCCACGGCCGCCTCGGACAGGCGGCCCGCCGGCTTGCGCTGCGCATCGGAGGCGAGGATGCCGCGGCGCATCATGACATATTTGCGCACGGCGAGGCCGACGCCCGGCTGCTGCTCGTAGCGGAGCAGCGGCAGATGCGCGTCGAAGATGTCATGGGCCGCATCGCGCTCGCCGCGCGCCTGCAACCGGACGACGTCGATCAGCATCTCGGGGAAGGCATAGCCGGTGTTGGCGCCGTCGGCGCCGCGCTCCACCTCGAAGTCGAGGAAGAGGCCGCCGTTGCCGCACAGGATCGAGATCGGCCGCATGGACCCGTCCGCCTGGAAGCGGCGCAGCGCCGAGATCTTTTCGAGGCCCGGCCAGTCCTCGTGCTTCAGCATCACGCAGGAGGGATTGTCCATGACGATGCGGCGGATGACGCCGGGCGTCATGACGACCGAGAGCGTCAGCGGATAATCCTGGATGACGAAGGGGACGTCGGTGCCGATCGCCTCCACCGCCTGGGCGTAATAGGTGACGATCTGGTCGTCCGTGCGCAGCGACGACGGCGGCGCGATCATCACGCCGGCTGCGCCAAGGTCCATGGCCGAGCGCGCCATCGCGCGCATGGCGGCAAAGCCCGGTGCCGAGACGCCGACGATGACGGGCAGGTCGCCGACGCGCGCGAGGCAGCGCTTGACGAGGGCAACCGATTCCTCGGCCTCCAGCTTGGGTGCCTCGCCCATGATGCCGAGCACCGTCAGGCCGTCGGCGCCGATCTCGCGATAGAAGTCGAACAGCCGGTCGACGCTCGCCCAGTCGATCTCGCCCGATGGGGAAAAGGGCGTCGGCGCGATGGGGAACACGCCGCGGGCTTCATTGGTGAGGGGCATGGTCGTCTCCGTGACAATCGTTCGGGCGGCTTCGGGATAGCGCCCTTCCCGCCCACTCATCGCCGCTGGCCGTTCGAAATAAAATCTCTATTGTTGTTTCTTCAAACAATAGATTTCCTGTTCCATGGACACGCGCTTCCTCGAGAGTTTCATCGCCGTGGCGGACCACGGCTCCATGGCCGAGGCCGCACGGCGCCTCGCCATCACGCCCGCCGCCGTGGCCCAGCGCATCAGGGCGCTCGAGGCCGAGCTCGGCACCTCCCTCCTTGCCCGCGCCGGGCGCACGATGCAGCCGACGGAAGCCGGTGCCGCCATCATGGAGCGGGCGCGCCTCCTCCTCAACGACGAGCGCGAGCTCAAGGCGCTCGCCCTCGCCGACACGCCGGCGGGCGAACTGCGCATCGGCGCCATCGCCACCGCTGTCACCGGCCTTCTGCCGGGCGTGCTGGCACGCCTCGCCGCCAACCATCCGCAGGTCGAGATCTATGTGCAGCCGGGCAACTCGATCGAGCTCTACGATCGGGTGATCGGCGGCGAGCTCGATGCGGCGCTCATCGTCGAGCCGCCCTTTGCGCCGCCCAAGACCCACGCCTTCGCCCCGCTGGGGGAGGAGCCCATCGTCCTCGTCGCGCCGGGCGAGCGGGCGGGAGAGGACCCGCTGCGGCTTCTCGCGAGCGAACCCTTCATCCGCTACGACCGCAACCACTGGGGCGGGCGGCTGGTCGACGCCGCGCTGCGCCGGCTCGGCATCCGGCCGCGCGAGCGCTTCGAGCTCGACGCGCTCGATGCCATCGCGGTGCTGGTCGACCGCGGCCTCGGCGTCGCGCTGCTGCCCGACTGGCCGCCCCCCTGGCCCGAGGGGCTCGCCATCGCCAAGCTGCCGGTGCCGGGCCCTGCCATCACCCGGCGCATCGGGCTGATCTGGCCGCGCAGCTCGCGGCGCCGGCGGCTGATCGAGGCGCTCATCGGCGAGGCGCACGGCGTTAGCGGGACAATGGCCAGCCGAGGGGGCGCAACGGCGGCGCCGGCGGCAGCAGGCCGCGAATGTCGCTGAAGGGAAAGCGCGGCGAGAAGGAGAAGGCCTCCGCATAGGCGCAGCCGTCATAGCCGCACTGCAGCGCGCGGAAGCGGTTCCAGCCGGTCACCGCCTCGACGAAACGCTGCGGCCGCTGCGAGGCATGCGTCGCGATGGCTGCGCTTTTGGCGGCGAAATGGGCCGAGATGTCGACATAGATCGTCGGTGTGGCATCGACCCCGAGCAGGGTGTCGGCGAAGAGCACCGGCACGCGGAAGCGCGCGGCGTCGCTCACGAGGCGGCTGAGCGCCCGATGGTCCGGGTGATAGTCGTTCGGCGCATGGGTCACGACAAGGTCGGGCGCCATCTCCTCGATCAGGGCGGCGATGCGGCCGGGCACCGCCCGGTCTTCGCACAGGGCGCCGTCCGGCGCGTCGAGGAAGACCGGCGTGACGCCGAGGACGGCCGCGCCGGCCAGCGCCTCGGCCCGGCGGGTGCGGCGCAGAGCCTCCTTCTCCCCCTCCCCTCCGGCGGCGCCGTCCGTCGCGATCACCCAGCCGATGTCGTGGCCGCCGGCACGGTAGGTGGCGAGGAGGCCGAAGAAGAAGATCTCGACGTCGTCCGGATGGGCGCCGAAGCCGATGATGCGCATGGTTTTTCCTCGCGCGTCAGGCGGCGGCGCTCGTCGCCAGCGTCTCGATGAGGATCGCCGCCGTCCAGGTGAAGTTGCCGCCGCCGAGGCCCTCGCCGGTCAGCGGATCGTAATATTCGGCGAAGCCGTTTTCGACGAGCGCCAGGCTGTCGGCCCGCACGGCGGCGGCATCCTCGGCGAAGCCGCAGCGGTCGAGCCCGTCGGCGAGGAGGTAGTTGATGATCAGCCAGCACGGCCCGCGCCAGTAGCGCTTGGGCTCGAAGCGCGGATCGGTCGGGTCGTGGGTCGGGACGCCGTGGTGCACGCGCTTGCGCAGGGTACGGATGCGATCGCGCATCGCCGCGCGCTTCTCCCCATCGCCCAGCCCGGCGAGCAGGGGCAGGAGGCCGCCCACCGACGGGCTCGCGACGAGCTGTCCGGCGACGCGGTCGAACGGCAGGTACTGGCCGAGATCGGGACTCCAGAGGCCGTCGAAGGCCGCACGTGCCCGCGCCGCCCGCGCCCGTGCCTCGGCGGCCAGCGCCTCGTCGCCGAAGCGTTCGGCGAGATGCGCGATGTCCTCGTCCGAGCGGATGAGGATGGCGTTGATGGCCGGATCCACGACCTGGAAGGGCGAGGCATCGTGCAGCAGGCGGTTGTCCCAGGAAAGGTCGCGGAAGCGCTGCACCAGCCAGAGATAGCGGTCGTACTCGGCCTTGTGCGGCCGCTCGGCGGCGTCGACGTGCTGGGTATCGCGGCGGACGTAGGGCTCCACTCCCTCCGTCGGCACCCGGGCGAGGGCCTCGTCCCAGTCGATGCTGTTGTCGCGGCCCGATTCCCAGGGATGCAGGATCGCGACGAGGCCCGAGCCGCGGGGATCCCGCATCGCATGGAACCAGCGGTGCCAGCCGGCGATCTTCGGCAGGAGCGCCCGCGCCTTCTCCTCCGCGAAGGCCTGATCGGCGGCCGTCTCGACGAGGCGGCGCAGCACGAGGCCGGCGACCGGCGGCTGGGTGATGCCGGAGGTCGGCGTCGGCCGGCCGGAGCGCCAGACGTCAGGACCGGGGAAGTAGCCGTCGTCCGGCACGTGGAAGACGATGTGCGGCACCATGCCGTCCGGCCACTGGTGGGCAAAAAGCGTCTCGATCTCCAGGAAGGCACGGCGCTCGTCGCTGTGGCGCTGGCCGAGGGCGGTCAGGCAGGAATCCCAGTTCCACTGGAAGGGATAGAGCCCCTTGGTCGGCACGGTATAGGCGCCGCGGTCGTTGTCGGCCACGATCGCGGCGGCGCGCGTCCGCAGGGCCTCGAGGGAATGGGTCGTCATCTCATGCTCCGGTGACGGGTTCAGGCATTCTTGCCGGGTCGAGGCTGTCGCCGCTGTCGGCGTCGAACCAGCGCGCCCGGCCGGAACGCGGCGCGAGCACCAGGGTCTCGCCCGGGCGAACGGTAAGGTCGTTGTCGAGCACGGCGCGGAAGAGGTGGCCGGAGAGGTCCATGGTGACCAGCTGGTGCGGGCCGAGCGGCTCCACCACCTTCACGCGGCCGGAAAAGCCCTCGCCCGCCGGCGCGAGATCCTCCGGCCGGATGCCGAAGGCGAGCGCGCCGCCGCCGGCCGGCACATCGCGGAAGCGATGACCGGCGACACGCGCGCCCTCCCCTTCCCGGGTGGCAGGAAGGAAGTTCATGGGCGGGTTGCCGATGAAGCCGCCGACGAAGCGCGTCGCGGGGTGATGATAGACCTCGGGCGCCGGCGCCGCCTGGACGATGCGGCCCTCGTGCATCACGGCGATGCGGTCGGCGAGGCTCATCGCCTCCACCTGGTCGTGCGTGACGTAGATGGTCGTGGTGCGGCTCTCCTGCAGCACGCCCTTGAGCTCGGCACGCATCTCGAGCCTGAGGAGGGCGTCGAGGTTGGACAGCGGCTCGTCCATCAGGAGCACGGCGGGCTCAACGGCGAGCGCGCGGGCGACGGCGACGCGCTGGCGCTGGCCGCCGGAGAGCTGGCCGGAATAGCGTTTCAGCAGCTCCTCGATGTGCAGCATTTCGGCGACGCGACGCACCTTCCGCTCGATCTCGGCCGCCGGCATCTTCTGCATGGCGAGGCCGAAGCCGATGTTGTCGAACACCGTCATGTGCGGAAAGACGGCGTAGTTCTGGAACACCATGGCGATGCCGCGCCGGCGCGGCGGCAGGTGGTCCACCCGCCGGCCGCCGATGCTCACTGTGCCCTCGCTCGCCGTCTCGAGCCCGGCGATGATGCGCAGGAGCGTCGTCTTGCCCGAGCCGGAGGCGCCGAGAAGGACGACGAACTCCCCGTCCGCCACCGTGAGGTCCACGGCGTGCAGGGCCTGGTGGCTGCCGAAGCGCTTCGCGACCTGCCTGATGTCGATATCGGCCATCCGGTGACCCTTTGCTCATCGCCTAGCGGTTGGCGATGCCCCAGAGGGAGAAGAGATACTTGCGCACGGCGAAGAGGAAGAGGAGCGCCGGCACGACGAGGACGGCCCCTCCGGCGAACTTGAGCGGAAGGGGCGAGACGTCGAGGCTCTGCAGCAGGAAGGCCGTCAGCGTCTTGTTCTCGATGGTGAGCACCGCTGCGGCAAAGACCTCGTTCCACGAGATGACGAAGGCAAAGATGCCCGCTGCCGCGATGCCCGGCAGCGCCAGCGGCAGCACCACCTTGCGGAAGGCGGAAAGCCGCGAGCAGCCGAGCGTCCAGGCCGCCTCCTCGAGCTCCTCTGGAATGCTCATGAAGAGCGAGGCCATGATCAGCACGGCAAAGGGCATGGCGAGCGTCGTGTGGACGAGCGCAAGGCCGATGATGGTGTCGTCGAGGCCCACCCGGATGAAGAGCACCGTCAGCGGCAGAGCCAGAAGCGGAAGCGGGAAGGCGCGCGTCATCAGCACCGCGAGGCGGAAGAGGTTCGCCCCCGGAAAGCGGAAGCGCGCCAGCGCATAGCCCGCCGGCGCGCCGAGGCCGATGGACAGCACCATCGTCAGCCCGGCGACGAGGAAGGAATTGAGCAGCGCCCGCGGCACGCCTGCGTAGTTGGCGAAAAAGGAGAGGCTCGCGAGGTCGAACTCCGGCACCAGCGCCTTCGGCCAGGCCGTCACCGCGGCGACGGAGCCGAGCGCGTTGACGACGAGGAGGTAGATCGGCACCAGCACCCAGGCGACGAGCACCACGACGGCGCTCGCCATGACAAGGCGGCCGCTGCTGCGCGGCTCGGCCCGCGTCGGGGCCTCGGCTTCGGTGGTCGCGAGGCTGGTCATGCCGCAGCCTCCCGCGTGCGGTCGCGCAGCGCCCACAGGAAGAAGACCGTGAAGGCGAGCGAGATGGCGAGGATGACGATGGCATAGGCCGAGGCCACCTTGTGGTCCTGCAGGTCGAACTGCCAGGAATAGGTCTCGCCCATCAGCACAGGCAGGTTGTTGCCGGCAAGGACGGCGACGACGGCGAAGACCTCGAAGGCGAGGATGGTGCGCAGGATCAGCGCGGTCTGCAGGCTGGGCCTGAGCAGCGGCAGGGTGATGAGGAAGAAGCGCTTCAGCGGCCCCGCGCCGAAGACCTCCGCCGCCTCGTCGTATTCCTTGGGGATGAGGCCGAGACCGGCGACGAGGATGACGAGCACGATGGCCGTGGCGCGCCACACTTCCGCGACGACGACCGCGACGAACAACCCCGCCGTGTTGCGGTAGTCGAGCAGGTTCTGCGGCCCCGGAATGACGCCGAGGCCGTAGAGGACGCTGTTGAGGAAGCCGTTCTGCTCGAGCAGCGCGAACCAGATGAGCCCGGCCGCGAGGTCCGAGATACCGAGCGGGATGGTGAAGACATAGAGCACCACGTCACGCCCGCGCCTGAGGCGCGTGACGAGGCTCGCCATGACGAGCGCGAGCGTGATCTGGATCGGCACGACGACGAGGGCGAGGCCCAGCGTGTTGCTGAGCGCGGGCATGAACTTCCAGTCGTCGGCCATCGTCCTGAAATGCGTGAGGGTGAAGCCCTCGTCGCTCGTGAAGGCCTCGAGGACGACCTGCACGAAGGGCACGAAGAAGAAGGCCGCGAGAAACAGGCTCGCGGGCAATATGAGCAGGTAGGGCAGCACCTTCTGGCTGCTCAGCAGTCTTTGCATCGCACGCCTCTGCGGGGACGGCCGGCGCGGAACGCCACTGGCGTCCGCGCCGGCCAAGCCGTACCGGTCATTCCACCGGGCAGGGCCCTTCGCTCGCCTTGTCCGGCGCCCAGCACGGGGCCTTGCTCTCGGTCATGATGTCCTTGAGCGTCGCCGCCTGCTCGTCGAGCACCTGGCGCACGTCCTGGCCGCGCAGCACGACGCGCTGGAACGTGTCGATGAAGACCTTGTTGAACTTGCCGTCGAGACCGCCGATGCCGACGGGCAGCAGGCTCGGCTTGGCATCCGGTGCCGAGGACTGGGCGGCCACCGTCGCACCCGACATCTTCACCGCGGCGGGCATGTCGTCCGGCAGCGTGACCCCGACGACGGGGAAGAAGCTCGTCGCCCGCAGCGTCGCGATCTGCGTCTCGGGCTTCAGCATGTAGGCGGCGAGCGCCTTGGCCTCCTCGACATTCGGCGAGGTCTTCGGGATGGCGATGCCGGCGACGACCGGCATGAAGCCGCGCCCGGCGGGGCCGGCCGGCGCCGGGAAGGTGACGAACTGGTCCGGCTTCTGGTTGAGCGCGTCCTGCAGGCGGGCCGTGTGCTCCCAGGCCAGCCAGACCTCGCCGGTAAGGAGCGGTTCCTGCATGAAGCCGTAGTTGGTCGAGGCGGGATTGACCTCCTCCCACAGCGTCTTGAAGGCGTTCCACATCGCCTCCGCCTCGCTCGAGCGGAACTTCGTCACGACCGAGCCGGTGTAGGAGGGATAGAGATAGCCCTGGAAGAAGCGGTGGAGCAGGCCCTTGGGGCCGGCCGGCAGGCCGATCTTGGGCGATCCCGTCGCCTCGCGCATCGCCTTGCCCCAGGCGATGAGCTCGTCATAGGTGAGCTTCTGGACGTCGGCACCGGCCGGCAGGTACTGCAGGGCCTCCTTGTTGGCGGCCATGACGTAGCTCGCCTGCATCCAGGGCAGGTACTTCTGCTCCGCGGTGCCATAGGTGCCGAGCGAGACGAGGGTCGGATTGATCTTTGCGTCTCCCGTCGCGGCGAGCACGTCCTTCAGGTCGACGAGGTCGGCCGACAGCGACGCGAGCTCGCCATGCAGGCCGCCGAGCAGCGCGATGGTGCCCTTGCCGGCCTTCAGCTCCGCCTGGATGCGGGTGAAGAAGGGGCCGGCATCGTTGCCGTAATAATCGACCGGCTTGCCGAAGCCGCCGAGCACCTCGGTGCGCATCTTCTGCGTCTCTTCGACAGGCTTGGCCTGGGTCGACCAGAACAGGAGCCCCTGCGCCTCCGCCCGCCCGGCCACGCCCAACGCGAGCGTCAGCGCGGCGAGCGCGATCATCGTTCCCTGCTTCCTGCGCATCATGTCACGTCCTCCCTTCGGTTCGGCGGGGCGCCTTGTTGTCGGTCTTCACGCTCCCACCGCTGCGGCACCGGCCGCGTTCATGACGCCCCGGCCGGCGCGGGCCCGTGGCTCGCGCGCGGCACGAAGCGCGGCTCGACGAGGTGTCGGGCGATGCCGGCCTCGCCTTTCTCGATACGCTCGACCACCATTGCGGCGATCATCGCCGCGCCCTCGGCGACATTCTGGCTGAAGGTCGTCAGCGGCGGGTCGGCATAGGCCGCCACCGGCGTGTCGTCGAAGCCGACCACCGTGAGCGCCTGCGGCACGGCGATGCCCTCGCGCCGCGCCTCGTCGAGGACGGCGAGCGCGAGCTGGTCCTTGAGGCCGATGATGGCGGTGGGCCGCGGATCGCGGTTGATGAGCTCCGCGGCCGCCCGGGCCATCGCCGCCTCGTCGCCGAGCACTGCCGTCAGCACGACCGGCTGCGGCAGGCCCACCTCGGCAAGCGCCCGCTCGAAGCCGCGGCGGCGCAGGAAGGCGTAGGTGAAGTCCCTGGCCGGGGCGAGCATGGCGAAGCGGCGGTGGCCGAGGGCGATGAGCCTGCGGCCGAGATCGTAGAAGGCCCGTTCGCCGTCGGTGTCGAGCCACGAATAGGCTTCAGCGCCGGCAAGCGTGCGCCCGTGCGCAACGAAGGGCACGCCGCGCTCGATGAGGAAGGCGACGCGCGGATCCTCGCAGGTCAGGCGATAGAGCACGACCGCATCGGCCCGCCGGCTTTCCACGACGCGTCGCAGCACGGCAAGGTCGTCCTGCCCCGCGGGCACGGTCGCGAGGAAGAGATCCCGCCCCCGCTGCGTGAGGCCGCCGGCGAGGCCGGCGAGAAAATCGGCCAGATAGGGATCGACCAGCTCGTGCGGATGGATCGGCAGCAGCATGCCGATGAAATTGCTGCGGCCGGAGACAAGCATCCGGCCCACCTGGTTCGGTACGTAGCCGAAGGCGTCCGCCGCCTCGCGCACGCGCCGCCTGGTCTCCTCGCTCACGTCCGAATAGCCGGCGAGCGCCCGCGACACGGTCGTGATCGACAGGTCGAGGTGGGCCGCGAGCTCCTTGAGGCGCAGCCGCTTCGTCGTCTGGTGCGTGCGCGTGTGCATCGGCTTTCCAAAACGTTTTGGAAACGTGCCGCCAACGCCCTGACGTGTCAAGCGGCTGCGCGCTCAGCCGGGGGTAGAAGCCATGTCGGGAGTAGCCATGTCGCGATCGGCCGCGGCGGGGCCGTCCACCTGGATGACCTCCACCCTCCCCTCCTCCAGGATGATGGTGGAGGTGCGGAAGGAGGCTCCCCAGGTGCCATCGTCATAATCGACGGCGGGCACGAAGAGCCGGCGGATGCCGGACTGGACGATGCCGCGGGCGCAGTCGAGGCACGGATAGAGGTTGCAGAACAGGCTGGCACCGGCGAGCGCGATGCCGCGGCGTGCGGCCTCGTAGATGGCGTTGCGTTCGGCATGCTCCATGAAGATGAAACGCGCCTCGCCGTCGCAGCGCTCGTCGAGCGCGGCAACGCCCTGGGGAAAGGTGTTGAAGCCCGTGATCGTCGTGCCGTCGGCCGCGACGAGGACGGCGCCGACCTTGCGGCGCCGGTTGGGGCTGTGCTCCGCCGCCGCCCGCGCGGCATCCATCAGCGCGTCGATATCCATGCTCCCCCTGCCCTCAAATCTTCTGCAGGGCGGTGCCCGCAGGAGCCGCGGCGACGAGCGGGTGGTCCCGGTCGCTCACGTGGCGGCTGTCGGCGCCGCCCGGTGCGCCCCAGCCGGTGACCTCCGGGCCGAAGAACTCGGCATTGGCCGCGGCGAAGGCAGCCTCCGCCGCCGGCAGCTCGTCATCGGCATAGATCGCCTGCACGGGGCAGACCGACAGGCAGATGCCGCAATCGATGCATTCCTCCGGGTGGATGTACATCATGCGGCCGCCTTCATAGATGCATTCGACCGGACAGACCTGCTGGCAGGCGCCGTCCTTCACGTCGATGCAGGCCGAGGCGATGATATGGGCCATGGCGCACCTCCCCGGCGCGGATCAGGCTCCGCGCCACTGTGGCGGTCTCTTCTCCTGGAAGGCGCGCACGCCTTCCTCCTGGTCGGACGACATCAGCGCCTCGACGAGTGCCGGCAGGCGCAGCATCTGCGCCTCGCGCGGGCTCAAGTCCGCCCCCGCCCGCACCATCTGCTTGATGGCCCGCACCGACAGGGGCGCACAGGCGAGGATATCGGCTAGCCAGCGGTCGACGGCCGCGTCGAGCTCGGCCGGCGGCACGACCTCGTTGACGAGGCCGAAGCGCAGCGCCTCCTCGGCGCCGATACGCCGGCCGGTGAGCAGCATTCCCATGGCCCACACATGCGGGATGCGCCGTGTCAGCAGGGCGATGCCGCCGTCGAGGGCGAGGCGGCCGACGCGCGGTTCCGGCAAGCCGAAGGTGGCGTTGCTCGCGGCGACGACGATGTCGCAGCCGAGCACCATCTCCATGCCACCGCCGAGCGCATGGCCGTTGACGCGGGCGATCACCGGCACGTCGAGCGTCTCGCGCAGGGCGATGCCGCCGAAGCCGCCGGGCCGCGGTGCCGCCCAGTACTCGAGCCCGCTCGCGCCCGAGCCGCCCTTCATGTCGGCACCCGTCGAGAAGGCCCGTTCGCCGCTGCCCGTCAGAACCACGGCGCGGATGTCGCGGTCGGCCTCGATCGCCCGCCAGATCTCCTCGAGGCGCTTCTCCGTCGGCGCGTCGACGGCGTTGAGCCGCTCCGGCCGGTCGATGGTGACGCGCGCGACATGGTCGGCGACCGTGAAGAGTACGCTCATGCGAGCACTCCCGCGGCCTTGAGCGCAGCGATGCGCTCGCTCGCAAAGCCAGCCTCGGCGAGCACCTCCTCACCGTGCGCGCCGAGATCCGGCGGATCGTAACGCTGCCGGAAGGCGGACGGATGCATGGTCAGCGGCGTGCCGATGAGCCCGAGCTCCGCGTCCTGCTTCAGAGACACGACCGTGCCGTTGGCCTTCGTCTGGTCGTGGGCGAGGGCATCGGAAAGCTTCAACACCGGGGCGCACAGGAGATCCTGCTCGTCGAGCCGGGCGAGCCAGTGCTCCGTCGTATTGGTGGCGAAGCGCTCGCGGAACATGGCCTGCAGCTCCGTCTTGTGCGCCACCTGGCCCTGGAAGGTGGCGTAGCGCTGGTCCTGCGACAGGTCCGGCAGATCGAGTGCGATCGAGATGTCGCGCAGCGGATTGGTCTTGAAGGCGCCGACGAGGACGATGGCCCCGTCGCTCGTCCGGAAGACACCGGTCAGCGGATAGGCGCCCCAGCTGAAGTCCTTGCCGCGCTGCAGCCACATCGCCGCTTCCTGCATCTGCATGGCGAGCATCGATTCGAACAGCGACACCGAGACCTGCTGGCCGCGGCCCGTACGCTCGCGATGCAGGAGCGCGAGCAGGATCGCCTGGACGAGGTGCATGCCCGCCGAATAGTCGCATAGCGAGGTAGCGTAGATGGTCAGCGGCTCATCGTCGTTGCACTTGCGCAGCATGACGCCCGACAGGGCCTGGGCAAGGATGTCCTGACCCCCCTTGTAGGCGAGCGGACCGGACATGCCGAAGCCGGTGCCGAAGGCGCAGATGATGCGCGGGTTGATCTCGGCGAGGCGCTCGTAGCCGAAGCCCATGCGCTCCATGACACCGGCGCGGAAGTTGTTGACGACGATGTCGGCCGTGCGGACGAGGTCGTAGATCACCTCCCTGCCCTCCTCGCGCCTCAGGTCGAGCGCGATGGAGCGCTTGTTGCGGTTGAGGCTGCGGAAGACCGGGTTGTTCGGGCCGTCCGGATCGTCCGGCACGGAGGCGCGCGACAGGTCGCCGACGCCCGGCCGCTCGATCTTGATGACGTCGGCGCCGTAGTCCGCGAGCACCTGGGTGGCGCTAGGCCCCAGCATGACCTGGGAGAAGTCGATGACCCGGATGCCCGTCAGCGGCTGCACGTTGTCCTGATCCATGATACCCCTTCCCGCCTATTCCGCCGCCACGGCGACGAGCGCGTTCTGCGCCGGCCGGTCGCCGGGGTCCGCCCCCTGCGCCCTGAGCCTTGCCTGGAGCGCGGCGACATCCACCCTATCGATGGTCACGCCCGCGTCGAGGGCCAGTGCCGCAGCGACGCCGGCCGCCTCGCCCATCGCCATGCAGGGCGGGATCTCGCGCGAGATGCGCTGAGCGGACGAGGTGGCGGAATAATGCCGGCCGGCCACGATGAGCTGAGAGACGTCGCGCGGCAGCAGCGAGCGGTAGGGATAGTAGTAATCGCGGCCGCGGGCCACGGTGTCGGGGAAGTGGCGACGCTGCGTCACGTCCTCCTTGGTCATCACATAGACGCCCTCGAGCAGGCGTGTCTGGCGCACGCCGATCTGAGGCGCGACATCGATGACGAAGGCGTTCTCGAAGCCCGGCATCTTCTCGCGCACGAAAGTGAGCAGCGCCGCGATGCGGTCCCGTCCCACGAAGTCNGCGCGCGTCAGGTCCTCGACCTTGAGCCCGTCGAAGCCGGCCATGTGCGGGCAGTTGCACCAGACGATGCCCGGCAGCGGCGTCTTCAGCCACCACTTGTCCCACGAGCCGCCCATGATCTTCTTGGCCTCGCGGTCGAGGGCCGCGAAGGCTTCCGGTTCCTCGTACTCGAAGCGCTCGGCGGCCTCCGTATCGACCCCGCCGAGGCGGAAGACCGTAGTGACGATGAAGGAGCCTTCGCTGAAGGGCGCGCCGGCGGAGGCCGCGACATCGAGATCCCCCGTCGCATCGACGACGATGGAGCCCATGACGGCCTGCCGGCCGCTCTTTGTGTCGCAGATGACGCCGGTGATGCGCCCGTCCTCGACGATCGCCCGCGAGAACCAGCTGTGCAGGCGCAGGGTGATGCCCGCCTCGCGCACCATGTCGTTGGCGGCGCGCTTGTAGCCGTCCGGGTCGAAGGCAGCGGCATAGCAGATCGGCTGCGGCTTGACGTGGGAATGGAAGTCGAAGACGCCCCACCGCGACCACTTGCGCCACAGCGTCTCGTCCGAGAGGCGCTCGCTCTCCGGCGGCACGACGCACAGGCCGAGCCGCTCCATGCGGTCGATCATCTCGCCGCACAGGCCGCGCACGCTGATCTCCGGGCCGTTGCACATGTCGTCGAGGACGAGAACCATGCCGCCCGAGGCGAGGCCGCCGAGATAGGCATAGCGTTCCAGCAGGATGACCGAGAGGCCGTTGCGGGCCCCGGCGACGGCCGCGGAGATGCCGGCCGGCCCGCCGCCGACGACGAGGAGATCGGCNCGCGCGGCGACCGGTACGCGGCCCTCGCGCTCGTTGATGAAGTCAGGGGTNGTGGACATGGGATCACAGCTCCGGAAAGGGCTTGCGGACGGGGCGGNGCCTCAGCTNGCGCGCCCGGCGTTCCACTTGAGGAAGCGATGCTCGGCCCAGGAGATCAGCCCGAAGAAGGTCGCCGAGAAGACGGAGCCGACGACGATCGTGGCGTAGAGCAGCGGCGAGTCGAAGTTGTAGGTGGCCTGGATGATGAGGGCGCCGATGCCGCTCGTCGCGCCGATCCATTCGCCGACGATGGCCCCGATGACGGCCGTGGAAGCGGCGATCTTGAGCGCCGAGAACAGGTAGGGCAGCGCGTTCAGCAGGCGCAGCTTGAAGAACACCTCCCGCGGCGAGGCGGAGAGGATGCGCATCAGCTCGAGCTGCTGCGGGCTCACGTCGCGCAGGCCGCGCGTCATGTTGACGAGGGTGGGGAAGAAGCAGATGAGCGCCGCGATGGCGATCTTCGGCTCCATGCCGTTGCCGAGCAGCAGCACGAGGATCGGCGCCTTGGCGACGACCGGCACCGTGTTGATCATCACGGCGACGGGGAAGAACGCCTCCTCCAGCGTGCGCTTGTAGACGAAGGCAGTGGCGATGAGGATGGCCGCCGCATTGCCGAGGAGGAAGCCCAGCAGCGCCTCGATCGCCGTCGGCACCAGGTTCTGCATCAGCAGACCGAACTTGGCATAGAGCACCGTGGCGACGGCGCTCGGCGCCGGGGCGATGAAGGGGCGGATGCCGAAGGCCCGGACAGCCCCCTCCCACAGGAGGAGAAGGCAGGCGACCGCGATGAGCGGCAGCAGCCTTTTGCGCCACTTGAGGTAGCGCTGCATGCTGTCGAAGCGGGCCTGGGCCTCGGCATCGTCGGTGAAGGCACTGGCAATCGGCAGGGCGTGGACGGCTTGCGAGGACATCAGCAGGTCTCCAGCACACGCCGCAGATGGGCGACGAGCTCGATGAAGGCGGACGTTTCGCGCATCGGGATGCGCCGCGGGCTCGGCAGGTCGACCGGCACGCGCTCCTGCACCCGGCCCGGACGGGCGGCGAGCAGCAGCACCTCCTCGCCGAGGAAGGCCGCCTCGTAGAGCGAATGGGTGACGAAGAGGATGGTCGTGCCCGTCTCCGCCCAGACCTGCAGCAGCTCCTCGTTGAGCCGGTCGCGCGTGATCTCGTCGAGGGCACCGAAGGGCTCGTCCATGAGCAGCAGCTTCGGGTCGTTGACGAGGGCTCTCGCGATCGAGACGCGCTGGCGCATGCCGCCCGAGAGCTCGTGCGGGTAGGCTTTTTCCCAGCCGGCGAGCCCCACGAGCTCGAGCAGCTCGCGCGGCGAGCGCTTGCCGGGCCGCGCCCGGCCCCCGCCCACCTCGAGCGGCAGCTCGACATTCTCGATGACGGTGCGCCACGGCAGCAGGGCAGCATCCTGGAAGACGAAGCCGATGTCGCGCCGTTCCCGCGCTGCCGAGGGCGGCCCGCCGAGCACCTCGGCCCGGCCGCTCGTCGGCGCGATCAGGTCCGCGACGACGCGCAGCAGGGTCGACTTCCCGCAGCCCGAGGGTCCGAGCAGGGTGAGGAAGCCGCCCTGCCGCACCTCGAGGTCGATGTTCTCGAGCGCCGCGACCGTGCCGCGCTCGGTCGTGAAGCGCACGCCGACGCCGGACAAAGCGATGGCGGTGGAAGTGGTCGCGGCCGGCCGGGACGGCGGCCGCTGCAGGGCGGCGACGGACATGGCATCCTCCTGCCGGTCAGCCGATCTTCGGCCGGTTGTCACGTGTCGCCTCGAGCACTGCCGGCGTCATCACCTTGTCGAGCGACGGCGCACCGGCTGAAAACTCCTTCAGCGCATCGTAGAGCGTGATCTGCTCCTGCCAGATGCCGGGNTCGAAGGTGGCCCAGCCGGCCTGCNTGGTCTTCTCGTTGAAGATGTACTTNAGCAGCATCTTCGAGGCGGTGAGTTCGTCCTCCCGCACGGCGGCCGGATATTCCGTGAGGAAGAGGTCGACGGCCTTCTCGGGATTGTCGAAGGCATATTGCCAGCCCTTGCCGGCGGCCCGCAGGAAGGCACCGAGCAGCGGCGCCTTGGTCTGCAGCGTCTCTTCGGTCGCGTAATAGGGCATGGCGTAGAGCCTGACGCCGCTGTCCCACAGGCGCATGGTGATCATCTCGGGGCCGAGCACCTTGAGCGCCGTGGTGTTGGTCTCCCAGCCCGTGACACAATCGACCTGGCCGGTCAGCAGCGGCGACATGTCGGAGCCGATGACGACGACCTCGACATCGCTCTCGGCAATGCCGTTGGTCTTGAGCAGGGCGCGCAGCAGGGGCTTGCCGGTCGCCTGGATGCCGACCTTCTTGCCCACCATGTCCTGCGGCTTGCGCACCGGGCTCTTCGGCAGCGAGAAGAAGCTGTAGGGATGTTCCTGGGCGCCGACGGCGAAGCACTTGACCGGGATACCCTGCGAGGCGGCGAGGAGGAGCGAGGGGCTCGACGAGACCTGGCCGATTTCGTAGCGGCCGGAGGCAACGATGGCGATGCCGTCGATGTTGGGGCCACCCGGCTGGATGACGAAGTTGATCTTCTCTTCCTCGAAATAGCCGAGGCGCTTGGCGACGATTTCGCCGAGCTGGTTGTTGTTCGCGAGCCAGCCGAGCTGCATGTTGACGGTTTCAGTCCCTGCCGCGGCCCGGCCGCGGGTGCTGATCAGGGTGGGGCAGGCAAGGCCTGCCGCTAGCGCGGCGCCGGCCTTCAGCACACGCCGGCGCGAAGCGAGCATCGTCATCGCCATGGAAAGCAGACTCCCGAAAATGGGCGGGCGGCCCGTTGATCCCCTGCCGTGGCGGATCTTCTCTCGTCGCTCGACGGGTCCGCTCATCGACGTCTGCGACTTTAGGAGAGGTCTGGTGCACACCGGAAGAATAGATTTTAGTGCGAGGTGATGCCTTTTCGGCATCGCCTGCGGCGGACGGACCGGGGGAACGAGCCATGCATGCGGTGGTGCTGCGCTATCTCGATCAGGTGGCCCGTTTCGGCTCCATCCGGCGCGCTGCGGAGGCGCTCAATGTCGCCTCCTCGGCGGTGAACCGGCAGATCCTGAAGCTGGAGGCGGAGCTCGGCGTCGCCCTGTTCGAGCGGCGTGGCAATGGGGTGCGGCTGACGCCGGCGGGCGACTTCCTGCTGCGTCACGCGCGCAACACCCTGGCGGAATGGCAGCGCACCTGCACCGACATCGCCGCCCTCGAAGGCGACATCCGCGGGGAGGTGCGCATCGTCGCCATTCCCTCGCTGCTCGTGAAGGCCATTCCGCGCGCCATCGAGGCGGTCGCGCTGCGCCATCCACGCATCTCCTTCCGCGTCATCGATGCGGACCCTGCCGAACATACCGAGGAGATGCGTGCCGGACGGCCGGACATCGCGGTGCTCTTCATCGACCGCCGCATGCGCAGTTACGAAGTCCTGACGCGGCTGCGCACCACGCTCGGCGCGATCATGCGTCCCGACCATCCCCTCGCCCGCGAGAGGACGGTCACGCTCACCCAATGCGCGGCCTATCCCGTCGTGATGCTGAACGACCCGTGGCTGCTGGATGCGGCCTCCGAGACGGAGTTCGTGCACAGCGGTGCCCAGTTCAATGCCCGCGTCATGTCCAACTCGCTGCTCGTGATGAAGGACGCGATGAAATCGGGGCTCGGCATCGGCTTCTTCACGCCCACCGGCTTCGTCGATGAGATCAGGCAGGGCGAACTCGTACACGTGCCGCTGGCGGAGCCGGGTCTCGCAGCGAGCGAGATCGGTCTTTTCGTCCACCGCGCCCGCGCGACGGCTCCGCACGTGAGCATCTCGGCCAAGGCGATCGAGAGGGAGCTGGCCGGGATCATGGACGAGATCGCGGCGCTGTAGCCCCCTCTCCTGCCCGTGGCTCGGTGAGCGATTGCAGTCGCATCCGGAACGCATGCACCGGACCGGGTGTTCAACGGTACGCCCCCGCGACGACCGCAGCATGAGCAGAACCGGAACCATCCGCATCGGCATCTCCGGCTGGACCTACGGGCCCTGGCGCGGGGTCTTCTACCCGCCGGACCTGCCGCGCAAGCGCGAGCTCGCCTACGCGGCCGAGCGGTTCCGCTCCATCGAGATCAACGGCACCTTCTATGGCCTGCAGCGGCCGGAGAGCTTCGGGCGCTGGCGGGAGGAGACACCGGATGACTTCGTTTTCGCCATCAAGGGGTCGCGCTACATCACTCACATGCTGCGGCTGAAGAACGTCGAGACGCCACTCGCGAACTTCATGGCATCGGGCGTGCTGCGACTCGGGCCGAAGCTGGGCCCCATCCTCTGGCAGCTGCCGCCGCGCATGTCCTTCGATCCGGAGGTTCTGGAGCCCTTCCTCGCCCTGCTGCCGAAGGACACGAAAGCCGCGGGGAAGCTCGCACGCCGTCACGATGCACGGCTCGACGGGCGCGACTGGCTGGACAGCGATGTACGCGCTCCACTGCGGCATGCGCTGGAGATCCGGCACGACAGCTTCCGTACGCCGGTATTCGTCGACCTGCTGCGGCGGTACGGCGTGGCCCTCGTTTGTGCCGACAGCGTCGACTGGCCGCTCGTCATGGATCTGACCAGCGACTTCGTCTATTGCCGGCTGCATGGCTCCCAGGAGCTTTACGTCAGCGGCTATGACGATGCCGCGCTGGAGCGATGGGCGACGTGGATCCGGACCTGGGTCCGGGGAGACGATCCCGACGGGGTGGAACGCATCGCGGATCGCGCCAGGCACCGGGCCGGAGGACGTGACGTCTATGTCTATTTCGACAACGACGCCAAGGTTCGCGCTCCGGTGGATGCCGGGAACCTCATCCGTCGCCTGGATCCGTCGCGGTGACAGATCGGGGGTGGAGCGAAGGAGCGGCATTCTCTTTGGGACGTGCCCGCAAGGCCGATGATCTTCCGGAAAGCTCATCTCCCTGGTCCGATCCGGGTGAGACGGCCGTGTCCTCGATAGCGCTTAACGTCTTCCGGATCAGGGTAGCCGGGTTGCCCGAGGCGGATGGGCGCGTGGAAGCGGGGAGACGGGAGCGTGCCGGAGAGGTGCGAAGGAAGAGAGCCGATGGCCTTTCCGGCAGCTTCTTCTTGGGCCACAAAATCGGTTGTCGATGGTCCTGCGGCGAGCTTGGCGCGCATCAGGGCCAGCAGCATCGGACCGACCGAGAAGGTCCCGGTCCTGGCACGGGCGGTCAGCGCATGCAGGTAGGCACGTGGACTGCGGATCTGTTCGTGACGCTGCAGGATGGCGGCGATCACGGCTG
>Ga0065721_10004589_pt1 | contig 33829 bp, 22 predicted proteins | sample Mesricmetagenome_FD_59108 | JGI IMG/M metagenome (GOLD analysis project Ga0065721, IMG submission 59108) | Mesophilic microbial community from rice straw/compost enrichment Sample: eDNA_1 v2 (version 2) | ecosystem: Engineered > Solid waste > Grass > Composting > Bioreactor | place: USA: Davis... | reverse complement strand
TGGGTCTTCGAACTTCGTGTCATCCCTACACGGCTACGGGCCCCTCGCAAACTTCTGGGCAGCCCACGGCTTCGTCGTTATCCAGCCCACTCACTTGGACTCGAAGGCGCTGGGCCTGCGAGAATCGGATAGCCCGGAGGCACCGTTGTTTTGGCGGTCCCGAGCCGAGGACATGCGCTGCATTCTCGATCGCCTCGACCAGATCGAGGCTGCTGTTCCGGGGCTCGGCGGGCGCCTAGACCGGAGCCGGATCGCCGCAGTAGGGCATTCCATGGGCGGGCATACGGTAGGCATGCTGTGTGGTCAGGGGGTTACGGACCCGATCGACGGGACGGAAGTGAATCTAGCCGACCCTCGGATCAAGGCGGGCGTACTGTTGGCTGCGCCAGGCAAAGGCGAGGACCTCGCCGCGTTCGCAACCGAGCACTACCCGGTCTTGAAGACAACTAGCTTCGCCACAATGACAACGCCAGCCCTCGTCGTCGTGGGTGATAACGACTGGAGCCCCGCGTTCTCCGATCGCAAAGATTGGCGCTCTGACGCGTACTTCCTGAGCCCCGGCCCCAAATGCCTGCTGACGCTGTTCGGGGCGGAGCATGGGCTAGGCGGGGTAGCCGCGTACGACGCGAAGGAAACGACCGACGAAAACCCCGAGCGCGTGGCTGCGCTGCGAGCGCTCGTATGGTCCTATCTCCGTACCGCGCTCTACCCTGAAGACCCCGCCTGGCCCGCGGCGTGTGCCGCGTTGATGGATACGCCTAATCCGCTGGGTATTATCGAATGTAAATGAAGCTCTAAGAAGCCGCACGACAATAGCGCGGCTTTTTTATTTGCGTTAGCTCCCTGCCCCCATTCATTCCCATTTACAGCTCCCTTACAGCATTCTGTACTCTGTACAGAGCCCCGAACCGCGCCAATACAGGATTCCTGCACACGTACAGCCGGCTTTTACAGGAATCCTGCGTTTGTACAGTACCGATATTGCCGCCCCCTGAGCTATCGTTAAACCTGCAAGCCGGGCAAGCCGAACCGAGACGGGCGGCGAACGCGGCGGCAAGTATGGCGGTAAGGAAGGAGCATTCGCGATGTCGAACAAAGCCTCGGTCGCCCTGAGCGATAACGGCGGCACCAGCGCACGTATGGATTCCAATGCGGATTCTCCGCTGGATCGGACCAAGCCCAAACGCAAGTCGTTCTTTAGAAGAGAGCTTAAACATTTAAAGTCCAACCGGGAGCTGCTGCTGCTGTCGGTCCCCGGGATTCTGTACAAGCTGATCTTCGCTTATTTTCCGATGGTGGGCCTCATTATCGCTTTCAAGAACTACCGATACGATCTCGGGATGTTCGGGAGCAAGTGGGTCGGCCTCGATAACTTTCGATTCCTGTTCACTACGGATACGGCGTGGAGAATCACTCGCAACACCGTTCTGTACAATCTCGGCTACATGGTGATCACGACGGTCGCCGCCTTATTCCTGGCGGTTCTGCTGAACGAGCTTAAAGCCAAGTACACTCGCTTCTATCAGACCGCCTTGTTCCTGCCCCACTTTCTCTCGTGGGTGCTCGTCGGCTATATCGCTTACGCATTCCTGAACCATTCGGACGGCTTTATCAACCGTACGCTGATCGCGCTCGGGTTCGACCCGGTCAGCTGGTACCAGGATTCGGCCCCATGGCCCTTCATCCTGATCATCGTGCACCTGTGGAAGGCGATCGGGTTCACGACGCTGATCTACTTCGCCGGGATCATGGGCATCAGCGGGGATTATTACGAGGCGGCCCGGATCGACGGAGCGACGAAGCGCCAGATGGCGCTCAAGATCACGGTTCCGCTGCTGACGCCTCTCATCATCATCATGAGCATCCTGTCCATCGGCAGCATGTTCCGGGGCGACTTCGGGCTGCACTACTTCATTCCGAACAACTCCGGCTTCCTATATTCCTCTACGGACATCATCGACACCTACGTGTATCGGGCGCTTCGCGAGGTCGGGAACGTCAGCATGTCCGCGGCGGTCGGCTTCTATCAATCCGTCGTCGGGTTCGTCCTGGTGCTCGCGGCTAACGGCATCGTGAAGAAAATAAACCCGGAACACTCGATGTGGTAAGGAGGCTGCGAGCATGGAAGCTAAATATTCGATATCCAAAGGGTTCTTGCACCTGTTCTTCACGGTCCTCTCGATCGCGGTGATCCTGCCCTTCCTTCTCGTCATCGCCGTGTCCTTCACGGACGAGAAGTCGCTGACGGAGCACGGATACCAATTCATCCCGAGCGACTTCAGCCTGAGCGCCTATCGCTATATGCTCGATTCGCCGGACATCATCTTCCGGGCCTACGGAGTGACCATGCTGGTCACCGTCGTCGGTACCCTGGTCAGCCTGCTGATTACCGCGATGACCGCCTATGTCGTCTCCCGGCCGGATTATCGCTATAACCGGATCACCACGTTCTACGTTTTCTTCACCATGCTGTTCAGCGGAGGGCTCGTTCCTTCCTATATCCTGGTGACGCAGTACCTGCATCTGAAGGACAGCCTGCTGGCGCTTATCTTGCCGATCCTGCTGTCGCCGTTCAACATCATGGTCATGAAGGGGTTCCTGTCGAAAATTCCGCTCGAGGTTATCGAATCGGCCAAGATGGACGGGGCGAAGGAGTACCGGATTTTCTTCCGGATCATCCTGCCTCTGGCGACTCCTGCGCTGGCGACGCTCGGCCTGCTCATCGCGTTCGCCTACTGGAACGAATGGTTTAACGCGATGCTGTACATCGACGATCCGAACAAGGTTCCGCTGCAGCTGCTGCTTGTCCGAACGCTGAACAGCATCGAGTTCATTACGACGAACTCGGAGTTCGCTCAGCAACTGGGCATCGATTTGTCCGATTTTCCGAACAATTCCGCGCGAATGGCGATCGCCGTTCTCGCCGGGGGACCGATGCTCGTCATCTTCCCGTTCTTCCAGCGGTTCTTCGTCAAAGGCCTTACGGTTGGCTCCCTCAAGGGTTAACATATTAAACAAGAGAAAATTTAGGAGGTCGCACGAATGTTGAAGAGAAAGTTAGGCTTGTCCGCGCTGACCCTGGTCACCGCAGCTTCGCTCGCCGCCGGCTGCGCCGGCGGGAACAACAACGGCGGCAATGCCGGCGCTTCGAACGGAACCCCGTCCCCGTCCGCATCCGCGCCGGCGTCGGCATCGGCATCGGCTTCGGGCTCGGAGGAGCTGAAGCCGGTCGAGCTGACCTGGTACTATCCGCTGAACCAGATGCAGCCGGATCAACAGAAAGTAGAAGACGCTTTCAATAAGATCGTCAAAGAGAAAATCAACGCCACGGTCAAGCTGAAACCGGTCGCCTTCGGAGACTACGTGCAGAAAATGAATACCGTCATGGCGGCCAGCGAAGACTTCGACATCATGTGGACCGGCTACCTGGTCAAGCCGGAGGAGCTCGTCCGCAAGGGCGCCCTGCAGCCGCTCGACGACCTGCTCGATCAATACGCTCCTTCGCTCAAGTCCGACATGCCGCAGTACATGTGGGACGGCCTCACGGTCGACGGCAAGATCTACGGCATCGCGAACCAGCAGATCAACGGCTCCCGCTACGGCTTCATCATCCAGAAGAGATTCGCCGACAAGTATCAGCTCGACACGGCTTCCATCAAGAAGCTGGAGGACATCGAGCCGTTCCTCGACAAGATCAAGCAGGGCGAGCCGGACATCATTCCGTTTAACGGCTTCTACGTTCCGATCACCCACGACGATACGTTCTGGGGCGTTCCCGGCCTGGACGACCACTTCTATATCAAGAGCGACGACCCGACTTACCAATTGCTTCGTTATCCGGAAGAAGAGCTCGATACTTACCGGCTGATGAGCAAGTGGTACAAGGCAGGCTACATCTATAAGGATGCCGCGACGGCCAAGATGAACGATTACCAGGCAAAGGGACAAATCGCGGTCGATTTCAACAACGTCCTGAAGCCGGGCGTCGAAGCGGAAGTGAAGGCGAAGAACGGAGGAAACGACGTCATCGTCGTTCCGATAAGCGATTGGTTCACGAACGGCTACTCGGCGACGACGAACCAATCGATCAGCCGCACGTCCAAGAACCCGGAACGCGCGATGATGCTGCTCAACCTGATCAACAGCGATCCGGAGCTCTACAACCTGATCAGCAACGGCATCGAAGGCGAGCATTACACGAAAACCGCCGACGGCTATATCACGCCGGCAGCGGACTCGAAGTACCGTCCGAACGTGGACTGGGTGTTCGGCAACGTGTTCAATTCCTACCTGAAGGAAGGCCAGCCGAAGGACGTCTGGGAGCAGACGAAGAAGATCAACGAGACGGCCGAGCTCAACCCGGTCGGCGGCTTCAAGTTCAACTCCGAGCCCGTCGTCACCGAGATCGCCAACCTGAACGCGGTATGGGGCGAGTACAAGAAGGGGCTCACGACCGGAACGCTCGATTTCGACGAGACGTGGCCGGGCTTCTACAAGAAGCTGAAGGAAGCCGGAGAAGACAAATACGTCGCCGAGGTTCAAAAGCAGTTCGAAGAGTATCTGAAGCAAGCGGGACTTAAGTAAGCATCGGCAATTGGACGAATTCGCAAGGCGTAAGCAGCGCGCGAAGGTCCGCCGCTCCAGGCGAGCCGGCGGGCCTTCGCGCTCTATTCTCAAGATGAGAGGAAGGGAAATGATGATCAGAAAAAGCTTGATCTCACTGCTTCTTGCGAGCCTGTTGCTTTCGATTCCGCAAGTGTTCTCCACCGCTTACGCAGACAACGATCCTCAAGGCAAATTAAATGGCAAAGCTCTTTATGTGTCTCCAAATGGAAGCGATTCCAACCAAGGGACGAAGAACAAGCCGTTCAAGACGCTGGAGAAGGCGCGCGACGTCATTCGCGAGCTGAAGACCCGCGGCAAGGGCGGCCTTCCGAAGGGCGGCATCACCGTCTACTTAAGGGGAGGCGTGTACGAGCGGACGTCCAGCTTCGAGCTGCGCGAGCAGGACTCGGGCGAGGCCGGCAAGCCGATCGCGTACAAGGCTTATCCCGGAGAGACGGTGCGTCTGACGGGGGGCCATAATCTCGAGAAGAGCGGCTTCGTTCCGGTGACGGACGCCTCCGTTCTGGACCGCATCATCGATCCGGCCGCGCGCGAGAAGGTTCTCGTCTACGACCTCGCCGCTCACGGCCTTACCGATTACGGCGTGATCAGCCGCCATGGCTATTACCTGGCGAATGACCTCAGCCAAGTGCCTCCCATGGAGCTGTACGTGGAAGGCCAGGGCATGACGCTGGCCCGCTGGCCGAACGAGGGAACCGTGCAGATGGACGAGATTCTCGATCCCGGCCCGAGGCGCGGCGAGGCCGATCTGCACGATAGAGGCGGTACCTTTACCTACACCTACGATCGCCCTCAATACTGGACGCAGGCGGAAGACATTTGGCTGGACGGCATCTTCGGCTATAGCTGGGAGTGGTCGTTCAACAAGATCGCCTCGATCGATACGGCGAACAAGAGCATCACGCTTCGGTACGGCGAGATGAGCAGAATCTTCAAGAATTGGTACCCGGACTTCCACTTCGCGACGAACCTGCTCGAAGAGATCGACATGCCGGGCGAGTATTATATCGACCGGGGGAACGGCAAGCTGTATTACCTGCCGAACGCGGAGTTTCTGACGAACGTCGATCCGGAGATCACCGTCACGATGCTGAAGACGCCGATGATCAATGCCCTTAATGCTTCTTACATCAGCTTCGAGGAGATGATCCTGGAGAACGGAAGAGACTCGGCGGCGGTCATCGCGGGGGGCAGCCACACCGAGATCGTGAACAGCGAGATCCGCAACTTCACGAACAGCGGCGTTCTGATCAACACCCAGAGCCGGTTCTATTACAGCGATATCGTTCCCGGTCCGGGCAACTACAATGGGGTGAGGAACACCCACATCCACCACATCGGGGGAACGGCCGTCACCTTGACCGGTGGCAACCGGACGACGCTCGAGCCCGGCAACAACTTCGTCGAGAATTCGCACATTCACGACTTCGCCTACTACCACAAGGCGTACAATCCCGGCGTCCATCTGTCCGGGGTCGGGAACCGAATGTCGCACAACGAGCTGCATGACGCGCCTCATCCGGGCGTCCTGATTTTCGGCAACGACCATGTGGTGGAATACAACGAGATCTACGACGTCTGCAAGATGTTCTCGGATCTCGGGGCGATCTACATGAACGAAGGGGAGAAGCCGCAGAGCCGAGGCACCGTCATCTATCGCAACTACTTCCACAACATCGGAGAAGGCAAGCCCGGCGTGGAAGGAATCTACCCGGACAACTTCACGATGGGACTTAAGATCGAGGAGAACATTTTCTACAAAATGGGCAACTCGGCTATCCGCAACAACGGCGGGGCTCACATTCTCTCGAAGAACAATATTTTCGTCGATGCCAAGGTGCCGTACGACTACGCGGATCTCTATCTGGGCGACAGCCCCGAAGGCCAGATCGCGAAGAACTACATGCCGAAATGGCAGGCGCTGTTCGCGGCGAACAACGATTGGGTCGGCACGCCTTACCTGGCGAAATATCCGGAGCTGGCGAACTTCTTTGCGGAGAATCGCTATTACCCGGACACGAATACGTTCCAAGGCAACGTGATCTATAACCCGACGGTAACCCGCAGTTCTACGACCAACGCCAACGGCGCGTACGACAAGTTCAATCTGGTGCAATACGCGAACAACTGGGTGACCGCGACCGATCCGGGCTTCGTCGATCTGGTGAACGGCGACCTGTCGCTGGCGCCGAATGCGCCGATATTCACGGCCATTCCGGGCTTCCCGAACATTCCGTTCGGCGAGATGGGAACCGAAGGCAAGGTCGGCCCGACGAACGGACCCGATGCCTTCCCGGTTCAGGATGTAGTCGCGTATAACGGCGAGGTCACGGTGGACCGTTGGAAAACGGTAAAGCTGCAGACGGCGATCCTTCCGTGGAACGCGACCAACCAAGGGTTAAGCTTTGTCTCCGCGGATCCTTCTATCGCGACCGTGGACGCGAAGGGGATCGTCACCGGCGTGACGGTGGGGGATACGACCGTGACGGTAACCTCGCAGGAGAACCCGTCGGCGACGGCGACGGTCGTCGTTCACGTGGCGAAAGGCGACGGAGTCATGGATCGGACAGACTTCGAGTCCGGGTCGAACGGCTGGCCGCAGGATGCGAACCGCAGCATCGTCACCGAGGACGGCAACCACTGGTATAAGCTGCTGAACGGGGCTTCCTCGGTCAAGGAGAAGAACTTCTCCGATTACGAGCTGACGTTCAAGATCAAGACACCGGCCACGATGGGGGATAACGCGACCCTGTATATTTTCGACCGGCAGAGCACGAACCAGCCCGGCCGGATCGGCTACCGGAACCGCCCGGACGGCACGTCCTCGTGGCTGCTGTACAACGCCGCATGGGCGGTCGTCAAGGAGGTCAAGATGCCGGGGCGCGATCTTCAGCCGAATACGGAATACAACCTGAAGGCCATCGTGAGAGGCGGCGATATCAGCGTTTACCTAAACGACCAGCCTCGGCTCAAGGCGACCAATTCTACTTTTAACGCTTCCGGCAAGGTCGGCTTCTACATCAGCGATATGCCTAGCATGCTGTTCGACGACATCCAGTTCAAGGAGCCGACGAATCAGCTGGCGGGCATTCTCCCGGCCGAGACGAACGTGCTGCTGACGGCCGGCGAGCAGCGAACGCTGGCGGTCACGCTCGACCCCGCGGACACGCCGGACACGGCTCTGTTCTGGGAATCGAGCAATCCGGCGGCGGCGACGGTCGATGCGGGCGGAACCGTAAGCGCGGTAAGCGCGGGCGAGACGGTTATCACGGTCGCGTCGGCGGTATATCCGAATATCTCCGCGCAGATTCACGTGACCGTGTCGAACGTCATGCACTTCACGAACTTCGAGTCCGGAGGCAACGGCTGGCCGGTCGATCCGAACCGGAGCGTCGTTGCCGACGTGTACGGCAACCGCTGGTACAAGATCGTGAACGGCGCGACCGGAATCCTGGATAAGACGTTCACGGACTATCAGCTCGAATTCAAGCTGAAGACGCCGGAGACGCTGCCGGCGAGCGGCGGAACCTTGTATATCTTCGATAAGCAGGATTCCGTCGGCTCGACTCGCATCGGCTACAAGGCCAAGGCGGACGGCACGTCCTCGTGGATTCTCTATAATCCGAGCTGGACGATTCTGAAGACGGTCGACTCGCCGCAGCTCGATTTGCAGGCGAATACCGTCTACAACGTCAAAGTCGTGGTTCAGGGCACGACGTACAAGGTGTACGTCGATGATGTCCTGAAGCTGGATGCGGCGGACCCGAATCACCGGCCATCGGGCAAGGTCGGCTTCTATGCCAGCGGGTTCAGCTACCTGATGTTCGACGACGTGAAGTTCTCGCTCGTGCCGACGGAGGCTGGCTTGCAAGCGGAGACGGCCGTTCCGGAGGAACCGGCGGTTCAGGAAGAGGCAGCCGTGCCGGAAGAGGCGACCGTTGAGGAAGAAGCGGCTGCGTCGGAAGAGATCGGCGCGGAGGAAGAATCGGCCGTGCCGAATGAAGTCAACGTATCGGAAGAAGCGAACGTTTAGGCTATCTAGAGCTGCCTAATAACGGGCGATCCTCCCCCTCGCGGGGAGGGTCGCTTTGAGCATGGAATCATCGAACCGACGGAGGTAGTCATGAAGCGTTATATGTATAGAGCGCAATGCCGGCCGGGAGTGGAGCCGGAAGCCTGCTTGAAGGCGATGAAGCGGGCGATTGAAGGAAGGCAGGAAAGTTGTCCCGCGGAGAATGCCAGCGTGTTCTCCCATGGAGACGAGTGGTTTCTCTATTACGAATGTTCGGGAGAGGAGACGGCCGATCCGGATTCCCTGTTCGCCGAGGCGGGCGAGCTGCTGGCCGTTTGGCCGGGAGCGGGAGTGGAACGGATGAGGCATTGGGCGCCGATGACGGATATTTTCCACTATCAGCGGCCGGTGTCGGCCGAGCATTGGGCGCGCAAATATCCGGACCGCAAGCCGTATGGCCGAATCGCCGTCCTGAAGCCGGAAGAGGTCGCCAGCTACGTGTATTATCATTACCAATACCAAGAGGAGCGTCCGGGAGACGGCGACAAGTACGGCATCATCGGCCTTCACGAGAATCTCTTGTTCTTCTATTCGGAGCTGCCGGCCACGGTCGAGAAGGCGCCTTACGAAGGGAAGCTGAAGACGAACCTGCGCCCGGATAACTGGCAGGCGGCGATGGACCCCCACTTCGTTATGTGGACGGACGCGCTCCCGGGGGAAGAGGTTTGGCGGAAGCTGCCGCTTGTCCTTGAAGCAAGGGATCAAGGGAGGTTGGGCGGATGACGGCGCGGCACGCTATTTGTTTAAACGGAGATTGGGATTTCATGCCGCTCTATGGCGAGCCTCTCCGGCGCGATCTGCCGGACCGGCTCGTGTACGAGGAGCGGAAGGTCTGGGTTCCTTCGAGCTGGCGAAGCTCCTTCGTGAACGGACAAGGGAAGCTCTGGGGCGAAATCCCGAAGCATGGCTATGCGCCGATGGAGCTGCACGGCTACCCGAAGGAATGGCAGGCGGCGGACGCGGGCGTGCTTCGCCGCGGCTTCCGCGTTCCGGAAGACATGGCCGGGCAGCGCATCGTGCTGAGATTGGACGGCATTATGGAGAAGGCGGCCATCTATCTCGACCGGGAGCGGCTCGCCGTCTGGGAGGACGGCTACCTTCCGCTTCGGCTCGACGTCACGGACCGCGTAACGCCCGGCGGCGAGCATGAGCTCCACGTCGTCTGCGGCAGCTTCGACACCGTTACGATCGCCTCGGGTCAGCAGAAGTCGACCGGGCTGACCGGCTCGTGGTTCAGCTACGTGTGCCGGGGCATCTGGCAGGACGTATGGCTGGAGAGCTATCCGACAGTGGCGTTGGCGAACGTCGTGATTCGCACTTCCTATCGGCAGGGGACTCTCGAGGTGGATGCGGCTATAGAATCGACGGATAAGGCTGGCGGCTACGATCCCGAGCGTCACCTACTGACGGCGACGCTGCGAGTGAGGGAGCGGGGGAGCGGGCCGGCCGGCGAGCCCGTTCTGCGCTCGGAGGCGGAGGTTCTGCCGAGCGAGTCGGCACCCAGTCTGTGCGAGAACGGGACGGCGGGAGGTATCCGGACGTACCGGGCCGCGTTCCGGCTGGATTGGCAGGAGGCGAAGCTCTGGAGCCCGGACTCTCCGTTCCTCTACGAGGCGGAGCTGGAGCTGAGGCTGAACGGCAGGAAGGTCGACGTTCGCACGGAGACGTTCGGCTTCCGGGAAATCTGGACCGAAGGGCCGCAATTCATGTTGAACGGCGTGCCGATCAACCTGAGAGGGGACTCCTGGCACTTCCAGGGCGCCATCCAGATGACGGAAGCTTACGTACGCAATTGGTATCGGATGTGCAAGGAGGTCGGCATCAACAGCATCCGTCTTCATGCGGAGCCGTATCCTTCGCTATACTTGGACATCGCGGACGAGGAAGGCATGCTCATCGTCGACGAGACGGCGATCTACGGCTCGGCGAAAAAAATGCAGGCGGACCACCCCGACTATCTCGCGAATTGCGAAGCCCATATCCGGCGGCTCCTTCGCCGGGACAAGAACCATCCGTCCGTCATCCTGTGGAGCCTGCAGAACGAGATGCGCTGGGTCGACGGCCGCGACGGATTTAAACGGTTCATGCCCGGATGGATGGCGATGATGAAGGAGATCGATCCGACTCGTCCGATTATCGCGGAAGGCGACAACCGGCTGCTCCCGAAAGAGCTGACCGAGGTGGAGAGCCGTCACTACAACATCGACGGCACGATCGAGCAATGGGACCGTTCCGTTCCGCTCGTCTTCGGCGAGCACGGCGGCTGGTGGTACATCTGCCCGCAGAACGCCAGCCCTTACTCGGGGCTCTCGGCTTATCGGGGAACCGACGAGAGCACGCTCGGCTTGGCCAAGAAGGAGCGGCTGTTCGTGGAATACGCCAGGCGCCGTGGCGTGTCCGGAATCAGCACGTTCAACTTCGCGCATTACTTCATGCGGGCGATGCCGGAGGAGGACGTTATGCTCTCGTCCGGCGGTACCGCGGCAGTCCCGGCTGCACCCGTAGCGCGCTTCGATCGAATCCCGGCCTACTCGCTGACTATAAATAATGGGCTGCTGCCGGAGGAGTATCCGGCCTACAGGCCGAATCCGGCTTTCGCCGTCATGGCGGCAGCGTTCAAGGCGGCGACGATCATCCCGTCCGAGTACAATCGCTCCTTCTACGACGATGAGCCGATTCGCCGACGCTTCGACGTTTACAACGACACGCTTCGGGCTCGGGAAGTCGCCATCGAGTGCCGAATCGTTCAAGAGGGGCGCGTCGTCTGCGAGGAGACGTTCCGCTTCCGGCAGGAGCCGGCGGAGCGCCGAACCCTGGAGCTGGTTTGGACTCCGGAAAAGGCGGAGAGCCGCCGCGCCAAAGCCGCGCTCTCGGCCGTCCTGAAGCATGGCGGGGAGACGGTTCACGAGCTGAATGTCGATTATTCGATCTACTCGGCGAGCCTCAAGTCCGAGCCCTTGCCCATGGCAGGTCCGGTCGCATTCGCGGGCGGAGACTCGGATTATGAGATCGTTCGAGCGTTAGCCCCGGCCTGCGAGCGAATCGGAGAGCCGGATATCGCCAATCTGGGCGGGGGATCCGTGCTGATCGTGGGAAGCGGCAGATCCGACCCGGACGGGAGCCTCGAGCGCAGGCTTCAGCGCTTCGTGGCGTCGGGCGGCCGTCTGCTTCTGCTGGAGCAGAGGCAGCTCTCGCTCGGCAAGCTGGCGCTCTCTCGCCGCGGCTTCATGAGAGCCCACGCGGGAAGCTATGCTCATCCGGTTCTGGAGGGACTCGGCGACGACGATCTGATGTTCTGGCACGAGGACTCCGGCGAAGAAGGCCCCGATCCGATCATCGGCGCCGCGTTCTTCAAGCCGGTAACGGGCGATTATTCCATGCTGCTAGAATGCGGCGCCGGAGACTTCGGAGACGGCGGCGATCTGTGGACTCCGCTGTTGGAATACCGGAGCGGGCCGGGGATGTTCCTCGCGAATCAGCTTGACGTCATGAGCAATGCGGATCGGGTGCCGCAAGCGATGCTGCTGCTGCGCAACATGCTTGCCTACGTCGGCAGCGCGGCCAAGAGCATGCCATCCTCAACTTCGGCTTCGGCACCGACGGCAAAAACGGCTGTCTATGCCGAGCCAGGCGGCGAATCGGAACGATTCCTCGCTCGATTGACCCTGGCATACGACGCAATAAGCCGCCTGACCGACGACGCGCTTGCCGGCCGCGAACTGCTTATCGCCGAAGCATTCATGCTCGAGGAGCCCGGGACGGCCGAGACGGCGAGGCGATTCGCGGAAGCCGGGGGCCGGGTGGTCGTGCTTCCGGCCGACAGCCGTCACGAAGCCTCATTAGGCCGGCTGCTGGAACGGCCGGTCAAAGCGGTACCGCACGAATCCTATCATCTGGAAGCCGACTATGCGTTCGAGGAGATGCTTGGCATAAGTCCCGTCGATCTCTTCGGCTACGACAAGGTGTTCCTATCCCCTCGGGATACGACCAACCGAATTCTGGTCAGCCATTGCTTGGAGGTCGAGAACGCCGAGGCGTTATGTGTCAGCGTGGAAGGGACGGCTTGGGAGGATTACTTCATCGGGGGCTTCACGGCGGAGTACAGCCGATTGGCGTTGGTGGAGCTGAATCGAAGGCAAGCGAGGGAGCCTGGCGTCTTCCTCCTCCGAGCGGCGATCGGGCAAGGCGCGGCAATCTGCTCTCAACTGCTGCCGAACCCCGTCGACGAGAAGAGCGTACGCTTCTACACCAGGCTGCTCGGCAATCTGGGCGCCTCCTTCGCGGATGGCGTGCTGGAAGGCGTCAAAGGGGATGCCGAATCGGCCGTCGAGGCGATCATGGCGCTTCCTTGTCCTCCGCATGTCCCTCTGGAAGAGATGCGGGCTTATTACATCGATCCGGAATTTTCGCTGAATAATTTAGGCGAAGGCTTGTACGGATGGATGCTGAAGCGGGAACGGCACCCGGATGACGGCCTGTTCCGCATTCCGGCCCCGAACGGGAGGCCGTGGCTGTTCAGCTGCTTCGTTCATGCCCCCGAGCCCGGCCGAACCGGCAAGCTTCGCGTCGCGGGCAACTACCCGTACGAGCTGTATCTGAACGGCAGTCTTATCCCGGACCCGGCTGGCGGGATCGCCCTGTTGGGCGGAATCAATCGTCTCGTCGTTGTCGTTCATGCCGGCGAAGAGCCGTTAACCCTCGGGCTTATTTTCCATAACGATGACGGAACCTACATGAACGACCTCGAGTATCGATTGACGATCGCCGAGGTCGAACCGAAGTAATCAGGCGTATCGCCGGACGGAACCGAGGAAGCTAGCGAATGCTTCTCCGGTACTGCTCCGGCGATACGCCTTTAGCCCGCTTGAACATCTGGCAGAAATAAGACGTCGACAGTCCTCCGAGCTCCGAAGCGATCTCTTGAACGGACTTCGACGTATTCGCGAGCAGCGCGCAGGCCTCCCGAACGCGGCGCCGGATCACGTAATCCGACAGCGTCATGCCGGCGGACTTCTTGAACACGTGGGAGACGTGGTACGGGGATAAGTGCAGGCTCTCCGCAAGCTCTTCGAGCTTGAACGGTTTCTTGTAATGCTCGTCCAGCCACTCGGTTATCCTCTCCGCATGGGACTGGGCGCGCGAAGGAATGTCCGAAGCGGCTTCCGCCTCCGCCTTGAACAGGTTCTTCTGAAGCCATTGGATCAGATTCAACAGAAGGAGCCCGATTTCTTCTTCCTTGCCGGGGGAGCCCGTTCCCCGAGCCAGGTTGAACCGCTCGAGCATCGCCGGGATGGGCGAATCCTGCAGGGCCGTGAAGAACGGCTTGCGCAGATGGCCCTTCCACAGCGTTCGATAAAATCTCTCCAGCACGGGGAACGGCGCCAGATAACGCTCGAGCAGATGCGGGTCGAACGTCAGGTTGGTCCGCGTGTAGGAGCGTCCCGGCTCGAGGGGGACGGCTACCCGGTGCAGCTGATAAGGCTGGAACCAGACGAGCGAATGATTCTCGATCGGATAGGTCAGGTTGTCGACCATGATCTCGCCATGCCCTTCGTATATGTACAGCATCTCGATTCCGCGATGGGCGTGGTGGTAATACGATTCCGAATGTTGCTGCTTATACGCGAAAAGGATGGAGTCGGGTTCGACGCCGGGATCGGTCGCTTTGTTCATTGCGGCTGAGCGCTCCTCGAGGGAATGTAGGCATGCTATTTCCATTATAAAGAGAGGCGTCTGTCATGAACATCCCGACCCGTACCTGATAGCGGAAACTTTTCAATAGAGCTTGGGAGATAAAGAGGATTTTGGTCGTTAGCAGTCGAATCCTGTAATTTATACAAATTATGGGGGTCTTTGCGTGAAAAAGCTGATTTATGGATTGGTCTCATTGGCGTTGGCATCCTCACTGGCGGGGTGCAGCGGAAATAAGGGTTCCGCTAACGAGATCGCTCAATTAAAGGAACAAGTAACAAAGCTGGCGGCCGAAAACCAAGCTCTCAAGAAGCAAGTCGAAGAGACTAAGAAAGCCGAAGAAACAAAACCATCTCAAGAACCTTCCCCATCTCCTACTCAAGAGCCGTCGCCTAGTCAGGAAGCGGACGTCATCGAGTTGAAAAAGGCGCTGACGATTGCCGATTTTGCCGAGGTAACGATAGCCAAAGCGGCTTTTACTTCCAAAGTGGAGCCGCCTAATCCGGATAGTCTGTATTCGTATTACGAAGTCAAGGAACCGGGGAATATTTATTTGGACACGGTAATAAAGGTAAAAAGTTTACTGACCTCCGAAAGAGGATCGGATGAGTTTGTCTCCGTCAAAATAATGTACGACGACAAATACGAATATAGCAGCTTCTCGACCATCGAGGAAAGCGGGGGCACCGATTTAACCTACAGCAACATCACGAATATTGAACCGCTGAAGACCGGGACATTGCATTATATAGCCGAACTTCCGAAAGAGGCTTCCGAAGGCACGAAGCCGGTGAAGGTCATCGTGTCGATTCAAGGCAAGGATTATACTTACAAGATGCGGTGAATCCAGCGGAAAAAGCCGAAGAGGCGCGGGGACGTTCCCGCGCCTCTTTTGTTACCCGCGTTCGTACCAATATCCCGGCGTGCCTTGGTGAAGGCGCAGCAGCGCCTCGAGATAGAAGTAATCTCCCCAGATGACATAGTCGTCCGGAGAAGCTCCGCCCCGCACCGAGTAGGAGCCGTGGCGCAGGAAGCCCTCCTCCGTCGCGTCTCCGGCGGTGAAGTAGTTGTTCGTCAGCGATTCCAGCTGATCTGTCACGGAACGAAGCAGGAATTCCCGATCCGGATCTCCCGGCGGCAGATGCTCCGCCAGCTCCAGAATGCCGCAAGCGGCAATGGCCGAAGCCGAGCTGTCCCGGGGCGTTCCCGCCTCCTGCGGCACGTCGAAGTCCCAATACGCGACGCTGTCTTCCGGCAGATGGTCGATGAAGTAGCGCGCCAGCCTACGGGAGGTCTCGAGGTAAACGGGATCCCGGAAATACCGGTAGGCGAGCGCGAAGCCGTAGATGCCCCAAGCCTGCCCGCGAGTCCAAGTGGAGCCGTCCCGGAAGCCTTGGTGCGTGCCTCCCCGTATCGAATCTCCCGTCTTCTGATCGAAGTAGAAAGTATGATAGGAGGAGTCGTCTCCCCTGACGAGGAATCTCCGGCTTTTCTCGGCATGAATGCGTGCCCTCTCGGCATAGATAGGATTGCCGGTTTGCTCGGCCGCCCAGTAGAGCAGCGGAAGGTTCATGAGGCAATCGATGATGATCCGGCCTCCGTTATCGGGATCCCCTTCGGGTCCCCATGCCTGGATCAATTGCGAATCGGGTCTCCAGCGCTTCATAAGCACGTCGGCCGCTTGCAGGGCCAGCGCTCTCGCGTTCTCGTCCTTCTCCAGAATCCATTGCGCCTTCGCGGATAAGGAGTACAGGAAGCCGATATCGTGGTGGTCCAGCTGTTGGTTCTTCTCCAACCTGCGCTTGAAAGAATCGACGCTCCTGACGGCTGCCTCGCGAATTTCCGAATCCTTATTGTATTCGTAGGTGAGCCACAGAATGCCGGTCCAGAAGCCTTCCGTCCAGGACGTATGATTTTCCAGGCGATAGTTGCTGCCTCCCTCGCTAACGAGCGGGAAGCTGTCGCCGAAGCGGGCGATGTTGGCCTTGGTCGTGCGAATGGATTGTTCGATTGCGGTTTGCCAGTTCATAGCGTTAGAGGGCCCCCTAATCCATCGGATAAGTTCTTGCCCTCATTATAGGCGAACTTGCAGCCCGCTTTGTTGTGCAAGTATATCGCTATGTTGCGATTTCGGCTGCTCGCCGCCAACCGGATGTGTTATTGGCTTGAGCTATAAATGTAATAGAGATCATATATTTCAGTTATAAGCCGGCGTGGAATAGGATGGACTTAAGAGTCGCAGCTTCGAATACGAGGGAGGAATGCGCCATGTCCATTTATTCGTTTCAAGCCGCCGCCGTTGACGGCAAGCAAGTCGAGCTGTCGAGCTACCGCGGCCAAATTCTTCTTATCGTCAACACCGCCAGCGAGTGCGCTTATGCCCGGCAGTTCGCCGATCTGCAGAGGCTGTACGAGAGATGGAAGGAGAAGGGCTTCGAGATTCTAGGTTTTCCCTGCAATCAATTCAACGGAAGAGAGCCTGGAAGCCATGCGGAGATCAAGCAGGCGTGCGAGAGAAGGGGAGTGACGTTCCCGCTGTTCGAGAAAGTCGAGGTCCGGGGGCCGTCCGCCCATCCGCTTTATCGATACCTGACGGCTCAAGCCCCGTTCCGAGGGTTCGACCTTCGGACGGAGAACGGCGAGTGGATGGATCGATTCCTGAGGGAAAAGCATCCGGAGATTGCCGAAGGAGACGGAATCAAGTGGAACTTCACCAAGTTCCTGATCGGCCGCGACGGCGAGGTGAGAGAGAGATTCGAGACTCCCGTCGAGCCGGCGGATATCGAGCCGGCTATTCAATCGTTATTGTGATCCGGGAAAAGCCGCAAGCTCCGCGGAAATGGAGGCTTGCGGCTTTCTCATGGCCTGCGTTCCTTTTTTTACGCGCCGACCGTCTTCCCGAACTCCGCCTTCTCGTTCTCCGATCGGGAATTCAGCTTGCCGGTCCAGATGCAGTAGCCCATTCCGACGTAAGTGAGCCCCCAGAACATGGCGAACAGCTTGTTGTCCGCGATGGGCAGGAACATGCTGAGGATCATGAGGACATTCAGAAGCGCGATCCACCGGGGAAAAACTTTGGCGCGGTAAGTCAAGATCGTGAACAGGACCGTTCCGCCGGTGAGGCCGATCATGTTGATCATGCCGGAGATGACGACGACCGCTCCCTCCGGCTTAGGACCGCTCGGATCCATCACGAAGGCCGTAAACAGCAGCGCCGTCGTGACCACGTTGCCGATAATGATTCCAAGAGTGCTGATAAAGCCCGTTACCCCGGTCTCCTTCGACTGCACCTGATAGATCGCGATCGTTCCCACGGACATCAGGATACACGCGATATAACCGAAGACCAGCTCCGGCATGCTGTCCGTCCCCCAGATGAAGGAGGTCGGCGTCATGCCGATTCTCGCGATCCCCGCCAGCAAACAGATCATTCCTAACCACCGTACTACCGTCGATTCGTTCATTTCGTTGTTTCCCTCCGATATTCGATTGGCATTGCCGCCTGAATTTTATCTTAGGGGCAGAGCCGCCTTGGGAGACAGGGTAAGAGATGCTCGAATTCTCGGGAATCCGCGGTTTCCCGAAACCGGGAAAATCGGAAGAGCCGGCAGGAAATAACGGCATTCCCATATTCAGCGGCCGGCCGCGCTAATATAATGAAAGCATGGATAAAATTAGAGTCTATCAGCTGCTGATCGGCGTCTTCTTCGCGATGACGGCCGTGCTGTATATCAATTGCATCCCCAGCTATTACGAGGCCTTGGTGACGCAATGCATCCCGGACGGCTGCGGCCTGTCCGTTCCCGCGCTTACTCTGAATCCGGAGGGGCTCTCGAACAAAGAAACGGCGGTTCTTCTCGTCCTGGTCGATTGCCTGTTCACTACGGTCTACTATGCCTCGGCGGCCATCCTCCTATGGAAGGGACCTCGGGAACCGATGGGGCTGACGGCCGCGCTGGCCATGGTCGCCTTCGGAACGTCCTTCCCCTCGCTGGTCATGGTAGGCTCGCCGGATGCTTCGTTCGCGCTCGGTTGGTTCCACGGCGTCTCGGCGATCGGATGGATCTCCCTGTCGCTGTTCTGCCTTCTTTTCCCGGACGGCCGGTTCGTTCCTTCTTGGACCCGTTATCCTCTCCTCCTCATCGTGATCGTCGATCTGGTTAACTTCTTCTATGGGGGCAACATGTGGGCGGATCTGAAGCTATCCGTCTATCTCCAGTTTGCGTGGTTTATGTCGACGACGGTACTTCTCATATACGCCCAGATTTACCGGTTCCGCCGAATGTCCACCCCCGTGCAGCGCCAGCAGACCAAGTGGGTCGTCTACGGCGTGACCGTAAGCTTCGCGGGCTTCATCGTGATCAGCATCCTGTTCGATCCCGGCATCTACAATGGGCAGGCGACCAGCTTCATCTATCTGAACGCCGTCCTGCATCTGTTCCTGTCGGCCATTCCGGTCACGCTGACGCTGGCGGTGCTGAGGCGACGGCTGTGGAATATCAATCCTCTCGTCAACCGGACTCTTCTGTACGGGGCTTTGTCCGTCTGCGTGGGACTCCTGTACGCCGGGGTTGTTTTCTATCTGGGCCGGCTGTTCGAATCCTGGAACCGCTTCGTCATCTCGTTGATCGCGACGGGGCTTGTCGCCGCGGCGTTCGGCCCGATCAAAGAATGGCTGCAGCTGCGGGTCGATCGGCTCCTCAAGGGGCGTCACGACGATCCTTACTCGGTCCTGCTGGAGCTGGGAAGCCAATTGATGCAGCCTCTCCCGCCTGCCGAGATGCTCTCGGCCGTCGCCCGCAAAGTGAAGGAAGCGCTCCGCTTGCCTTACGCGGGCATCGCGATCGAAGTAGAAGGTCAAGAAACGATCATCGCCGAATCCGGGGAGCGGCGGGAAGGGCTCGAGCTGAACGCGTTCCCCATCGTCTATCGCGGCAAGACGCTGGGCACGCTGTACGCCGCCAACCGTTCGTCCGGCGAGACGTTCTCGGCGGAGGATCACATCTTCCTGGAGGTGCTGCTCCGCCATGCCGGGCCGCTCGTCAACAACGCGGATATGCTGCAAGGGATGAGGAAGCTGGCGGAGGATCTGCAGGAATCCCGGGAGAAGCTGGTGCTTGCCCGGGAGGAGGAGCGTCGGCGCATCCGCAACAACCTGCACGACGAGCTGGCACCGAAGCTGGCCGCGCTCGCCCTTAACGTCGCGACGGCGCGCAAGCTCGTGAATAAGGATCCGCAGACGGTCGGCGCGATGCTCGATGAGCTTCGATTGGACATTAGATCCACGGTCGAAGACATTCGTTCTCTCGTCAGCGATCTGCGTCCGCCCGCTCTCGATCAGCTGGGCCTGGTTGGCGCCATTCGGGCCCGGATGGAGGAGATGGCCAAGCCGGCGAACCGGATCGCGGGGGAGAACGGCGGCCGAACGCTGCAATTCGAGATCGAAGCTCCGGTTCTTCCGTCGCTTCGCGCGGCCGTAGAGGTCGCAGCCTACCGAATCGTAACGGAATCCATGGTGAACGTCGTCAAGCATGCCGAAGCGACCCGATGCAAGGTCCGGTTGTCCATCGAAGAAGAAAGCCGCTTGGCCGTCGAGATTACGGACAATGGCATCGGACCGGGCATCGGGGAAGCCGGCCGGAGCGCTACCGGCGGCATCGGCCTGCTGTCCATGCGGGAGCGGGCTGCCGAGATCGGAGGAGAATGCGGCATCGAGCGTCATGCCTCCGGAGGGACGAGGATTTGGGCGGTGCTGCCGCTTCAAGGATAGGGATGAAGGAGGAGAGGAACGCGATGAGAATCGTCATAGCCGAAGATCACCCCATGTTCCGCAACGGGGTTCGGAGCTTGCTCGCGACGACGGACGATCTGGAAGTGGTCGGAGAAGCGGCGAGTGGGGAGGAGGCGGTCAGGCTGGCGGAGGAGCTTAGCCCCGACCTGCTGCTCATGGACATACGCATGCCCGGCATGAACGGAATCGAAGCGACGCAAGTCATCCGGGAGAGGTTCCCGTCCATCGAGGTGCTGATTCTGACGATGTACCGGGACGATCAATCGGTCTTCACCGCCATGCGGGTGGGGGCCAAAGGGTACGTGCTGAAGGACGCGGACGAGGAGGAGCTGCTTCAGTCGATCCGGATGGTCGGAAGCGGCCGCGCGGTATTCGGCACGGGAATCGCGGAACGCATGATGCATTATTTCTCCTCCCAGGGGGCGGCGGTCAGGGAAAGCCGCCTATCGGAGGGGCTGCCGGCTGCCGGTCCCGGTCATGCCGAATGGCAAAGCGACCCGGCGTTCTCGGAGCTGACCCGGCGCGAAGCGGAGATCCTGGCCCGGATCGCCAGCGGCGATACGAACGCGCAGATTGCCTCTCAGCTTCATGTCAGTGTCAAGACGGTAGCCAACAACGTGTCGAACATTCTCAACAAGCTTCAGGTCATGGACCGGCACAAGGCGCGAAGACTGGTCCAGCAATCCCGCCAGGAAAGGGTGGGCGAATAGCGGCCGAATGAGCTTGGTTGACTATATACGCCGGAAGCTCCGCGGGGTAGAATGAATACTTATATTGGCAAAAAGGGGATGAGGAAGGCATGGCGCGTATCGGGTTGATCGGGGATTATAACGAGCAGGTGAAGGCGCACATCGCCATTCCGCGAGCCCTTCGGCTGGCTGCGGACGAGCTTGGCTGCGAGGTAGAAGCGGTATGGATCGCGACGCCGGAGCTGGAGCGGGATCCGGGGCGAAGGCTGGCGGAATTCGACGCGCTCTGGTGCGTGCCGGCAAGCCCTTATGCCAGCATGGAGGGAGCCCTGAACGGAATCCGATTCGCCAGAGAGCATGGCGTTCCGTTCCTCGGGTCGTGCGGGGGCTTCCAGCATATGATCATCGAGTTCGCCCGGAACGTGCTTAGCTTGGAGGAAGCCGACCATGCGGAGACGAATCCGGCGGGCTCGGTGCTGCTCGTGGCTCCGCTCTCCTGCGTCGTGAGCGAGAGATCCTTCCGCTTCCGGCTTGTTCCGGATACGTTGGCGGCGAGGAGCTACGGCAGCTTCGAGATCGAGGAGCAGTACGGCACCTGCAACTACGGCTTGGTTAAGGACTTCGCTCCGCGGCTCGAGCAAGCCGGGCTTCGGATCGCCGGTCGGGACGAGGACGGCGAGATCCGCGTCATGGAGCTGAGCTCCCATCCCTTCTTCGTCGGGACGCTGTTCCAGCCGGAACGATCGGCGTTCGCGGAGCGGATTCATCCGCTGATCAAATCCTACGTCCAGGCCGCGATTTCGCGCACTCAACTCTCCTCCTTCTGACGCTAGCGCGCTAACGGAACTGACGGCCCTTATTTGTTGCCAAAACGATTATTTTTCGTTCTAACGGAACCAGGAGCCCTTATTTTAATGCAATAGTCGTATTTGCAGCCGATTTCTCTCAGATAACGTCGCTCATTTCCGTTAAACCTTAAAAATGAGCTTCCGGAGTCGAATAAGGGCTCTCATTTCCGTTAAAGCGGGGTTCGTGCGTGGAGCGGCAGAATAAGATGCATCTTGGCACTTAGCCTAAGAAACACGAATTTCTCGATTTGGGTCTAACGGTTACCTCCATTCGAATCACTTGTCAACGACTGCTGCCTTCTCCAATCGGCACAATCTATTGATTAGGACAGTCCAACTGCCTCCACCGGCCAAGCCGGTGGTTCGTTTTGCGTTGAAGGGATCATATGCGGCTAATAACCGCTTAATTGACAGGCGAGTTGCTTTTTAGGAAAAGAGATACATTGACATTAATGTTGATAATGATTATCATTCTAACCATACTATGAAGGCTGTTTTGTTAAGGAGTCAGAAACGCTTTTACAGCCATGCAAGCCGGCGCATGGCGAAGGGCGGGAATTCAAGCCAGAGAGAGAAAAGCAAAAGCTTGTCTAAGCCTTATTTATCTATGCTTATTTTAAGCCCATAAGGGCGGATCGTCCCCTCGCGGCGTACCTAGCTTCGTGCGGACCATCATTCGGGAGGAGTATCGTTCATGCGTTCGTTCAAATTCGCGTTTGTTTTGGCTATCCTAGCCGTCGTTCTCGTTGTTGCCGGGTGCGGCAACAATACCAATTCGTCCGACACGGCGGCCTCGCCGTCCGCATCCTCTTCGCCGTCCGCGTCCGCGGAATCCTCGGCACCGGCTTCGGAAGCGGCGAGCCCGGCAGCGGATCAGGAACGGGTTATCAAGCACAGCCTGGGCGAGACGACGATCAAGGGAACACCGCAGCGCGTCGTCGTTCTGGAGTGGGTATACGGAGAAGATTTGCTGGCGCTCGGTCTTAAACCGGTCGGATTCGCGGATATCGAAGGCTACAAGCAATGGGCGGGCGATGTCGAAGAGAAGTTCCCGCTCGGCGCGGAAGTGGTCGACGTGGGCACACGCCAAGAGCCGAACCTGGAGGCGATCTCCGCGCTTAAGCCGGACCTGATCATCGGCGTCAAGTTCCGCGTAGAGCAAACGTACGACCAATTGAGCAAGATCGCTCCTACCGTCGTTTACGATCCTTATCCTGCGGAGGGCCAAGGGGATCAATACGAAGAGATGGAGACGACGTTCAAGTCTATCGCGGACATTGTAGGCAAGTCGGCGGAAGCGCAGACGGTGCTCGACAACCTGCATAAGACCTTCGAGGAAGCGAAGGCCAAGGTCGTCGCCGCCGGCAAGGAGAACGCTCCGTTCGTTCTCTCGATGGACTGGTCGAACCAGAACGCGGCTCAATTCCGCTTGTTCACGGACAACTCGATGGCCTCCAAAATTATCGAGAAGATCGGCCTGACGAACGCGTTCGAGCCGCAGCAATTCGAAATCTACGGCTACTCCACGACGGACGTCGAGGCGCTGCCGGCAGTGCAGGACGCGAACTTCCTTCATATTACGCAGCCGGACGACGACGTCATCGCGAACATCCTGAAGGATAACGCGGTGTGGAAGAGCCTGACCTTCGTCAAGGAGAATCGCGTGTACGCCCTTGGCGGCGATCTGTGGCCGTTCGGCGGTCCGATTCTGGCCGAATCGATCGCGAACACGGTCTCCGGGATTATCGCCAAGTGACAAGAGCGATGAGCGGATTCGATTCGGGTTCCGCTTCGACGATCGCTTCTCCAGCCCAATCCGCCCTCGGCAGGTTGGGCTGGAAGCCTGTCGCGATGCTGTCGGGCGGATTGCTGCTGCTGCTCGTCCTTGGATTTCTCAGCCTGACGCAAGGGTTGGCGCACGTCTCCTTGTCCGCGGTGGTAGATGCGCTGTTCTCTCCTAAGGATGTGCAGGAGCATCATGTCATCCGCAGCGTTCGGCTCCCCCGGACGTTCATGGCCTTGCTGTCCGGAGCGGCGTTGGCGGCGTCCGGCGCCCTGCTGCAGAGCGTGACGCGCAATCCGCTCGCCTCCGAGACGACGATGGGGGTCAATGCCGGCGCTTATNTGCTGGTCGTCGTCGGAACGATCTTTTTCCCCGCGGCGCTTCACCAATCCCCGNTGCCGTTCGCCGTTCTGGGCGGCGCATTGGCGGCTTACGCCTCNTATGCCCTTGGCGGAGGCCGCAAGTCGACCCCCGTGCGGGTCGCGATGGGCGGGATGATCATTACTCTGGTCCTCTCCTCGATCACGAGCGCTCTGCAGCTGCTGTTCGAGGACAGCACGCGGGGCCTTTTTCTCTGGGGGGCCGGCTCTCTGGTTCAGAACGACTGGAGCGGAGTCCGATTCGTCTGGCCTTGGGTGGTCGTCGGCTTGCTGCTGCTCACCTTATCGGGCCGGCGGCTGGACTTGCTGGAATTCCATGAGGAAACGGCGAGGTCCTTGGGGCAAAAGGTGGCCGTCACCCGGGCGGCCGCGATGGGCTTGTCCGTCCTGCTCGCCTGCGTCAGCGTCAGCGTCGTCGGCCCGATCGGGTTCATCGGCCTGATCGCCCCTCATCTCGTGCGCCTGTCCGGCGTTCGCCGCCATTCTTGGCTGCTGCCGATCGGCGCCGTCTGGGGCGGAGCGCTGCTGGTAGGGGCGGATACGCTGTCCCGGGCGCTGAGCACCCGGGTAGGAGAGCTTCCGGCCGGCGCGGTTACGGCTCTGATCGGCGCTCCGTGGCTGATTTGGCTGGCGCTTCGCAGCGCCCGCCATGCGGTCCAAAGCGGGGGTTCGGCCTCGGGCGGAATCGCCTTGGGAATGAACAATCGCAAGATTCCTTATTTCGTCTGGGTAGTCGTCTTCAGCTTGCTCCTGGCGGCCGTCTGCATCGGGGCGCTGATGAGCGGAACGACCAAGATGACGGCGGCGGAAGTCGTCACGGCGTTGATCGGCGTCGGCGACGAGTTCCAGCGCAGCATGCTGCTCGACTTCCGGCTGCCCCGCCTGCTTACGGCGGCGTTGGCGGGAATGGCGCTGGCCGCGAGCGGCCATCTGCTGCAGAGCTCGGTTCGCAATCCGATGGCCGATCCTTCCGTCATCGGGGTGACGGGCGGCTCCGCCGTCGGCGCGATGCTGGTGCTGGTCGCCCTGCCGCAGCTCGGCGCGGGCTGGCTTCCGCTCGGCGCCGTCGCCGGAGGCATCGCGACCGCCGGGATCGTCTACGCGTGCGCTTGGCGCCGGGGATTGAACCCGACGATCGTCGCCTTGGTGGGCATCGCCGTGTCCGCGGCGGCTTCCGCGATCGTCAATCTTCTCGTCATCCGCGGGCAAATGACGCTGGCGCCCGCGCTCGCTTGGCTGGCGGGAAGCACCTATGCCCGGGACTGGCCGGAGGTTATTCAGCTCGCCGCTCTCGTGGGCGTGTTCGTTCCGGCCGCTTGGCTGCTGGGGCGCAAGGTGGATCTGCTCTCGTTCGGAGACGAGAGCTCGACCGGGCTCGGACTCCCCGTTCGGGGAACGCGTCTCGCCGTCGGCTTCCTTGCCGTTCTGCTCGCGGCCGTCGCGGCGGCCAACGTGGGAACGATCGGCTTCATCGGGCTGATGGCGCCGCATGCGGCGCGCCTCGTGGCCGGTGTCTCTCATCGGCGCTCGCTGCTGCTGTCCGTTCTCATGGGCGGGGTGCTGCTCGTCGCGGCCGATTGGGTCGGGCGCGTCATTCTGGAGCCGAGGGATATCCCGTCCGGCATCGTGGCGGCGCTGTTGGGCGCGCCCTATCTGCTGTGGCTGATGCATAGAAGCAAACGAATGTAATCGAACTTAATCGTCGCTCAACATCATGCAGCACGAGCTGCTTCCGAAGAGAGTCCCATGGCGGGCTGCCGGCGCCGTTCTCCGATTTAGCGGACATTGGCGACCCTTATTCCACGCGTAACGGACTTTACGAGTTTTAATGGACATGGGAGCCTCTTAGAACGTTGAAGGCCGCCTTACAAGCGCGAAAGCAGCATATAAGCGTCCCGGATGTCCGTTAGAAATCAAGAAGCCCCTTTTTTGCCTTCTAAGCGCCTCTAAAGTCCGTTATCGGCGGCAAGCTAAAAAGCGCACATCATCGGTTTCGCCCAGGAGGCGACGCCGACCGAAGTGCGCTTTTGCTTATTACGGATGAACCTTGCCCACCGCCGGCTTCTTGGCCGGCTTGCGGCGCTTGGCCGGTCTGGAGCATACCCGGTCGACGTAAGTGTCGAATACCTCGGCTAGCGCATGGTGCTGGAATTGCGTCTTGGCGCGGCGGTAGCCGTTGCGTACGAGGCGTTCTCTAAGCGCCGCGTCGCCCGATAATCGCGCGACCGCCTCCGCGATCTCGCTCGTCGATTCCGGATCGACCAGCACGCCCGTCAGCCCGTCCAACACCGCTTCGGACGCTCCCCCGGACCTTCCGGCGATCACCGGCACGCAGGCGGAAGCCGCCTCCAGATAGACGATGCCGAACCCTTCCGCGTCGCCTTCCTTCAGTTCTCTGGCCACCATGACGAACTGGTTCGCCAGGTTAAAATACTCGTTCAATCTCTCGCTTCCGCCTACGCTTCCGACGAACCGAACCGCTTCCCCGACGCCGATATCCTTAGCCAGCTTCGCCAACCGTTCCCGCTCGGGACCGTCGCCGACGATCAGATAGACGGCATTCGGGATGCGCTTCAGGATGGCGGGCATCGCTTCGATGACCCGGTCGTGGCCTTTGCGGCGGACGAGCCTTCCGACGGTAAGAAGAACGTATTTATTCTCCAATCGATGCCGCGCGACCAGCTCCGGATTGGGCTCGGCCTTATCGTACAACGAGTCCACTCCCGGGTTGACGATGCTGATCCTTCTCGGATCCACCCCGTATTCCAGAACCAGATTCCTCGTATATTCGCTGTTCGTCAGCACCCCGTCCGCTTTTCTCAGGATGAGCTTCACCAGTTGGTTCAGCCCTAGGAATCTTCGGAACATGAGCATATCCATCCCATGGGTGGAGATGATGTAGCGCCTTCCCCCGAACCAATGAAACAGCAGGCCGATAAAGCCGATCAGTACGTAGCCGTACAGAGTAACGTCCGGCTCCTCGCGGCGCAGCGTCCGGCGAACATGGCGGAACAGGCTTCCCCAGCGCCCGATGTCGACGCCTTCGCCCCGAAGGAATTCCCCCCGTTCGATGGGAAAAGACTGCTCGCGGTCGAATTCGGCGCTCCCCGGATATTCGGACGCAAGAACGGTCAGCTTGTGCTTGGTGTGCTTGGAGAGGTTATAGTAATAATTCTGCATTCCCCCGATGCCCGGCGGAAATACTCCCGTGACGAGCACGACTTTTCTGCGTTTCATTTCTCTTCACCCTTTTGTGCAGAGCCATTCCTTGATTGTATAACCGAATTGTCATGCCTCATGTTAACGACGATGCGGGATTGTGTAAAAGTTGGCGGAACAAGTGCCGGAATCGTTCATGCGTTCGGCTCTTGTCCGCGACCGGGCTTATTCCTCTTTCTCGGCGGAAAACGAACGGCGTGCAGGATCACCCAGAACAGCACTTCCGCCATCACGTTCCACAATCGCGCGATAACCGAGATATGCAACGCTGCGTTCGAGTCGATCTTCAGCGACAGGAAGTAGACCAGGAAGCCTTCTCTCACGCCGAGACCGCCGGGGAGAGGGCTGAGCAAGCCGATCAGCCAAGAGGCCGCGAAGGTGCCCGCCGCGTAGAACAGGCCGATCTGTCCCCTGTCGAAGCTGCCTACCATCATCCAGAAGGCGATCCCCATGATGAAGTGGCTGAACAGGAAGAGAAGCAGGCAGCCAAAGAAGCGGTGACGCGGCATAATGGCGATCGCAGGGCCGAGTCCCTCCCCGTCCGCGGGCCGATTGAATCTCTGGATCAGCTTCTTCGCCGGTCCCCAGCGCGAAGCGAAAGCGAATCCCTTCCCGACGACGGAGGCGAGCCGGGGATAGTATGCGTAAGCGAGTCCGAGAACCGCGGCCGTCCCAAGGATAAGCGGGAGCAGGGGCACGCTGCCCAGCATCGCCAAGAGCAGGAGGGCGTACAGGAATGCGGCGGCCACGAGCAGCACGGTCTCGTAGATGACGGAAGCCGTGAGCGCCTCGAACGAGATCCCCTCCCGCCCTGCGAGAACGATCCGGCCCGCGTAGTTCCAGATCCCGCCCGGAATGTACTTCGCGAATTGAGAGTCGATAAAGATGGTCAGCCCCGTCCCCATCCGAAGCCTGGGCGCGGCGGCCTGGCCGGAAGCCTCGTCTCTCGCCATCGTCGCCCGGACGATGAGCACCCAGATGCCGGCCTGCATCATGAGAAACAGGGAGAAGAGCAGCAGCGAAGCGTAAAAACGGGCGTTCGCATGATACAAGAACGAACCGAGCTCCGCCGGTTTGATCGGGATATTGCGAACCAGGAAATAGAGGATGACCGCGACAAGCGCCCATTTCAGAGCCGTCTTGAGCGCCGCCGGAGCGATTCTCCGCCATGCCGCCATCGCTTAGCCTCCTCTGCGAGTCCATGAGAGTCAAAGGAAATCATTCCTTCATTGTAAGGACGAATTGTCAAAATAAGTTTATCGTTGATGGCGATTGAGATCAAATTGCGCGGAAAAGAAGAAGGCAGCCGATCGCTCGATCGGCTGCCTTGGGAGTTAGTTCAACGGGATCCCGTCCGGCGAGACGGGCTTCGGTTTGCTGCGGGACCATATCACCACGGGCACGAGCAAGAGAGCGAGACCGCCGCCGGCAAGCGAAAGCGTCGCATAGCTGGAATGGGCGGCGACCATGCCGGATAAGGCTCCGCCCGAGGCCCCCGCCAGCGCGATCAGCACGTCGATCGTTCCTTGGGTTCGGGCGCGGGTTATCGGATCCGTCGCATCGACGATTAGCGCGGTTCCGCTGATCAGGCCCAAGTTCCAGCCGAGACCTAATAGAGCAAGGGCAACGATAAGAACGAATAAGGAATCGGCCGGCGCCAGAGCGGCGACAATCCCGGCCGCCAGCAGAACCGCGCCCGAAGCGATCGACATCGTCGTGCGACCGATCTTATCGACGAGAACGCCGGTAAGCAGAGAGGGCAGAAACATGAATCCGATATGGATGCTGATGACCAATCCGACCTCTCCCAAGCCATGCCCGTGATGCTTCATGTGGATAGGCGTCATCGTCATGATCGCGACCATGACGATTTGAGTCAAGATCATTACGGCTGCCCCGACGATGAGATTTCGGTTGATTCGCATGGGGCTATCCGGCGTGGCTTCCTTGGGCAGACCCTGCTTGGATCGGGCCTCGTATATCGCCTTTGCAACGACGGACGGGTCCGGACGGAGGAAGAGATAAAAGACGAACCCGGCCAGGATAAAAGCGATGGCGGCAAAAATAAAAGGGCCCGCAAGCGCCGGAACGCCAATGGATGTTGCGAAACGACCCATGGCATCCACCAGGTTAGGCCCCGCCACCGCTCCCAACGTCGTCGAGACCATGGCGAAGCTGATCGCTTTGGCTCGTTGGTTGGGTTTAGCCAAGTCCGTGCCGGCATAACGCGCTTGCAGGTTCGTGGACGTCCCCGCCCCATAAACGAACAAAGAGAGGAACAGAAGAACTATGCTTTCGTTCATGGCGGCGATAATGACCCCTATCGCTCCGATGCCCCCCGCGAAGAACCCGGCGGCCAGACCCAAGCGGCGCCCGTGCCGCTGCGAGTGACGACCCACGAGAAAAGCAGCCAGAGCCGAGCCCAAGGTGAACAATGCGGTGGGCACCCCCGCGTAGCTATCCTTACCCAACATGTCCTGGGCCAGAAGCGCGCCTACGGTTACCCCGGCGGCAAGGCCGGCTCCTCCGAAAATCTGCGAGAGGATGACGATCAGCAAGGATCGCTTGAATAGCTTGTGCTGCATGCTTGGAGAATCGACGTACTCTTGCATGCTGCGGGGTTCATGCCTCATAGCGTAGAACCGCCTTTCGCTGCTAGATTCGGGTTCCTTCGACGGCGAGGAGGTACATCGTTTGGCTGACGGCCTCTTCCGCGATCCAGTCTCGGTAGGAGGCCTCGGCATTAGCGCGCTCTTCCTCGGACAGATAACCATCGGAGACCAATTGGTGACCCCGGCTGGCCGCGACCTCGGCCCAGATGGCGATGCCGGCTTCGAACCCGGGCTCGCCTCTCTTCACCGTCTCCGATTGATTGGAGACGCGTACGCCGGTCAGCCCGGCGGCTTCGAACATCCCCTGCAGCTCGTCGGCGATCGCGTTATGCATGCCGCCGTCCGATCGCCACTTCAGGAACTGATCGTAGAAATGGCGGAATGCGGCCGGCGGCTCCGGTTCCCAGACGATCTTCTCGTGGTTGTAGTCGAGTACGAGCACCTGGCCGCCGGGCTTCGCCGCCTCGATCATTTGCCCCAGCGCCGCTTCCGGGCGGTCCAGCCATTGCAGCACTCTCGCGGCGGCGACGATATCGAAGCTGCCGCGCCAAGGCAGGGCGTAGATGTCGGCGACCTCGAAGCGGAGCGTCCCGCCTTTATCGCCGTGCTGCCGACGCGCATCCGCGATCAGTCGCTCATTGACGTCGACGCCCGCCGCTTCGCCTTGCGGACCTACCGCTTCCGCAATGCCCTCCGTGATCGCTCCGCTTCCGCAGCCGACGTCGAGCGCCGACATGCCGGGCTTTAGAAGCTCGGCCAGCCTCTTATTGGATGAGGCAAGAGACCGTTTGTTGATGACCGCGTTCGTTCCTTCCGGCATATGGGCTCGCGCCCGGGATACGTCTGCCATGGCTGTACCGCCTCTCGAGAAATTTTCCCATATTATAGGTTGGCGCGGCCCGCTTGGGAAGGGGGAAAATCGGCCATGTGCATAATTCCACTGAAGGAGACAGAAGCTACCAGCGTCAATTGCGATTGGAGGGAAGCTTCCTATGTCGGAGAGAACGCTGTTTGCATACTTCAACACGCCCGATCAGGCCAAGGAAGCCGTGGATCGGATGAAGTCGCTTAGACTGATCGACTACGCCATCGAGCGGATCGACGGCTTTGCCGGCACGGGATTTCAAAGCCTGGACAGGATCGGCGGAACGATAACGGGGGACTTCCCCGGCTTGGGCTATCTAACTCTCGGCGGCGACTTCGCCGGCCCGGACGCCGGCGTGCTTGCCGCCGCCAATGTCAGCGCGAGCGGGATGAGCTCCGGCGGCTACGAGAACCGGGAGACCGGGCGGGACATCATGCTCGTCGCCGTCTTCGAGGAGGAGGACTACGACGAGGCGGAGCGGATCGCCCAAGAATGCGGGGCTTTGTAACAACAGGAGAGAGAATGTTGACGATATGCCTTATTTTCGCAATACCGACAAGCTGTGCCGCTGAGACGATCAGCGGCTCTTTGCCGTTGGAGCGGCGGTTGACGCTCGAAGGGAATGGTGTTAGCGTTTAACCATACTTAGCGGCTAAGGAAAGGTAGCTTTGGGCGAGGAGGAGGTTGGCGGCATGATAAGCAACGGCAGTTTCGCAAGAACGCCGGAGCAGGAGGAGCGGCTCCGGCTTATCGGCAAGGCGGCGGACGAGATGAAGCTCGGCGCGCACGAGACGGATTTGGCCAATGGCTTCAGCCATCGTCATATCGAATTGCTGAGGGAGATCGGCTATCCCGGCTGGACGGTTCCGAAGGAATACGGCGGCGCGGAGATTAGCCTTTACGAATTCTTGCTCTACCAGGAACGGCTCGCGCAGGGCGATCCGGCCATCGCTCTAGGGATGGGGTGGCATCTGAGCGTCGTTTTCGAACTGGCGGTAAGACGGCTCTGGTCGGATACGGCTCTGGAGCGGGTTTTCCGGTCGGCGGTGGCGGGCGGTCTTACGAATCGGGCGAATTCGGAGAAGGCGACGGGGAGCCCGTCTCGGGGCGGCCAATATCAGACGAAAGCGAAGCGGTCGGCTCAAGGCGGATACGTGCTGAACGGGCGCAAAACCTTCACCACCCTGTCCCCGGTACTCGATACGGCGATCGTGGGCGTTAAGCTGGAGGAAGAGGGTGAGCACGCGGACTTCCTGATCCCGATGTCGGCCCCCGGCGTGTCGGTCGATCCGACCTGGAACGTGATGGGGATGCGGGGGACGGGCAGCCATGACCTCGTGCTCGATAACGTCGAGCTTCCGGCCGATGCCCTCGTGTTCCGAGCTTCGCAGAAGGTCGGCCCGACGGTGAATCCATACCTGCTGCACATTCCGGCCTGTTATTTGGGAATTGCCCTTGCGGCAAGGTCGGAAGCGATCTCCTTCGCCGAGAGCTATCAGCCGAACACGCTCGACCGCCCGATCCTGTACGCGCCGAACATCGGCCAGCAGATCGCCGCGATCGACCTCGAGCTGTCGGCGGCGCGGCACTATATGTATTCCGCGGCGGCCCGTTACGAGGAATCGGACGGCGATCCGAGCTACTGGCTGGCGGAACTGGGGGCGGTCAAGGTGTTCGCCGTTCAGACGGCCTTGTCCGTGGTGGACAAGGCGCTCCGCATTGCCGGAGCGCACGGGCTGGCGCAGACCCATCCGCTCCAGCGGCTCTATCGCGACGTGAGGTTCGGACTTTCTAACCCTCCGATGGAAGATTCGGTCATGCGTCTCCTCCACCAAAGGGCGATTCTGGAGGTCGAGCGGGAGAACCAGCTCACTTGATCCGGAAGGTGCGATAGCCGATTCGGCGAACGAGCACGAGCGCGATCGCGAAGTATAGCGGCGTCAGAACCAGCGCGACGGCGATGAAGACGGCGGACGGGGCGTGGAGCCATATGCTGGCCCCGCAGAACATCGAGATGACCGTGTTCACGATATGGAAGACCGGACTCTTCGTCGTCCATTCGACGCTGTAGGGCTGGAAGATGTAATACATGAACAGATGATGAATGGAGAACAGCACGGACAGCGCCAGAACGTAAATCCACAGCAGGAGAAGAGTTCCGTTAAGCACGGTTCCGGCGGCGACGGCCATGACCGTCATTGCGGCGCCAAGCGCGGCTGCGATCGCCAGATTCAGCCCGATGACCCGGAACAGGCGAATTCGGAAGTGCCGATCGGCCGCGTTGCGATAGAAGCTGTACCGCATTAAGCTCTGATCGCAGTTGTAGAACATCGCCTTGCACGCTCTCTCTCCCACGGAGAAGAAGAACACGGTAAGGGGCAGATACGGGAACAAAGCCGCCAGCTCCAGCTGAGCGGCTTGTTCGCGATACAGCAAAGCGAGAGCCGCTCCGACGATGCCGATGGCCAAGGCGATCGCGAGTCTCTTGTATACCGGCTGAGCGATCAGCTTGCGGTGACGCGAGAAGAAGAGAGAATTCAAGTAGGCGTACCCCTCTTTGCCTTGTCCCGGCGCGTCCGTCAACGTTTGCAGAGAATAATCCCCGGTCGCTTGCTTCACGTCGGCCTTCTGCGCGTCCGCGATCATCTGCCCGATATTGAGCAGCGGATCGTCCTTCTTCGTCGCGGCTTCGACGGCTCTCGCGTAATCGGGGTAACGGGCTAGCCGGACAGCCGAGACAATGCCCCATACGGTTACGGCCAGGGCGACGGGAACATTGGCCAGCAACGGGACCCAAGTCGGGCTAACCTTCATCAGAAGCGGAGCATAAGCGGCTGCGTATCCAAGTCCGACGGTGAGCCACACGATCGCATTCTTTTTGATCAGGACCACGCCGGTCTTGTCGAACAGCCACAGATGAAAGCGCTCGATCCATACCCTCCACAACGTGACCGACACCGCCAGCAGGATCCCCTGCAGAATGGTACCTCCCAGAAAATTGATGAAGATGAGCAGGGCGGGCAGGTAGGAGACGAAGAACATGATATACCGATAACCGAGTGAAGCCTTCATGTAACGGGCCGCGGGCAGCCTCATCAGCTTCACCGCGATGTACTTCTCCCTCTTGGTCTCCAAGATGACGGCGTAAGAGACGCCCGCGACGATAAAGCTAAGCAGGATAAAAATATGGAAAAACAGCAGAAGCCGATCGTCCTGCGGCAGCTCCCCGCCGAGCGACGCGGCAGGCCAGTAG
>Ga0065721_10006062_pt1 | contig 33833 bp, 28 predicted proteins | sample Mesricmetagenome_FD_59108 | JGI IMG/M metagenome (GOLD analysis project Ga0065721, IMG submission 59108) | Mesophilic microbial community from rice straw/compost enrichment Sample: eDNA_1 v2 (version 2) | ecosystem: Engineered > Solid waste > Grass > Composting > Bioreactor | place: USA: Davis... | reverse complement strand
ATGCCCAGCAGCACACGGATCTCGCGGCGATCGTGTTCTTCGGAGTCGGCGAAAAGGAAGCGTTGGACGGAAACACCCTTGGTATCTTCAGCAGCACCGCGCGCTTCGCAGAAATCCTGAAAACGCGTGCGTATCCATCGCTGAAGCTGCACTTCCGAGCGTTCGAAGGCGAAAGCCACGTTAGCGTCATACCACCGCTGCTCGCCCTTGGCCTACGTTCGGCGTGGGCCGGCGATGCTGGCCCAAAGTAGCGCGTGCCGCGCTTGTCTCCGCTGCAACAGCCCGCCCGCAATTTAACATTCGGCGTTTCCGCGGAAACATCCGTTTCAACAAATCCGCCCGAGCCCATGAACGCGCCCTCCGCCGCCGCGCCATTCCTCCTCGCGGCGACAGAGGGAGCAACCACTTCTCATGCTGCGCGATAGACCGCCATCGGTTCCCTCACCTGAAACGGACCCGAGTTGCCCGGGCCTGGTTCGTCATCGCGCTTTCGGAGGGCCTCGATCAGGGGCTGCAGCTTCACCGGATCCAGATCCGCGGCCGAGTCGTTGACCCATCGCGCGGCTGCTTCCGCGACCTCGGCGTGCATGACGCCGTCATTGTCATCCGAGTACTGCAGCACCTCGGACAGGCAGTGAAGCATCGAGCGAACATCCAGCAGGAGGGCGCGTACGCGAGCGAGGGCTTCTTCTAAAGTCTGCGGTGGCGGTAGTGGCAGCGACGGGGAGTTCCATGCGGCGCCGGATGCGCGGGTCTCTGCCGTGCGTTTTGTTTGATTGCGACGTCCACGGGTGGGCTTGGCAGTATCATCTTGGTCAGCCATGTCATCTACCTCTAGGTTAGGTGGCTTGGTCAGGCGTTCGGCGGTGGTGCTACACCGTCGGGCGCCGCCATTCATGCATTGCACTCTCTCGATAACTTGGGCAGGACCGCGCGAAAGTTCACGGAAGGTTTCGGGCGGTGGTTGGGTGCTCGCTTTGGTTCGAGCACGGTTCAATCTACTCTGCTGCGCGTCAGCTGTATATAGCTACAGCCACAAACCTGGCGCGGTTGTTTCTAGTATTTTGATGCTCGCTCCGCGCGCTCACGCGCGGAACACGCTGCGCGGTAGCAAGCGCGCGCGTGAGGCGCGCGGACTGGTTGCCGCGCGCTAACAAAGAAAAGAATCAAACTATGACGTGGAGCAAAAACGAAGCGAAACCGCCCGCAATTTAACGTTCAACGTTTCTGCGGAAACGCGCCCTCCATTTCGGCGGGCCGATGGGATCACTCAGAGCCGCTTCGAAAGAAACGCCGAGCTCGCCGGACACAACGATGAGAACTCCGGCGTCTCCTTGATCGCGACCGGTGCGTACTCGCGAGACGCAGTGACGTAGCCGCGAGCACGAAAGAATCGTTCCGCGGTATTCGTTAGTAGGTAGACAGCAACCGCGCCGTGATCCCGAGCATATTCCTCGGCGTGCGCTACCAACTGTGTGCCGACTCCCCGAGACCGACACTCAGGCGCAACGACCAGTGACCGCAACAAAGCGTCCGAACCGTGAAACTCGATGCCGACCAGCCCCACCGGCGCGTTTGGCGATCCGATATAGAAGAAGTGGCGCAGGTGCGCCTCGGTCAGATCCGAGATCGGCAGATCGGCACTTCTCAGTAGTTGAAGCGCTGGCTCGTAATCTGGATGCTGGCGGATCGTGGCCGCCTCGCTCGCACTGCTCATGCTGCCCTCCTCGCCTTGCGAGTAGCCGGGCCATCGTAGCGGACACGAGACCGGTCCAGCCAGCACTCAGCCCGATAACGGGCACGGCACGAGCGGGCAACTGACGCCGCGCGCACCACGTCGGTTAGAACTGCACGCCCAGGTCCGCTAGCGCTCGCCGGTGCCGTGTGCGCTAGGCCTTGCGATAACTGATCAGCGCCGGCTCGATCGCGCCCGCCGCCAGGCTGCCGGTCTTCGCAAACGATGACCACAACGCGCGGACTTTCTGCGCACTGGCGTGCACCTCCGGCCACTCGAGACCCGCGATCAAGTCCGCGCCCTGCCAGATCTGTTCGTCACCGAACAACAATGGCAGATCGATGGCGTGGGTGGCGCCCAGCTGGTTCGTCCTCGATCCCCAGTGAATCTTGTAGACGTAGGCCCGGCCGCCCGCTCGAACGTGACGCTTCGCGAAGCGATCCGCCGCGGTGGCGTAGACCTTGCGCGTGATTGTGCCGACGATCACGCGACGAGCTGAATTGCCGATCAGCGGCAGTGTGGCGAGCTTGCGAAGCGGTTCCATGATGGGAATGAAGAACGAGCCTTCTTCCGCTGTCGACCCAATGAGCACATCGAAGCGACGCGCGCATCGCGACCACGCGGCGTCGAGCTCTTCCTCGGGCGGCAATGGATGATGTCCGTACTGCGTGCCGAATGGCATGCTCGCTGGCCAGCCGAAGCCTTGCGATGCCGAAACGACCGATGCCTGCGCGGCGATCACGTCATCGGTGGGCGCATCGTGAGCCACGTGCGAGGCGACCTTCATCATCGCTTCGGACATCTTGCGGCGTCCGAGGCTGATGCCCAGCGGCGCGCTTTGAATGATGGCGCGCCGAAAAAGATCTTGCGCACCGTCTGCGATCATCAAGTGAGCAATCGCGTCGCCGCCCGCGGATTGGCCGAACATGGTAATGCTGTCGGCATCGCCGCCGAACGCCGCGATGTTCGTCTTGACCCAACGCAGCGCCTCGATGATATCGAGCAGCCCCACGTTCGCCGCGCGGCCAGCAGCACCGCCAAGAAATCCGAGCAGCCCCAGGCGATAGGTGATCGAAACGACGATGACGTTTTGCTCTTCCACCAGTGCGCGAGGGTCGTAAATCGCCGCGTCACCGGCGCCGAAGACGTAAGAGCCGCCGTGGATCCACACCATCACGGCTCGTCGGTCGCCCGGCGTGACGTCGGCCGGCAGCGTGATAGATAGTCGCAGGCAATCCTCCGTCGTTGCCAGCGTTCGCACCGATGACTTCATCAGTCCCATGCCGAACGGATGATCGGCCTGCACGCAGGCTGGCGCCCACTCGGTCGCTTGTATACTGGTTGTGGAGGGAGGCTCCGGCGTCGGTGGCTGAAAGCGTGTAGCGCGGGCATAACGAATACCCGTCGCGCGGATCACGCGCCCATCGCGCCAGCCGATGATTCGGCCGGCCGGTGCATCGAAGGCAGGAGCAGTCATCGGCGAACTATAGCCGATGTGGTGAGGTCAACTGGAACGGCTCAGCGTCAGGAGTTTGTCGTGAACGTAGGACTTGGCTCCGCGACAGGCGGACTCCAGCAAGCGTTCGCGCTGAGCTCGCGTCTCCTCATTATCTTCACCCGACCGGCCTTGCTCGGCGGCTATCAGCGCTGCAATGGCCGAGCTGAGCGCGCACCCAGTGCCACGCATCGTTACATTCAGGCGCGGGGCTCGCAGAAAGAGCGGCGCTCCGGTACGCGTTACGAGCACGTCCACAGAGTCCGCGTCGCTTCCGTGCCCGCCTTTGAGCAGAACCGCCTCCGAGCCAAAGCGAAGTAGTGCCTGCGCTTGTGTCGCTTGCTCTGCACTGGTTCGGGCAGCGCGTTCGCCCAGGAGCGCGCTGGCTTCGATCAAGTTCGGCGTCATCAGCGTACATCGAGGCAACAGCTGATCTCGGAGCAGTTGCACGCCTTCCGGATCAAGCAACGTGACGCCAGACGAGGAACACAGCACGGGATCCAAGATGATCGGGACATGCGATCTGTCAGGCAGCTCATCGAGCAACGCACGCACGATGGCAACGTTGCCGAGCATGCCTATCTTGATAGCGCGGATGTCTTGCGAGCTCAGAGCCGTGCGCAGCTGCTGTGTCACCAGCTCTGGCGAAAGAACGCACGAAGCCTCGACACGAACATTGGTTTGGGCGGTTACGGCAGTAATCACGCACGATGCGCGAGCGCCAAGCTCGGTGATGACTTGGACGTCTCGTACCAAACCGGCGCCCCCGCTCGAGTCGGTGCCGGCGACGACGAGCACGTGCGGCGCACTACTCTCTGCTTGCGACTGCCGCGACACGACCATCACTCACCGTTGCAGCCTACTGCCAACCCTCGGGCATCTGTCGCTGCACGTGTGGCCTCAATCCACTCGCGAGCTCGAACCTCCGGCGTCGCATGCCGCAGCACATCCGAAACCACCGCGGCACTATCAGCTCCAGCGCTGAAAACACCCGGCAACCGCTCGACCGTAATCCCACCGATCGCGACCAGCGGGAGCGGCTCGATCCGACGTTTCCACTCCGAGATCCGGGCGAGACCCTGCGGTGCCCAGGGCATCACTTTCAACGTGGTCGGATAGATCGGCCCGAGCGCAACGTAGTCAGGACTGAACGTGAGCGCTCGCTCAAGCTCCTCGTGACTGTGAGTGCTGATGCCAATGCGCACGCCCGCCCGCTTCAACGCCGGCACATCCGCCTCATCCAGATCGGACTGGCCGAGGTGAACGAAATCGCAGCCCTCGTCGAGCGCGATCCGCCAGTAGTCATTGACGATCAAGCACGCCCCAGCCCGCGCACACGACGCCTTGGCCGTGACCACTTGCTGTCGAATCTGCTCGTCGGGCCGATCCTTGATCCGCAGTTGAACCAGCTTCACGCCCACCGGCAGCAGCCGAGTCAACCACGACGCATCGTCCACGATCAGATAAAACGGATCGAGCGTCATATCAGGTGCGCCAGCCCGATCTCGGGCGTCGAAGGAACGGCAACATCACTCGGCAGCATGGGCTGCGCGACGAACGCCGCATGACCGGCTTTGACAGCATCTGCAAACGCGCGCGCCATTCCTACTGGATCGCCCGCCCTCGCCACCGCTGTGTTGATCAGCACACCATCCATTCCCAACTCCAGCGCACGCGCCGCGTGCGACGGCACACCGAGTCCGGCATCGACGATCAACGGCACATCACCGAATCGGGCACGCATCGCGCGCAAGCCTGGAACGTTGTTCAGTCCCTGCCCCGACCCGATCGGCGCCCCCCAGGGCATCAACACACGACAGCCCGCATCCAGCAGCTTGTCCGCGACGACCAGATCTTCCGTGGTGTACGGAAACACCTGGAAACCGTCATCGCACAGGATTTTCGCCGCCTCCACCAGCCCGAACACATCCGGCTGCAGTGTCGTGCGATCCCCGATGACTTCGAGCTTGATCCAGGGGGTCGCGAACATCTCGCGCGCCATGTGCGCCGTCGTCACCGCCTCTTTCACGGAATGACAGCCTGCCGTGTTCGGCAACACGCGCACGCCCAGCGAGCGGATGATCGAAAAGAACCCTTGCCCGGAACGCTCGCTGCTCGACTCCCGACGCAATGAAACGGTGACGACTTCCGTGCCCGACGCTTTGACTGCCTCGGTCAGCACGGCCGGCGACGGATATCTCGACGTTCCGAGCAACAGTCTGGATTGCAACTGCGTGTCGTAAACGAGCACCTCATCCTCCTTGCATCGGGGCGACGACCTCGATGCGATCGCCCTCGCTGAGGACGATCTCCAACCGCTGAGTCTTGGGAATGAACTCGCCGTTCACCGCGGTTGCGATGGTGCCATCGCAATATCCGAGTTCGACCAGCGCCTGATTCAAGCTGCTTTCGGTGATTTCGCGCTCGACGCCGTTAAGCATGATTTTCATGGGCCACCTGCGGACAAGGTTCGCCGGTCAACAGAGCGTCCGCTGCCATCTGCGCAAACGCTGGCGCGAGCAGGAATCCATGCCGGAAGAAACCATTGATATGGACACGATCGGGTCGCCGGACGATGCGCGGCATGTTGTCCGGAAAAGCCGGACGCACTTGCGTCCCCATCTCCAGCACCTCCGCCTCGGCGAACGCGGGATGTAACGAACACGCCGCGCTCAGCAGCTCCAACATCGAGCGCGCAGTGATCCGGGTAGCATCATCGCTCTCGATCATGGTGGCACCCACCATGAACACTCCGTTCTGACGCGGCACGATGTACGCCGGGGTTCGAGGATCGAGCAGTCGCACCGGGCGACGAAGCGCGATCTCGCTCGATCGCAGCACCAGCATTTCCCCTTTGACCCCGCGAAGCTCCGGTAGAGCCTCCCTCGCGGCCAGACCTGTGCAGTCCACGACGAGATGCTCGCCTTCGGAGCGGGCGGTGCTCGCGACCCCAAAATGAATGCGCCCACCGAGCGAGATGAGCCTGTCCGCCAGGCATCGCAGCGCCTCGCGCGGATCGATGTGAGCTTCGTCTTTGAAGAACAATGCTTTGGGAAAACGATGCGCGAGCGCCGGCTCCAGCTGCGCGATGCCGTCGGCGTCCAGCCATTCATACCGGCTCGTGCGGCGACTGAGCGCGACCAGTTCGGAGGCGTGGCGGCCATGCGCAACCAACAAGCTGCCCCGCTGCACCAACGTCGGCATCCGCTTCGTCCACCAGGCAAGGCTTTGCTCGCCGAACGTCGCCACGAGATCGGCCGAGTGATCGCATTCACACCAGGGTGCGAGCATGCCGCCCGCGAACCATGAGCAGCTTTGNGGACCGAAGCTGTCGCCCTGCTCGAAAACCTCCGTGNGGACGCCGCGTTCGGCGAGCTCGACGGCGCAGGTCAGCCCNGCGACGCCGGCGCCAANGATNGATACACGCATCGGCTCAGCCCGTTGTCGGCCGAATGTAAAGCTCGCCTTGTTCGCGAAATTTCACCGCCATCTCGTTCATGCCCGATTCCCGTGCCGCCGCTTGAACCTCGTGCGAGATGCGCATGGAACAGAACTTCGGGCCGCACATCGAACAGAAGTGCGCGAGCTTGTGTGCCTCGCGAGGCATGGTCTCGTCGTGGAAGGCGCACGCCGTGTCCGGATCCAGCGAAAGATTGAATTGATCTTCCCACCGGAAATCGAAGCGCGCGCGTGAGATGGCATCGTCACGGTCGCGCGCCCCCGGATGACCTTTGGCCAGATCTGCCGCATGCGCCGCGATCTTGTAGGTGATGACACCCGTTTTGACGTCGTCGCGGTTGGGCAGGCCCAGATGTTCCTTCGGCGTCACGTAACAAAGCATGGCGGTGCCGAACCAGCCGATCATCGCCGCGCCGATCGCGGACGTGATGTGGTCGTAGCCAGGCGCGATGTCGGTCGCGAGCGGCCCGAGCGTGTAGAACGGCGCTTCGGCACAGTGCTTCAGCTGCTCGTCCATGTTCTCTTTGATCTTGTGCATCGGGACGTGACCCGGCCCCTCGATCATCACCTGGCAGTCGTGCTTCCAGGCAATGCGGGTCAGCTCGCCGAGGGTTCGCAGCTCTGCGAACTGCGCGGCGTCGTTGGCATCGGCGATCGAGCCGGGACGCAGGCCGTCGCCCAGCGAGAAGCTCACGTCGTACGCCCGGCAGATCTCGCAAATCTCCTCGAAGTGCTCGTACAGGAAACTCTCGCGATGATGGGCGAGACACCACTTCGCCATGATGGAGCCGCCGCGCGATACGATGCCGGTGACTCTGTTCGCGGTCAGCGGGATGTACTGCAGCCTCACTCCTGCGTGGATCGTGAAGTAGTCGACACCTTGCTCGGCCTGTTCGATGAGCGTGTCGCGGAAGATCTCCCACGTGAGCGCCTCGGCGACGCCATCCACCTTCTCCAGCGCCTGATAGATCGGCACGGTGCCGATGGGCACGGGCGAATTGCGCAGAATCCATTCGCGGATGTTGTGAATGTTCTTGCCGGTGGACAGGTCCATGACGGTGTCGGCGCCCCAGCGGATCGCCCAGACCATCTTGTCGACCTCCTCCGACATGCTGGAGGTCACCGCGGAATTGCCGATGTTTGCATTGATCTTCACCAGGAAGTTGCGCCCGATGATCATCGGCTCGGACTCGGGATGATTGATGTTTGCCGGGATGATGGCGCGGCCCGCCGCGATTTCGTCGCGCACGAACTCGGGCGTCACGTACTCGGGAATGTTGGCGCCCCAGGAATTGCCGTCGCGAGGGCTCGCCGCTCTGAGCCTGGCGCGGCCGACGTTTTCGCGAATCGCCACGTATTCCATCTCGGGCGTGATGATGCCGGCGCGTGCGTATGCCAGCTGAGTGACGGCCGCACCGCCTTTGGCACGCAACGGCGCATGATCGAGCGGAAATTCAGTCGTGAGCGTGTCGATGCAGCGATTCTGGCTTTCGCGGCGCTCGACATCGCCCCGAGCCAGAATCCAAGGCTCGCGGATGCGTGTCAGTCCTCGCTCGATTCGAATATCGGCGCGCGGATCGGTGTAGGGACCCGAGGAATCGTAGACGTACAGATCCGGCTCGTTGGCCGATGGATGCAGCTTGATGGCTCGCATCGGCACCTGGATCTGTGGATGCAAGACGCCGGACTCATAAACCTTTCGAGAGGCAGGCAGCGCGGCTGTGCTGACGGGGACCGTGGTGGCGTTCATCTGTTTCTCCTGATGGAGATCCAGCGCCGTCCCGGGGTACGAAGTACGCGAGAACCGAAATCCCGAAAATCGTTGTTATGGGGACCATCGCTCGCGCTGACACTTTCCTACGCCAGTATGACCTGGATCAGGTGTAAGGGTCGTCATACTGCGCACCGGCGCCAATGACCTCTCAGCCCCTATAGGGACTCCCCTAGCGAGTGCGACGTTACCTTTTGCGAGCGATGCGCGTCAACCGTCGGGGAAGCCCTGAACGAGGCCGCGCCCGCCTGCTCCTTTCCCTTCAAGCGCGCCTTCACCGCGTCCGCTTTGCGACGTATCTCTCATAATCCACTACGAGGCCGCCGTAATTTTTCCGCCGTGGCTGCCGATGCAGGACATCAGACGACGGATTACGCACAGCGCGCGAGCGCCGCTGTCCAGACGCCATGCTGAAAAAAATCGCCATATCTGAAGTTCGAACCGGGATGTTCGTGGCTTCGGTCGAGGGACCGTGGCTCAAACATTCGTTCTGGAAAACCCGCTTCCTGGTGGACGCGGACGCGCTGGCGCGGCTGAAAGCCTCGGGTCTGGCCGAGTGCTGGATCGACACTTCCAGGGGTCTGGACGTGGCACGGCCCAAAGCGTCCGAGACTCCGAACATCCAAGTGGTGCCGACGCCTCCGCCGGCAGCGCCGAAACCCAAAGTTCGCCGCTCCATGGCGGATGAATTGCACAACGCCTCCACCGTGTTGAAGCGCTCCAAGGAGACCGTGAATGCCTTGTTCGCCGAAGCGCGCATGGGCAACGCCGTCAGCACCAGCGACTGCGCGCCGCTGGTGAACGACATCGTCGATTCCGTCGACAGCAACGCCCACGCGCTGGTGAGCCTGTGTCGCCTGAAGACGGCCGACGAGTACACCTATATGCACTCGGTGTCGGTGTGCGCGCTGATGGTCTCGCTCGGCAAGCAGCTGGGCCTCGACGAGGCCATGCTGCGTGACGCCGGCATGGCCGGACTGCTGCACGATCTCGGCAAGGCCGTGATGCCGCAGGAGATCATCAACAAGCCCGGCAAGCTCACCGACGAGGAGTTCACCATCATCAAGTCGCATCCGGTGCGCGGCCACGAGATGCTGCTGGAGAGCGGCGTCGACAACGAGCGCGTGCTCGACGTGGCTCGTCATCATCACGAGCGCATCGACGGCAAGGGCTATCCCGACGCTCTGACCGCCGACAAGATTTCCTTGATCGCACGCATGAGCGCCGTTTGCGACGTCTACGACGCCGTCACTTCGGACCGCCCCTACAAGAAGGGCTGGGATCCGGCCGAGTCGGTCGCGCGCATGGCCTCGTGGGAAGGCCACTTCGATTCGGTCGTGCTGCAGACGTTCATCAAGACCATCGGCATCTATCCGGTCGGCTCGCTGGTGCGCATGGCCTCCGGCAAGTTGGGCGTGGTCGTGGAACAGAACAGCGCCAAGCTCACCGCGCCCAAAGTGAAACTGTTCTTCTCCACCAAGTCGGGCATGCCGTTCGAACCCAAGCTGGTGGATCTGCTGGACCCGCGCGTGACCGACAAGATCGTGGCGCGCGAGCCGGTCGAGAACTGGAGCTTCGGCTACCTCAACGACCTGTGGGCGACTCACGTCGCTTGAGCGGCGCATCCGGCAACCAGATCGCCAGCACGCCCAGCAGCGGCAACCACGCGGTGATCTTGTACACCAGGGTGATGCCGTAAACGTCGGCGAGATGTCCGAACGACGCCGCCGCCAGGCCGCCGACGCCGAACGAGAACCCGAACATCATTCCCGACACCATGCCGACGCGCGTCGGCAGCAACTCCTGCGCGAACACGACGATGGCCGGGAACGCGGACGCGATCGTGAGTCCGATCAACACGGTGAGCACTTCGGTCCACTGCAGGCTCACATACGGCAACATGAGCGTGAACGGCACGGCACCCAGCACGGAAAAGCGGATCACCGTCTTGCGAGTGAAGCGATCGCCGAAATAGCCGCCGAGCAGCGTGCCCGTCGCCACCGAGCCCAGGAACAGGAACAAATGCACCTGCGCTTCCGCGACGCCCATGTGAAAGCGTTCGATCAGATAGAAGGTGTAGTAGTTCGTCAGGCTCGACGCATAGGCGAACTTGGAAAAGATCAGGATCAGCAGGATGGTCATCCCGCGCACCACCGTCTCGCGAGGAACTGGCGACTCCTGCTTGCGCGGCGCATGCGCTCGTTGCAAGCGAGGCAAGCCGTGATGCTTGTACCAGACGCTTATGTTCCAGAGGATGGCGGTCGACACCAGCGTCAGCAGCGCGAACGCCGCCAGGCTCGACTGCCCCCATTGCACGACGATCAGCGCTGCGAGCAACGGACCGATCGCCTGGCCAGCATTGCCGCCCAGCTGAAACAACGATTGCGCCAGCGAATGACGGTCGCCCGCCGCCATGCGCGCCACGCGCGATGCCTCGGGATGAAACACCGACGAGCCCATGCCCAGCATGGCCGCGCCGGCCAGCAACCATTCGAAGTTGCGAGCCAGCGAAATCACCAGCAGGCCAAGCGCGGTGAACAGCGTACCGGCCGGCAATGAGAATGGCGCCGGCCGACGGTCGGCGACATAACCGACCACCGGTTGCAACATGGATGCGGTCATCTGATAGGCCAGCGAAATCCAGCCCAGCTCCGCGAACGTCAGCTGATGGCTGGCCTTGAGCGCCGGATACGAAGCCTGCATCAGCGACTGCATCGTGTCGTTCAACAGGTGGCAGCCGCTGATCGCGATGATCACGGGAAAGACGGTCTCGTCCCGCCAGCTGGCAGGATCACGAGCCTCGGCCGAAGAATTCAACGGGATGCTCCCCAACGAAACGCACCGGACGGCACTGTCCGGCGAGGTCGGATGCAAGTGTAAGGAGTCCCAGACGCGCCGTCTCTAACAAGATCGTCACCTTGGCGTGCAGGATCGTCGCCTTGGCGCGCCCGCGACGGGGCGAACGAGAGTGCTACTCGCCCAACAGATGCAGGACGATTTCCCGCTGATGCGGGCGCTGGCGATGCTCGAACAGGTAAATGCCCTGCCAGGTGCCGAGCGCTGGCTCACCGTCGAGCACCGGGATGGAAAGCTGCACCTGGGTCAATGCCGTGCGCAGATGCGCCGGCATGTCATCGGGGCCTTCGTCGTCGTGCTCATAGCGCCCCGGATCCTCGGGCGCGATCTGCTCGAAGAACGCCTCCAGGTCGGTGCGAACCTCGCGCGCCGCGTTCTCCTGGATCAGCAGCGATGCCGACGTGTGTTTACAAAAGACGGTGAGCAAACCGGTCGTCAGCTTCTGTGCGGCCACCCAGGCGCGCACTTCCCGCGTGATCTCCACCAGACCCCGCTGCGTGGTGCGAATCGCAAGAACGTGACTGAATTGACGCATGACCTTAGGAAATCTTTGCACCAACGGCCCGTAAACAGAACGCTACGATGCCCTCGACCAGTTCCGTCCGTCCATCCCGCCGGGCGCGAGGCGCGATCGGCCGGATCAATGCTTCGGTGAATGCGCCGACGATGCAGGCCGCGCCGATGTCGACGGACTGCTCCGGAAACTCCCCTTTCTCGATGCCCTCGATCAACAACGACTTGAACACCTCGCCGAAGCGAATGCGACCCAGCAGACGCGCCTCGTCGACTTCCTGCTCGGCCGGCTCGGCGATGAAGGCGTACGCGAGGTACGGTCCTTCGAGGGCGCGATTCGCGAACGACTCCACGCACGCACGCAGACGAGCGGTCACATTACCTTCGCCGTTGACGATCTCCTGCAGGATCGCGATCTCGTGATCGATGGCGCTGGTCAGCACTTCGACGAACAGCGCCGCCTTGGAGGGAAAGTAACGATAGATGGCCCCGGCCGAGAGCCCGGCGCTCGCTGCCACCGCGGCGATGGCGGCCTGGTTGAACCCGCCCTCGGCGACCAGGGCGCGCGCCGCCTTGAGAATGCGCTGGCGGTTGTCGGCCAGACGCTCCTCCATGAGGAAGGATCGCTTGTAGCTCATGGGGCGGATCCTAGCATGAAGTGAATCTCGGTTTTTTTTGTGAATCGCCATTCACTTCTTTCCCCACCCCTCCTACAATGCCGCCGGGCCTGCGAATCCGCGGCCAACAGGGGTTGCATGAACGTCATTACTTCCAAGCTGCGCACCAGCAGCGACGAATATCGCGCCAACAGCGCCGCCCTGCGCGCGCTCGTCGATGAGTTGCGCGACCGAACCGCCACCGTCGCCTTGGGCGGCTCCGAAAGCGCCCGGCAAAAACATACGTCGCGCGGCAAGCTGCTGGTCCGGGATCGTATCGATCTGCTGCTCGATCCTGGCACACCGTTCCTCGAGCTGTCACCGCTGGCCGCGTTCGGCATGTATGGCGGCGAAGTCGCAAGCTCCGGCGCGGTCGCGGGCGTCGGCCGCATCAACGGCCGTGAGTGCGTGATCGTCGCCAACGACGCGACCGTCAAGGGCGGCACCTACTATCCGATCACCGTAAAGAAACATTTGCGCGCGCAAGAGATCGCACGTGAGAACCGCCTGCCCTGCGTGTATCTGGTCGACTCGGGCGGCGCCTTCCTGCCCATGCAGGATGAAGTGTTCCCGGACAAGGAACATTTCGGCCGCATCTTCTACAACCAGGCGAACCTGTCCTCCCTGGGCATTCCGCAGATCGCATGCGTGATGGGCTCGTGCACCGCGGGCGGCGCGTATGTCCCGGCGATGAGCGACGAAGCGGTGATCGTCCGCAATCAAGGCACGATCTTTCTGGGCGGCCCGCCGCTGGTGAAAGCCGCGACCGGTGAAGTCGTGAGCGCCGAGGATCTGGGCGGCGGCGACGTACACACTCGTATTTCCGGCGTCGCCGATCATCTCGCCGAGAACGATCATCACGCGCTGGCCCTGGTCCGCCGCATCGTCGGCAACCTCGGTCCTCGCGAAAGCGTGTTTCAGCCGCAAGCCGTCGAGGAGCCGCTCTACGATCCCGAAGAGCTGTACGGCGTCATCCCGGCCGACACTCGCAAGCCTTTCGACGTGCGCGAAGTCATTGCACGCATCGTCGACGGCTCCCGTTTCGATGAATTCAAAGCGCGCTTCGGCACCACGCTGGTCACCGGCTTCGCGCACGTGTACGGCTATCCGGTCGGCATCATTGCCAACAACGGCGTGCTGTTCTCCGAATCGGCCCAGAAAGCCGCGCACTTCATCGAGCTGTGCTGCCAGCGCCGCATCCCGCTGGTGTTCCTGCAGAACATCACCGGCTTCATGGTCGGCCGCAAGTACGAGAACGAAGGTATCGCTCGCCACGGCGCCAAGATGGTGACGGCCGTCGCGACGGCGCAAGTGCCGAAGTTCACCGTGTTGATCGGCGGCTCCTATGGCGCCGGCAACTACGGCATGTGTGGTCGCGCCTACTCGCCTCGCTTCCTGTGGACCTGGCCGAACTCGAAGATCTCGGTGATGGGCGGCGAACAGGCCGCGAACGTGCTCGCCACGGTGCGCCGCGATGCGCTCGAAGCGCAGGGCAAACAGTGGAGCGCCGCCGAGGAAGAAGCCTTCAAAGCGCCGACCAAGGCGCAATTCGACGCGCAAGGCAGTGCCTACTACGCCACCGCGCGTCTCTGGGACGACGGCATCATCGATCCCGCCCAAACACGCCGCACCCTGGGGCTGGGCCTGGCCGCCGCGGCGAACGCTCCGGTGAGCGACACGCGCTTTGGCGTGTTCCGCATGTAAGCAAGGATTGGGAAACCAACATGTTCACAAAAATCCTGATCGCCAATCGCGGCGAGATTGCATGCCGGGTCATCGCCACCTGTCGCAAGCTCGGCATTCGTACCGTCGCCGTCTATTCCGAGGCCGACGCCGGCGCACGTCACGTGCGTCTCGCCGACGAAGCCTACTGCGTCGGCCCGGCGGCCTCGCGTGACAGCTATCTCCGCGTCGAGCGCATCCTCGAAGTTTGCAAACAATCCGGTGCCCAGGCCGTGCATCCGGGCTACGGATTCCTGTCCGAGAACGAAAGCTTCGCGCAGGCGTGCGAAGAGAACGGCATCGTGTTCATCGGCCCGCCGGTGAAGAGCATCCGTGCGATGGGCTTGAAGTCCGCTGCCAAAGCGCTCATGCAACAGGCCAAGGTGCCGCTCGTGCCCGGCTATCACGGCGCCGATCAGGATCCGGCGTTGTTACAACACGAAGCGGATCGCATCGGCTATCCGGTGCTGATCAAGGCGTCCGCCGGTGGCGGCGGCAAAGGCATGCGCGTGGTGAACGCACCGAACGAGTTCGCCGCCGCGCTCGCCTCCTGTCAGCGCGAAGCACGCACCTCGTTCGGCGACGACAACGTCCTCATCGAAAAATATCTGCTCCAGCCGCGTCACATCGAGATCCAGGTGTTCGCCGACAAAGCCGGCAACACCATCAGTCTCAACGAGCGCGACTGCTCGGCGCAGCGTCGGCACCAGAAGGTGGTCGAGGAAGCGCCCGCCCCCAGCGTGAGCGCTGCGCAGCGCGCAGCGATGGGTAAAGCCGCGTGTGACGCCGCGCGGGCCGTCGGTTACGTCGGCGCGGGCACGGTCGAGTTCATCGCGGACTCGCAGGGCAATTTCTATTTCATGGAAATGAATACGCGCCTGCAGGTCGAGCATCCGGTCACTGAAATGATCACCGGCCTGGATCTGGTCGAATGGCAGCTGCGCATCGCCGCTGGCGAGAATCTGCCGTTGACGCAGGAGCAAGTGCCGCTCAACGGCCACTCCATCGAAGTCCGCATCTACGCCGAGGAGCCCGAGAAGGGCTTCCTGCCTTCGGTGGGCCGGCTCGCTTACTTCCAGACGCCGACGCCTTCTGCTCATGTGCGGCTCGACACGGGCGTCGAGCAAGGCGACGAGATCACGCCGCACTACGACCCGATGATCGCCAAGCTCATCGTTTGGGATCGCACGCGTGAAGCAGCCATCGAGCGCATGCTCGGCGCGCTGGCAGAAACGCGCATCGTCGGCGTCGGTCACAACGTGAATTTCCTGTCGCGCCTCGTCGGCCATCCCGCGTTCCGCGAAGGTCGCGTCGATACCGGGCTGATCGAGCGCGAGCGCGCCACGTTGATTCCCGCCGTGTCCGAGCTGCCGAAGGAAATCTTCGAGGTCGCCGCACTCGCGCAGGTTGCAGCCGAGCGCGAACAAGCGGCTCGATCGAGCTCTCCGTGGAGCATCGCCGATGGCTGGCGCATCAATGGCGCACAGACCCGGTCCCTGCAGTTCTCCGCCGGCGAACAGACCGCGACTGTGTCGCTGCGTTATACGCCGACCGGCTATCTCATCGGCGACGAGCCGGCGCGCGTGCAGCGCACGTCCGATGCCGATCTGCGGATCACGATCGGTCAGCGTCACATCAACACGGCCGTCGTGAAATCGGGCGAGCAGATGCACGTATTCCTGCGCGGGCAGCAGCACGTGCTGACTTACGTCGATCCGTTGGTGCACGCGGGCGAGAGCGAGGAAACTCAGGGCGGACTGACCGCGCCGATGCCGGGCAAGATCATCGCCCTGCTCGCCGAACCCGGCGCACAGGTCGACAAGGGCGCACCGCTGCTCGTGATGGAAGCGATGAAGATGGAGCTGACGGTGTTCGCTCCGAGCAAGGGCAAGCTGGTCGGCTATCTGTGCAATGCGGGCGATCAGGTCAAGGAAGGCGTGCCGCTGGTGGATTTTCAGCCCGGCACCTGACCCGCACTGAACGCGCGGGCACGTACATACATGAAAATGCTACGTGCCCGCGGTGACACTGGAACCTAAGCGCGGGCCTCGCGTTGCACGTGTCTCGCGTCGGCCCGGAGCGTGTCATGGCAAAAGTCCTGGTTCTGTACTATTCCTCGTACGGTCATATCGAACAGATGGCGCACGCCGTCGCCGAGGGCGCCCGGTCCGCTGGCGCGCAGGTGACCGTCAAACGAGTTCCCGAGACTGTGCCCGAAGATCTGGCACGCAAGTCCGGCTTCAAACTGGACCAGCCCGCCCCGATCGCCACTGTCCAGGAATTGCCTGAATACGACGCCATCATCTTCGGCACCGGCACGCGCTACGGCAACATGACGGCGCAGATGAAGACCTTCATCGATCAGACCGGCTCGCTGTGGGCGAGCGGCGCGCTGGTCGGCAAAGTCGGCTCGGTGTTCTCCTCCTCCAACACCCAGCACGGCGGCCAGGAATCCACCATCCTCACCTTCCATCCGGTGCTGCTGCACCTGGGCTTCATCATCGTCGGCCTGCCGTACGCGTTCCAGGGCCAGATGGGCGTCACCGAAGTGATGGGCAACACCCCCTACGGCGCGTCGACGATCGCCGGCAACGACGGCAGCCGCCAACCCTCGAAGATCGAGCTCGACGGCGCGCGCTATCAAGGCAAGCACGTCGCGGAGATCGCCGCGAAGATTGCGGGCCGCTGAACCGGGATCGATCTATCTTTCCGCGCGGCGGGACAGATCCCCCGGAAAATTGAAGACTTCGTGGAGTCGCGGCCCGAGCCTTGCCCCGCCGCCGTCGGGCGGGCGTAATGGCGGGCCATGAAGTGGAGCATTTCGACCAAGCTGTTCCTGGTGCTGGTCGCGATCAGCATCGCGACCGTGGCGGCCATGGGATTGTCCGCGCGCATCAGCTTCACGCGCGGCTTCATCGGTTATCTCAACGAGCAGAGCACGGCCTATGTCGAAGCCGTGGTTCCCCGATTGGCCGAGGCGTACAAGAACGAAGGCAGCTGGGACTTCCTGTATCACAATCCCCGCGACTGGTATCGCTTGCTCGACACCCGCGCCCGACGCGACGGCCCGCCGCAGTTTTCGGAAGTGGACTTCACCGCCGTGCAGCTGCGCATGACCTTGCTCGATGCGCAACGGAACATCGTCATCGGCAATCGTGACATGACGCCGGGTGCGCCGATGCGAGCCATCGATGTCGATGGCAAGACCGTGGGCTGGCTGGCACTAGTGCCCTACCAGCAAGCGACAGCCAGCGCCGATGTGCGGTTTCAACGGCGTCAGCTCAAGCAGAACTGGCTGATCGGACTTGGCACGGTGCTGCTGGCCGCGCTCGCCGCATGGTGGTTGTCGCGATTGCTGGTCACGCCGCTCACACGAATCGCGTCGGCGACGCACAACCTCGCCAGCGGCGACTACACGGTTCGCATTCCGGTGACGTCGAAAGACGAGATCGGCGGCTTGTCGGAAGATTTCAACCGGCTCGCGCAGGCGCTGGCACACAACGAGCAGCTGCGACGCTCGTTCATGGCGGATGTCTCGCACGAGCTGCGCACGCCGCTGTCGGTGCTCAAAGGCGAGCTCGAAGCCATCGAGGACGGCGTCCGAAGCATGACGCCCGAGACGCTGGCGTCATTGCAATCCGAAGTGGCGACGCTCAACGAGCTGGTCAGCGATCTGTACGACCTGTCGCTGTCGGACATCGGCGCGCTCAGCTATCGCATGGCCGACGTGGATATCGCCGAGGTCCTGCAGTCCACGCTCGCCGCGTTCCAGCAACGGCTGGCCGAGCGCGGCCTCAGGCTGGAGACGCAGATCGATGCGCCCGTCCTGATCAATGGCGACGAAGGGCGACTGCAACAGCTGTTCAACAACCTCATCGAGAACTGCGCGCGTTACACGCAGACTGATGGCACCGTGCGCGTCGCCTGTCGAAACACGAACGGCGAAGTTCTCATCGAGATCGAAGACTCCGGGCCCGGTGTACCGGCCGACATCCTGCCTCGCATCTTCGAAAGATTCGTGCGCGCGGAGACTTCACGAAGTCGCTCGCACGGCGGCGCCGGGTTGGGCCTGGCCATCTGTGCCAACATAGTCCAGGCCCACGGCGGTACGATCACGGCCAGCGCCGCCCCGCTGGGCGGCCTGTTGATCGGCATTCGCCTGCCGCAGCAGCGTACGTTGAAGGTGTGATATGAGCGACGGCGCCCCGCAGACCCGAATTCTCGTCGTCGAGGACGAGCCCAAGCTCGCCCAGCTGCTCTCGGACTATCTCACAGCCGCCGGCTATCACACGCAGATGCTCGGCGATGGCCGCGAAGTCGTGCCGGCGCTCCAGTCGGCGCATTTCGATCTGATGCTGCTCGATCTGATGCTGCCGGGGCGCGATGGCCTGGAGGTGTGCAAGGACGTGCGCGCCTTCAGCAACATTCCCATCGTCATGGTGACGGCACGGGTCGAAGAGATCGATCGACTGTTGGGCCTGGAGTTGGGCGCGGACGACTACATCTGCAAGCCGTTCAGCCCTCGCGAAGTGGTCGCGCGAGTGAAGGCTATCCTGCGCCGAAGCTCGCAGCAGGTGCAGGCACAGGTCGATTCCAAGCTGCGCATCGACGAAGCGCAATTCAAAGCCATCCTCAATGGCCAGACGCTGGATCTCACCCCGGTGGAATTCCGCCTGCTGAAGACTCTCTCAGCCGCGCCCGGGCGGGTGTTCTCGCGCCAGCAGCTGCTGAACACGTTATATGAAGATCATCGCGTGGTGACCGATCGCACCGTCGACAGCCACGTCAAGAACCTGCGTCGCAAGCTGCAGCAGGCGCATCCCAGCGACGAGTTGATCGAGTCGATCTACGGCGTGGGTTATCGTTTTACGCTCTAGTGCTCGCGCCTGACCGCGGGCGGCATGCGCAGCTCGTGTTTGCGCACGGAATTGAGATAGCGATGCACCCGATCGGCATCCGGCGTAGCGAGCAGATCCACCGGCCGGCCGCCCAAAGTTTCGTTCGGGGTGTCGAGCCAGGCTTTGGCGCGGTCCACCGACCCGAGCACTTCCACGATCGTCCGGAACAGCGCGACGACTTGCAGCGAGCCCTGCCATTCCTCGCGCTGTGGATCGAGCAACCGCGCACCGGACTGCAAGCCGGCCGCCTCATCCGCGGGCGTGCGCAACAAGGAAGATAAATTTTTCGTCAGCTCGAGCTGCTCGACGGCGCGCAACAGCGCCTTGGTGAGCAACGCGGGCGACAATTGTTTCAGATCTGCACGGTCTGCAGCCACGCTCGGGCCTCATCCAGCTTCTCGAAGGACCGCACCGCAATCTCGCGCGGCGCTCCCGACATGATGTTGGCGACGGACTGCTTGCCGAAGAAACCACTCGGGCACTTACTCGCCGCTGCTCTCAAACCCGCCGAGGCCGCGCGAGGCATCCAGTCCTCACGGATCCAGGCCTGGTCGTCGACGCCAATCACCGCGAGCGCGGTGTCGTCGCCCAGGACCCGCTGTAAAGCATTCCGTCGCAGCAGATGGAGCGCGCTCTCGTGGACGAAGCGAAATTGCGCGCTGGTGGCATAACGCCCCCAGACCAGCACGACGCACGGAATTGCCGCATCGACCGTGATCCGGCAAATAGGATTGTCCGCAAGATTCGCGACCAGCCTGGCTCCGTCGCTGGACTCCGTCCGGACCACTTCCGTGAGTTGGCGCAGGGACTCCGTGTCCCGCCCTTCCTTTGCATCCTCCGACATCGCGACTCGACTGCCCTCCCGATCCCAGGGGGCGATGATAGTTCGATACGGGCGCCACCGCGACCCTGACGGCTTTACCGCCCGACACCGGCGCTCAGGCGAGGCCCGGCGGACACTCGGGCAGCACGAAATAGAACGTCGCGCCAGCATCGGGTCGTGACTCGGCCCACACGCGCCCGCCATGCTTTTCGATGACCGATTTCACGATGGTGAGCCCCAGGCCCGTGCCTTCGAACTCACGCTCGGAATGCAGGCGCTGGAAAACCCCGAACAGACGAGCCCCGTATCTGGGATCGAAACCGACGCCGTTGTCGCGCACGAAATAAGCACGAGCGCCGGCCACGTCGGCCGCGCCCACCCAGATCTGCGGATGCGCTCGCGTCTGCGAGAACTTCACCGCATTAGAGAGCAGATTTCGCAACGCCAGCGCGAGCAGGCCCGCATCCGCTCGCACGCATTCGGACGCGAGCTCGACGTGCACTTCAGCCGGCGGTTGCAGATTCATCTCCGCCACCACCTGACGCATCAGCTCGCCGAGATCCAGCTCCTGAGTCTGCAACTCGCGCTGACTCACCGAGGCGAGCTTCAGCAGATTGTCGATGATAGCGTCCATGCGTCGCGTGGTTTCCGTGATCGCAGCCAGGTGGCGCTGGACTTGCGGTGTGCTGGACTGGCCGAGATCTTCTTCGAGCAAGCCGGTGTAACCCTTGATCGCCCGCAGTGGCGCACGCAGGTCGTGCGAGACGCTGCGAGTGAAAGCTTCGAGATTGCGATACGCGGCTTCCAGGCGACGATGAGCGCTTTCCAGCTCCTGAGTGCGCTCGCTCACTCGCTGCTCCAGCGTCGCATTGAGCAGCTTCACTTCTTCCTCTTGGCGCCGACGCGCGGTGATGTCGCGGAGCGACGCAAAGAACACCGTTTGTCCCCGACGCAGCGTGGACGCGATCGAGATCGCCACGATGATTTCGCTGCCGTCACGCCGCAGCGCCGGCATCTCGACTCTTCTGCCGAGTACAGTGTGCTTGCGAGCATGGAAGTTCCTGACTGCCTCGACGTGCGCGTCGCGCAGACTCTCCGGCACGATCAGCTCGGCGAGCGGCCGACCCAGCACTTCGTTCTTGGTCCAGCCGAAGGTCTGCACCGCCTGCTTGTTCCATTCGAGGATGCGGCCCTGCTCGTCGATGACGATGAACACTTCGAGCGAGTTCTCCAGCAGCGTCGCCGCGTCTCGTTCCTGCTCCAGCAGGCGCTCGTCCGCCAGCACACGTTCGCGCAACACGTGGCGGCTGCGAGCCATGGCAAACGCGAGGCTGCTCAGCAAGACCGAGCCGCATGCGCCGACGATCCAGACGATCCACACCGGCACGAGCTGATTGTTCCTCACCATCGTTGGCGTGGCAGCGATGCGCAGCGTCCAGCCACGCCCGCCGACCGTCAGTTGACGCGAGACGGACATTGGCGCATCGACGCGGGCACCGTCGGCAGCGCGTCGATACAACAGCGAGCTGGCGCTCACCTGCCCATTGTCATAGAGCTCGATCTCCACGTCGCGCGCCTCGCCGTTGAAAATGCGCTCCATGAAGTCACCGGCTCGAAATGGGCTATAGACATAGCCGATCAGCGCCGCGCGGCGCTCCTCGATCGTATCGGTGGGCAGATCGCGCTCGTAGACCGGCACATACATGAGAAAGCCCGGCTGCGGCTCGGAGTCGATCTCCTGCACGAGCGTGACTCTGCCGCTGACCGCCGCCGTTCGCTCATCGCGCGCTCGCTCCATGGCGGCACGACGCACCGGCTCGCTCGACATATCGAAGCCGAGTGCCTGCTTGTTTCGTACGTCCTGCGGTTCCAGGAAGACGATCGCGGTCTGCGGATGCTCTTCGCGGGCCGCCGGATTGCTCCACAACGCCGCAGGCAAAACCGCCAGATGCGCGGAACTCAGCTTGCTGACGACCGCCGCGAAGCCGAATCCCTGCACGCCCGATAGCGCTTCGCCCAGATTCAATGGGCGCGCGAAGCGACGCCATTGCGCTTCGGTGATGGGCCAGGCGTTATCGATGAAACCCGCGCCGGCGCGCAGTACCGCTTCGCAAGCCATCAGCCGATCTGCGATCGCATGCTCGGCGCGAGAGGCACGTGCTTCCAGCATGCTCGAGGTGAGTGTGTGTGCGGCCCGATCCATCGACAGCGCAAACGCCGCCGTCACCGCCGCGCCCAGAGCCAGTATCGCCAGCGCGACCGCGCCAGCAACCAACCATCCGGAACGGGATTGTTCTTGTGGATGCTCCAGACCACCAGGCACGCATTGCCCGTCACTCACGCTCATCGGCTCTCGATCGTCGTCCCCCGGCGGCCGACACTATCGTTGGGCAGCACGACACTGCATGGGTAGAAATACGGTTGTGGGGTCCGCGCAACCCCGACCTGACGACCGCAGCTCGAGCGCTTAGACCGAGCGGGCGATGCTGCCCGCCTCCGGACAAGTCTCCAGGGTCATGATCCGTTCGACCCATGCATCGATTGTGGCAGCGCCCGGTGGCGACCCAGCGCGTTGACAACAATCCCGGAATTTTGCGATCAGCGCAGCGTCCGAAGCGGGACGTTGCGGGCTGCCGGAGGGCTGGTCGATCTCGAGCCCGACTTGCTGGCCGTCCTTCAACTCCAACGCCACCAACCCGCGCAGCACGTCCGGGCCGGAACCCGCACCTCGCGTGGGATCAACTTCGAACTGCACGCGACTGGCGAGATCGAGCACGGCCGGGTCGCTCAATGCAGCTGCGGTGAAATCATCGAGCGTCACCGTGCCTCGATGCATGGCTGTGGCGACCGTGAATGGCAGACTGAATTTGGCGTCGATGGCCGTCGCGGGTCGACGCTTCTGCGCGACCGGCTGCGCCAACATGAGATTGAGCCGACTGCCCACCAGCCGCACGCTGGCGATGTCGTTGGTATCGATACGATGCTCTCGCACCAGACGCGATGCCGCTTCGATGTAAACATGCGTACCGCGACACGAGGGCCAGGGTTTGAACGCGATCTCGTCGATCTCGAATCGCTCGCCCAATGCCTGGGTCAATGCGTCCGGCTCGTACGCCCCTCTAGCGTACAGCGCGAAAAAACCGGCCCGTCCTTCGAACGGNCGATCGAAGCCCTTCACTCCCTTGCGGGCGAGCAACGCCGAGATCACACCGATCTGCGCCGGAAACGCATCGCGTACTGCACGGATGTCAGAGTGCGGGCTGAACTTCAGCTCGGCGCTGCATGTGGCCTGACACAGCGTCAGCGAGAACGCGTCGAGCAGTTGCGACTCGTCGAGCTTCAGCAAGCGACCGACGGCGGCGGTCGCGCCGAAGGCAGCGATGATGGGCGGCGGATACCAGCCAAACTCGTCCAGCGGGACTCGCAACGCGAGCCCGATGCGACAAGCCACATCGCAACCGAGCACCAGGGCCGCAATCAGCTCCTTGCCGTGAATCGGTCCAAACGCTTCGCATACCGCCAGTGCCGCGGGAATGGTCGGCGCATTTGGATGCAACAGCGCGCGATCATGCGCATCTTCAAAATCCAAGGCGTGCGCCAGAGCGCCGTTTGCGAAAGCAGCCTGCGTCGCCGGCACTCGATCGCCCGTACCAAAGACAGTGCTCTCCGGTCGGCCGCCCTGCTCCACCGCGAACTGAACGAACGGTCGGCACACTTCCGCCAGTCCGGTTGCTGCGAGCGACACGCCCAATCCATCCAGCAAGCAGCGCTTCGCCATCTCGCGCGTGTGCCGAGGGATGTTTTCGTAGCGCGTGTTCGCGACAAATGAGGCGAGCGCCTGGGAAATGGAATCTGTCATCGTCTACTTGGCCGCGCCGGGCTGCAGCCCCGTGGAATCGGCATCAGGCTTGGTGGGAGCTCTCGGACGGCAGATCCAATGCAGCGTTGCGAGCGCTGCCACATAAAAAGCAGCAAGCGTCCACACCAGCCCGGAAAAGGATCCGGTGGAATCGTGCAAGCTGCCGATCAACGGATGGGCGAAGACACCGGAGCCGCTACCCACCACCGTGATCATTGCAAACGCCGCCGCGGCGGCACGTCCTTCCAACAACTGCATGGCGAGCGCCCAGAACACGCCCTGCGCTCCGCCGGCACCGAGGCAGGCGAGCAGGAAGGCAACGAACGCCAGCGTCGTGCTCGATTGTTGCAGGGCTGCCGCGCAGAAGAATCCGAACGTCGCAATCGCCACGGAGATCCGCAGCGGCGTGGCGCGATCTTTCACCTTGTCGGAACTGCGGCCTGCAATCANGCAACCGATGCTGAAGGTGATCCAAGGCAGGCTGTTGAGCGCGCCCACCGCCAGATTACCGGCCCCCGAGACCTGNCGGATCATCAAGGGCATCCAGATCGTCATCACATTGATCGCCAGCACCATCGTGAACAGCACGAACCCGAGCGCCCACACCAGGGGATTGAACGCGGCTTCACGGATGTTGCGCAGAGCGCTGCTGTGTGCGGAGTCATCGGCAACCTCGCTCAGTTCATTGGAGAGCCAGGCCCGCTCTTCGTCCGTGAGGAACTTCGCCTGTGCCGGCGTATCTGGAATCAGCTTCAGACACAGCAGACCCATCAGCACCGACGGCACGCCTTCCAGAATGAACAGCGACTGCCAGCCATGCAGGCCCGCCCAATCGACATCGAGCAGCGCGCCCGACAGCGGCGAGGCGACGATCATGGAGCATGGGACGGCAACGAAGCTCACGCCCACGGCATAGCCGCGCACGCGCTTGGGAAAGATCCGGCTGATGTAATAAATCATGAAGGCGTGGAAGCCGGCTTCCGCCATGCCGAGCGCGAAACGATTCACCAGGAACCAGACGTGATCCGGCACGAATGCGGTGGACGTGGACACCAGGCCCCACGCGCAGGCAATGATCGCAAATCCACGGCTGGCGCCCAAACGACGCAGCAACTCGGCATTCGGCGCCTGAAACAACAGATACGCGAGCGTGAACAGGCCCGAGCCCCAGCCGAACACCTCCGCGCTCAGCCCCAGCGCATCGTTCATCTGCAGGGCTGCGAAGCCGATGTTGCCGCGATCGATGGCGAAGAAGAAATACAGCAGGAACACGATGCTCGCGACGTGCAGCATCAGTTTTCGTTCGACGCGCTTTTGAATATCCACCAGCTCTCCGAGTGCTCAACGAGGCGCCAGCGCCTTCCGGTACTGCTCGCCCGACGCGCTGACGATGGCATCGGCGTCCGCTGGCAGCAGCAGACGATCCTTCACCAGCGCTTCGGCTGCTTGCTCGACGGCCTGGACATACGCGTCCTCGGACGCATAGCGCTCCTCGATCGACGGCCGGGGATCCTTGCGCGCTTCGCGCTGTTGCCGACTGGTCGAGAATGGCACGTGCAAGCCCGTAGCCATGCACAGATCGCCCTCGCCGAAGCCGGGCTTGCGCACGTTCCATCCCGCGTTGGTCGCCAGCGGCACGCTGACCCAGGGATGGCGAACGCCGCCAATCATCAATCCGTCTGCGTCCGCCTGCGGCACGAGCGCCGGATAAGTGCCGATGCGCTTGGGTGGCTCGTCATCGAAGTCGTAGTAGTGCTTGGTCGAGAACGCGCCCACATAGGTGGCCTCGGAGAACTTCGGGAAGTGGTAAGCCGATCTGGCAACCAGCTCGCCCCGCGCGACCGTGGGATACCGGCTGGCTGGCGGCGTCGTATCGTTCGTCACCCATTGATCGAGCGCAGTGAACAGTGCTCGCGCAAAGCCGCTCCAATCGATCATCGCCGGCGCTGGAGCGGCACAGAACGGCGGACTCATGCCAGGACGCGGCGTCGCCGTATGCTCGGTGCCTGCGAATACGAACACGCGGACATTCTCTGGCATGGTGAGATCGCGACCGCTCGAATCCACATACGTCAGCGTGCCGCCGTGCCACAGCTCGTTCTCCGAGTCGATATGGATGATGCGAGGACAGGTGCTCGTCTCGGAGCATCGTCGCAGTACTCCATCGGTGCGACCGCTGAGCTCATCCCGGGTCATGGGATAGCTGAAAGGAAACTCATCGCCACGCAGCCCCCAACTCGTGTGCTGCGCATCTTTGAGACCGGGCCGCGCGAATGCCGAGTCCACCGAATTGCGCCCGGCGCCGGAGATCACGATGTTGGCGCCATCCAGGACGATCCGCCCGGATTCGTCCTCGTTGAACTCCGAGACCAGTTCCTTCAGCGTGCGCCCGGTCTGCGACGCGCCGAAACCAATGACCCTCCTGATCGCGGAGCGATCGCCCTGGCGAAGCGGATTGCCGGCTGCATTGCTGTATCTCAAATAGGAAACGAGATCGCGCATCGACGCCAGTGCGAGGCCGTAGACCACGGGGTCGTTCGCGCGATAGACGAGCTCGAACAGCGCGCCGGCCGACGTGCCTGGCGGCTTGGTCACTTCGATACGCCAGGGGTCGAGATATCGCCACGCGAGGCCCGAAGGAGCGATCGCGGGATCGGCGTCGCGCTCGCGCATCGCCAGCGTGCCTTTGTCGCTCACGTCGGCGGCCGGGTAGGACAGATAACCGACAAATGTGCTCGCCGGGCCCACGTCGAAAAACTGTTCGCGAGTTGTCGCGATGACGGGCTTGCCATCGGCTTCGGTGGCGGTCGGCAAACGAGCGCTGAGCACAGTCGAATTCGCCGGCCGAGGCAATCGACTGCCCAATGCAACCGCCATCGGCGGCGCATCCTGCAACGGATACTCGGCTTGCCAGCCGCTCATGACCACGGTGAAGCCGGCGTTCATCAAGAATCCGTCGCCCGCCTCGGACGCGGCAGTGAAGCTGCCCCCTCCAGCGCTCGCTCGGTTCAACAACCCGATGCTCAACGGTCGGCCGCGATTGACCATCTCGTACAGCATGCGGCCGTTGCCTTTGGCCATGTCGGCCGGCTTGAGGATGTGCACGTCGGCATCGAATGCGATGCGCCCCTGCTCGTCACGCGGCGCTTTGTGGATGTTCACCAGCCCAGCATTCACTCGCAGCGACGGGTCGACCCGATAGTGAGCGACCGCGCGGATCAACTCATACGGACCTGCTGCCCCGAACGCTCGGCCGTCGAAGGCCGGCTCGGTCGACTTCACTTCGAGCTTGACCAGCTCGGCTCGCGCAGTGCTCGTCAGCGCAAGCATCGCACCCAGGGCATACAGCGTTGCTCGCAAGTTCATTCGTCCATGGCCTCCAGCAACAGCTCGTCGCCGGCGACGACATAGCGCGCGTTCAATCCCTGGCTCGCCGTGTGGCGTTCGAGATAAGCACGCACTTCATCGAACCGGCGATCGCCGGCCTTCACGATCTCCGGTTGTGACATCGGTCCGATGAATACTGGCAGCATGCTGATGCGCGGCGGCTGATCAGGTGCGAGCACGCACTTCACGATCGCGCTATGCCGCGAATCCGGCGGGAAGTTGTAAGTGATGCCAAAGTCCGGCTGCCACTGCGGATGCAGTTTCTGAATCTCCCGAAAGCCCTTGCTGCGCGCGTGCTTCTCGTCCATGTGCAAGTCCATCGCGAAGTTGCACAGGCTGTAGAAGATGGGCTTGCCTCGATAGATGTCGACGCCCTTCAGGATGTGCGCGTGGTGCCCCAGGATCACATCGGCCCCGGCATCGATGGCCGCGCGCCCCACATCGCGCTGATAGTCGGCAATCACGCCCGGAATGAAGTGAATGCCCCAGTGCAGCGACACCGCGATGAAATCCACTTCCTTGCGAATCTTGCGAATGTCGTCGGTGAGCGCTTGCAAATCCTCTCGATGCGGAAAGGTGTGCACGCGGCACGGCGTGCCGGGCTGATCGTGTTCGACCTGCTCGTAATGCGTCCACGCGCGCATCGGCGCGCAGCCTGGACGATGCTCCTCCGCCCAGAAGCCCATCGGCAGGATGGAGCTGTAGGCCAGGAAGGCGATGCGCCTGCCCTTCACCTCGCTGATGACGGGCTTGCGCGCTTCGGTAATGTTCGCGCCGACGCCGACGACCTCGATCCCGCTTTCTTTCAACGCATGAACGGTATCGAACATCGCTTCGGCGCCCCAATCCATGCAGTGATTGCCCGCCATGGACGCGACGGTGAAGCCCGCCCGCCGGAACGCCGGCGCAGCCGTTTTGGGGCTGCGATCCGTATGCCTCACTTGAGGCAGCCGAGCGCCTCGCTCGGAGATCGGCAACTCCAGTTGCATGAAGGCAATGTCCGCCTGCCGCAGAGTTGGCCGCACGTAGTCGAACAACGAATCCGGATCCGGCCGGCTCGGACCAATGTCACCGACCGCGTAGATCAGTACCTCCTTCGGGTCGACTAGCGCGCTACACATGAAAAATTCCCGGCCTCATCGATACTGCCCGAGCCTTGATAGCGAGCCACCTTGGGATAGGAACACAAGGGCCGCGAGCGCTCGACGCGCCCGGCGATCACCTTGCTCGCGACGATCCGTTCCGGCGCGGCGCCTCGCTCCACCCACTGCTCAAGCGCCATCAGCACATCGTGCTCCGCATCCAGCACAGGGGGATCGCCCGCGTTACCAAAGCTGTTCGGTCCCGGCCCGCCACTGCAGTGATACATGCCGGGCACCATGAACAGCCGGAAGAAGCCGTCAGTCTTCTGGGCTCCGACGTTGCGTCGCACGGCTTCGTAGTAGTTGATGCTGTTGTAAGGCGAAGGCCCGGAATCGGCCCAGCCGTGGTAGAGAATCAAGCGCGCATTGCGGCGGGCGAATCGACTCAGATCGACGTCATCCGAGATGAGCGCCTTCAAGCGCTCGCGTGCGATGGGCAGATCGCGTTCGAGGACGAACGCTGCCGGATCCCAGCTCTTGTCCTGAAACACCGCGTATCGATACATATCCGCGCCGAGCTTGCCCCGGCGAGCCAGGTCGGACACCGGCAGCAACGTGCCCACGGCCGGCGGCGGATAGATCTCCATGCCTGCCGAATCCCGCAATGGCGAGAACAAGCCGCGCAGAGTTTGTGTCTGTGGCTTGCTCAAGCACTCGCCCGATTCCGCACCGGCGCAAGTCAGCGATGAAAAATCAAACTTGCAGGACGGCGGATGCTCGATCAGGCCATCCTCGACACCATCGTTCTTGTCACAAGCAGCGACCATGCGCGCGACGGCGAACTGCATGTCCTGCTGTGTCAGTCGACCCTCCGCAGCACCGGCGTTGGCACGACCGCTGAGCATCACGTACGTCGACATGTCCGGGAAGCTCGTGCCCGGCGCGCCGGAGACGATGCCGTCGTAGTCTTCCGGATAGCGCTGCGCCGCTGTCAGCCCCTGCTGCCCTCCATTGGAACATCCCATGAAATACGAATACCGCGCCGGCCGCGTGTAGTACGCCCTAAGAATCTGCTTCGTGGCCGTCGCAGTCAGATGCTGCGCGCGACCGCCGTAATCTTCGATTCGCTGCGGATGCCCGAGCGCCCACGACGCGTCCATCGGCCCGCCCTTGTGGCCGGTGTCCGTCGATGCCGTTGCATAGCCTCGCTTCAGCCCATGCGCTAGCGAGCTGTAGTTGATGAAGCCCGCGTAACCGCCGTTACCGACGCCCAGATGCTTGCCGTTCCACCGCGACGGCGGCGGCAGCCAGACCTCGAACTCGATCTCCTGCTCGATCCGCCCTTGCACGCGACAGAAGGGCTCAGCGACTGCAACAGCAGCGCGCGTGAGCGTGTCGTTCTCAACCACCCATTGCGGCGCCGGCTCGATGAACGTCGCCGTGAGTACCGTATCTTTCAATGCCAGCCTATGCAGCGCCGTGCACGACTGATCGCTCGCCTGCACGACCGTGATTCCCGCACACATCAGCAGCGCCGCGAATGTTTCCTTCACGCATCATCCCCCGCTGCAAACATTACCGACCTCTCCATAAGCAAACAGAGATGGTCGCATAAGCATTTCATATGACTCGACGCCGCGATTCTCGAAGCGGCACGATTGTTTTCTGCAGCGTTCTCTGCGTCAATACGACGGCGACAAAAAATATTTCCTTGTGATATTACTTCTGGCGTCCGACACGAACACACGACGAAGCTTTGGGGGATACATGGCGAGCAACGCGGCGACCAGGAGAAGACTTTCAGCGCGTCACGCGCTTGATTGCGCAGTTCGCTTCGCGTTGTACGCGGCACCATGCATCGCTCCGCAGGCATTCGCGCAAGATCAAAATGAAGGAACCAACAGCGCAGCCTTGAATGAAGTCGTCGTCACCGGCAGTCGCATACGCGGCGTGGAACCGACGGGCTCCGCCGTCATCGCGCTCGATCGCGATGTCATCGTCGAAACCGGCGCCCCCACCACGAGCGATCTGATTCGCAAGTTGCCGCAGATCGTCGGACTCGGCGCTTCTGAAACAGCGTCCGGCGCGCAGAACGGTGCAGCGAACGCAACTCGCGGTGTCGCCGTGAATCTGCGAGGCATCGGTTCGAATGCCACGTTGCTGCTGCTTGGGGGGCGCCGCATGCCACCCGCCGGCACACAAGGCCAGTTCACGGATGCATCGGTCATCCCATCGATCGCAGTGGAACGACTCGAAGTCGTCGCTGACGGCGGCTCGGCGATTTACGGTTCCGATGCTGTCACGGGCGTGGTGAACCTCGTGCCCAGACGCGACTTCAACGGCGCGGAAAGCTGGGCTCGTTACGGGGTCGCGGACGGTTACTATGACTGGTCCGTCGCGCAGATTGGCGGCTTCGGCTGGAGCACCGGTCACGCAATGGCCGCCATCGAGCACACTTATCACAGCGCGCTCGAAGGCAAAGATCGAGATTTCTACACTTCGGACCTGCGCCGTTTCGGCGGCGACGACTTGCGCTCACAACAGTGCGCGCCCGGCACCCTCACGGTCGGTGGCATTTCTTACGCCATCCCTGCCAACTCGACTGGCACCGGACTCACGGCTGCATCGTTCACGCCCAACACCCGGAACCTGTGCGACAACTTGAAACGCGGCGACATCATTCCGGATCTGAGACGCACCAGTGCGTTCGTGGCGGTGACGCAGGATGTGGGCGACGCGGTTACATTGTTCGCCGAAGGCTACTTCTCGCAACGGAGCTTCTCGCTGCGAGACTCTCAAGTCGTCGCCAATCTCACAGTCACGCGCGCCAATCCTTACTACGTCAACCCGACTGGCGGCACGGGACCTGTCACCGTGCAATATGACTTCGCGAACGACGGCGGCATTCCGGAAAATCCGGGCGAAGCCGAGTCGTGGGAAGCCGTGTTCGGCGCACGCTTCAAGCTCTCGAGCACGTGGCAGGCGGAAGCCTATGTCGCTCATGGCAAGAGCGAAGACTTCGTCCGCCGCACGCAGAATCTGAACACCACGCCGACCGGCATCAACGCCGCGCTCGCCAATCCCGATCCCGCGCTGGCGTTCAATCCGTTCGGTGGTGGCGGCATTTCCAACCCCGCGACGGTGGCTGCCATTCGCAATGGCTTGTTCGTCATTCAAGGCGACACCGATCTGACGGTGGCAGCCGTGCAAGCCGATGGTTCCTTGTGGTCGCTGCCCGGCGGCGATTTGCGGCTGGCGCTGGGCGCCGAGTATCGAGACGAAGGCTTGGGCGGGTTGCTCACTCAAGGCTCGGCGGTGGCGCCGGTCTATGTTCCAAGCGATATCTCGCGCGACGTGCGCGCTGTGTTCGCCGAAGCCTACGTGCCCATCATCGGCTCCAACTCCGGCAGCGGACAGGAGCTGGGCCTGTCGCTTGCCGGACGTTACGAGGAATACAGCGACTTCGGTGACACCTTCAATCCAAAGATCGGCGTGACCTGGCGCCCGCTCGCAGACCTTGCGATTCGCGGCAGTTGGGGCACCTCCTTCCGCGCTCCGGGCCTGGCGGAGAACGATCCACGCTCCGGCGGCTATGGCTTGTATGGCGACAGCCTGCCCTGCAGTCACCGACCGCCCGCGACGACCTGCCAGGGCATCGGCATCGCCGGTGGCAATCCGGACGTGCAAGCTGAAGAGGCCACGACCTGGTCTGCCGGGCTCGAATACACGCCGCAAGCGCTGCCGAATCTGCGCGCATCGCTCACTTACTTCAGCATCGACTACGACAATCAAATCGTCGGCCTGCGTGGCACTGCGGGCTTGCTGACCAATCCGATCTACGCGCCCTACCGGATCCTCGATCCGACCGCCGAGCAAGTAGCCGCTCTGCTGGCCTCGGGCCTGCCGATCAACAGTTCCATCAATCCAGCCACCGTCACCTACATCCAGGATGGACGCCGGCAGAATCTGGGTCAGACGCTTGCGAAAGGCCTCGACGCGGCCATCAGCTACGACTGGGATCTGGCAGGCGGTCAGTTGAGCGCGGGTTTCAACGGCTCGTACTTCACCAGGCTCACGACGACTCAAGCCCCGGGCGCACCGCAGGTCGACGTGCTCAACACGCTCAACTTCCCGCAACGTTTCCGCGGGCGCGCGGAGTTGGGCTGGCGGCGCAACGAGCTCAGCGCAGTGGCGTTCGTGAACTACGTGAGCTCGTACGACCAGGTTGGCGTCGCCGTGCCCAGAGGCATCGATGCATACAAGACCGTGGACCTGCACCTTAGATATGAGCTCGGGCAGTTCTCAGAGGGGCTGACGGTAGCGCTGGACGTGCAGAACGTCGCGGATGAGGATCCGCCGTTCGTGAACATCAGCGGCGGCTACGACCCTCAGTCGACCAATCCCATCGGTCGGCTGTTCGCGATCAGCGTGCGCAAGACGTGGTGAGTGTCATAGCGGAGACGGCATGAACATCAGAAACCTGCTCGCATCGATTCCTCTCGTGCTGTGCGGCGCGGCCGCGGCGGCAAGCGATCTTCCGAGCGTGAAAACAATCGAGGCCGACTTGATCGGCAAGCCGCCGTCGGGCGCCTACGGCGTGGTCGTCGAGCACGACTCCTCGCTCTCCACCCACACGATCTATCGCCCCGCCAGACTCGGCGCGAGCAGACATCCAGTGATGGCCTGGGGCAATGGCGCCTGCAAGAAATCCGGCCTGCTGTTCGCCGAGTTCCTCGCCGAGCTGGCCTCTCATGGCATCGTCATCATCGCCGATGGTCCGCCCATCGCCGAGAAACGCACACCGCCCGAACAGTCTAGCGAGCCCGCTCCTCGACCGAGCCCGAGCTCGCTGAAGCTCGACGGCACGGCCTTGATCGCGGCGCTCGACTGGCTCGAAGCTCGCAACCAGGAGCGAGGCCATCGCTTCTTCGAGAAGATCGATATGAGCAAGGTCGCCGTCATGGGCATGTCCTGCGGCGGGCTGATGGCTTATGGGGCTTCGGGCGATTCCCGGGTCAAGACCGTCGGCATCTGGAACAGCGGACTGCTCGAGCCCAACGCAGCCATCTTCAAGGGCCTGCACAGCTCGGTGTTGATCGTCACCGGCGGCCCTCAGGACGTCGCTCATCCCAACGGACTGCGCGACTTTGAAACCATGCCCGCATCCATTCCCGTGTTCCACGCCGTCCGCCCTGCGATCGGCCACGGCGGCACCTACGCCGAAGACAACGGCGGCCCGTTCGGCGAAGTCGCGGTCGCATGGCTGAAGTGGCAACTGCTGGGTGACGAATCGCCCGCCAGCAAGGGCATGTTTGTCGGCGAGCGCTGCTCGCTGTGCGCCAACGCCGATTGGAAAGTCCAACAGCGGGGACTCGAATGAGATGGCTGCGTGCGCAGTCAAGCAAACACCGCGTCCAGGAACATCATCACCGCGAACCCGCCGAGCAACGAGAACGTGGCGATGTCTTCGTAGCCGCCCCGATGCGTCTCCGGAATGATCTCGTCGCTGATGATGAACAACATCGCGCCCGCGGCCATGCCGAGCACGATGGGCATCATCGGACCGGCGATCCATAC
>Ga0065721_10004261_pt1 | contig 33847 bp, 24 predicted proteins | sample Mesricmetagenome_FD_59108 | JGI IMG/M metagenome (GOLD analysis project Ga0065721, IMG submission 59108) | Mesophilic microbial community from rice straw/compost enrichment Sample: eDNA_1 v2 (version 2) | ecosystem: Engineered > Solid waste > Grass > Composting > Bioreactor | place: USA: Davis... | reverse complement strand
AGCGGTTCCCGGAACGTCAGCCGGCTGTTCGCAAGCCACGCCACCAGGGTGCCGGCCGCGAAGCCGATGGCCGTGGCCGCCATGACCGTGACCCCGGCGACCTCCACCAGCCCGACGATGGTTCCGCTGTAGACCGCCGACGCCAGGATTCCGGACAGCATGAAGCCGGCGATCTGCCGGCGCAGGGAGGTCGTTCCGGTCATCGGGCGAAGCGGCGGTAGCCGGCGTCGATGGTGTCGATGATGCTCTGCCCGCGGTCCAGCAGGTAGCTGCGCAACTGCGCGTGCACGGGCAGCAGCGGCAGGCTGCGGCGGTGGGCGACGTACCAGGAGCGCATCAGCGGCAGTCCCTCCACATCCAGTTCCTTCAGCAGCCCGAGGCTGAGTTCGAGGCCGACGGTGTGGCGGGAGATCAGCGCAATGCCGATGCCGGCCATGACGGCCTGCTTGATCGTCTCGTTGCTGCTGGAGGTCATGACGACGCGGGGCACGAAGCCCTTTTCGCGAAAGAAGGCGTCGGTCAGCGCCCGCGTCCCGGCCCCGTCCTCGCGGGCGATGAAGTCGCTCGCCCCCAGGTCGCGGAGGCGCAGGCCCGGAACCCCGGCCAGCGGATGGGAGGGAGAGCAGACGATGATGCTGGGGTGCCGGGCGAAGGCTTCGCCGACCACCGCCTCCTCATCCAGGGGGCGGCCCATGATGGCGAGGTCCACCTCGCCGTTCGCCACGGCGGCGTTCACCTCGCGCCGGTTGCCGTCCTGAAGGTGGATGGAGACGCCCGGCCGCTCCGCCTGGAAGCGGGAGACCATGTGCGGGGCGATGTATTTGGCGGTGCTGACCAGCCCGATGGTCACCTTCCCGCCGGTGACGCCGCGCAGCGCCTGCATCCGCCGGTCCGCGTCGTCCAGTGCCTGGAGGATGGCGGTCGCGTGCTCCAGCAGGCCGTGACCGGCCTCCGTCAGCACGACGCGCCGTCCCACCCGCTCGAACAGCGGGAAGCCGCAATGCCCCTCCACTTGCTTGATCTGGAAGGACACCGCACCGGGCGTCAGCCCGAACCGCTCCGCCACACGGGCGAAGGAGAGGGTGCGGGCAGCGGCGGCGAAGATCTGAATCTGCCGAAGCGTCGCGTGCTGGATGGTCATGTCTGAATGCTCATCGGCCGCCCCATACACGAGGGATTCCTATGGATAATGCTGAGTATATTTGAATTTTACTCAATGGTGTACCCTGTTACCGTCCTTGTCGGGCAAGAACACAGTTCCCTCCGATGAGGTAACCATCATGAATTACGTGTCGAGGAAGCCGGCCGCCGACCAGAAAGCCCGGTACAAGCCGGGTGTCCTGAAGTATCGGCAGATGGGATATTGGCAGCCCGACTACGAGCCGAAGGACACCGACGTGCTCGCCGTCTTCCGCATCACGCCGCAGGACGGCGTGGAACCGGAGGAAGCGGCGGCGGCGGTGGCCGGTGAAAGCTCGACCGCGACCTGGACCGTGGTGTGGACCGACCGCCTGACCAATTGCGAGAAGTACCGGGCGAAGGCCTACCGCGTCGATCCGGTGCCGAACGCGCCCGGCGAGTATTTCGCCTTCATCGCCTATGAACTGGATCTGTTCGAGGAAGGCTCCATCGCGAACCTCACCGCCTCGATCATCGGCAACGTCTTCGGCTTCAAGCCGCTGAAGGGGTTGCGGCTGGAGGACATGCGGATCCCCGTCGCCTACCTGAAGACCTTCCAGGGTCCGGCCACCGGCATCGTGGTGGAGCGCGAACGGCTGAACAGCTTCGGCCGGCCGCTGCTGGGCGCCACCATGAAGCCCAAGCTGGGCCTGTCCAGTCGCAACTACGGGCGCGTGGTGTACGAGGCGCTGAAGGGCGGGCTGGACTTCACCAAGGACGACGAGAACATCAACTCGCAGCCCTTCATGCACTGGCGCGACCGGTACCTGTACTGCATGGAGGGGGTGAACCGCGCCATGGCGGAGACCGGGGAGGTCAAGGGCACCTACCTGAACGTCACCGCCGCCACCATGGAGGACATGTACGAGCGGGCCGAGTTCGCGAAGGAACTGGGCAGCGTCATCGTCATGATCGACCTCGTGATCGGCTACACGGCGATCCAGTCCATGGCCAAGTGGGCGCGGCGCAACGACATGATCCTGCACCTGCACCGGGCCGGCCATTCCACCTACACCCGGCAGAAAAGCCACGGCGTGTCGTTCCGCGTGATCGCGAAGTGGATGCGTATGGCGGGGGTGGACCACATCCACGCCGGCACCGTGGTCGGCAAGCTGGAAGGCGATCCCAACGTCATCCGCGGCATCTACGACACCTGCCGGGAAACGCACGTCCCGCAGAACCTGGAGCATGGCATCTTCTTCGACCAGCCCTGGGCGGGGCTGAAGCGGCTGATGCCCGTGGCGTCCGGCGGCATCCACGCCGGGCAGATGCACCAGCTTCTCACCTATCTGGGAGAGGACGTTGTGCTCCAGTTCGGCGGCGGCACCATCGGCCACCCGGACGGCATCCAGGCCGGCGCCACCGCCAACCGCGTGGCCCTGGAGGTGATGGTCAAGGCCCGCAACGAGGGCCGCGACATCTGGAACGAGGGGCCGGAGATCCTGGATGACGCCGCCCGCTGGTGCGCGCCGTTGCGCGCGGCCTTGGACACCTGGAGGGACGTCACCTTCAACTACGCCTCCACCGACAGCCTTGATTTCGTCGCCACCCCCACCGCCGCGCTGTGAGCGGCCTTCAGTACAGAAGGAACGGCGTCATGCGTTTGACCCAGGGTCAATTCTCCTTCCTGCCGGACCTGACGGACGAGGAGATCACCAAGCAGGTGCAGTACGCCCTCGACCAGGGCTGGGCCGTAGCGGTGGAGTTCACCGACGACCCGCACCCGCGCAACAGCTATTGGTCGATGTGGGGCCAGCCCATGTTCGACCTGCGTGACGCGAAGGGCGTGATGATGGAGATCGACGCCTGCCGGCAGGCCCATCCCGACCTGTATGTGAAGGTCCTGGCCTTCGACAGTTCGGAGGGGTTCGAGACGGTGCGCATGTCCTTCATCGTCAACCGCCCGGCGGAGGAGCCCGGCTTCGAGCTGGTGCGGTCGGAGGGGCCGGGGCGGCGCGTCGGCTACACGCTCCGCAGCTACGCCACCGGCCACCCGCCGAGCCTCCGCTATGGGGCCGGGGAAGGGCGGGGTGCCGCATGACCGGCGCGGCGGACACGCTTGCATCCGTTGCCGCCCCCGTTGCCGACTCCCCGTCCGTGGACCTGGAGGCGCTCTACACCGGGTCCGGCATCGGGGAGATGCTGGCGGAAATGGACCGCGAACTGGTCGGGCTGAAACCGGTGAAGACCCGCATCCGGGAGATCGCGGCGCTGCTGTTGGTGGAACGGGCGCGCCGCTCCTTGGGCCTGCGGGCGGAGCCGCCGTCGCTTCACATGTGCTTCACCGGCAACCCCGGCACCGGCAAGACCACGGTGGCCCGGCGCATGGCCGGCATCCTGCACGGGCTGGGCTACATCCGGCGCAACCATGTGGTCGGCGTCACCCGCGACGATCTGGTGGGGCAGTACATCGGCCACACGGCCCCCAAGACCAAGGACGTGCTGAAGCGGGCGATGGGCGGCGTGCTGTTCATCGACGAGGCCTATTACCTCTACCGGCCGGAGAACGAGCGCGACTACGGGCAGGAAGCCATTGAGATCCTGTTGCAGGTCATGGAGGACAACCGCGACGACCTCGTGGTGATCCTGGCCGGCTACAAAGACCGGATGGACACCTTCTTCAAGTCCAACCCCGGCATGGCCTCGCGCATCGCACACCATGTGGATTTTCCCGATTACGAAGCGGGTGAACTGCTCGCCATCGCCCGGCTGATGGTGGAGGGGATGCAGTACCGCTTCGCGCCGGAGGCGGAGCGGGCCATGGGCGACTACATCGCCCACCGGATGGCCCAGCCGCGCTTCGCCAACGCGCGCTCCATCCGCAACGCGCTCGACCGCGCCCGTCTGCGGCAGGCCAACCGCCTGTTCGAAGCCCGCGCGCGGGCCGTGGATGCGGGCGCCCTGCTGACCATCACCGAGGAGGACATCCGCAAGAGCCGCGTCTTCACGCAGTAGGTCCGGACACCACAACGACGATGGGGGAGTCGCCATGCCGCACCGCCGCATGACCTTCAGCAAATTCATCATCGAGGACCAGCGCCATCGCGGCGGGGCCGACACGGACCTGACGGCGCTTCTGAACGACGTCCAGACGGCGTGCAAGTTCATCGCCAACGCGGTCGCGCGCGGCGCGCTGAGCCGGTCGGCCGGTGCCCCGGTTGGGTCCGAAGATCCCGCCCCCGGCGTCAACGTTCACGGCGAGGTGCAGAAGCCGCTCGACCTGATCGCCAACGAGATCATGCTGCGCACCTGCGAATACGGCGGCAAGCTCTGCGGCGTGGTGTCGGAGGAGATGGAGGAGCCGTACCGCATCCCGCCCGACGTTCCGCGCGGACGCTACCTGCTGGTGTTCGATCCGCTGGACGGCTCGTCCAACCTGGACGTCAACCTGACGGTCGGCACCATCTTTTCCATCCTGATGGCGCCCGAGGGTGTGGATGAGCCGGAGGTGGAGCATTTCCTCCAGCCCGGAACGCGGCAGGTGGCGGCGGGCTTTGCGCTGTACGGGCCGGCGGACATGATCGTCGCCACCTTCGGCCGGGGGGTGCACGGCTTCACGCTGGACCGCGAGATCGGCGCCTACACCCTGACCCACCCCGACATGCGCATCCCGGAGCGGGCCTGCGAGTTCGCCATCAACAGCTCCAACATGCGGTTCTGGGAACCGCCGGTGCGCTTCTATGTGGAGGAATGCATCGAGGGCGCCTCCGGCCCCCGCGCGGAGGACTTCAACATGCGTTGGATCGCCTCGCTGGTGGCGGAGGTCTACCGCATCCTGATCCGCGGCGGCGTTTTCCTCTACCCGCGGGACGCCCGCCCGACGCACCGGCCCGGCCGGCTGCGTCTGCTGTACGAGGCGAACCCCATCGCCATGCTGGTGGAACAGGCGGGCGGGGCGGCCAGCACCGGGCGCCAGCGCATCCTGGACATCCAGCCGGGGGCGCTGCATCAGCGGGTGCCGGTGATCCTGGGGTCAAAGGCGGAGGTGGAGCGTCTGGTGGCCTATCACACGGCCCACGACCGGGGGGAGGAACTGCGGTTCCACGCCCCGCTGTTCGGCTCGCGCTCCCTGTTCCTGGCGCCCGAATCCGCTCCCAACGCTTAGGTTCCGATCCGAGGAGGACCGCTTCCATGTCGGTCAGGCACCCGATCATCGTCGTCACCGGCTCCTCCGGGGCGGGGACGACCACCGTCACGCGCACCTTCCAGCAGATCTTCCGCCGCGAAAGCGTGACCGCCACCATCGTCGAGGGCGACAGCTTCCACCGATACGACCGCAAGGAGATGCGCGCCCGCGTCGAGGAGGCGCGGGAAAGCCAATGCCCGGCCTTCAGCCATTTCGGCCCGGAGGCGAACCTGTTCGAGGAACTCGAAGAGCTGTTTCGCGCCTATGGCGAGACCGGCAGCGGGCGCGTGCGCAAATACCTGCACGACGCGCAGGAGGCCGCCCCCTACCAGCAGAATCCCGGCACCTTCACCCCGTGGGAGGAGATCGAGCCCGGCACCGACCTGCTGTTCTACGAAGGGCTGCACGGCTGCGTGCGCACCGACACGGTGGACGTCGCCCGGCATGCCGACCTGAAGATCGGCGTCGTGCCCATCGTGAATCTGGAGTGGATCCAGAAGATCCACCGCGACCGCAACATCCGCGGCTATTCGGAGGAGGCGATCGTCGACACCATCCTCCGCCGCATGCCGGACTATGTGAAATACATCTGCCCGCAGTTCAGCAGCACCGACGTCAATTTCCAGCGCGTGCCCACGGTCGACACCAGCAACCCCTTCATCGCCCGCGACATCCCGACCTCGGACGAGAGCATGCTGGTCATCCGCTTCGCCCGGCCGAAGGGGATCGACTTCCCCTACCTGCTGTCCATGCTGAAGGACAGCTTCATGACGCGGCCGAACACCATCGTCTGCCCCGGCGACAAGATGGCGCTGGCGATGCAGCTGATCTTCACGCCGATGATCCTGCAACTCGTGGACCGCAAGAAGAAGTTCTTCTGAGAACCGCGCCCGCCATCGCCGCCCGCAACGGAGGCCTTCCCATGGCTTTGATTTCCCTTCGACAGCTCCTCGACCACGCCGCGGAACAGGGTTATGGCGTGCCGGCCTTCAACATCAACAACATGGAACAGATCCAGGCGATCATGCAGGCGGCGGACGACAGCGCCAGCCCGGTGATCCTGCAAGCCTCCGCCGGGGCGCGCAAATACGCCGGGGAGCCGTTCCTGCGCCACATGGTGCAGGCGGCGGTGGAGATGTGGCCGCACATCCCCGTCTGTTTGCACCAGGACCACGGCGCCAGCCCGGCCGTCTGCCAGCAGGCCATCCGCTCCGGCTTCACCAGCGTGATGATGGACGGCTCGCTGCTGGAGGACATGAAGACGCCCGCCGGCTACGACTACAACGTCCGGGTCACCGCCCAGGTGGTTGAGGCGGCGCACGCGGTCGGCGTGTCGGTGGAGGGGGAACTCGGCTGCCTGGGCTCGCTGGAAACCGGGCGGGCGGGGGAGGAGGACGGGTCCGGAGCCGCGGGCGCCCTGTCGCGTGAGCAGCTGCTGACCGATCCGGAGCAGGCGGCGGACTTCGTGGAGCAAACCGGCGTGGATGCGCTGGCCATCGCCATCGGAACCAGCCACGGCGCCTACAAGTTCAGCCGGCGCCCCACCGGCGAGGTGCTGGCGATCGACCGCATCCGCGCCATCCACGAGCGGATCCCCGACACGCATCTGGTGATGCACGGTTCCTCCTCCGTCCCGCAGGAATGGCTGGAGATCATCCGCGCCCACGGCGGCAGCATCCGGGAGACCTATGGTGTCCCGGTCGCGGAGATTCAGGAGGGCATCCGCAACGGTGTGCGCAAGGTCAACATCGACACCGACATCCGGCTGGCCATGAGCGGCAGCCTGCGCCGCATGATGATGACGCGCGCCGAGGAATTCGACCCCCGCAAGTTCCTGGCGGAGGCGACTAAGGCCGCCCGAGCCCTGTGCCGCGAACGGTTCGAGGCCTTCGGGTCGGCCGGTCAGGCGGAGCGCATCGCGCCGCTGCCGTTGGAGTGCATGGCCGCCCGTCACGCCCGCCAACGGGCGGAGCCGGTTTCGACGGTGCGGATGGCCGCCGTTGCGATCCAGCGCCTGTCGGCGGGCGAACGGGAACGGCGGCCGGTTTGAGGACCGGGGCAACCATGCCGGCGACCCTGATCTTCGACCTGGACGGCACGCTGATCGACAGCGCGGACCAACTCGGCCTTGCCCTCAACTGGCTGCTGGCGGAGTGGGGGAGGGAGCCGGTGTCCGGCGATATGGTGCGGCGCTCCATCGGCGACGGCGTGCGCCCGCTGGTGGAGCGCGGCTTTGCCGCCACCGGACCCGCGCTGGCCGAGGCGGAGGCCGGGCCGGCGGTGGCGCGCTTCCTGGCGCTGTACGCCGGCTTGCCGGCCGATCCCGCCTGCCTCTATCCCGGCGTTCCGGAAACGTTGCGGGGGCTGGCCGGGGCGGGCCATGCCATGGGCCTGTGCACCAACAAGCCCTGGCGCATCACCCGCGACATCCTCGCCGGGCTGGGGCTCGACCCGTTCTTCGCCATGGTCGTCGGCGGGGACAGCCTGCCCCAGCGCAAGCCCGCGCCCGAGCCCCTGCTGGCGGTGATCGCGGGGCTGCGGGGATCCACGGCGGAAGCGGTCATGATCGGGGATGGGCCGAACGACGTGGCCGCCGCCCGCGCCGCCGGAATTCCCGCCATCGCCGTCACCTACGGCTATCCGCTCAAAAGCCCCGCCGATCTGTCCGCCGACCTTCTGATCGACCGCTTTGCGGATCTGCCGGAGGCGCTGGCGACGCTGGCACGCAACCGCGCCGATCCGGTGGAGTAATGGCAACCGCCCTGCCGGTGGGGCGGCGGGCAATTTCCCATTTCACATGTTTGCAGTACTCATAAAGCACAGTTCCCATTCGCCAAATGGGTAGTTTATACTCTTGTTCGAGGGTATTCTTTCATGTAGCGTGACCGAATGCCGCAGAGCGCTGGAGGAGCGATCCGCGGTTGGGGACCAGACCAATTTTTCCAAATCAACAAACACCGGGCATCAAACGATGAAGTGGCTGAAATCGTTCCTCGTCGCCGGCCTTCTTCAGGTCGCGGCCCTGTCCGCCGCCCAGGCCCAGTCGGATCTGGACCGCATCAAGTCGGAAGGCGTGCTGAAGATCGGGACCGAGGGCACCTATGCCCCCTTCACCTACCATGACGCGTCCGGCGCGCTCGTCGGTTTCGACGTCGAGATCGGGCGCGAGGTCGCCAAGCGCATCGGCGTGAAGGCGGAGTTCCTGGAAGGCAAGTGGGACGGCCTGATCGCCGGCCTGGACGCCCGCCGTTACGACGCCGTGATCAATCAGGTCGGCATCACCGAGGCGCGCAAGGCGAAGTACGACTTTTCCGAGCCCTACATCACCAGCCGCGCGGTGCTGATCGTGCGCGGCGACAACGAGGCCATCAAGGGCTTCGCCGACCTGAAGGGCAAGAAGTCGGCGCAGTCGCTGACCAGCAACTTCGGCCGGCTGGCCGAGGCGTCGGGGGCGCAGCTCGTCGGCACCGACGGCTTCGACCAGTCGATCCAGCTCGTCCTCAACGGGCGGGTCGACGCGACGGTCAACGACAGCCTGTCCTTCCTCGACTTCAAGAAGCAGAAGCCGAACGCCAACGTGAAGATCGTGGCGACGCAGGACAAGGCCGACTATTCCGGCATCATCGTCCGCAAGGGCGAGGCCCCGCTGGTGGCCGCGATCAACGGCGCGCTGGAGGCCATCAAGGCCGACGGCACCTACAAGGCGATCTCGCAGAAGTATTTCGGCGAAGACGTTTCGAAGTAAGGGTGTGCGGTAACCCGCTCCTCCTCCCGTCCTCGGGAGGGGGAGCGTTTGCGTTTATCCGGCACCAATCGTCACGAAAGGCCTCTTGCCCGTGCTGCACTGGCTTTCCCTGATGGTGGACTCCTTTCCGTCGCTGCTGTGGGCGGCGCTGGTCTTCACCGTTCCGCTGACGCTGGCCTCCTTCGCGCTTGGCCTCGTGGTGGGGCTGGTGACGGCGGTGATCCGGCTGTTCGGGCCGGCGCCGCTGGCCGCCGTCGTCCGCTTCTATGTCTGGATCATCCGCGGTACGCCGCTGCTGGTGCAGCTTTTCCTGATCTTCTACGGCCTGCCCAGCGCCGGCATCGTGCTGGACGCCTTCCCGGCGGCGCTCATAGGCTTCACGCTGAACGTCGGCGCCTACACGTCGGAAATCATCCGCGCGGTGATCGGATCGGTGCCGAAGGGCCAGTGGGAGGCCGCCTATTCCATCGGCATGAACTGGACCCAGGCGATGCGGCGCACCATCCTGCCGCAGGCCGCGCGGGTGGCGGTGCCGCCGCTGTCGAACAGCTTCATTTCGCTGGTCAAGGACACCTCGCTTGCCGCCGCCATCACGGTGCCGGAGCTGTTCCAGGCCGCCCAGCGCATCGTCGCGACGACCTACGAGCCGCTGATCCTGTATGTCGAGGCGGCGCTGATCTATCTGGTGCTGAGTTCCGTCCTGTCGGCGTTGCAGGTCCGGCTGGAACAGCGGCTGGGGCGGTACGGTGGTTTCCTGGAGGCCAAATCGTGATCCGGCTGCTGAACATCGAAAAGCGCTTCGGCGACCTGACCGTCCTGAAGGGCGTGACGGCCAGCGTGGCGGAGGGGCGCGTCACCGCGCTGATCGGCCCGTCCGGCGGCGGGAAAAGCACGCTGCTGCGCTGCATCAACCTGCTGGAAATCCCGACCTCCGGCACCGTGCGCATCGGGGAGGAGGAACTGACCTTCCACCCCGGCGACAAGCCCGCCTGGAAGGACATCCAGCGGCTGCGCGGCCAGACCGGCATGGTGTTCCAGAACTTCCAGCTGTTCCCCCACCGCACCGCGGTCGAGAACGTGATGGAAGGGCTGGTCACGGTCCAGAAATGGCCGGCCGAGCAGGCGCGCGAACGCGCCATGGCCCTGTTGCAGAAGGTCGGCATGGAGCACAAGGCCGGCGCCTGGCCGGCAACCCTCTCGGGCGGGCAGCAGCAGCGCGTCGCCATCGCGCGGGCGCTGGCCCCGTCGCCCCGCGTGCTGCTGTGCGACGAACCGACCTCCGCCCTCGACCCCGAACTGTCGGGCGAGGTGGTGGAGGTGCTGGGCAAGCTGGCCGAGGAAGGCACCACCATGGTGATGGCCACCCACGACCTGCGCCTTGCCTCCCGCATCGCGCACGAGGTGGTCTTCCTGGAAGGCGGCCAAGTGGTGGAGACCGGCCCCTCCCGCGAGCTGTTCACCCATCCGGCCCGCGAGCGCACCAAGCGCTTCATCGCCACGCTGACCCAGCAGGGGCAGCATGGGGAGGGGGTGTAGAAGGAAACTCCGGCCGGCGGCGCGGTTCAGTCCTCATGCCCATCGCGGCATCGTCTCGCCCACGCACCGCCGGACAGTGTCGGGGCGAAGGCGATCAAGAACAGGCCGAAGGCCCCGATCCACGCCGCGGACGCGCCAAGCAGCAGCGGCGCCCGCGCCGCGTCCGCGACCTCCGCCCCCAACCGCAACACGCAGGCGGCCACGCCGAGGCCGTAGCCGACGGTCATGGGGGTGGAGGATGAAAAGGCGCGGCCGGTGTGCTTGCGCACCATGCTCGACATGATGGCGAGCGCCATCACCCCGATGGCCCCGACCGCCCAGGCATGGACGGCCGCGCTGCGCGACGGTCCCCCATTCGGTGAAAGGATGTGCATCGCAAGCAGGGCGAAGCCCAGCGGCACGCCCGCGTAGGCCGCGTGGATGACGATGACCGACGGCATTCGAACCGCCCGCCAGCCCCGCCACTGAAGCAGGCGCAGCGCCTGCGCAAGCGCGGCCAGCGTGCAGGCGGCGCCCGTCGCGGGCGACGCGGGTGCCACGACCCATCCCGCGAGCGCTCCCCCCGCGGCCAGAGCCGCAGCGAATTCCAGCGCGGGTCGCCCGGCGTGGAGGCTTCCCCGTTCCGGAAGGCCGAGGTGCCACGCGGTCAGGGCCGGCGCAATGCGGCCGCCCAGTATCATCACGAAACCGAGGATGGAGGCCAGGACGGCGCGGCCGGCCGCGTCGTCCTGCAGGTTGTCGCCTCCGTTGCGGGATGCCGCGGCGGCGGCAAGTGCCAGTGTGATGATCAGCGCCGCGACCCGTCGGTTTCGCCACTCGGGCGATGCAGACAAATGGCGGGTTGTCAGGCCGGCGAGAATGACCAGAAAGGCCGCGGCGATGGCCGATGCCGCCGGAGGCCACCACAGGGACGCCGCGCGCCCGGCCAGCCAGAGCGGCACCAGGGCGCCCCAGGCCGGTTGCCAGCGGACGGGCTCCCCCGTCCAGCGCGGCAAGGCGGTCCGCAGGAACCCGGCGATCATCACCGGCACCGTGCCGAGCAACAGGGCACGGCCATGCCAGATCGCGACGGCTTCCCCGCCGATCATGCCCGGCGCCCAGGCCATGAGAACCGGAATCCAGACTCCGACGCCAAGGATTGCGTCCAGGGCTGCCAGCACGAAAAAGACACGGAACGGCATGTCAGGCCGCGCTGGGGCGCACCGTCACAGGTCGCGCTGGTGGCAGCATCGGCGCAGGCGCTCGATGGACCGCACCTGGATCGTGCCGCCGGAAATGTGGAGGTCGTGCCGCGACAGCTTGCCCAGCGCGCGGGACAACTGCTCCGGCGTCATGCCGAGCCGGCTGGCGAGGATGCGCTTGCTCACCGGCAGTTCGAAGGTCATGCCGTCCACCGCGGGCGAGCCCTGGGCCAGGATGAAGGCGGCAAGCCGCTGCGTCGTCGTGCACAGCTTCAGATCCTTGACCTCGCGCACGAGGCCGCGAAACTGGCCGGCCATTTCCTTCAGCATGTATTGGGCGAATTTCGGTTCCCGCATCACCAGCTCGCGCACCACCGGCGCCGGCAGCATCAGCACCTGCGACGGCTCCAGCACCTTCGCGGACATGAGGTAGGGCGCGTCGGTCAGAACCGCGGCGGGCACGAAGCAGTCACCGGCCTTCAGGATCTCGATCACCGTTTCCTGCCCCGCCTGGTCGCGGCCGGACAGCATGGCGGAGCCGTCGACCAGCACATGCAGGAAATCCGCGGCATCACCCTCCTCGAACAGGGTGGTTTCGCGGGGAAGCCGTTGCAGCAGCGCCCCGTAGGTCAGCGCCTCCACAGCTGCGTCGTCCAGCCCGCCGAAGGGCGGGAGGGTTCGCACAACGTCCAAATCCTTCGCTCGCATCGCGCCCGCCCAATGTTCTGCCGATTCGTGAGATTTTCTGGTTTGTGGGGCGCTTCCGCCCATCCTGCAGTCTCCCACGCGGGCGCGCGGTCTTTCTTGATCGAGGTCAAGCTCGGGCCGGACGAAAAGGCCTTACTGCGTGAAGAACATCCAGGCCGCGGCGGCCAAGGAGGCGAGGGAAGCGAGGACCGCGCCGGTCCTCGTCATCACCCCCTGGCGGTGCATGAGGATGGCCGTGCCGACCAGCGCCGGCGTCACCAGCAGCAATCCGATCTGTGCCTCGTTCATGCATCGCCTCCCATGGCTGCCGGGCATTTCATCGATGGGGCCGATCAGCCGCACATGCCGCCGCAGCAGGATCCGTTGCGCCGCGACACCAACCGTTCATAGGGGATGCTCACCACACCCACGGGCGGCACGACGCCATGCATCAGGTCGAGCACGTCGTCCAGGGTCGCGTTCGGCGGGCAGTCAATCACCTCGCAGACTAGCGCGCCGTCCGACGTCCGGCCCAGCACGTCCTGTGCATCCGCCACGACCACCCGGCCGGACCGCTCGATGCGGACGCGGTGGGTGGCGATGTGCGCCGCCCCCTGCGCCGGCCGGCCGATGCGGACGCGCCAGGTGTCGGGACCCTGTTCCAGGTACTGCCAGGTGAAGGATGACGGGAACAGCGTGTCGAGCTGGCTGCGCAGCGGGCGGGGATCATGGTCGTTGACGAGGACGAGCCCTTCGCCCGGCGCCAGCTCCTGCGCCGCCTGGAAGATCACGGGGTGGCGCTGGTAGGGCGGAATGGACTGGACGTCGATGACCGGTTCGCCTTGGTCCGTGGGAAGGATGGTCTGCATGGTGCTCCGGCAGGTCTTCTGGATGTTGACGTGAAAGCCGGATGACGTTCTAGCCCGGCGGGCCGGCACCCTCTTTGTTCCAGCACAAACACTACCGCGGTTCCACCTTCGGACTGGCGACGCCTTCGGTTGGCGGCAGCAGCGCGTCCACCGCGGCGAGCAGCGTCGTTTCCTCCTTCTGGATGTGCAGGACCAGCCCTTCGATGAGGTTGCGGCTGAAGGAACGGAACACCGCCCAGGTTTCCTCATCGAAGCCGTCGCGCAGGGCCAGCCCGCACAGGCGGGAAAGGCGGTTCGACAACGGCCGCAGGGCGGCGTGGTCCGCCATCAGGTCGGCGGTCAGCTCGTACCCGCCGGCCGCGGCGATGGCGGGAAACAGTTCCTCCTCCGTGTCGAAATGATCGTCGAGGCCGGCCCCCAGCTCCTCCTCCAGCGCGGCGAGCAGAAGGCGGTCCGGCGGTTGGGCGAGGGCAGGGGCGGCGTCGTCCTTCGTGCCGTCCAGAAAGGCTTCGAGGTCGTTCAGGAGGGCGATGACCCGGTGGTGATCGTCGTGGATGCGCTGGCCGGTGGGGCTTTCGGTGTGCATGGGCGGTCGCCGCTGGTTGGTCAGTGGGTCGGAAGCCAGCCGAGTGCGCCGGCGGCGTGGAGGAGCAGGATCAGCGCGCCGATCACCGTCAGATAGACGGTCAGCCCGGTGCGCCATGCGCTGTGGGCGTGGCGCAGCTCCATGTAGTGGGTAAGGATCCGGCGGCCCTTCACCAGGGCGAAGGCCAGCACGGCGGCGACGCCGGCCATCCCGAAGGGAAGGCCATGCCCTCCGGTCAATTCTTGGGCGCCCAGCAGCATCGTGGCGAGCGTCAGCGCGACCAGCAGCGCCCAGCTTTGCAGCAACCCGGCCATTGTCATCCCGGTCCGTGTGCGGTTCATCGCCGGCCTCCCTCAGCGCAGCAGATACAGCAGGGGGTAGAGCACGACCCACACGAGGTCGAGCATGTGCCAGAAGGCCGCCCCGGTCTCCAGATTCTCCACGCTGTCGTGCCACGCGACGATCAGAAGCAGGACGATGCCCATGACCACGTGCAGCGCGTGGAAGCCGGTCAGCAGATAGTAGAGGGTGGGGAACCCGCCGGCATCGAGGGTGAGGCCGGCGGCGAGCGAGGTCGCGTATTCGGTGCCCTTGACGGCGAGGAACAGCAGACCCAGGGCGGCCGCGGCGGCGAACAGGCCGCGCGCCCGGCTCCGGCTCCCCTCGCGTCGCACCGCGACACCGGTCGCGGCGAGGAAGCCGCTGGTCACCAGAACGATGGTGTTCAATCCGCCCAGAAGCGGATCCAGATGCGCCTGCCCGGCGGCGAAGCCGGCGGGATCGAGCAGCCGGGCCACGGCGAAGCCGATGAAGGCGACGCCGAACACGGCCAGTTCGCTCAGGATCAGGATCCACATCATGGGGTGGCCGGGCAGGCCGGCCAGCAGATCCGCGCCGCCCGGATCCGTACTGGCGTCGCCGGCCGCGGTTTCATCCCAGGTGGTATCGCCGATGTCGTCGGCGGTCATGGCTTTATGTCCGGTTAGGTGGTCGGGCGGAGGCCCATGCGGCATATGCGGTCGATGCGGCGAAGACGAGGATCGCCGCCCCGTTGCCCAGCCCGGCGCAGGCCCGAAGGTCCGCCCAGCCGAACAGGTCGGCGACGACGCGCAGCAGCAGCGTTGCGTGCAGAAGCGCGACATGGACGTAGAAGACCGGGCGGTAGGGGACCGTGACCTTCAGCACGGCCGGCAGGATGATCGGCGCGTGGGCGAAGACCATGGTCAGTACGAAGCCCAGGAAGACGGCGTGCAGCACCGCGTCGCGGACAAAGGCCGCGCCGGCGGGTGCCGCCATGGCCATCAGACCCGCCACCCCCAGCCACAGATAGCCGGCGAGCAGGCAGGCGGCGACGTAGCGGACGAGGCCGCTCTGCCGGATGGTCCGCCGCGCGATGTCGTAGCGCGCCAGCCACAGCGCCATGCCGAGCAGGCCCGGTCCGAGGACGGCAAGCTCTCCATCGAACCGCAGGGACGACAGGGCGATCCCGCCGAGCAGCAGGCCAGCCGCCGCCAGGAACAGCGCGGTGCGCCCCGGCGGTGGTTTCAGCACGCGGCTGAGTTCCAGCCGCTCCCCGGCGATCACCAGCACCAGGAAGCCGATCCACCAGGGCACGGGATCGCCGACCAGCAGACCGGCCAGCCAGACGAGATGCCCGGCCAGAAGGCAGGCGCACCCGCCGGCCAGCACCGCCGCGTGCAGCGCCGGATGCCGTCGCAGCACCAGCAGGGATCCCGCCAGCAGGATGGCGGCGGCGGCGATGGAGAGTATCGCGGCCAAGCCCGGCTCCCCGCCTGCGATCAGCAGGATGCCCGCCGCTCCGGAAAGGAGCGGTGCCAGATAGGGCCAGCGACCGCCCATGGCGACCGCGCGTTCCAGGCCGATCACGGTGCCGAACAGCGCCGCCACCATCAGCGGGCCATGGGCGACCGGCAGGGCCGTGGCCGATCCGGGTGCCGGAAGGCCCAGCCGGGCCAGCCCGCCCAGCAGGCCGGCGGCCATGGCGATCCCGGCCGTCACCAGGATCGGGGCCCGCGTCAGGCGCGTGGAGCGCCGGGACGGCGGGGCGTGGGCGGCGTTACCAGCCAAGCTGTCTGCGCGCATCGTCGCTCATCATCGAAGGAGTCCAGGGCGGATCCCACACCAGCCGGACCTGGAGGTCCGTCACCTCCGGCAGGGCGCGGCCGATGGCCGCCCGCGCGTCGTCCAGAATGGCCTCGCCCAGCGGGCAGGTCGGCGTGGTCATGGAGATGTCGGCCCGCACCCGGTCCTCCGTCGCCTCGACCGCATAGACCAGCCCGAGGTCGACGATGTTCAGGCCCAGTTCCGGATCCTCGACCTCGCGCAGGGCGGCGCGGACGCGCTGTTCACACGTGAACGGTTCGCCATCGGCGGTCGCGGTCGCGGGAATGGTGGCCGCGACCGCGGCCGGTTCGGGGCTCATCCACCGGGTCAGTGCTTCCTTCCAAGTCATGGCAGCATTCTCCGCCTCAATTCTGATCTTCGGTCGCCGCCGCCAGCTCGGCCAGCAGCGCGTCCGCGTCCACCCCGTAGGACTCCGCCGCTTCGCGCAGCGTCATGAACGGCGCCATCGCGCAGCCGGGGCAGGCCATGCGGCGGTGCAGGAACACGGACCCGAGCGACGGCCACGCCCGCAGAAGCTCGGCCACGGTCATGTCGGCCGAAGGGGGGCGGATGCGACGGGGTTCCATGGGACCAACCTCTCGTCCAGGGTGCGGGCATGGGGGCAGGATAGGCCTCCGCCCCGCACCGCTCTTTGCGCGGGAGCAAAGAACGGCACCCGCCCTATGCGCCGCCCGGCTTTGCGGCGGCGGGCGGCAGGTCCTCTGCAATGGCGACCAGCGCGTGGGGCTTGCGGATCACGACATGCTGGCGCCCGCTTTCCACGATGCCCTGGCTTTCCCACGCGGACAGGGTCCGGCTGACGGTGTGCAGCGTGGTGCCGGTCATCTCCGCCAGATCCTGGCGCGACAGGGGAAAGTCGATCTCCACGCCGGAGTCCACCCGACGCCCGGCCTGCCGGACGAGGCGGATCAGGGCGCGGGCGACGCGCCGCTCGACCCGCTCGGTGGCCCCTTCCCGCAGCCGGACCTGCACGTCGCGCAGACGCTGGCCGACGATCCCCAGCGCGTTCAGAGCGATGCGCGGGTGCCGCTCCATCAGCGCGGTCATGGTCGCCGCGGGCCAGTGGATTTCCACGCAGTCGGACACGGTGACGGCGTCGGCCGGGTAGGTGCCGTCGGTGAACATGGCCAGGGTGCCGAACATCTCCCCCGGACCGATGAAGCGCATGACGACCTGTTGCCCCTCGCTGTTTGACTGGACGATCTTCACGCGGCCGTCGATCAGCGCGTGTCCGCCCTGGGCCTCGTCACCCTGCGCGAAGATCAGCGTGCCCTTGGGGACGCGGCGCGTGCGCGCCTGCTGGACGACTTCGGCCAGCGCCGCGGCGTCGAGCCCGTCGAACAGCGGCATGCCGTGCAGAACGGCCGGATCGGGCGTAAGCGCCATGCGTCCTCGCAGCCTCCCGCTCGTGTCGTCGTCCGGCGCCGGTCCGGTCACACCACGCAGGCGCCATAGCCCCAGCTGTAGGGAACCGGGCCGGAGAAGGCGACCACGTCGCCGTCGCTCAGCACCCGGCCGGTTTCCACCGGCACGCCCAGCCTTGGCGTGACGTCGCGGCCATTGACCAGGACCAGGAAAATCTCGTGCGCCGGAATACCCAGCCGGCGCACCAAATCGCCAATGGTCGCACCCGGAGCCAATTCGACGACCGACCGGGCGGGCACCGTCGGGCACAGCTTGAGAATGGTGTTGAACAGGCGGACTTCCACGCCGATGGCGGCGCACTGCGAGTTGTGGCCGATACCGGCCGCAGGGTCTGCCGAGGAGCCGGCGGAAGGAAGGATGTCGGATTGCATCGGGAAGCCCCCTGACCGAACCGAGACATGAGCGTTCCCGAACTCTGGAAGGGACCGGACAGGCCGTCCTTGACCACCGTCAAGGAGGGCTTGCGCCTTGGGGTTGAGTGGCCGCCGCGGGAAGGCTTCGAATTTTCATTGAAGATTCAATGAATAAGAGAGGGGCGCAGAGAAAATACCCGCATTTCTAGGGCTGTGGGAGAGAATCCATCAATTTTTTTAAGGTTACCTTCGTTTAACGAGCGTGTCACAGCGGCTAAGATCAACCAACCATAGGTAAGATTCGTCAAAATCCCTCAGGATCGCTCAACTTGCCGCAAATGCTGTCCGCATTTTTCAACATTCAGCGTGGAATTCTCCAAAAATTCGGAATTTATTAAGTGGGCTCCTACCACTTTATGTGTAGAGCCCGATGGAAACAGGCCACCGGTGCGGGGCCACAAGAATACGTCTCCGTCAATCGATTTCAGTAAACGATGTGCAGACCGAGGGTTTCTCGCGAATGACGCCGACCACCAAGAACAACCGTCGCTGCAATAGCCGCAAAATGGCTGAGGATATCTCGCCGAAGTTGTTGCGGATAGTTCTGGTGGCTGGCGCAGTCGCAACCGGGATGGCGGTCCCGGCGCTGGCGCAGCAGATCCCGACGCAACTGCCCTCAGGAGCGGAGCCGCGGCTGGAAACGCCGCGCCCGGTTCTGCCGCTGCCATCGGTTCCCGGCGGCGCGATCAGCGTTCCCAAGGCCCCGGCGGCCGAAGCCCCGCCCGGTGCGGAGACCTACCGCCTGACCCTGAAGGCGGTCACCATCGAGGGTGCAACGGCCTACGGCCCCGACACGCTGCGCCCCTATTACCAGGGCCTCGTCGGGCGCGAGGTGTCGGTGGCGGATCTGTTCAAGATCGCCAACGACATCGAGGTGCGCTACCGCAACGACGGCTACATCACCAGCCGCGTCATCGTCCCGGCCCAGACCATCGAGGACGGCACTTTCCGCCTTCAGGTGGTCGAGGGCTTCGTGTCCGAGATCGTCTATCCCGACGACATCGGGCCGGCGCTGGACGCGGTGAAGCGGCTGGTCGACCCGCTGCGCGGCGTCACCCCGGTGAACGTCGCGGACGTGGAAAGGCGCCTGCTGCTGGCCAACGATCTGGCCGGCCTGACCGTCCGCGCGAACCTGGAGCCGTCGCCGACCGAACTTGGCGCCTCGGTCGTCGTGGTGAAGACGGAGCGCAAGGCGCTGGATGCCGCGGTGTCCGCCAGCAACCGGAACTCGCCCTACCTCGGCACCAACCAGTTCATCGGCACCGCGTCGCTGAACTCCTTCGGCTCCAACGCCGACACGGTGAACCTCAGCGCCAGGCTGTCCGCCCCGCTGAAGCGATCCTGGTCGGTCGGCGGCGGCTACCAGTCCCTGCTCAGCAGCAACGGCCTGACCTTCAGCGCGAACGGCTCCTACAGCCAGTCGCGGCCGGGCCTGACGCTCGACCCGCTGGACGTGAAGAGCTGGGTGGCCGCCGGGATCGGCACGCTGACCTACCCGGTCATCCGCTCCCGCCTGGAGAACCTGCGCGTCGTCGGGGAGTTCGAGTACCGCGACGTGGCCACGGACCTCGCGGACGACAAGTTCAACCGCGACAAGCTGCGCATCCTGCGCGGCGGCTTCAGCTACGACCGCACCGACAGCTGGGACGGCATCACCGCGGTGCGCGGCCTCGTGCACCAGGGCCTGCCGATCCTGAACGCGACGCGGCTCGGCGACAGCCTCGCGTCTCGCGAACGCGGGCGCAGCGACTTCACCAAGTTCACCGCCGACATCACGCGCGTGCAGCAGCTGCCGTCCAACTTCAGCGTCGTCGCCACCGCCACCGCGCAGGCCGCGAAGACGCCGCTGCTGGCCAGCGAGCAGATCGCGCTGGGCGGGCCGAACTACGGGCGCGCCTATGACGAGGGCGAAATCGCCAACGACAACGGCTGGGCCGGCTCTCTGGAACTGCGCTACACGCCGGTGCTGCCGGAAAACAAGGTGGTGCGGGCGGTTCAGTTCTACAGCTTCGTGGACGGCGGGCAGGTGTGGGCGCGCTCCACCCTGGAGACGGGCACCCGCCAGTCCCTTCTCTCCGTCGGCGGCGGCGTGCGCGCCAGCCTTCTGGAGCATCTCTTCGCGACATTCGAAGTCGATAAGCCGCTGAACCGCCGTGTGGCCACCGAAGGCGACAAGGACACGCGGTTCTTCTTCAACATCACGGCGCAATACTAAGCGGGTCGGGGGCGAGCAGTCATGGGCAAGGGTCTTTTCACCAACACTCCCGACGCAACCGCTATCGCTGGCGACATCTCCGGCGCGGCGCGTCCGCGCCCGTCGCTGCGCCAGCGGCTGATGACCTCGGTCACCGGCCTGCTGTCCCTGTTCACCGGCGCCGGCCGGGTCGGGACGCGCCGCCAGCGCCGCGCGGCGAAGGCGCGGGGCATCGACTTCAAGGCGCTGGATTTCGGCGCCATGGCGCTGCGCGCGGTGATCGCCGTCGCCCTGTCCACGCTGTTCGCCGGTGCGGCCTACGCCAACCCCAAGGGCGGCACGGTCACGGCGGGTGCGGCCACCATCAAGGAAGTGACGCCCAAGTCGCTGGAGGTGACCCAGACCAGCGACAAGGCCATCGTCAACTGGAAGTCCTTCAGCATCGGCGCCGATGAGAAAGTCCGCATCCAGCAGCCGTCCAGCAACAGCGTGATCCTGAACCGGGTCACCGGCAGCGACCCGTCGGCCATCATGGGCAGCCTATCGGCCAACGGCACGGTCATGCTGGTCAACCCCAACGGCGTGGTGATCGGCGCCGGGGCGAAGGTGGACGTGGGCGGGCTGGTCGCGACCACCTCCAACATCTCCGACGCCAACTTCATGGCGGGCAAGTACCAGTTCGACCAGGCCTCCGCCAAGCGCGACGCGGCGGTGGTGAACGAGGGCGAGATCACCGTCAAGGACAGCGGCCTTGCGGCGCTGGTCGCACCGCACGTCCGCAACTCCGGCGTCATCCGCGCGAAGCTGGGCAAGGTGGCGCTGGCCGGCGCCCAGACCTTCACGCTGGACTTCCACGGCGACGGGCTGATCAGCTTCGACGCCAGCTCCGCCGTGACGGAGGTGGCGAAGGACGCCAACGGCAACCCGGTGGCGGCGCTGGTCGTCAACAGCGGCGAGATCGCGGCCGAGGGCGGCAGCGTCACCCTGTCGGCGCGCGCCGTGAAGGGCGTGATCGACAACGTCATCAACACCAACGGCGTCATCAAGGCGACCTCCGTCAGCGGCTCCAACGGCAAGATCGTGCTGTCGGGCGGCGACAACGGCAAGGTGGTCATCGGCGGCACGGTCGACGCCAGCGGGCGCAAGGACGGGCAGACCGGCGGCACCGTCGTCGCGACCGGCGCCGAGATCGCCGTCGCGAAGAACACCGTCGTCGATGCCTCCGGCCACCAGGGCGGCGGCACCGTCGCCATCGGCAGCCAGCCGGGCCGGGCCGGCGCATGGTCGGACAAGGTCACGGTCGCGGCCGGCGCCACCCTGTCCGCCGACGCGGTGAAGAAGGGCAAGGGCGGCAGCGTGACCGTGCTGTCGCAGAAAAAGACAATCCACGCCGGTAAAATCTCCGCCCGCGGCGGCGCGGAAGGCGGCGACGGCGGCTTTGCCGAGGTGTCCAGCCACAAGGACATCGTGCTGACGGGCGACATCGACCTGTCGGCGGCCAAGGGCAAGGCCGGCGTCTTCCTGCTCGACCCGGAAAGCCTGCGCATCGTCAGCTCGGCCGGCAGCCAGGACGGGGCGGCCGGCGACGGCACGATCTCCGGCGGCGACGCCAACCAGGGCAGCGGCGCCAACGTCAACACCGTGTCGAAGAGCGTGCTGGAGAGTATCGCCAGCAACGCCAACATCGTGCTGGAGGCCACCGGCCTGATCACGGTGGAGACCGGTCTGAACCTTCAGACCGGGGCGGGCAACAGCTTCACGCTGCGCTCCACCACCAGCGGCGGCATCACCTTCACCGACAATTCCTTCGAGATCCGCACCAACGGCGGCGCCATCAACCTGCTGGCGCTGGGTATCGGCAGCACGATCAGCAACGTCGGCAAGCTGACCTCCCAGGGCGGCAACATCACGCTGACCTCGACCGGCGACATCGGGCTGGCCAACGCCGTCAACGCCGGAGCCGGCGCTGTGTCGGTGCAGTCGATCGTCGGGACCATCAGGAACACGGCCGCTACGCCGGGTACCCAGCTGCTGGCCGGCGGGTCGGTCGCCCTGTCGGCCGCGGGCGCCAGCATCGGCAGCGGTACCGCGGCCATCAACACCCGCACCACCGCCCTGGCGCTGGAAACGGGCGGCGGCCTCAACGTCGTCAACGACGCGACGCTCGGCAGCCTGGGCATCAGCAGCGTGCACGCTGCACCCGGCACTGCCAACAGCTATCAGGTCGCGTCCACCGGCCTGACCTTCAACGTCACCGACGGGGCGGGCGGCGTCAGCCTGAACACGGTCAGCCAGAACGGCCTAAACTTCAGCTTCACGGCCGATTCCACGCTGGCGCTGGGGACGGTCAACCTGGGCAACGGGTCGCTGTCGCTCGCCTCCACCGGCGGTTCGCTGAGCGGCACCGGCAGCACCCTGCTGACCGCCGGCACCCTGACCCTGTCGGCCAAGGGCAGCACCGGCACCAACGGAGCGATCGGGACGAGCGGGCAGGCCATCAACACCGACGTCGCGAGCCTGACGGCGTCGGCGGGGTCCGGCGGCGTGTATGTCCGCAACGCCGGTGCGCTGACGCTCGCCAACCTGACCTCCACGGGGGGCGTCGGCGTCACCAGCGGCGGCACCATGACCGTGGGCACGGTCGCCTCGGCCGGCCAGACCGTCGCGCTGGCCTCCACCAATGGCAGCATCCTGGACGACGGCGTGGCCGGCACGGCCATCAACGCCTACAACCTGTCGCTGAACGCGGGCGGCTCCATCGGCACCGCGTCCACGGCGATCAGCACCAGCGCCCCCAACCTGTCCGCCAACGCCGGCAACGGCGGCGTCTATGCGAACCTGGCCTACGGCAGCGGGGTCACGCTGACCTCCGTCCTGTCGGGCAACGGCGCCATCGCCATCACCAGCGCCGGCTCGCTGACCGCCAACACGGTGGTGTCCGGCACCAGCAGCGTGTCCAACGGCATCAGCCTGACGGCCACGACCGGCAACCTGAGCGTGGGCACGGTCAACGCCGGAAGCAGCGGCGACGTCACCCTGACGGCCCGGTCCGGCAGCGTCACCTCCGCCTTCGGCGGGCTGGTCACCGGCAACCGCGTCACCGCGACCGCCGAGCCCACCATGGGCGGCGTCACGCTGAACACCGCCGCCAACAGCCTGTCGGCCTCCGCCGGCTACAGCGGCATCACGATCACCCAGACCGGCGACGTGACCCTGGCCGGCCTTACGGTCGCCGGCCTTGCGATGGGCGGCATGCCCATTCCCAGCAACCTGACAGTGACGGCCTCCGGCACGATCACGATCGGCGGGACGGTGGCGTCACTGCCGCAGGGGGCCGTCAGCCTGATCTCCACCGGCGGCAGCATCCTCGGCGACGGCAACGCGGCCAACGTCATCTCCGCCGGCACGCTGACGCTGAGCGCCGCGGCCGGCAGCATCGGCAGCGCCGCGGGGCGCGTGCAGACCAACGCGCCGGCCATGACCCTGGCCTCGCAGGGCAACATCTACGTCGACAACGCGCAGTCGCTGACGAGCCTGGCGGTCACCGCCAACCACGCCGGCAACACCGCCAACACCTACAGCATCACGGCGCCGTACCTGACCTGGACCAGCACGGACGACGGCAGCCGGATCGCGTTGCAGACGATGGTCGGCACCACGCTGACGGCCTTCAACCTCACCAGCGACAAGACCATCGTCGCCGGCCGCGTGCAGACCGGGACCACCGGCAGCATCAGCCTGACCTCGACCGGTGGCGACCTGCTGGACGACGGCGACCGCAACACCCGCGTTTCGGGCAACACGCTGACCCTGACCAGCAGCCGGGGCAGCATCGGCGCCGACGGCACGCCGCTGGACGTCAACAGCACGACGCTGACCCTGAACACGGCCGGCAACCTGTATGTCGCCGACGTGGCCGACATCGCGACGCTGACGGTGGCGAGCACGCACGGCACCGCCGACGCCAACTACGGCTACCTGATCACGGCGCCGTCCATGACGTGGAACGTCACGGACTCGTCGAACGGCTTCGCGATCAACACGCTGACGGACAGCTCCGGCCTGACCCTGACGCTGACGAGCGATCGCAGCATCATCCTGGGCAGCCTGGACATCACGCGCAGCGGCACGCTGACGCTGACCTCCAGCGCCGGCAACATCCAGGACGACGGCGTCGCCGCCACCCAGACGCTGGCCGGCACCATCAAGCTGACGGCCAGCAGCGGGGCCATCGGCGACGGCACGAACGCCGTGACGCTGGCGGCCGACAGCATCACCACCACGTCGGGCAACGGCGACACGTACATCGCGGTGAGCACGCCGCTGAACGGCGGAACCAACAAAACCAGCGCCGTCCAGTACACGGGCAACGCCACGGGCGGCGGCATCACCGTCACGGCGCGCCACGGCGACCTGCTGATCGGCCGGGTCACGACCGGCAACCGCGCCATCACCCTGACGGCGGCCGCCGGGTCCATCAACCCGTACGCCACCACAAGCATGCCCGGCATGCCCCCGACGGTGGACAGCCTGATCACGTCCAACGGCGGGACGATCACCCTGACGGCCAGCGGCGGCATCGGCAACGCCAACGCCCTGCTGTTCGGCAGCGCCGGGACCGTCAACGCCAGCGCGGCCGGCGGCCCGGTCGCCCTGACCAGCTCCGGCTCGGGCCTCAGGGTCGGCACCATCAACGCCGGTACCAACACCGCCACCCTGACGGCGAATTCCGGCTCCATCACCGACGACGGCAACATCAGCACCGGCATCACCGCCGGTTCGGTCACCCTGTCCGCCGCCAACGGCTCCGTGGGCTCGTCCGGCACGCTGCTGACGGTGACCACCGGCACGCTGACCGTGTCCTCGGCCGGGTCGATCGGCATCACCGACACGATGGCCCTGTCGAGCCTGACGCTGAACAGCACCAACACCAGCTGGACCAGCGGCTTCACCGTCAACGCGTCGAACCTGACCTTCTCGGCGAGCGACACCAGCACGCTGTTCACCCTCAGCAACCTGACGGCGACGTCGCCGCTGGCCTTCAGCCTGTCCAGCGGCCACGCCATCACCGCGACCAACCTCAACACGCGCGGCGGAAACGCCACCCTGACCGCCGGCAGCGGCGCGATCACGCTGGGCACCATCAACTCCGGCAGCGGCGCCTTCACCGCGACGGCCACATCCGGCAACATCGTCAACAACGGCACCGCCAACGCCAAGATCACCGCCGGCACGGTCAGCCTGACCGCCGGCAACGGCTCCATCGGCGACGACGGGACCAACGGCACGCTGGCCCTGTCCGGCGTCACCGGCCTGACCGCCGTGTCCAAGGGCGACATCCGGATCAGCGACGACACGGCGCTGACCAGCCTGGCGCTGACCAGCACGGCGACCACCGCCGCGGCCAACGTCATTGCCGTGACGGCGCCGGGCCAGACCTACAGCATCACCGACGACGGCAACTACACCCAGACCCTGACCACCGTCAGCGGTCCCGCGAACTTCAGCTTCACCAGCGCCAAGAACATCGCGGTCGGGTCGGTCAACGTCGGGGCCAGCGGCACCGTCGCCCTGACCAGCAGCGGCAACAGCGTCAACGGCAACCGGATCACGATGGCGTCCGGCGGATCGGCGGGCATCACGGCCAGCACCGTCGCGCTGACCGCCACCAGCGGCTACACCGACACCAGCAGCATCGGCACCAGCGGGACGGCGCTGAAGGTCAGCGCGTCGTCGCTGAGCCTCAGCACGTCCGGCGGACTGTACATCGCCTCCGGCCGGGCGCTGAGCGCGCTGGACATCACGACCAAGCACAACACCTACAGCAGCACGGGCGTGTACGCCCCCACGTCCACCTACACCTATGCCATCACCGGCACGTCGGGCCTCAGCAGCTTCAGCATCACCGACACCGCCGATTACACGGCGCTGAACAACATCGTCAGCACCGGGGCGTTGAACTTCAGCTTCACGGCGGACCGCCAGATCCGGGTGGGCACGATCACGGCCGGCACCAGCAGCACGGGGTCGGTGACTCTGGCCTCCACCGGTTCTGCCGCCGGGCTGACCATCGAGGGCAGCAGCGGCACCAACCGAATCACCGCCGGTACCGTCAGCCTGACGGCGAACGGGTCGTACAGCGGCATCGGCGGCACCACCGCGATCAACACCACCACCAGCAACCTCGCGCTGAATTCCGGCGGCCACATCCGCGTCGCCAACAGCGCGAACCTGGCGTCGCTCAGCCTGACGGAAAGCTTCAAGAGCGGTTCCGGTTACACCTTCTCCATCACCTCCACGGGGCTGACGAGCGGCATCAGCTACGACACCCTCTACGGGCTGCGGCTGACTTCCATCATATCCACGGGCGGCAATCTGGCGCTGACGGTCAACGCGAACTCCACGGTCTCGGTGGGCACCATCGACACCGGTGCGGGCGGGTCGGTGTCGATCACCGCCGGCACCGTCAGCGGGGGAGTGGCGAACTATCAGGCGATCCAGGGGATGACCTCCTCGTCCCGGATCACCACCGGCGACCTGACGCTGAACGCCTCGGTGGTCGGGGTCTACAGCAGCAGCAGCCCCTTCCTGACCACGGCCAGCAGCCTGTCCGGCACGGTCAGCAACACGATGAACCTGTCGAACACGGGCAACCTGATGCTGAAGGGCATCACGGCGACCAATTCGGCGAGCATCGCGACCTCCGGGGCGATGACGTCGGACGGCATCTCCACCGTCACGGCCGGCGCGCTGTCCCTGACGGCGGGATCGATGGGCACGCCCGGCACGGCCCTGCGGGTGGACACGCCCAACCTGACCCTGACCAGCGGCGGCAACGTCTACGTCGCGGCCAAGTCCGACCTCGTCGCGCTGACCCTCACCAGCAACCACGCCGCACCGCAGGCAAACGTCCTTCAGATCACCGCGCCGCAGCTGACCTTCAACGTCACCGACAATGGCACGCAGTTCGACCTCGCCAACGTCACGGACACCAGCGGCCTGGACTTCAGCTTCACCGGCGACCGCTCCATCAAGCTGGGCGTCGTCAACGGCCAGTACGGCCGGCCGGTCAGCATCACCTCCACCAACGGCAGCCTGACCGCCGACAGCACGGTCGACGTGACGGGCGGCATCCTCAACCTGACGGCCACCGGCTCGATCGGCACCGCGGGCAACCACCTGAAGACCAACACCCCGGTCCTGAACCTCAGCTCCGGGGCCGACATCTACGTCGACAACAGCCTGGATCTGTCGGCGCTCAGCCTGACGACCACCCAGACCGGCGCCACGGGCGGCAGCTTCGTCATCACCTCCGGCGCGGGCTTCGGGTCGGCCGCGCCGACGCTGACCTTCGCGGGCAACGACGACGGCACCTACACCAACATCGACACCCTGATCGACAGCACTGGCCTGACCTTCACGGCCAACACCCAGCACAGCCTGAAGATCGGCACGATCAACGTCGCGCCGTCGTCGACGCAGACCGGCGGTTCGGTCAGCCTGACCAGCGCCAACAGCATCCTCGGCGCCAGCGCCTCCAACCACATCACGGCGGCGCAGACCAGCATCACCAATTCCACCGCCGGCAACATCGGCGCCGCCGGCACGGCGCTGAACCTGTCCAGCCCGCTGGTGACGCTGAACATCAAGGGCGATCTCTACCTGGCGTCGGACACGCACATCGACAGCCTGTCCATCGACAGCAAGCACCCCGGATCGACCTACGGCACCTACAACGTCACCTCGGCCGGCCTGACCTTCAGCGCCACCGATGACGCCGCGGGCACCCACCTGGCCAACATCGTGGACACGGCCGGGTTGGCCCTGACCTTCACGAGCGACCGCTCCATCATCGTCGGCACCATCGACCTGGGCACCACCGGCACGGCGGCGCTTTCCAACAACGGCGGGAGCATCGTCGGCGACGGTGATACGGCGACCAGGCTGTCGGCGGCGTCCGTGACGCTGACGTCCAACAGCGGCGCGGTCGGCACCACCGGCACAGGCAACGAGATCGACGTCCAGGCGGGCAAGGTCGAGGCCACGGCCCGTGGAGGCGGCATCAATCTGGGGCTGACGGGCGGCACCAGCTTCTCCAGCCTGACCTCCGCCGGCGACATCCGCATCGCGAAGGACAACTCGGCCGGCGACATCGCCCTGGGCTCCATCCAGGCCAATGGCCATGACGTCTATGTGGACAACCAGGGCGGTTCGATCGTCAGCGGCTCGCTGAGCAACACGCGCAACGTCACGCTGATCGCGCAGGGGTCCATCGGCAACGTCAGCGCCATCCAGACGAGCGCGAGCAGCGGCACGACGGTCCTGACGGCGGTGGCCAACACCAACGGCCGGGGCGCCACGGGCAGCGTCAACATCTCCGAGTCCTATGGCCTGAACGCCACCTCCATCACGGCGCCGGGGGCGATCACGCTGAAGAACGGCCAGGGCACGCTGTCGGTGGGCACCATCGGCGGCCCGTCCGGGACGGCGGCCGGTGCCGTGTCGGTGACGGCCGGCCAGGGCAGCATCGTCGGCAACGCGGGCAACAGCATCAACGCCAGCAGCGTCACGCTGTCCGCGAACTACAGCAACGCCACCTCCATCGGCAGTTCCACGCAGGCGATCAACGTCACGACGCCCGACCTGACCCTGAAGACGTCCAGGGACATCTACGTCAACGACACCAGCGCCCTGACCAACCTGACCATCGACCGCACCCCCAGTTCCGGCTCCACCAGCGGCGGCATCATCAACCTGTCGGCGTCCGGCCTGACGGCGTCCATCACGGATGCGGGTTCGACCGTCACCCTCGCCAACATCACCGCCTACGGCCTGAACCTCAGCTACAAGACCACGCAGGCGATCAGCGTGGGGACGATCAACCTCGGGTCCACCGGCAGCCTCACCCTAACGACCGCGCCCACCTCCGGCAGCGCGTCGATCACGGCCAGCAGCGGCAGTTCGCAGGTCACCGCGGGCACGGTGAGCCTGACGGCCGGCGGCACCGCCTCCAGCATCGGCAACTCCAGCCAGGCCCTTCAGATCGCCGTGTCGACCATGTCCGCCACCGCCGGCACCGGCGGCATCTACCTGAGCCAAGCGGGCGACATCACCCTGAGCAACCTGTCGTCGGGCGGCGCCCTGTCGGTCAGCACCACCAACGGCGGCAACATCACGCTGGGGCAGGTCAGCTACGGCAACGGCCAGGCGCTGACCCTGAACGCCGCGGGCAGCATCTATTCGGGCGGCTATACGATCTACGGCTCCGCGTCCAGCGGCGGCACCTACGGCGCCATCAACCTGACGGCGGTCAGCGGAATCGGCACGGCAGCGGCCCCCGTCACCATCTATGCGCCCGGCAACGGCATTACCGGCAACGCGGTGTCCGCGACGGTCACCGGCACCGGCAACATCAACATCGCCAGTGCCGGCTCCCTGCCGGGCGGCATCACCACCTCCGCCGCCAACGGGTCGACCACCATCACCTCGGCCGGGTCGATCAAGGTGACCAGCGCCACCTCCGGCACCGACCGGGCCGGCAACGGCATCTCGGTGCTGGCGACCAGCGGCGACATCACCTTCGGCACCATCACCGCGGGCGCGGCCAACGGGCAGGTGAGCCTGACCGCCAACAGCGGGCGTGTGCTGTCGTCCGGCAGCTCCAGCTCGATCTCCGCCTTCGCCATCGACATCGACGGCGCGGCCGGCGTCGGCGACAGCAACGCCTTCGGCCTGAACGCCATCGGCCAGCGCGTGGAGGTCACCAGCCGGTACGGGGCGATCAAGCTCACGCCGCAGGCCACCTCCACGCTGGCCTATGTCGCCACCAATGGCGGCACGATCACCATCGCGGCCGGCGCCGACGTCTATGTCGGCAACGCCCTGTCGAACGGCGGTGCCATCACCATCACCAGCGGAAGTCACACGGTCTACGCCGGCAACATCAACGCCGGCAGCGGCGCCGTCACCATCAACGCCGGCAGCGCCGGCGGCGCCATCCTGGACGACGGGCTGGACAACACGCGCATCGTCGGCGGCAGCGTCACGCTGACCGGCAACGACGGTGTCGGCACCGCCGCGCGGGCCGTGCAGACGACGGCCAACAGCCTGACGCTGATGTCCAACACGGGCGGCGTCGGCATCTATGTCGACGACAACAACGCCAACGGCGTCACGCTGAACAACGTCCGGGCGCGCAGCGGCGCGGTCGTCATCAACACGGCCGGCCCGACCATCGCCACCAGCGTCACCGCCGACTCCGACAGTGCCGGGAACGACATCACCATCGCCGTCGCCAACGGCGACCTGACGGTCGGCACCGTCTCCGCCGGCACGACCAACGGCCGCGTCACGCTGACCTCCACCACCGGGGCCATCAAGGCGGCGATGGGCAGCGGCACCAACGTCACGGCGCGCACGGCGAACCTCTACTCCGCGACCGGCATCGGCACCCTGACCAACTTCGCGACGGGCGCCGGCGCCCCCATCGTCACCGCGGTGGGTACGCTGAGCAATCTGGCGTCGACGGGGGCCGGCAGCGTCATCAACGTCCGGCAGACCGGCAACCTGATCCTGGGCACCGGCACGACGCTGACGCTGGGGACCGGCGCCACCGCCTACCTCCAGGCCACCGGCAACATCGACGCCAGCAGTGGCGTGCCTGCCACCGGCAACGGCGACCTCGCCCTGCTGGCGGGCGGCACCCTGACGCTGCCGAGCAGCGGGTTTACCATCAACGGCAACCTTTACCTGTCGGGCACGACCGACGTGGTGTCGGCGGGCGTCAGCCCCCGCACCGTCGCGGTCAGCGCCAATTCCGTGAAGTTCCGCAGCGGTTCGGCCGGCGGCGACACGGTGCTGAACACCACGACCGGCGCGCTGGATGCCGCGCTGACCGGCACGACCACGACCGCCAACCTGACGGCCAGCAACACCGGCAGCCTGTCGAACCTGACGCTCGCCACGGCCAAGGGCAGCGTCGCCTTCACCAACAGCACCGGCTTCACGGCCAACTCGGTCACCGCCAACGGCACCAACCCGACCGTCAGCCTGACGGCCACCACCGGCAACCTGACCGTCGGCACGGTCAGCGCGGGCGCCACCGGCACGGTCAACCTGACCGCCACGGCTGGCAGCCTGATGATGGCGGGCAGCGGAGCGGTGACGGCCGGCACGCTGAACCTGACCAGCCTCAACGCCATCGGCAGCACGGCGCAGGCCTTCACCGTCGCCAGCGGCGCGCTGTCGGCCAACGTCACCGGCACGGGCGGCATCTATCTCGCCACCAGCCCGGCGGTGACGCTCGGCAACCTGACCACGGCGAACGGCGACGTCGTCGTCACCGGTCCGGGGACGGGCACGCTGGTCGCCAACGGAGGCATCACCGCGGGCGGCAACAGCGCCATCACCCTGACCAACAACGGCGGCGCCATCGCCGTCAGCGGCAGCATGACCGGCGCCAGCCTGACGGCCCAGGCCGGCACCATCAGCGTCGGCGCGATGAACACGACCGGCGCCCAGATTTACACCGGCAACACCACCTTCACCGGCGACGTCACGGCCAGCGCCGTCACCGTCACCGGCAACCTGACCCTGGCCGGCGGCAACCGGACCGTGAACACCAGCGGCAGCAACGGCGCCATCGGCGTCACCGGCACGCTGGCGGGCGGCAACCTAGCGCTGACCCTGAACGCAGGCACCGGCACCATCACGCTGGGCAGCGTTGCCAGCGGCCTGACCACCCTGACCGCCACCGGCGGCAGCATCGTCACGGCCGGCGTCGCCAGCACCGGCAACCAGAGCTACAATGGGGCGGCGACCCTGTCCGGCATCTATTCGGCCGGCACTGGGACCATCACCGTCACCGGCCCGGCCACGCTGGCCGCCAACACGACGCTCAGCGCCGGCACCGTCACGCTGACCGGCGGCGCCGACGCGGCCACCGACGGCGGGCAGTCGCTGACCATCCTCGGCAACCTAGGGGCCGGCGGCACGCTCGGCGGCACCCGCCGGCTGAACAGCCTGTCGGTCACCGGCACCAGCGCTCTGAACGGCGCGGTCACCACCGCCGGAACCCAGACCTACAGCGGCGCGGTCACGCTGGGCGGCGACACCACGCTGACCGGCAGCACCGTCACCCTGACCGGCCCGGTCAACGGCGCCCGCACCCTGACCATCGCCGGCAACGGCGTGCTGACCGGCACCGTCGGCGGCAGCACGGCCCTGACCGGCCTGTCGGTCAGCGGCACCAGCCTGCTTGGCGGCGCCGTCACCACCAGCGGCGCCCAGACCTACACGGGTCCGGTCACCCTGGCGGCGAACACCATCCTGACCGGCAGCGCCATCACCCTGGCCGGCACCGTCAACGGGGCCTACGGCCTCACCGTGGCGGGCAACGCCACGCTGGGTGGTGCGGTCGGCGGCACCGCCGCTTTGACCAGCCTGTCGGTCACCGGCACCAGCGCGCTGAACGGCGGCTCGGTCGCGACCTCGGTCAACCAGACCTACGGCGGTGCGGTCACGCTGGGCAACGACGCCACGCTGACCAGCGGCGCGGGCGGAGTCATCTTTGTCTCCACCGTCGACGGCGCGAAGGCGCTGACCGTCAACAGCACGGGCGCTACGCTGTTCAACGATGCGGTCGGCGGCGCCACGGCGCTGACCAGCCTGACCACCGACGCGGACGGCACCACCAGCCTGAAGTCGGTCCGGACGACCGGCGCGCAGACCTACAACGACGCCACGACGCTGAACGGCACCTACGCCAGCACCGACAGCGCGATCCTCTTCAACGCCCCGGTCACCCTGGCCGGAGACTCGGTGGTCAACGCCGGCTACGGCACCATCACCTTCAACGGCACGGTGGACGGGGCCAAGGCGCTGACCGTGAACTCCACCGGCGCGATGCAGTTCTACGGCAGCGTGGGCGGCACCACCGCGCTTGCCAGCCTGACCAGCGGCAGCGGCTACACCAGCCTCGTCAACGTGACGACCAGCGGGGCGCAGTCCTACGGTGGGCAGACCAGCCTGATCGGCACCTACATCACCAACAACGGCGCCTTCGGCGTCACCGGCCCGGTGACCCTGGCTGGCGACACGGTGGTGAGCACCGGCAGCGGCAACGTGACCTTCGCCGGCACGGTGGACGGAGCCCACATCTTTACCTTCGGCCTGGTGAATGGTGGCCGAGCGCTGACCGTCAACAGCACGGGCACCACGCTGTTCAGCGGCGCGGTCGGCGGCGCCACGGCGCTGGCCAGCCTGACCACCGACGCGGGCGGCACCACCAGCCTGAAGTCGGTGCGGACGACCGGCACGCAGACCTACAACGACGCCACGACGCTGAACGGCACCTACGCCAGCACCGACAGCGCGATCACCTTCAACGCCCCGGTCACTCTGGGCGGCGATACGGAGGTCAACGCCGGCTACGGCACCATCGCCTTCAACGGCACGGTGGACGGAGCCAAGGCGCTGACGGTGAACTCCACCGGCGCGATGCAGTTCTACGGCAGCGTGGGCGGCACCACCGCGCTTGCCAGCCTGACCAGCGGCAGCGGCTACACCAGCCTGGTCAACGTGACGACCAGCGGGGCGCAGTCCTACGGCGGCGAGACCAGCCTGATCGGTACCTACACCACCAGCAACGGCACCTTCGGCGTCACCGGCCCGGTGACCCTGGCTGGCGACACGGTGGTGAGCACCGGCAGCGGCAACGTGACCTTCGCCGGCACGGTGGACGGAGCCCACATCTTTACCTTC
>Ga0065721_10005028_pt1 | contig 33850 bp, 31 predicted proteins | sample Mesricmetagenome_FD_59108 | JGI IMG/M metagenome (GOLD analysis project Ga0065721, IMG submission 59108) | Mesophilic microbial community from rice straw/compost enrichment Sample: eDNA_1 v2 (version 2) | ecosystem: Engineered > Solid waste > Grass > Composting > Bioreactor | place: USA: Davis... | reverse complement strand
GCTTATACTTCATGTAGAGCGTCCTCCTTCAATTAGGGCAGTGAATGGCCACCATTCCGAGACCCAGCATACAGGAGGCGCTTTTTATTTTCAAAGTGCAAATTACTTCATTACAGGAATGGCTCCTTATGTATTCTAAGAACCTGATCGGTTCCGAAGAGTAATGTTCGATCGCACAATAGGGTGTCTCAAGTTAGCAGGCTTGTCCGATTGCGTTCCTCCCCTTTTGGCGGAAATGCACAACTTCGTCAACATATACCATTAGACGTGTATTTTCCGCAAAAGTTCTGTACAGTTGTTATCGGTTTTTCGAGAAAAATGTTTAGATTTCCAAATGAAAAAAGACCCAACTGCCTGTCCTTATTGGCATAAGGAGAAGCAATTGAGTCTTTGGTCTTAGATAATAACGGTTTATTTCCCTCGAGATTCGGTCTGCGGCTTCATACGAAGACGAGCGATGAAATCGAGCACCGGACGGCGCGTCTTGTCGACGATGCCGATCAGCTCAGCTCCGATCTGGAGCAGGAACACGAGCGCGCAGATAACGATGAACGTTATCCAGTTGCCGAGGCCCGTATCGGACATGCTCGATTGAATGACGGCACACGTTCCGAAGAACGCCGCGATTCCGTAGATGATTAGTACCGTCGTGCGGTGGCTGAAGCCAAGCTGCTGCAAGCAGTGATGCAGATGGCCTTTGTCCGGCGCGAAGATCGGCTTCTTATGAATCCACCGGCGTACGATAGCGAAGAATGTATCGGAGAGCGGCACGCCAATGATGAGCAATGGCGTAACGAACGAAACGACGGTAATTTGTTTAAAACCGAGCATCGAGAGCGTCGCCAAGGCGAAGCCTAGGAAAAGCGAGCCCGAATCACCCATGAATATTTTCGCGGGATGGAAGTTGAAAAATAAAAATCCGATGATGCCGCCGAGCAATACGGTGGACAGAAGAATGACCGCCGAGTTGCCCATGATAATGCCCATGACGAGAATCGTGCCAATTGCGATAGCAGATACGCCAGCCGCAAGGCCGTCTAGGCCGTCGATCAGATTAATGGCGTTCGTCACGCCGACGATCCAGAAGATCGTGAGCGGTATGCTAATCCATTCGCCGAGCGGTTGCATCGCATCGCCGAACGGAACGTTGAGCAGATTGATCTTCACGTCGAAGCCGAATACGACGATGCATGCAGCCCCGATCTGAATGAGAAGCTTCAGCTTCGCCGACAAATCGAACTTGTCGTCGAGCGAGCCGAGCAACACGATGAGCGTGCCCCCGGTCAACAATGCGCCGATAAGATTGCGGTCATGATGGCTTAGCGTGCCTTCCGGCAGCCAAGGCATTAACAATAATAATCCTACGGTGAACGACGCGTAGATCGCGAGTCCGCCCATCCGAGGCATAATACGCGTATGAACCTTACGATGATTCGGCACGTCGATCGCGCCGATGCGAACAGCAAACTTCTTCACGAGCGGCGTCAGTACGAGCGCCAGCGCTAATGCGATCGCAAATCCGGACAATCCGATTCCTAGCATCCAGCCAGAAAGCATCCACAACTCTCCCCTTTTTGTATACCGGAATGAATTATACTCCCGTTAAGCGAATTACAACAAGGCGATAATTCTGTCGTTTTCAGCCGTTTTCACCGATTTTGTTCATTTTCATAAATGTTTTCATAACGGCTTGATCGGTTTCAGGACTTTTTCTCCGTCTTTAATCACTTTGAGAGCAAAGCGAGGCAATACGAGCATCCTCTTGTAACGAGACGGCTCCTGAAGCAACCGATAGAACCATTCCAAGCTTAATTTCCGGAAAATAGCCGGCGCACGCTTCAGCTTACCCGCGACGACATCGAAGCTGCCTCCGACTCCCATGATGACAGGTACTCCCAGCTGTTGCGCGTATTTCTCGATCCACGGCTCTTGGTTCAACGTCGAACGAGCGACGAACAGCATGTCCGGATTTGCCTCCCGAATCGCCGTCACCACGGCGCCGTCTTCGCAGTCCGTAAAGTAGCCGTCGCGATATCCGACGAACCGGACGCCCGGGTACTTCGCCTTCAGGTTATCGTGCGCAGTCTGAATGATGTCCGCGCTCGCCCCTAGCAAATACACGCTCCAGCTCTTCCGATCGCCTTCTTGCAACAATTCGTGCATGAGGTCGAAGCCCGCGACGCGTTCCTGAACCGGCTGCTTCAACCGGCTTGCCGCCCATACGACGCCAGCGCCGTCGGGGACGACGAGATCTGCGGTAGCGAGCGCCCGGTGGAAATCCGGATTCTCCAGCCCCGCCATCAGCATGATCGGATTGCCCGTAATGACGCGGGTCGATCTTCTGGCTTCGATGGCTCTCGTCAGGTAGGCAACGGTCTCCTTCATATTCATCTTGGAAAATGGTACTCCGTATAGGGACACCGTCGGGAACGGTCTTACGCCCTTGTCCACAACCCTCAGCCTCCAGCTTCTATGTTAAATACGCAAGAAGTCGACAATTTGTTGCGCAGGCCTAATGGCTTCCTGCTTCAGCTTAACGACCGCGGGCCCGCATGCAGCAAGCCATCCGGCCGGATTATTAATTGTTTCTAATGCCAACTCGGCGAAGTGATCCGGGTCGAGCGCCTCGGTCGTACCGACGGCGCGCTGTCCGAGCCACGCGAGGAACTGATCGATCTTGGGATCATACGAGATCCCAAGGAGAGGCACCTCGCGATTCGCCGCATAGATGAGCGAATGCAGCCGCATGCCGATGAGCACCGCGCATCGGCCCACCTCCCGCAGCACGCGCTGCGGGTCGTCGTGCGCCGGAGCCAGCTCCGCGGCGCACGAGAGCCGTTCCATCACGTAGCGCGACGCATCCTCGTCGGCATCCTTGCCGCTCCCTTGATGGAACGGCAAGAAGCGCAGCCGGACGCCGCCAGGCGCCCGACCGGCCAGCGCTTCAAGCGCGACAGCCACGCGGTCCAGGTCCGCGCGGTCGTCGCGCCAGAACCGGACGGACACGCCGACGATCGGCCTCGTGTCCGTCTCCTCGCTCGCGCCTTCCCCCGCCCCGGCTTCGCCGGGCGGCAGCCCCATAACCGGGTCGGGCACGACCTCGACCTTCGCCGCGGGAACCCCGTAACGACGGAGCAGCGTCGCCGACTCCTCGTCGCGCACCGACACGTAAGCGGCTTTCTTGAACGCTCTCGCGATGAAAGGCTGGAACAGCTTCCGGTTCACCGGGCCGATGCCCTGCGCATACACGAACGTCGGCACGCCGCTCCAACGCGCCAGCGCCATAATACCCAAGTAATACGGAATCGACCCGATTCCGGTCGCATCCTGCAGCAAGCTGCCGCCGCCGCTGATGAGTCCGTCGCTGCCCCGCAGCGCCCGGCGCACTTCCGCCAGCTTCATCCGGTGTACGGCTTCGACGCCGTAGTGCTTGCTCGTCCACTCCGGATCGCCTGACAAGACGACCGGCTCGATCTTAAGTCCCGCCGCCTTGCCCGCCTCGTCCAGCGCGGTCAATATACTCTTCAGCACCGCCTCGTCGCCGCTATTGTGGAATCCGTAATACCCGGACAGCACGATGCGGCGGACGGTACTGCTCCCTCTACCGCTCAAGCCTCTCGTCTTGCCCATCGTGTCCATGCTCCTTCAGCGATTTGCCACGCCGCGATGACGATCAAACCGATTATTAAGCCAAGTCCGAGACCGAGCAAATCGCGAATCGCAGACAACAGCATCGGCGTGTGAATGTGCGCGAACGTATCGACCATCGACAGCTGCGCGATCGTACCCGCGATGATGAGCGCCATAGCCCAGCGATACCGCAACGCCAGGAAGATGCCCGCGATGAACAGCGGATGTCCCAGCAGAAACTCCTTCGTTCTCGGACGTACGCCGAACACATTTTCCAACACGGAACGGAATTTCAGCTCTAGACCTGATACTTCGCCCGCGTTACCCGTCCTAGACAAGTAGTACAACCCGCCGGCGGCGATGATCCCAAGTCCGACGATCCACAGCACGGTCAACGGCATGGCCAGAATACGCCGTGCGTTGCCGAGTACCGAATCGTTCGAGCCGTACAGGAATACATAAAGAGCTACCAACGCGATCGGAGCCAAGTGGAGCAAGCTCACGCCGCGGAATTGTTGCAGCACGAGGCTGTACGTAATATCGTTCAACAAAGCGACGATGAAAGGAATGGCCGCCAGCGACAGAACCGTCGTGCGAACGAACAGCAGCAAGGTTCCGCCCAGACGCCGCACTCCCGATAGATCCGAATGCCCGTCGCGCAGCTCGCGAAGCTTCTTAACGAGCAGAATGACCGCTATAGTAGGAGCGGCAATAGCCGTGAACAGCGCCAACGCTTGAGCCATCAGATCAGGCCGCAGCACGTACAATCCAGCAAAACCGACAGCGCCGAGGGCGAAAGCCGCCGACATCAGCGAAGGCAGGAATTGTCCGACCAAGATGGCGCATAGCGCGATCGCGCCGAGCGCAGCCAGTCCTTTGAAGATTGTTTCCTGCGGCGCAGATTGAATGTCGAACGCCTCAGGCTCTCCGAACGTATAACCAAAATCTCCGATTTGTTCGATAACGCCCTTCGTGTCCTCGGTTCCGCCGAGCGCATCGATGAGCTTCTCAAGCGGATGATAGACAAGGCCCTTCACAACGTCCTTCGCTGCAATAGCGTTCAAGTAGATCAGACGGATTTTGCGGTCCTTGACCGCCAGTACGAGACGATCCTGGATCTGCGCCGTCTTCAGCACCGTCATCTCGCCTTCGCTGATCGAATGACCGCGGATCGCATCGTATTCGAGAATATGGGCTACCTTCGCCAACCCTTTGACCGGCACCCGCAAGTTCTCGAACATCGCGACGCCGATTCCGTGCTCGTCCAGCATGTTCGCGAACTGCTTGACGCCGTTCATGTTCTTGCCTTCGCCGTAACCCGTGACGGCTTCGCCGTCGAACAGCACGCGCTTAATACCAAGCGCCTGGAACTTGTCCAGCCATATCTTAACCTCGGCCGCATCGTATGGAAGAATGCGGTTAGACAATCGCGGATACACCCGGAACCCTAGATCGATCAGCTCTTCCATAGCGAGCGGATTCGGTTCCATCGGATGAATCAGAGCATCGTCATAGCCCATGCCGACGCTCATGCCGGACAGTCCGCCCGCAGTCCAATTCTGGACGTCCGCTCCGTAATGCGTGAACGCCCATTCGATGATCGGCCGAAGAACTTGTTCATGCTCAGCATTATGAAAAACTAGATAAGTGCGGTTATCTTCCGGCGGAGACACGCGTTGCTCCAGCAGCGCGGCCTGCGACGCGTTATACACGTTAATCTCGCCCGCCCAGCTCAGTTCCTCGAGCGTGCTCTCGAATACGGCCATGCCGTTAACGCCGGCCTCTTGAAGCCTCAACAGTTGTTCTTGCAAGTAGGCTTGGGGTTCCTTCTGCGTCGAACTCACTTGCAGCAAATCGCGATAATCCATGACGACCGCGACGTTCTTGGCTGAATTCTCGGTCTCGGAACGCGCATACATGACCGGCAACGCGGCAATTAATCCGACGATGACGACCCACCATAACCACTTGGACATCTTCCCGTTTAATCTGTTCAACCACTGAGGCACAACGTTCACTCCATTACTCGGTAGATTGGTACGATGCGGTCTAATCAATTTTTCCAACTACACCCGCCGCACTCGCCTTACTGGCACGAAAGCAGCGGCTGGCCTTCACCCTCCGCTGCTCCCGTATTAGGCTTTGCCGTCAACCCGGACCATGACCGTGTCGACGAGCCGCTTAAGCGCGGTCGAAGCTCCTTCAAGCCCGCTGCCCCTAACGGCAAAATAAACTTTAATCTTCGGCTCCGTGCCGGACGGACGCAAGCAGAACCACGAGCCGTCGGCGAGGATATACTTGAGCACGTTCTCGACTGGCAAGCCATCTAGGCCTAGACCGTAATCGAGCACCTTGGAGACGGCGATGCCCGCAATCTCTTCAGGCGGGTTCGAGCGCCAGTCGTCCATGATCTCGCCGATCTTGGCGACGCCGTCCTTGCCCTTGAGCGTGCGGGATTCCAGCTTCTCCAAGTACGTACCGTACTTCGCGTAAAGCTCGAGCAGGACGTCATACAACGTCTTGCCTTGCGCCTTATAGAAGGCTGCCGCTTCACAGATGAGCATGGACGCCACGACGGCGTCTTTATCTCTCGCGTAAGTTCCCGTCAGATAGCCGTAGCTTTCCTCGTACCCGAACAAGAACGTATGGGAACCGTCCGCTTCGTACTGGGACATTTTCTCTCCGATATACTTGAAGCCCGTTAACGTATTTACAACCGTGCATCCGTAAGATGCGGCGATATCCGCGCCCATCTCGCTCGTGACGATCGTCTTGATGACAGCACCATTCTCTGGTAGCTTGCCCAATTCTTTCAAATTCGATAGCAAATAATGAACCATCAGCGCACCGGATTGGTTGCCCGTCAATACGACATACTCGCCCTTGTCATTCTTGACGACGGCGCCCATGCGGTCGCAGTCCGGGTCGGTGCCGACAATGATGTCCGCGCCTACACGGTCCGCAAGCTGAACGGCTAGCGTGAAAGCTTCCTGCTCTTCCGGGTTCGGCGACTTCACCGTGCGGAACATGCCGTCCGGCTGCTCCTGCTCCGAGACGATGCTCACCTTCGAGAAGCCCGCTTGAGCAAGCACGTTGCGAATGGGAACGTTACCAGCGCCGTGCAAAGGCGTGAACACGATGTTCAATTGGTCGCCCGCTTCGCCCTTAATCACGTCTGGGCGTACGGATTGTGCGACGACTGCATCAACGTAACGTTGGTCGTCCGCATCGCCGAGCCAGACGAGCAAGCCTTGCTGCTGCGCTTCCTCCGGCGTTAGGCGCTTCACTTGATCGAACGAAGCGATGTCGCGAATACGGCCGATGACCTGCTCCGCTTGCTCGGGAACGAGCTGCCCGCCATCCGCGCCGTATACTTTGTATCCGTTGTACTCCGGCGGATTATGGCTGGCCGTGACGACGATGCCTCCGGTCGCCTTCAGGTCGCGAACCGCGAAGCTGAGCTGCGGCGTCGGACGAAGCGATCGGAACAAGTATGTACGTATGCCGTTGGCTGCCAGCACGCATGCGGCCTCTAGAGAGAAGGTGTCCGAGTTGTTACGCGAATCGTGTGCGATGACGACGGACGGAGTCTTGGACTCCCCTAGCAGGAAGTTAGCGAAACCTTGAGTCGCTTTGCCAATGACGTATTTGTTCATCCGGTTCGTGCCCGCGCCCATGACGCCGCGAAGCCCTCCCGTTCCGAACTCTAGCTCTCGATAGAAGCGATCCTCGATTTCCCCTTGTTGAGCGCTTATTGCGCGAAGCTCATTCTTCGTTGCCTCATCTACGTTCGAATCGTTCAACCATGCTTCGTATAGCTCTTGAGGTGAATTCGGCATGCTTCCTCTCTCCTTCTCTAATCCTCTATATCTCTATTTAGCCCTTGTTAGGGTCGTTTAGAGCAAACATAAGCTCTCCCTCGGCGACGACGGTCTCCCCGACCTTGGCGGTCGCGCGGCCTTTGCCGATCGGCCCTTTCAGGCGAGTGACCTCTAGCTCCAAGATGAGTGTGTCGCCCGGCTTCACTTGTCCGCGGAACCGGAACTCGTCGATTCCCGCGAAGAAACCGAGCTTGCCTTTGTTCTCTTCCACCGACAGCATAGCTACCGTGCCGACTTGCGCGAGCGCTTCGACGATCAATACGCCAGGCATAACCGGGTACCCCGGAAAATGTCCCACGAAGAACGGTTCGTTCATCGTCACGTTCTTGATGCCGACGGCGCGTTTGCCAGGCTCCACCTCAAGGATCCGGTCAACGAGCAAGAATGGCGGGCGGTGCGGAATGATCTCTTGTATCTGTACGATATCGAGCATGTTATTTCCTCCTTCATTCGATTGTTTGTAGCGCGAATAACCTGCAGTTCGGCGGCAATACTAGCATTATCCCTTAGCGAAACTGCAGTCGCTTGGGTTGACCATAAGAGAGCTCGCCGCGGTCTGCCCCTGTTGTTCAGCCCTTGGGCGAGCTCTTTTGTCACTGGATTAGGAAGCGCGGTTGAGGATTCGGAATTTCACGAGGTAGACGAACGAAGCGACGTAGGACAACCCGATGCCGAACCACAGCACCTCGATGCCGCCCTGCACCTCGAGGAAGAGCAAGAGGATCGCAAGATAATAGACGACGGTTGTCACTTTACCCAGATTATTCGCCGGCAAGGTTTTGTATCCCGTAAAATGAAAATAAGCCGACGTCACGATCATCCCCAGCTCGCGGAAAGCCATTACGCCGAAAGCCTCCCAGGAAAGCTCACCGCCTGCCAGCAACGCGATAATAACAGCCAACATCATCAGCTTGTCCGCCAGCGGGTCCAGCATCATGCCGGTTAGGGTAATTTGCCCGTTGCGCCTCGCGATGTAACCATCCAGCACGTCCGTCAGTCCGGCTAGCAATATGATGAAGAGGGCTGCAATTTTATAATCGTAGAAGTATAACGCCATGAAGAGGGGGATAAGCAAAAACCGAGACATCGTTAACGTATTCGGTAGATTCATTCTCGTCCCCCCCTTTCTCTGAAGTTCCACATCATTATAACCGTTCACCCCTACAAATGAAAACTCCCCGACGATAAGCCGGGGAGTTAGCCGTCCCGGTCAAGGGCGGCTGGCCGGGCATTAACTGCCCTCCGCGAACACGAGATCAAACATGTGCTTCCAGGTGCCTGCATCGAACACCTCGGAGAGCGGCCTGTCGCCTAGCACGACATAACCGATTGCCAATCCTAGAATAAGTGCAGCGATGCATACGACCGGTACAAGTAAAATTTTGACGCTCATCCACACGATGCGTAGTATCGTCCGTCCGGAAGAACCTGAAGAGCGTTTATTCTGATTCGCCTGACGGGATGTTACTGTCATCTGAATTTCTCTCCTCTTAGCCAACAACCGCGAGATTATCCACGCAGGTTATTAGCCATGCCCATCATTTCGTCGCTGGAGCTCAAGGCGCGCGCGCTCAGTTGATAGGCGCGCTGAACGATCATAAGATCGGTCATCTCGTCCGTCAGATTGACGTTCGAGTTTTCCACGAAGCCCTGCCGAACCGAGATGCCCAACTCTTCCGCAGGAAGCTGGGTCACATCGGTCACTACATCAGCGATATTAACATTCTCGGGCACGCCGTACAAGTTATCCGAGATCGATTGGAGCAGCTCCGGCTTCGTCGCCTGCATGATCTTAAGCTTGCCCAGCTCGATCGGCGTCGAACCTGTCGGTCCGATTCCTCTTAGCGTTCCGTCCGCTTCGATCGTCAGATTATAGCCTTCCGGAACGACGATGAAGCCATCGACGCCTCCGTCTTGAGCCACGACCGGATAACCCGAATTCGTTATGAGCATCCGATCCCCACCGCCGGTCGATACCAGCTGGAACGAGCCGTGTCTCGTGAACGAAGGAGCGCCGTCCAGCGTACCGTCCGTTCTAACCTCGAACAAGCCGTTGCCTTCGATCGCGACGTCGGTCATCGAACCGGTCTGCTGCAGCATGCCCTGAGACAGATCCAGCTGCATCGACGACAATCGAGCGCCCCAGCCTTGAACGAGCCCAAGCGGAGTGCGGCGACCCGGCTGCGAGAAGTCTTGCTGTTGCGGACTTAAAGTCGTCAATATATCTTCGAAAACGGATGTTTTGCGTTTATAGCCGACCGTGTTGGAGTTCGCGATATTATCAGCCAACATATCGAGCTTCTGCTGCAAGGCGTTCATCGAGACGGCAGCCGTAATCATTGAGCTATTCATTATCGTCTACCTCCGTTTATACGCGTCCGATATCGTTCGCCGCTTTATCCAAGCTGCGGTCGTAGAACTGGATCACTCTCTGATTCGCTTCGTATGCGCGAAGGGCCGACATCAGATCTACGGCCGCTTGGGCGGTGTCGACGTTCGACCGCTCCAAGAAGCCTTGTCTGACTTCGACTCTATCGTCAGCCGTAATCTGCCTTAAGCCGGCGGCATCCCCGTCATAGCGGAAACGTCCGTCGCCCTCGCGAATGAGGAGATTCGGATTATCGACTCTCATGATGCGCAGCTGCGGCTCGCCTTCTAGCGGCAATCCGGTCGCATGGTTGACGAGAGCCCCTCCGGCGGTGACCGAGACATTGTCCCAAGAGATGTTCACGCGAATCGGTTGACCGTCTACTCCGAGTACGCGCATGCCGTCCGAAGTGAGAAGCGTGCCGTCGGACGCGGTCTTAAAGCTGCCGTTGCGCGTATAGCGTTCCTCGCCTTCCGGCGTCAGAATGCTGAATAAGGCTTGCGGCTGATAGGTAATCGCCCCATTCTCGTCCACGAACTTGCCGGATCCGTCGAATACGGCGCCCGGCACGAGAATATCGGAGAATAGCGCGATATCCTGGGAGCGGAAAGTCTCTTGAAGATCGCCTTGAATGAGCGACAGCAGGTTCTCTTCCGCGAACACGCCCGTACTGAGCTTGCCGATCGGCTTCACCGTGCCCTCCGGTCCGCCCATCGCCGACAGCAGCATGTCGGGGAACGTGCGGCTGACCGTGTTCGTTCCTTTGAACCCCGGCGTATTGATATTGGCGATATTGTTGGTGATGGCTTCATGACGCCGTTGCTGCGTTGTCAATCCGGAAGCTGCCGTATACAAACCTCTTAGCATGGAGCATCCTCCTTCTGTCTCTTGGTGCCTTCACTTATTTGCGGGCCATTTTATCTAGATGGTCCAGCATAATGCCGGTCCCTTTAACGACGCAATGCATCGGATCTTCCGCTATTAATACGGGAACCTTGATCTCGTCCGCGAGAAGCGCGTCCAAGCCGTCAAGCAGCGCCCCGCCGCCGGTCAGAATGACGCCGCGGTCGATTATGTCCGCGGATAGCTCCGGCGGCGTGCGCTCAAGCACGGTCTTAGCGGAGGAGACGATCGACATGACCGGTTCCCACAGCGCCTCGCGCACCTCTTCCGAATGAATCGTTACGGTGAGAGGCAGCCCGGACACCATGTCGCGGCCGCGAATGTCCATCTCTTCGCGGCGGCCGTCCATATGAACGGTCCCGATCTTGATCTTAATGTCTTCGCTTGTGCGTTCCCCGATAAGAAGCTTATATTTGTTCTTTATGTATTTCATGATCGCCGCGTCGAACTTGTCCCCCGCGACTTTAAGAGAAGAGGCGGTCACAACGTCGCCCATGGACAGCACGGCGACATCCGTTGTACCTCCGCCTATATCGACAACCATATTCCCGCTCGGTTGGAAGATATCCATCCCCGCACCGATAGCGGCCGCTTTCGCTTCTTCTTCTAGGAACACTTCTTTGGCGCCGCTGCGCTCTGCCGCTTCGCGGATGGCCTTCTGCTCGACGGAAGTGATGTTGGAAGGAGCGCAAATCAAGATGCGCGGACGGCTGTACCAATTCCTTCCCCCGACTCGCTGAATGAACGCTTTCAGCATCATATCCGTAACTTCGAAATCTGCGATTACTCCGTCCCTTAATGGACGAATCGCGACGATATTGCCTGGCGTACGTCCGACCATTCGTCTAGCTTCCTCGCCGACGGCAAGCACTTTCTTCGTGTCGCTCTCGATCGCTACGACGGAAGGTTCGTCTAGAACGACGCCTTTGCCCTTTACATGTATGGATACGTTCGCGGTTCCTAAATCGATTCCGATGTCTTTGCTAAACATGCGTCTAGACTCCCTCACAACGTATGGAATGACTGCAACTGTGTATAAAAAGGTATCGTAATAGTGTAATGTTCGCCGCGAATGCCGAAAACCCTTCTTTTATTCGACAAATTCCCAAAAATTATGCCTTGTTACGCCTTGCCTGCTGTCATAACCTCCCGCTTTTTGATTGTCGTTTTCTTGTATTTGATCTTGGTGGCCTCTCCTCCCCTAAGGTGCCGGATCGACTTATGGTACTCCAGAATGTGCTTCACCTGGTCTGCCAGATCGGGATTGATCTCAGGCAATCGTTCGGTCAGGTCTTTATGCACCGTGCTTTTGGACACGCCGAATTCTTTGGCAATCGTGCGCACCGTATGGCGCGTCTCCACGATGCATCGGCCGATCTTAATCGTGCGTTCCTTGATATAATCGTGCACGCTCCCGCCTCCCTGCTGTATTAAGATTGGTACAGTATATGAGGGGCGCGTTCACTTATTCTCTGTTGCCAAGCCTGACAAGCTAGGAAAGTCCCAAATCCTGCAACTTAAGCCCTACAACGAAAAAGCGGAAGGGGGGTCCCTTCCGCCTGTAAAGCTTATGAGATTCGTTTATTTCTCGGCTTTGCCGCTGATTACGACATTGGGAAGCTCCTGCAAATCCAAGATGTAAGGGAGCTTGGCCACGGTTCCGTTCGCTTCGCAGAAAATTTGCACGACCGGTCGGTTCATGGGACGACCCGCCGTCTCCAGCACAACGCCGATCTGACCCGTGCTTAGCTTGACGACCGATCCGATCGGGTAAATCGTCAAGTAACGAAGGAACACTTGCACGAGCGACAGATCGAAATCGTAGTTGCCCGACGCGAATAAGTACTCCGTCGCCTCCGAAGGAGCGAACGGCTTGCGATGGTGGCGCGGGGAGACGAGCGCGTTATAGACGTCGGCTAAGCCTACGATTTGCGCGAATTCCGGAATGCCCTCCTGCTTCACGCCGAGAGGATAGCCTTCCCCGCGATATCGTTCGTGGTGCAGCAGCGCGACCTGAGCGGAAGTGGTTGGTACGTTCTTCATTCCTTTGAGCACATGATAGCCAATCTGCGTATGCTGCTTCACCATACGCAGCTCCGATTCGCTCAGCACACGGTTAACCTTCGTCAGCTCCGGCGGCAAGCGGGTCATTCCGATGTCGGATAACAATGCCCCCATGGACAGCTCGTACGTCTTGGCGCTGTCGAAGCCCTTGGCCTTCCCGATGATGTCCGCGCACAATGTCACGTTCAAGGCGTGGCTGAAAAGAATCGGATCGCTCTGCATCATCACGCTAAGCTCTTCGGCGAGCTCTCGGTTCGATGCGATCTCCAGCATGACGTCGCGGAAATCTTTCCTGAATTTATCCTCGGGCACCGGCAGGATAATGCGATCCTGCAGCAGACCCTTTTCCGTAAAATCATTAACGAGCTTTACCGCTTTCTCTCTCGCCTTATCGTCGTTCTTCATGCGATCTATATCAGGCTGGATCCATTCGGTTTCGAGGGTTGCGGGCGTGGATTGGCCGAAGCGTCTCGTGGAGGAAGCTGAATGGTTCGCGAGCGGCTTTACGTGTACGGCGTTGATTCTCAAATTCCTTAGCCGGTTTATATATTGTTCGGTCAACACCGTCCCGGCTTCTAGCATCACGACGCCATTGCGTCCATGCACCGCTTTGGCAAGCACGTCCCCGCTCTCTAGCTCGGCTATGCCTACTAACCTCACATCATACACACCCTTTGCTAGGCAATATCTCCCGATCACGTGATTTTGTTCATCATACAAATTATGCCATAAGGCCTAGGCACTTGTCGATGGAAGACTTTTAGATTCATTGATACAAGTTGTAACTTATTGTCGGATTTTCGGACTTTAGGCCACAATAAAGCCGCAACCTTGCCAATGCGGCAGATTGCGGCTCTAGAGCATTGCGGTTATGCGAAATTACTCTTCCGTTTGAATCTTGGATGCCGGGTTGATCGACTCGCCGTTGCTGCGGACCTCGAAGTGTACGTGGTTGCCCTCGCTAGGCTCGATAGTGCTCGTGCCGGCGGTACCGATCAGATCGCCTTGCTCGATTTGGTCGCCTACTTTGACCTTGATGTTGGCCAAGCTTTGATAGACCGTTACTAGACCGTCCGCATGCTTGATGTTCACCTCGAAGTTGTTGTCAGGCGTCTGCTCGGCTACGGTAACCTCGCCGCTCATCGCTGCCAGGACGTCGAACTCTTTGGCGTCTTTGCGAGCCAAGTCGATCGCCATGTGCGGTTTGAACGTGTTGTTGTACTCTACCATAGCTGCTTCGCGTTCTTCTGCCGACGCCGATACATCGTAGAACGGCATGATCGTCGTCATGTCTTCCATGTTGTCTACCGGCCAGCGCAGCGATTCAGTATTTACTGCTGCTGGTTCGGCATCCGTGCCCGTTTCGGTCGTTGTCTCGCCGCTAACCTCCGTCACTCCGGTAGAAGTCTGCTTGGTTTCATCCTTGCCCGACCCCGAATAGACCCAGAGAATCGCTACGATGATTGCCGCCGCGGCCATGTAAACAGCAGGGAATACCCAGCGTTTGGAGAGCAGCTTTTTCCATCCGGACGGCCTGACAGCGGACGAACCTACTACCGACTTGGAAGATTCTTCGAGCTTGCGTGGCGTTTTGTTGTTTCCTTCATTCATTTATCATCACCTCAGTAAGCCATTGTTACCAGGTGACGAGCTTTTATACGTGAACGCATTGGAAGATTGCAATTTTTATAGTCAAAGGTCGCTTTTCCCTTTTTCCAATAGCTTCGAAGCTTCGGTTAACCGGACGCCCGTATAGTAGTGTTCGACGATTTGCTTGGCGCTTCTTCCCTTCTTCGCCATGCCTTCCGCCCCCCATTGGCTCATTCCGACCCCGTGTCCGTAACCCTCCGTCGTAATGCGAATGCTCCCGTCGTCGATCGTCCAATCGAACGCCGCCGAGCGCAGTCCGAGCTTGGCGCGCACGTCTTCCCCCGTCCTTTTCTCGGAGCCTATGAGAAGTACCTTCACTCGCTGCCCGGCCGTCCGCTCCAGCACTCGTATGGTCGGCTTGCTCGTGGTCACCGGGATCGTTGTAACCTCGAGCTTCTCGTAGAAATCTACTAAAGGCATCGTGATCGTCTCCTCGGCAGGATGTCGGCTCTCTTCCTCCCATGGGCTGGACACGGCGCGCAGGTAAGGCAGCTTGCTGGCGAACACTTCCTCCGAATTTTCGGTGAAACCGTTGCTTGAGGAGAAAAATAGCGCCTCTATCGGTTCGCCGTTGTAGGTGAGTATTGTGTTACGCGTGCGTTCCACGGCCTGCTTCGCTTTGCGGAATCCTTCCGGTTCCGTCTCTCGCAGCGTGTCCATCTGCGCAAGGGATCGATAGGTTTGATGCGTCACTTGATCCGTTACGATCGCTTGATTGCCCGGCACCCCGTCGCGATTGCCCGTGATTAGCCTGCGAACGATGTACGTCCTGGCCGCCATCGCTTGCGCCTCCAGCGCCGCAGGCTCGAACGTCAGCGGCATCTCCGCTGCGAGTACGCCAAGCACGTAGGTCTCTAGCGGAACGGTCTCGACCTTCTGCTTGTCCGAAAGATAGACGCTTATGCTCGGCTCTTGCGCCGTGTCGCCGGGAGTGGATGGTTGTGTCGTCTGCGCTTGCTGTGATGGCTGCGTTTGCTGCGACGTAGTTGATTGTGCGCCTATTATCGTTTGTTGCGCCGCGACTTCATTAACAATCAAAGTCTCCGTCTTCAGCGTATAAGGCGTATACGCCTTCGTGAGAGATTCATTGCTCGAATGATTGAAGAACCATAGCACCGCCGCCATTGCGACTCCCCCTATGAAGCAGCTCCACAGCATGCCCCATTTCAACTCGCCGGTCGCCGTGACCCATCTTCCGCCTAACCTATATCTCACTCTGACTCACCTCTATGCCATCTCCAATGCTCTCAAAATATGCAAGAGTAGAGGCAGGTAGAACGGAATGAGGGATTGTTCATTTTAGCCACTCGGGCGGGTAATGGTTGTTCCTCCAACGATCTCCCAGACCGCTACAGCGACGTGGTAACCGAGTTTGTTCCTCCAGCGTTCTCTCAGACCGCTACAGCGACGTGGTGACCAACTTTATTCCTCCAACGATCTCTCAGACCGCTACAGCGACGTGATGACCAACTTTAATCCTCCAACGTTCTCTCAGACCGCTACAGCGACGTGTTGACCAACTTTATTCCTCCAACGATCTCTCAGACCGCTACAGCGACGTGGTGACCGAGTTTATTCCTCCAACGATCTCTCAGACCGCTACAGCGACGTGGTGACCAACTTTATTCCTCCAACGTTCTCCCAGACCACTACAGCCTCATGGTGACCAACTTTATTCCTCCAACGTTCTCCCAGACCGCTACAGCCACATGGTGACCAACTTTATTACTCCAACGATCTCTCAGACCGCTACAGCGACATGGTGTTCAAGTTTGTTCCTCCAACGTTCTCTCTGACCGCTACAGGCACATGGTGTTCAAGTTTGTTCCTCCAACGTTCTCTCTGACCGCTACAGCCACGTGGTGGCCAACTTTATTCCTCCAACGTTCTCTCAGACCGCTACAGCCACATGGTGACCAACTTTATTACTCCAACGATCTCTCAGACCGCTACAGCGACGTGGTGACCAACTTTATTCCTCCAACGTTCTCTCAGACCGCTACAGCCACATAGTGATCAACTTTATTCCACCAACGTTCTCTCAGACCGCTACAGCGACATAGTGACCAACTTTATTACTCCAACGATCTCTCAGACCGCTACAGCGACGTGGTAACCGAGTTTGTCCCTCTAACGTTCTCCCAGACCGCTACAGCGACGTGGTGACCAACTTTATTACTCCAACGATCTCTCAGACCGCTACAACCACATGGTGACCAACTTTATTCCTCCAACGATCTCTCAGACCGCTACAGCGACGTGGCAACCGAGTTTATTCCTCCAACGATCTCCCAGACCGCTACAGCGACTTGGTGACCAACTTTATTACTCCAACGATCTCTCAGACCGCTACAGCGACGTGGTAACCGAGTTTGTTCCTCTAACGTTCTCCCAGACCGCTACAGCGACGTGGTGACCAACTTTATTCCTCCAACGATCTCCCAAACCGCTACAGCGACGTGGTGACCAACTTTATTCCTCCAACGATCTCCCAGACCGCTACAGCGACGTGGTGACCAACTTTATTACTCCAACGTTCTCTCAGCCCGCTACAGCCACTTGGTGACCAATTTTATTCCTCCAACGATCTCCCAGACCGCTACAGCGACGTGGTGACCAACTTTATTACTCCAACGTTCTCTCAGCCCGCTACAGCCACTTGGTGACCAATTTTATTCCTCCAACGTTCCCTCAGACCGCTACTCTTGCGGATCAAGTCCATTCAATTTACAAATCCTATTGCAAAATGGAATTTAATGTTGTATGTTTGTCTCAAACGTGTGAAGCACACCGTCCACTCCCCTTAAGGGGATGGGCGGTTATTTTTTTATCCTGGAGAGGAGTGGGTTTAATGAGTAAGTTTGAGCAGGCCTATACGGAGTGGTTTAACCGTCACGTCTCCGAAGCGCGGGGAGAACGGCGCAGGAGACTGCTGAAGAAGTTCGGATTCGGAGAGAAACTATTATTGCTGCAGGCATGGTGGCCCGCGGTCGGCAACTTCGATTACTTGATTCCGGAATTCGAGTTTGTAGATATTTTCGGCAACCATTATTTTATTGATCTCGCCTACGTTCGCAAGCCTGACCCTACTGCTCTCGAGTCCGACAGCTTCGGTTCCCATGCACGCGACGTCGACAGAGATCAATTCTCTCACAATTTAGACCGCCAGAACGAGATCGTTCTAAGCAATTGGAACATTCTTAGACTTGCTACCGACAAATTGAAAGATAACCCAGTTGCATGCCAGAATGTAATCCGGCGAATGTTAGTTATCTGGTACGGCGAGGAGAGCCCGATTATGGACAAGTTGAATATTTATCAGAGAGAGCTTGTTCGGCGTGTTACCCGCTCAGCTGAACCGCTCTCCATTCAAGAAGCATGCACCATTCTTGGTAAGAAGGAAAAATTCACGCGTACGCAACTCCACTCGCTTCTAGAGTTGGATCTATTGGAATCCGCCATTCTGGGTGAACGGGAGCGTGTTCATTATTTCAAACTGAAAAATTCAGATCATCCGACGGGTGCAGCAAACCGTGTGGCTATGTAGAGGTCTCACACGCCGTTAATCGACACTTCTGCAGTTTGAGTTACTTTAGCGGTCCCGCAGAGCGTTGCAGCGGAACTTCCGGGATTTGTGTTACTCTAGTGGTCTCTCATGTCGTTAGAGCGGGGTTTCCTCAGATTGAGTTACTACAACGGTCTCACAGGCCGTTGCAGCGAGACTTCCGGGGGTTGTGTTACTACAGCGGTCTCACAGACCGTTGCAGCGACACTTCCGGAGTTTGTGTGACTACAACGGTCTCACAGGCCGTTGCAGCGGCACTTCCCGAGTTTGTGTTACTACAGCGGTCTCACAGACCGTTGCAGCGGCACTTCCCGAGTTTATGTGACTGCAGTGATCTCACAGACCGTTGCAGCAACACTTCCGCAGTTTGTATTACTCTAACGGTCTCCCATACCGTTGCAGCCGAGTCGCCACACTTTGTGTTACTCCAGCGGTCCCACAGACCGTTGCAGCGGGACTTTCTTCGTTTATGTTACTCTAGCGCTCTCTCACGCCACTGCAGCGTCGTTGTCGCACTCTAAGTTACTACTGCTGCGGCCTCCCATGCCGTTACAATCTTCCAACACACAAAAATCCCCCAGCCCGACGGGCCGAGGGATCTCACATGTTGCTTCCGTATGAAGGATAAGGACTAAGCTAACGTAGGTTGAATTTTGATCTTCCGGCTGACTTCTGGAGCAGGAGCGGCTGCCCGCTGTTCCAGCTGCTGGAGCAGATTCTCTGGCTGCAGCGCGGCTCTCTCGGCTTCCTCGAGCACGTCTTCCGGAGATTGCGCGCTGAAGATGTCCGCTCCGAGAGCGGCGAGCTTGCCGACGATGTCCACGTAACCGCGTTCGATATGGTGAACGCCGCCGATTTCGGAGCTGCCTTCAGCCATCAACGCCGCGCAGATCAGCGCCGCGCCTGCCCGGAGGTCCGTTGCGCTCACGCTTGCGCCGGATAGCTTCGCACCGCCGGTGACGATCGCGGTACGTCCGTCTACTTTAATCTCCGCCCCCATCTTGACGAGCTCTTCTACGTGCATGAACCGATTCTCGAACACCGTTTCCGTTACGATGCTCGTACCGTCGGCCACGAGTAACAGCGCCATCATCTGCGCCTGCATATCCGTCGGATAACCTGGGTATGGTAGCGTCTTGACGTCTACGGCTTTGAGCGGATGCGACGCGTTAACGCGAATGCCGTTCTCGTCGCAATCGATCTGTACGCCCATCTCCTCAAGCTTGGCGACGACAGGGCCCAGGTGATCGCGAATCGCGCCTTCAACGTATACGTCTCCGCCCGTGATGGCTGCAGCGATCATGTAAGTACCGGCTTCGACACGGTCGGGGATGACATGGTGCTCAACTCCGTGAAGCCGCTCTACGCCTTCAATGCGAATGATGCCGGTGCCGGCTCCGCGAACCTTCCCGCCCATGGCGTTAAGGAAATTCGCCAGGTCGACGATCTCCGGTTCTTTGGCCGCGTTCTCGATGATCGTCGTACCGACCGCCGTAGCCGCTGCCATCATGATATTCTCCGTCGCTCCGACACTTGCGATATCTAAGTATATGCGAGCCCCGCGTAACTTACCGTTAACGCTGGCTTCGATGGTTCCTTGACCGAATCCGATCTCGGCGCCCATCGCCTCGAAGCCTTTCAGATGCTGATCGATCGGTCTTGTGCCGATCGCGCATCCGCCGGGAAGCGAAATTCTAACTTTGCCAAGACGAGCCAACAACGGGCCCATCACCAAGAACGAGGCTCTCATTTTCCTGACTAACTCATAAGGCGCTTCATACGAAATCAACGATTCAGCTTGTAAGCGAACGCTTCCGTCACTTTGCTTCGCGTGAACCCCCAAAGCCGCGAGCACTTGCAGGATATTCTTCACATCGTCCAGGGCAGGCACGTCATGAATGACGCTGGATCCTTCTTCCGCCAATAAGGCAGCAGCAAGGATCGGAAGGACGGAATTTTTGGCGCCGTGCACGCGAACTGTTCCTTTTAAGGTACGTCCGCCGCGGACGATGATTTTGCTCATGGGTGGTTCCCTCCGCGCGTTATAGATTCATTCCGAAGTTAAAACTTCAGACCGACCCTGAAAAACCCAAATTACATCATACCATCGGGTATTCGCTGTTACAAGCGGCAGAATTTGCCGTATTACGACGTCATTCGACTGCAATGCCGCGGAGGCATGCCATCCAATGACCTAATGCACATTATAACTCATTGTGAGCATTACGACAGCGGGTTATTCGAAACGAATATTACTGGGCTCCGAAAAGCCACTTCACGTTACCAGCCCAAGTCCAATAGTCGAGAATGAACCTAGCCGCGATATACCCCAGCGCGACGGCGACCAATAGCTGCAACAGCCTAGCGCGAGGACTGCGGGGATGCCGCACGATCTTGTCAAAATTCACTTCGTGCAGGACGAACCAGGCGATGGTGACGCATCCAAGCGTTACGAATATGGAAAATAGTCCGTCCCAGCCTACGCTCGCAAGCACTCCCGATTGATCCGGCATCACGATTCATTCCTTCTACATGTTCTAGTGCGACTTGAGCAGCTTAGCTAACAGTACTGACCATTCTGCTCTGCTAATCGTTGCATTCGGCTTGAAACTCCCGTCGGAATACCCGCTAAGCCAGCCCTCCTCATAAAGCGCTGCCGCCGCTGCTGCGTACGATTCCTTCGGCGATACGTCCTTGAACACTTGTTTCGGTTGCTTAGACAGCTTCAGCTTGAGGGCTGCCGCGAACAACTCAGCCGACTCTGCTCGCGTCATGGAGATCGAGGGCTTCAGCTCGCCGTTCTTATAAGCGGCTAACCATCCTGCCTGATCGGCTTTCGCAACCGATTCGTAGAGCCAGCTCTTCGCAGCGACGTCCTTAAACCGCATGGACGAAGCCGACTTCTTCGGCTCCAACGCCCGAACTAGCGATACGATCGCCTCTCCTCGCGAGAGCGGCGCTCCCGGGCGGAACGTTCCGTCGGAATAGCCGTTCAGCCATCCGGCATCAACAAGCGATTGTATGCTCGGATTCGCCCAACGATAACCAACCAAGTCGATGAACGGATCCTTCGTCGGCTCTGCTTCGATCAACAGCTGGTATGCGCGATTCTGCTCGGCGCGATCTGCGGTTATGGATACATAATACGTACCTGCGTCTAGCACGCGCTCACCGTTAAGCTTGCTAACATCCTGCGGATTACGCCACGTATTTAGCGTTTGCTGTTTGCGGTCCCTTAATGCTATCGTAGTGATCGCGCCATCCGGAATACCGCTTAGCTTGACTTGAACTTTGTTGCGATCATTGAGTGTAAAACGATACCAGTCCTCGTCTTTCGTTGTCGCGATCAACCCATCGTATCGTTCACCGAATACGAGCGGAGTTGCCGTGACGGGACTGTTATTCGGTTCGTAAGGATCTTCGTATTGGGTAATATATTCCAAAGCGACGGTATACGTCCCGATTACGGGCTCTGGATTTGCGGATACCGCGTTCGTAATCCTGATATAATACTTCCCGGCCTTAGCCTGCTTCAGCATCAATTGCTCGCTGCCACCGTCGCCTCTTTCGTCCACGATGGTCATCGGCCCTCCCGCAGGTTGAATCATGAGCGCCAGATCGATCCGTGACGTATCCGTCGAGGCGGAGAGCGTAATCTCTCCGTCTTTCGGGAGATTGATCGTCGTCCAATCCTCGTCGCTTCGCTTATGGAAGGTGCCTGTCCACTGCTGGCTGCGAGAAGGCAACGTGGCAGCTGTAGCCGCCGTATCGTTCGGCTCTCGCGCATCGGCCGCCATTCCTAAGCTGGAGATTAGTCTGTAGGCCGGGTATGCCCCTTTGGGAACCGTGTTCGACTCCCTGGATACCTTCAGCCAATATTCTCCCGCCTGAAGCTGCCATCTGGTCTCTTCGGCATTCGACGAACCGAGCGGTGCCGTCTCATCCGAGCTTTTGGCTGCGTATAAGGATAGCTTGACCGAGTCCTTGCGAATGGCGAGTGTTCCGTTATACGGAATATGGAGCGAGTACCAGTCGACATCGCTTGCACTGCTCCAAGCTCCGGCTACTTCTTTTCCCAGCGGGAATACAGACGCCTTCGCCCTCGTGTCGTTCGGCTCCCGCCAATCGATTGCCGCGTTAACCTCAACGGCAGCAGCAGCAGAGAGAAACCCATAGCCGATGCTCTCGTCCCATGGACCGGATTCTGGTCTAAGCGCCGAACCGCGCAGCCTCTCGCGAAGCTGTATCGGTTTCCAATCCGGATACATGGCCTTCAGCATCGCTGCCGCTGCAGCCACTTGCGGAGCCCCCATCGAGCTCCCTACCATCGTGACGCGACCGCCGCCAATGGCAAGCGTATCAACGGTCCACGAGGCGCTTAGATCGATTTCGGGGCCAGCTGTAGACTGAGCAATCGGATGAATGCCCTCCGACCCGGCAACTGCTAATACGCTTGCGTACGCTGCCGGATACTGTACAGCTGCTTTAGAGCCCAACGTTGCTGCATCGTTGCCGCTTGCGGCTACGAGCAGAACGCCTTTGCTTTCGGCCTCTTCGACCGCCGCACGCAGGGTTGGCGCATCGCGCCTCAAGCCTAGGGACAGCACGATGATGTCCGCGCCTTGTTCAACCGCGTAAGCTATGGCCTGGGTTAATTTGCTCTCATCGCCCGAGCCGTTCTGATCGAGCGCCTTGATCGGCAATATCCGCCCCTTCCACTTCGCTTTGCCGAAGCTTTCGCCTGCCTCTGCGACCGCGGCGATAATGCCAGCTACCGCGGTACCGTGGCCGTTGTCGTCTTGCGGCTTGCGATTCGAATTCACGAAATTTTGGCCGGGCAGAAGATACGGCTTCAGAAGGGGATTGTTCAAGTCAACGCCGGTATCGATGACAGCAACCGTAGATGTGACGTCGTTCGTCAGCATGGGCCACGCCGTCGTAAATCCCGACTCCTTCAGGAAAGCTGCCGTGTCTTTGCCGGCCGCGGGCTCAAGCGCTTGCACTTTGACAAGGGACGCGACTCTGACTTCTTGCGGTGATGACCAACGTACATGCGCGTTCCCAATCGGCATGACCAGCGTCACTGCGCTGCACATGGCGATGAAGCAAAGCGTTAAGCGTCTCGTGCCGTTCAGCATGAATACGCTACTCCTCATTCCAACCACGCCTTTGGGACTGCATTCTGTATACATATCCCATTCTATTTTCGACAGCAATTCCCTTCTTTCCGCATGAAAATCGGGTCTTAGGTCATGACAGAAAGAAGCTGCCCGAAGCCTGTCGACACGCTTTGGGCAGCTATCGTTACTAAAGTCTTACATACCGACGAGCAGATCGTATGGCAATTCAAACAGCTTATCGACCCATTCCAGGATCGGTTTTGGCAGGAATCCAAGGATGAGCGTGCCGGCAACGCACAACCAGATGCTCACGGCAGCCGGCCAACTCATACGCAATCCCGAATCGACATCTCCGCTTCTTAAGTACATCTGGCGGATGAATGAGAAGTAGACCGCATAAGACACGACGGTAGTGATAAGCAGGATCGCGGCCAGCCAGTAGGTCTTCGTCTGAACCGTCGCGAACAGGATGAACAGCTTCCCGAAGAACCCGCCGGTAACCGGAAGGCCGGCAAGCGAACAGAGCAGCACCGTCATCCCCGCGGCCGTCCAAGGGGCGCGGTGGTACAAGCCCGCAAACCCCGAGATCGTCTCGTTGCCCGTGCTCCTCGTGACGATCGTCAAGACGGAGAACGCGCCGATATTCATTACGGCATAAGCAATGAGGTAGTAGATAAACTCGGAAAATACGGACGAACTCAGACGCGTGAGATCAAGTACGAGCGGAATAAGCAGAATACCCGCATTCGCGACCCCAGATAGCGCGAGCAGCCGTTTCACGTTACGCTGGCGAAGCGCCCCGGCAGTACCGACGATCATCGCCGCAGCGGACACGACCGCGAGCGCGAGGAATACGTCGTCCTTCATCGGGCCGTCCTCGTTCAACGTGAAGTACGTCATGAACATGAAGAATATACGATAGAGCATCGCGAACGCCGCGCCTTTGGCGACTACGGCCAGGAAAGCCGTAACGGGCGTCGGCGCGCCTTGATACACGTCTGAAGCCCACGCGTGGAACGGAGCCAGCGCCAGCTTCACCGCGAAGCCCGCCGTCATGAGGAACAGGCTGACGTAGAGCAACGCTTCGCTTGACTCTATAGCTCCTTGCATACCGTCAACGATATCGGCCAGATTCGTGCTGCCGATTACCCCGTACAGGAACGACATCCCGTACAGAATAAACGCGGAAGCAGCTCCTCCGGTGACAATGTACTTGAACGCTGCTTCACTCGACTGACTCGAGCGTTTGCGAGCTGCGACGAGGATGTAAGACGTAATGCTGAGAAGCTCCAGCCCTACGAACAGCGTAATGAGATCGCCCGATGAGGACATGACCATTGCGCCGAGCACGGCAGGAAGCAGTAGATAGTAGAATTCTCCCTTAATCGGGATGTCTTCGTCACGAATCGTTCCGAGCGATGAGAATACAATGAACGCCGATGCCCCGATGAAGACGAGCTTCAGCAGGTTTCCGAAGTCGTCGATTCGGTAGCTTCCACCGACAAGGCTATGAACCTGCGCGGCGCCACCCAGATCTTTGAAGTCAAGCATAAGCCATACGACGAATACCGCCGACGCAATCAGCCCGGCTAACGTCAGCCAGCCGATCACATCCCTGTTAATGCGCCTTGGCAGAATGAGATCGAGTAGCACAAGCACGATCGTCGCGATCGACAGCGTTATCTCGGGGGCCAAATACCACGCATCGCTCCACGTTAAAGTCTGCAAGCTTTCCATGTTAGCCCCCCACCCTCGTGTGAAGTTGTTCCAGCAGCCCGTTGAAGCCGTTCTGCATCAGGTCCGTTAAGATGGACGGGTATACGCCAAGCAGGACGATCAACGCCGCGAGCGCGATCATCGGAAGCGCCTCGATGAAGCGCGCATCCTTCATATTCTCGAAGGCTTCCGGTGTTCTGCCGTACGTAATGCTGAGGATGCTTCGCAGCACGTAGATGGCAGCGAACAGGATTCCCAGTACCCCGATCGCGGTAATCCATTTCATCGATCCGAACAGTCCGAGGAACGAGAGGAACTCTCCGACGAACCCGGACAAGCCCGGCAGTCCTAGGGAAGCTAGACCGCCGACTAGCAAGATGCCCGACATGAAAGGCACCGACTTCGCCAGTCCGCCGAGCTCATCCAATTGCGTCGTCTGCGTCCGTTCGTACAAGCTGCCTACGATCAAGAACAGAAGCGCCGATATGAGTCCGTGAGACACCGATTGGTAAATCGCGCCTTGGAGACCGACCTCCTCGAGCGAAGCAATGCCCAGCAGCACGATGCCCATATGGCTAATGCTCGAGTAAGCGAGCACGAGCTTGAACTCCCGTTGCACGCAGGCGATGATAGCGCCGTATAGGATGTTAATGACGCCTAAGATGGCGATTATCGTCGACCAATCGTGTAATTGCTCGGGAAATAAAAACGCACCGAATCGAATTAACCCGTAAACGCCCATCTTGAGCAAGATGCCAGAGTGAATCATGACGATCGATGGCGGCGCTTCCGTATGTACGCGAAGCATCCACGTATGGAACGGGAAGATCGGCACCTTAATGCCGAAGGCGATCAACAGCAGGATGAACGCTCCCCATCGCATATTGTCGTTCAATAGGAAGTCTTGCGCTCCGGCTACATCGGTGCTCAAGTTAGCCAATGCCTGCGGATCGGTCAGGTTCGCGAGCAGCACGTCATAGTTGCCGCTGAACATGACTGACGTATCCGTCGCGCTGAAGCCGAGCGTGGCGATGAGCAGCAGGAACGACAGCAGCATGGCTGCAGAGCCGAGTCCGTTGTAGACCAGGAATCGAGTCGCCGCCTTTTCCCTGCCGTAGTAACCCCAAATTCCGATCAGGAAGAACATCGGGATCAGCGTCACTTCGAAGAAGATGAAGAACAAGACGAGATCGCGAGATAAGAATACGCCGTAGATTCCGGTAAGCAATAGGAGGAAGAGTACATAGAACGTCTTCCAGCGTTTGCGAATGTGCACGGTGGCCAGAGCCGCCATGGTAGATACGATGCCCGTCAGAATGACAAGCGGCATCGAAATGCCGTCGATCGTCAGATGATAGTCGAAGCTGAGCGTATAGGAATTGGCGCCATCCAGCAGTTCTTTATTAAGCGGGATCGTCAGCCATGTCTCATGCTCGGTATAAGCCGCTCCTCCGATCGAAGGCTCGTAAGCGGCGAACAGCCACAGCGTTAATACGAGCGGGATGACGGTAAATGCGATCGCCGTCGCTCTTAACCACTGGCTGCGCTGGCTCGGTAATAGTAGAACGATCAGCGCACCGACTAACGGCGCGAACGTAATGAGCGATAGAATAGGGACGTTATCCAGCATTACCAGAACCTCCTTCCCGCTATAGCGAGCGCCAGGATGACGATTCCGATTAACGCCGTAAGCGCATAGGCTTGCACTTGCCCGCTTTGCAGGCGGGAGTTAAGACGTCCGAGCGCGGAGGTCGAATAACCCGCCAATCTCACGACGCCGTCCACGATGTAATCGTCGAACGCCTGCAGCGCCTTGCCTAAGCTTCGCAGCGGCTTCACGAGCAGAAGATCGTAGAGCTCGTCGACATAATACTTGCGTTCCAACGTCTTGACTAGGGCCGGCGCTCTGGACGACACCGCATCCCTGCGTACCGTACCTTTGACGAAGACCAGCCATCCGATATAGATCCCGAGCAATCCAACCGCAGCGGAGACGACCATTACGATGCCGCTGCCATGATGCTCCGGCGCCTCGCCCGTTAGCCATTCGCTGAGCCAGCTCTTGAACGGCGTGTCTACGAAACCAACGACGACCGATAGTATCGCAAGAACGATCAGCGGAATCGTCATGGACGATGGAGACTCGTGCGCATGGTGGTCTTGCTTGGACTTGCCCGTGAATACTAGGAAATAGAGTCGCGCCATATAGAGAGCCGTGAAGAAGGCAGCAATGGCTCCTACGGCGAACAAGATGCCGTTCTGATCCAACGCGGCGGCCAGAATGGCGTCCTTGGACCAGAAGCCCGCGAACGGCGGTATGCCGGACAGCGCAAGCGCTCCGATCCCGAACGTCCATGCCGTAATCTTCATCGTCTTGCCCAGGCCGCCCATCTCCCGAATATCCTGCGTATGCGCGCCGTGAATGACGCTGCCCGCGCCTAGGAATAAGAGGGCTTTGAAGAAGGCGTGCGTGAACAGGTGGAACATCGCAGCCGAGACGGAACCTACGCCAAGCGCCAGCATCATATACCCGAGCTGGCTGACCGTCGAGTAGGCGAGAATTCGCTTAATATCGTTCTGCGCCAAGCCGATCGTAGCCGCGAATATCGCCGTGAACGCGCCGATAACGGCAACGGTCGTCATGGCGGCATCCGATGCCTCGAAGATCGGGAACGTGCGCGCGACTAGGAATACGCCTGCTGCGACCATCGTCGCGGCATGGATGAGCGCACTGATCGGCGTCGGGCCTTCCATCGCGTCCGGAAGCCACGTATGCAGCGGGAATTGACCCGATTTGCCTACGGCTCCCAAGAAGATCAGAAGCGCGATCAACGTCGTGATGCCGACGGAGATGACGCCGCCCGGCGTGCTGAATACGTTATGAATCGTCGTAAAATCGAGCGCGTGGTCAGGCATGTACCAGAACAGGAGGAGCAATGCGATCAGCAAGCCCAAATCCCCGATTCTGGTTACGATGAACGCCTTCTTGGCAGCCGCCTTCGCTTCCGGCTTGTTGTACCAGAAGCCGACGAGCAGGAACGAGCAGACGCCGACAAGCTCCCAGAACATATAGAAAGTAAGCAGATTATCGGAGAGAACAAGTCCTAGCATCGAGCTCGTGAACAGCGCTACGTATGCGTAGAACGTGGAAATCCGTTCGTCGTCCTTCATGTAGCCTTGCGAGTACACGTTCACGAGGAAGCTGACGAGTGTTACGATGACCAGCATGAGCGAAGTCAGGTTCGTGACCTCGAAGCCGGCGCTCAGCTTAAGCGAGCCGACCTGCAGCCAATCGATGCTCTTGCTGTAATCGTCCGCGTTATCGGTCATTCTCTCGAAGGCGATGCAGAGCGACAACACCAGGGACGCTAACGTCCCGATCATGCCGATCCAAGGGCCGATGTTTCTCGCGCCTTTGCCCATTGCCGTTAAGATCGCGAATGCCGCCAGCGGGAACACAGGGACGAGCCAGGCGTATTCCGCAAAAGAGGTGCTCATGTCGTTACCCCCTCAACTCGTCGAATTCGTCCACGTTCACCGTTACGCGGTTGCGATACCATACGATTAGGATGGCCATGCCGACCGCGGCTTCGGCCGCAGCTACCGTGATGGTGAACAAGGAGAAGATTTGACCCGTCAGAGACGGGATTACGCCGTACTTCGAGAAGGCGATCAGGTTCAGGTTGGCCGCGTTCAGCATCAGCTCGATGCACAGAAGAACGACGATCGCGTTCCGCTTGGTGAGTACGCCGTACAAGCCCACGCAGAACAGCACCGCCGCCAGCGTCAGGTAGGAGGCCAGCATCGTCATTGCGGGTCCTCCTCTCTCTTCGCCAGCGCGACGGCGCCGATGAACGCGACCGTTAACAGTACCGAGATCAATTCGAACGGTACCGCATAGCGGCTGAACAATTCTAAACCGATGGCGCGGGTGTTATCGTCCGGCAGCGGAGCGACTTGCGCGGGAAACTCCGCGTTACGAATCGCGAAGAACAGAATGCCGAACAGGCACAGACAGCCGATCGCTGCCAGCGTCTCCAATAGCGGTCGCGCCGGCTCCTGACCTTCTCCATCGTGCTTCGTCATCATGATTCCGAAGATCATCAGAATCGTAACGGCTCCCACGTAGAGAAGGACTTGTACGAAGGCGACGAACTCCGCGTTCAGCAGAATGTACAGTCCCGCCAGCGCAACGAATGTGAACGCCAGCGACATGACGATATGAACGACTTTCGTGAAATTGATCGCCAACACGGCCCCGACGATCGCGCAGATCGCCAGCGAGAAGAACGCGAAGAACTCGCCGCTGAAATCAATGTTGAAGTTAAACACGGGTTATTTGGCGCCTCCTTTCGGAGAGCCGATATTGTTATTGTCCTGACGGACGTTCACGTTGTTCGCGAACAGCCAGTCTTTGTCCTTATAGAGGTCATCGCGGCTATAAGTGGCCAGTTCGAAATTGTTCGTCATGACGATCGCTTCCGTCGGGCACACCTCGGTACACAGATCGCACAGGATGCAAATTTCGAAGTTGATGTCGTACGTGTCGATTACCTTGCCTTTTTTCTCCGGATCGGGATTCGCTTTGCCTGTCAGCGTGATGCACTCCGTCGGGCATATACGCACGCATTGGTTACATACGATGCACTTGTCCGGCTCGAAGTATTGAATACCGCGGAAACGGTCCGGCATGATCACCGGCATATCCGGATACGACATCGTCACTTTCTTTTTGCTCATCGTTTTGAGCGAAACGCCAAGTCCTTTCAGCATTCCTTTCATGTCGTCAGCCCCCCGATCACATCAATTCAATGCCTAGCGCCGTCAAGAAAATATTCAGTATCGCAAGAGGCAGCAGCACCTTCCACGCCAAGCTCATCAATTGATCGACGCGGAGCCTTGGGAACGTAGCCCGAATCCAGAAGAGAGAGAATACGATAAACGCGAATTTCAAGAAGAACCATATCAGTCCCGGAATGAAATCAAGCTGCGGGAACGGAGGGTTCCAGCCGCCCAAGAACAGCAGCGTCGTCAGACAAGCGATCGCGTACACGTAGATGTATTCCGTCAGCATGAAGAACGCGAACCGGAAGCCGCTGTATTCGACATGGTAACCCGCGACGAGCTCCGATTCCGCCTCCGGCAAGTCGAAGGGCGTACGGTTCAGCTCGGAAATCGCGGATATAACGAAGATTCCGAACCCGAGAATCTGCGGGAGGAAGTTCCAGTCCCAGAAGTAGCCTTCTTGAGCGATTACGATATCGCGCAGATTCAAGCTTCCCGACATCATGACGACGCCGACGACGGACATGACGAGCGGCACCTCGTAGCTGATCATTTGAGCAGCCGAACGCATGCCGCCGAGCAACGCGTATTTATTGTTGGACGCCCAACCGCCTACGACGACGGCGATCGTCGTGATCCCGGATAACGCGATGTAATACAGGAAGCCGACGTTAAGATCTGCGAATTGCAATTTCAATCCGTACGGGATGAACGCCAGCACGGCGAAGGAAGGAACGAACGCGAGCACCGGAGCCAAGATGAACAAGCCTCTGTCGGCTTTGCTCGGTATCGTATCCTCCTTGAGGAGAAGCTTGGCGACGTCCGCGACCGTCTGCAGCAGGCCAAGCGGGCCTACTCGGTTAGGACCTTTGCGGAACTGCATCCATCCGATGAACTTCCGTTCGAAATAGATGGCGTACGTGACGAACAGAATGACGACGGCAAGAACCGCGATGGCTCCCGCAACGAAGATGCCGGCATTCCCCCAGTTGAGCGGATCGTCCCAGAAACGCTGCATCAGCAGTCGACCTCCCCTAGCACGATGTCAATGCCGCCAAGGATCGTGACCATGTTCGTCATGTTCTCCCCGATGAGCAGCTTTGGCAAAATTTGCAGGTTTACGAACGATGGCCGGCGGAATTTCAGACGATACGGCTCGGCTTTGCCTTTGGATACGATGTGGCAGCCGATCTCGCCGCGCGGCGACTCGATGCGCACGTAGATCTCCCCGGCAGGCGGGCGGATAACGCGCGGCACCTTGCCCATCGTCTCGCCTTCTCCCGGAAACTGCTCCAGCGCTTGTTCGAGAATACGCAAGCTTTGCGTGATCTCGCCAAGACGGCACAGATAACGGTCGTAGCAATCGCCGTTCTTGCCGACTACGACATCGAAGTCGAACCGGTCGTATAAGCTGTAAGGCTCGGCTTTGCGCAGATCCCAATCCACGCCAGTACAACGCAGGTTAGCGCCGGACAAGCCGTATTCAATGGCGGTCTTGGCGTCGTATTGGCCGATGCCTTTAATCCGCGCGAGGAAAATTTCGTTGCCGCTGACCAGGTTATGATATTCGTCCAGACGAACGTACATGTCTTTGACGAACGTCTTCACGCGATCGATCCAGCCGTCCGGCGCGTCCCACTTTACGCCGCCGACGCGCATGTAATTGTAAGTCAGCCGCGCGCCGCACAGCTCGTTGAACAAGCCGAGAATTCGCTCGCGGTCACTGAACGCGTACAAGAACGGACTGAGTGCACCGATATCGAGCAAATAAGTGCCCCACCAGACGAGGTGGCTGGCTACCCGTTGTAGCTCCATGACGATGAGCCTGAGGTATTCCGCGCGTTCCGGCACTTCAAGCCCCATCATTTTCTCGACGGCGTGGACGAGCACGTAGTTGTTCGTCATCGCCGACACGTAATCCATGCGGTCGGTATAAGGAATAATCTGAGTATAGTTCAAATTCTCGGCGAGCTTCTCCGTGCCCCGGTGCAAATAACCCATGACGGGCGTCGCTTCCGTGATGATTTCCCCGTCCAGCTTGACGACGATCCGAAATACGCCGTGCGTGCTCGGGTGCTGCGGGCCGACATTGAGCAACAGTTCTTCTGTACGAATCACGTGTGCCTTACACCTCCGGATCGAGCGGGACGTAGTCTTTGCGTAGCGGATGGCCTTCCCAATCGTCAGGCATCATAATGCGCCTGAGATCCGGATGGCCCGGAAAATCGATTCCTAGCAGATCGTAAATTTCGCGCTCGTTCCAATTAGCCGTCTCCCAGATCGGGGTCACGCTCGCAACGCTAGGCAGTTCGCGGTCGGCTTTGACCTTGATGCAGTAGCCTTCGCGAGCGTCCATGTTCCAAGGATAATAGACGACTTCCATATAGGTTTCGTAATCGACGCCGGAGACGTTGCGCAAGTAGTTGCAAGCAAGCTCCGTATGATTGCGGAACAACTGCGCCGATTGGAGCCAATGCTCGTTCTTAATGACCAGCGTAGGCAGATGATCGTTCGGCTCGTTAATGTACGATTCTTCTACCGCATCTTCGGCTACCAATTCTTTAAGCAGTGTCACCACGCGGTTCAACCGAGGCTGGCTCGGCGAAGGCGGAGCAGGCGGCGCCGGCGGTTCCCCGGCAGGAGCGCCTTCCGCAGATGCCGCGGGTGCCGCCGAAGCGGCCGGCGTTGCCGCGTTCGCTTGCTGAGCGGCTTTGGCCGCTTCCGCCGCTGCTTGGGCGGCTGCCGCCTTCGCGGCTTGCTTCGCTTCGAACGCCGCCTTGCGACGAGCGGCCTTCTCTTCGTCGGTCTCCTTGCGCGGAGCCTCTGCTGCCGGTTGCGCTGCCGCTGGCTGCTCTGCTGTTGGCTGCGCAGGTGCGGCTTGCTCTGCTACCGGCTGCTCCGCTGGTGCTGACTCTGGCGATGGTGCGGCTTGCTCCGCAACCGGCTCAGCAGGCGCGGAGCCCGAAGGTTGCTCGGCATTCGGCTTATTCTCAATCTCTTCGCTCATCGGTCGATCACCCGCTTTCCGGTTTTCGCCTCGTAGCGGATCTTCTCTTGAAGCTTATTAATACCATAGATTAGTGCCGCCGGATTCGGCGGACAGCCGGGGATGTACACGTCGACGGGCACGAGCTGGTCGACACCTTTCACGACCGAATACGATTTCACATAAGGGCCGCCGGCAGTTGCGCATGAACCCATCGCGATAACCCACTTCGGTTCCGGCATCTGATCGTACAACCGCTTGAGCAGCGGTCCCATTTTCTTCGTTACCGTACCCGAGACGATCATCACGTCCGCTTGCCGCGGAGACGTACGGAACATGACGCCGAAGCGGTCCAGGTCGTAATGCGCGCCGCCGGAGGCCATCATCTCGATCGCGCAGCAGGCAAGCCCGAACGTGAGCGGCCACAGCGAGTTGCTCCTCGCCCAGCCCTTAAGCTGCTCGATCGTGCCGAAGAAGACGTTGCGCTCGATTTCCTTGCGATCATCTGGCGATACATTCTCTAGATTGAATTCCATCTGAATACCTTCTTCCTCCAGGCATATACAAGCCCGATGCATAATAATCCTGCGAAGATGAACATCTCAGTCAATGCAAAGAGGCCCATTTGCTTATACGCAACGGCCCAAGGATAGAGGAATACGGTTTCGACATCAAATACGACGAACATCAACGCATACAGGTAGTAACGGACGTTAAAGCGAATCTGGCTAACGCCGACGGGTTCGTTGCCGCTCTCATAGGTCGTCTGCTTGGCATCGGTCGGCTTATTCGGTCGCAACTGCTTGCCAAGCCAAAGAACGAAGATCGGAAACAAAATCCCCAGGATCAGGAAGACGGTAACAATGACGTAAGAATTAATGTACTTCTCCAAATCATCGCCTCCGCGATCAGTTATTTGACGCGCACTACGGCATGCTATGTAGACAAATCCATCCATAATTATAACAAAGGCTCCCGTTGGGTGTCCATGAAAAAAGCGGTTTCATTCCTCGATATTCCATCAACGGTAACCTGCGCATAAAGAAAAAGACCGCCTCGAGGGGCAATGTCATTTAGTTAAGCTCAAAGACTAGACTGGGTATAAAAATGTAATGCGAAACGGCATGGGACAAAATCCTGTGCCGTTGGTTTTTTATTTTTAGTCAAGCAAAATGCGCACAG
>Ga0065721_10004495_pt1 | contig 33872 bp, 31 predicted proteins | sample Mesricmetagenome_FD_59108 | JGI IMG/M metagenome (GOLD analysis project Ga0065721, IMG submission 59108) | Mesophilic microbial community from rice straw/compost enrichment Sample: eDNA_1 v2 (version 2) | ecosystem: Engineered > Solid waste > Grass > Composting > Bioreactor | place: USA: Davis... | reverse complement strand
CGCCGAACACTTCGGCCAGGCTGCCGAGGTCGCGGTCCCAGTCGAGCATGGTGAAGCCGGCCTGCCGCTGGGCGACCAGCCGCGTCAGGTTCTCCAGATTGTGCGCCGACGGAGTGACCGCGCCGGAAGCCCAGCGCCCGACCAGGGACTTGTCGACGCCGAGGTCCGCGGCCAGGCGTCCGCGGCTCATCGAGAGCGCCTTCAGGACAAGGTCCAGTTTTTCCGAAAAGGGCGTCGCCGCGTGCATGACGTGCCCATAATCCCACGCGGCGGGAAAGATGCAACCTTGCATGCAACCCAGCGCTTCGGAATGCAACGGTTGCATCGCCGGGCGCCACCTGCGTGCAACGGTTGCGCAGGCCGTAGCCCTCCGCTGCAACTGCTCGTCGGCTGACGTTCCCCTTATTCCGCCGTCAACAACGAAAAGGCGCGTCAAGTCGCCGCGGAGGAACGCCATGAAGTACCTGCCTTTGGGGTTTTCCATCGCCTCATTCATTGCGGCCGGCGTCATTGCGCTGACCACCAGCGCCCACGCCGTTCCGGGCGCGCGAGCTTGCGTATCGACGAGTAGTCAGGGCTGCGCCGACCGCAGCTCTGCGGCGGTTCTGCTTCCTTCGCGATAGGAGCCGCCATGACCGGAGGCGAACGGTCTTGAAGGGGCCGTCCGCCTCCGTGTCGAACAGGCGCGGGCCGCGCTTGCCGAAGATCGTCCCGCTTCGCTTAAGGGCGAGGGCGGCCGGCGCCTGCAGCACCGCCGGTCCTGGCGAGGGCCGGGTGTTCAAGAGGGTCTGGGGGCTCTTGCCGCCGTCTCCGCTCGGAACCGGGCGGCGGCTTGCTCCCGGCCCTCACCGGACCGGCGGCGCTGACCTACATCTGAACGTCACGCAGCTTCCCTAGATTGCCGAGCTCGGCCTTGAGCGAGGGGAGTTCAGCATGCGGATCGATCGACGTCGGGCCTTGGCCCTGCTTGGCCTGGGCGCCGCCAGTCCGGCGGTGGCGCAGTCGCCGGTGCGCTACGTGGGCGCGGTGCGGTTCGACCACGGCGTGGCCTCCGGCGACCCGCTGGCCGACCGGGTCATCCTCTGGACGCGCATCACGCCTGCCGATCCGAAGGCCGGGGAGATCGCCTACAGCTGGCGGCTGAACCCCGTCGACCGCAGGGCGGGCGGGGCGAAGTCGGGGCAGGGGGTCACCGGCCCGGACCGGGACTGGACGGTGAAGGTGGACGCCAGCGGGCTCGACGCCGGCCGCAACTATACCTTCGAGTTCGAGGCCAACGGCGTAACCTCGCCCACGGGACGCACGGCGACCCTTCCGGACCGGCCGGCCAAGGAGGTGGTGCTGGCGGTGGCGTCGTGCTCGCTCTATCCGAACGGCTATTTCAACGCCTATGGCGCGATCGCCAAGCTGCCGCGGGTCGACGCGGTCCTGCACCTGGGCGACTACATCTACGAATATGGCGGGGCCGGGACCTACGGCATGACCTCGCCCGTGGCGGCCGAGCGTCCCCACGACCCGGCGCACGAGATCGTCTCCCTGGCCGACTATCGCCGGCGCCATGCGCAATACAAGTCCGACCCTCAGCTCCAGGCTGCGCACGCCCGCGCCCCCTGGATCGTGGTGTGGGACGACCACGAGACCGCCAATGACAGCTTCATGCAGGGCGCCCAGAACCATCAGCCCGAGAGCGAAGGCGACTGGAACGCCCGCAAGGCCCGCGCGATCAAGGCCTATTACGAATGGATGCCGATCCGCGAGCCGGCCGACGGCGGCCCGGCCATAAACCGGGCCTTCCAGTTCGGCGACCTGGTCAGCCTCTTCATGCTCGAGACGCGGCTCACCGCGAGGGATCAGCAGCTCAACTACCAGCGGGACCTGCCGGACATGGCCGATGAGGCCAAGGTCGCCGCCTTCCGCGCCAAGCTGGCCGACCCTGCCCGCAAGATGATGGGGCCGGCGCAGGAGGCCTGGCTCGCCAAGGGCCTTGCCGACTCGGTCAAGGCGGGGACGGTCTGGCAGGTGATCGGCAACGAGGTCGTGATGGCCAGCACCGGCGCGGCGAGCGTGCGCAAGACCTATGGGGAGGCGCGGGTCGCCGAAATCCTCGCCGTCGATCCCGGATCCAAGTCACGGCTCGATCAGATGGAACGCCTGGCCGAGCTGCAGCTGCCCTATTCGCTCGACATGTGGGACGGTTATCCGGCGGACCGCGAGCGGCTCTATCAGGCGATCAAGGCTTCGGGCGCGCACGCCATCGTCCTCGCCGGCGACAGCCACGCCTTCTGGGCCAACGAACTGCACGATGCGACCAAGACCAGGGTGGCCGTCGAGTTCGGGACCACCTCCATCACCAGCCCTGGCGCCGGGGATGCGATCAAGAGCTTCTCGATCGGGGACCTCTACGCCAGGTCCAGTGCGGACGTGGTCTTCAGCGACCATGACGCCAAGGGCTTCCTGCTCCTGACCCTCGGCCGCGAGGAGGCCAAGGCCGAACTGATGGCCGTCTCCACCATCCATGCGCAGGTTTATGAGACGAGGCCGGTCAAAACCTTCCGATTGAAACCCGAAGCCAAGGGCGTTTCGGGCCTGATCGAGGCCTAGGCCCGCTGCATCGCCAGACGGGCGGCGAAGGCGATGAAGACGCCGCCCGTGACCCTGTCGAGCCAGCGGACGACCGCCGGGCGCCTGAGGGCGCGCGCGAGCGGCCGGGTGGCGAGGATCAGCAGGGCGAACCAGGCGAGGCCCACCAGGCCGTGGATCGCCGCGAGCAGCACGAGGAAGGGGCCTGCCGGGACCCCGTGCGCTACGAACTGCGGAAGGAACGAGACGTAGAAGACGCCGATCTTCGGGTTCAGGAGATTGGTGAGCAGGCCGCGGCGCATCCAGGCGAACTCCCCGCCGACGGGGGCGGCGACGTCTCCGAGGTCGAAGGCCTGCCTGGGTCGCAACAGCAGACCGACGCCCAGCCAGAGCAGGTAGGCCGCGCCCGCCCACTTCAGGACGGTGAATGCGAGGTGCGAGGCCGCCAGCAGCGCGCCGAGACCGAGCGCCACCGCGGTTCCCCAGGTCAGGCAGCCGAGGGTTATGCCGAGGCCCGCGAGCGCTGCGCGGCGCGGCCCCTCGACGGCGGCCGTGCGCAGGACCAGCGCGGTGTCGAGACCCGGCAGGACGGTCAGCAGGGCCGCGGCCGCCGTGAAGCCGAGGATGGCCTCGATCGGGCTCATGGCCGTTCCACCAGTTCGCCGTCCTCGATCACGCGATAGAAGCAGGAGCGGAAGCCCACGTGGCAGGCGCCGCCGTCGCCCTGCGGCAGCACCTTCAGCCAGATGCAGTCCTGGTCGCAGTCGATGCGCATCTCGACGATCTTCTGGATCTGCCCGCTGGTCGCGCCCTTGTGCCAGATCTCGCCCCGGGAGCGGCTGAAATAGACGGCCTCGCCGAGCTCCAGGGTCCGCGCGAGCGCCTCGGCGTTCATGTGCGCGAACATCAGCACCTCGCCGGTTTCGGCGTGGGTGGCCACCACCGCGATCAGGCCGTTGGCGTCGAAGCGGGGCGCGAGGGTCCGTCCGCGCTCGAGGGCTTCCTTGGAGGGCGCTGTCGGAAAGCTGGCTTGGGTCATGCGCCGCATATGGCGCGCGCAGGCGCGGTCGCGCTAGCCTCTTCGCGCATGAGCCTGAAAGATCGGATCAAGGGCCAGGTCGCCCGCTTCGACGCGTTCGCGCGGCCCTGGGCCGAGCGCAGCCGCTGGCATGGCTATGCGTACGAGTTCCTGCTCTTCGGCCTGAAGCAGGCCTGGGCCTGCCTGTTCGGCGGGGCGATGCTGGCCCTGCTGATCGCGACCCATTTCCTCTGGCCCGAGCACGCGCTCATCGCGCGTTACGACTTCCTGGTGGTGGCGGCCCTGTTGATCCAGGTCCTGCTGCTCGCCACGCGGCTGGAGCGGCTGGAGGAGGCGCTGGTCATCCTGATCTTCCACCTGGTCGGCACGGTCATGGAGGTGTTCAAGACCGCCCAGGGCTCGTGGATCTATCCGGAGGAGAGCCTGCTGCGCATCGGCGGCGTGCCGCTGTTTTCAGGCTTCATGTACGCCTGCGTCGGCTCCTACATGGCGCGGGCCATCCGGCTGTTCGAGATCAGGTTCGAGCGCTATCCGCCGCTGTGGGGGCCGTGGATCCTGGCGATCCTCGCCTATGCGAACTTCTTCACGCACCACTATCTGCCGGACATCCGTTGGGGTCTCTACGCGCTCTCGGTCCTGCTGTTCGGGCGGGCCTGGTTCCAGTTCACGCCGGATCAAACGGTGCGCCGCATGCCGATGCTGATGGGCTTTGTCCTGGTGGCCCTGTTCATCTGGATCGCCGAGAACGTCGGCACCTTCACGGCGGCCTGGGTCTATCCCAGCCAGAAGGACGGCTGGAGCCTCGTGCCGATCGGCAAGATGGGCTCCTGGTATCTCCTGATGATGCTGAGCTTCGTCCTGGTGACGCTGGTCCACCGACCCGAACGGGCGCCGGCGACCGCGAAGACGGCCCGAACCGCCACGCGGGCGGGCCGGGCCGCGGCGGATCCTTCCGCCTAGCGCTTGTTGACGAAGTCGAGGAAGCGCTGGCGCAGGGTGGCGTCGGTCTTGAAGACGCCGGTGAACTGGGTGGTGATGGTCGAGACGTGGCGATGGTGCACGCCGCGGGTGGTCATGCACTGGTGCGCGGCGTCGATCAGCACGGCGACGCCAGCGGGCCGGAGGCTGTCGGTGATCGCGTCGGCGATCTGCTGGGTCATGGTCTCCTGGGTCTGGAGCCGGCGGGCGAAGATCTCGACCACCTTGGCCAGCTTGGAGATGCCGACGACCCGGTTGGTCGGCATGTAGGCCACATAGGCCTTGCCGAGGAACGGGGCCATGTGATGCTCGCAGTGGCTCTCCACCTCGATGTCGCGCAGCATGACGATATCGTCATAGCCCTGCACGTCCTCGAAGGTGCGCGACAGCTCCTTGGCCGGATCGAGGCGATAGCCCTCGAACCATTCCGCATAGGCGTCGACGACCCGCTTGGGGGTGTCGATCACGCCTTCGCGGCGGGGATCGTCCCCGGCCCACGCGATCAGCGTGCGCACGGCTTCCATCGCCTCTTCGCGCGTCGGGCGCTTCACGGCTTCAAGATCAAGATCGGACGTGCCGATCAGGGTTCGGTCGCGACTGGGAGCGTCCATGATGAGCGGTTCTTTCCGGGGCCTGAGTTGCGCCGGGACGAAGGTCCCGGAAATGACGCGTGCCACCCCTTGCATCCAGGCCGCACCCGTCCACGGCCGGAACCGTGGCCTCGCGGCCGGACCGAATGTATATGGGGCCAACCCCACTGCGGGCAACCGTTACCCGGCGTCAGATTTCCGAAAGGATGGCGCCAGTTTTCATGAAGAACCCTATGGCCCTCACGCTCTACGACACCATGGCCCGCGAAAAGCGGCCCTTCGTCCCCAAGGATCCGGCGCGGGTGACGATGTATGTCTGTGGGCCCACGGTCTACAACTACGCGCACATCGGCAACGCCCGGCCCGTCGTGGTCTTCGACGTGTTGTTCCGCCTCCTGCGGCACATCTATGGCGAGGACGCGGTGGTCTATGCGGCCAACGTCACGGACGTGGACGACAAGATCAACAAGAAGGCCGCGGAGGAGGGCGTCGCCATCGACGTCATCACCCAGCGCTATCTCGACATCTACAATCACGACATGTCGGTGCTGGGCGCCCTGCGGCCGACGCACCAGCCGCGCGCGACCCAGACCATGGACGCGATCATCGCGATGATCGGAGAGCTGGTGCGCAACAACGCGGCCTACGCCGCCGAGGGCCACGTGCTCTTCAACACCCAGGCCTATGCCGACTACGGCAAGCTCTCGCGCCAGCCGCTGGAGGACATGATCGCCGGCGCCCGGGTGGACGTGGCGCCCTATAAGCAGCACCCCGCCGACTTCGTGCTCTGGAAGCCTTCGAAGGAGAACGAGCCGGTCTGGGAGAGCCCCTGGGGGCCGGGCCGCCCCGGCTGGCACATCGAGTGCTCGGCCATGATCGAAAAGACGCTGGGCCTGCCCATCGACATCCACGGCGGCGGGATCGACCTGCTCTTCCCGCACCACGAGAACGAGATGGCCCAGGGGGTCTGCGCCGGTCACGACCACAGCCGCGGCTACGCCAACTACTGGATGCACAACGGCTTCCTGAACATGGCGGCCGAGAAGATGTCCAAGAGCCTGGGCAATGTCGCCCTGGTCCACGACCTGATCGGCCAAGCGCCGGGCGAAGCGCTCCGCTGGGCGCTGCTGGTCGGCCACTACCGCGCGCCGCTGGAATGGACCGGCGAGCTGATCGAGCAGTCCAAGAAGGCGCTCGACCGGCTCTATGGCGCCCTACGCCGCGCGAGCGAGGTGGAGGCCGAGGAGGTCGCGCCACCGCCGGCCTTCCTGGCTGCGCTGGAGGATGATCTCAACACGCCCGCCGCCTTCGCCGAGCTCTTCGCCCTCGGAACCGCGCTCGAGACCGCCACCGGCAAGGGCCGGGCGCGGGCCAAGGGCGAGCTCCTGGCGGCGGCCAACCTGCTGGGGTTCCTGCACGGTGATCCGGAAGCCTGGTTCCAGGCCGGCGTGACCGACGAGCTGCGCGACAGGGTCGAGGCCCTGATCGCCCAACGCCGCGAGGCCCGCGCCGCCAAGGACTGGGCCACCGCCGACCGCATCCGCGACGAGCTCACGGCCCTGAACATCGAGGTCATGGACGGCCCCAGCGGCGCCACCTGGCGGATCAGGGAGTCGACCTAGCCCGCCTGTTCTGCGGACGGGGCGGTATTTTCCTTCTCCCGCAAAGGGAGAAGGATCCCATATGCGAATTGTGCGGGGTCTACTGACGCCGCTCTCTGAGCGATACAAAATCGAGCCTGGGAAATCCGGCTCATTGAGGAGTTGAACCCCCGTTGGGACGACCTGTACGAAACCCTGAATCGCTGAGCGCCCGAGCGGCTGCTTGGCTCCCCGCCCTTGCGGGGATGAGCGGGGGTGTGCGCTGATGGCCCTCGGCCCCAAGATCCAGAAACCGTCGATGTTCACCGCCGCGGCGGGATTCAAGATCAAGACCGCCGCGCCGGCGGGGCCCTCCGGCGTGCGGATCGAACATCGGATCGGCGTTCAGGCGCCGGCCGAGACGATCTGGGAGATCCTCTACGATCTCGAGAGCTGGGGCGAATGGAACCCGCTCTATCCGGAGGCGCACGGCGCGATCCGCATCGGCAGCCAGCTCGACCTGGCGCTGCAGCTCGAGGGCGAGGCGCGGCGTCGCATATCGCCGGTGGTGCTGGAATGGGTGCCCAACGACCAGATCCACTGGCGCTTGAAGATGATGGGCGGCCTCGTCACGACGACGCGCTTCCTGGAGCTGGAGCAGCTCGACACCGCCAGCACGATCTTCTCCAACGGAGAGCTGATCGGCGGCCTGATGGGCCCGAGCGTGGCGCGTCGGGTCGGCCGCAAGCTCTATCGCGGCTTCCAGGCGATGAACGAGGCGCTGAAGGAACGCGCCGAGGCGGCGTGGCGCGCGCAGGGCGGAGCCCCTACATCCGGCTCATGATCGACGATCTCTACTCGGCGAAACTCCTGAAGCTGGCGGCCAACATGCCCCGCCTGGGAAGGCTGGCTGAGCCCGACGCCAGCGCCGAGAAGGTTTCCAAGCTGTGCGGCAGCCGTGTGGTGGTCGACGTCAAGATGGAGGGCGACCGTGTCGCCGACTTCGCCCAGGACGTGAAGGCCTGCGCGCTCGGCCAGGCCTCCGCCGCGGTGCTGGGCGAACATGTGGTCGGCGCCAGCCTCGACGAGATCGAGATGGCCCGCGACCAGTTCCGTGCTATGCTCAAGCAAGGCGCAGATGCGCCCAACGGACGTTTCTCGGATCTATCCATGCTGGCCCCGGTGAAAGACTATCCCGCCCGCCACGCCTCGACGCTGCTGGCGTTCGAGGCTGCGGCCGAGGCTGTCCGCCGCGCCGTGGAACGAACTAGCCGCGCCGGCGCGGCTTGATCCCCCGGGCCGCCCAGCGTAATCGCTGCGGCTTGAATCGCACGTCCGCGAGCCGGCATGAACCTCTATGAGACCAGCGTCCGCGGCGCACTGCGCGCCTACAAGCTGACGCTTTCGCCCCTGATCGGGCGCCAGTGCCGGTTCCTCCCGACCTGCTCGGAGTATGCGGCGCAGGCCCTGATCCTGCACGGTCCCGCTCGCGGCTCCTGGCTCGCGGCCCGGAGACTGTGCCGATGTCATCCCTGGGGAAGCGCGGGCTACGACCCGGTTCCCCGACCGCGCGACAAGGCTCCCGAAGACAACGAGCCGGCCCCGCGGACATGGACCTGTGAGACATGATCGACCTGATTTTTCCCGATGGCTCCAAGCGCCAGTACGAAGACGGCGTGACGGGCCGCGACGTCGCCGCCTCCATCGCCAAATCCCTGGAGAAGAAGGCGGTGCTCGTGAAGCTCGACGGCGAGCTGCGCGACCTTGACCGGCCGCTCGACAAGGGCGGCGCCTTCGAGATCCTGACGCGCGAAAGCCCCGAGGCGCTCGAGACGATCCGTCACGACGCCAGCCACGTCATGGCCGAGGCGGTGCAGGAACTGTTCCCCGGCACGCAGGTGACGATCGGCCCGGCGATCGACGACGGCTTCTATTACGACTTCGCGCGCGAGACGCCCTTCAGCCTGGACGATCTGGCCAAGATCGAGCAGCGGATGCGCGAGATCGTCGATCGTGACGAGAAGATCGTCCGGGAGGTCTGGGATCGCGACGAGGCGATCGCCCACTTCAAGTCGATCGGCGAGGACTACAAGGCCCAGATCATCGCCGACCTGCCCGAGGACGAGACGATCACGGTCTATCGCCAGGGGAACTGGAAGGACCTGTGCCTTGGCCCGCACCTGCCGTCGACGAAGGCGGTCGGCAAGGCGTTCAAGCTGATGAAGCTGGCCGGCGCCTACTGGCGCGGCGACCATCGCAACGCCCAGCTCCAGCGCATCTACGGCACGGCCTGGGCCAGCGAAGCCGACCTCGAGGCCTATCTCCAGCGGCTGGAGGAGGCCGAGCGCCGCGACCACCGCAAGATCGGCCGGGCCATGGACCTCTTCCACCTGCAGGAAGAGGCCAAGGGCATGATCTTCTGGCACCCCAAGGGCTGGACGCTCTACCGCACGGTCGAGTCCTACATGCGCCGGCGGCTGGACGGGGACGGCTATGTGGAGGTGAAGGCGCCCCAGATCATGGACCGGGCCCTCTGGGAGAAGTCGGGCCACTGGGAGAAGTTCGGCGCCAACATGTTCACGTGCGAGACGGCGGAAGGCGAAGAGCTGGCCGTCAAGCCGATGAACTGCCCGGGCCACGTGCAGATCTTCAATTTCGGCCAGAAGTCCTATCGCGACCTGCCGCTGCGCATGGCCGAGTTCGGCGCCTGCCACCGCTATGAGCCTTCGGGCGCCCTGCACGGCATCATGCGCCTGCGCGCCTTCACGCAGGACGACGCCCACATCTTCTGCCGCGAAGACCAGATCGAGGAGGAGACGACGAAGTTCGTGCGCCTGCTGAACTCGGTCTATGCCGACTTCGGCCTGGAGCTGCACAGCGTGAAGCTGGCCCTGCGGCCCGAACTGCGCGCGGGAACGGACGAGATCTGGGACGTGGCCGAGGACAAGCTCGACCGCGCCGCCCGCCAGGCGGTCAATATGGAGGTCGAGCGGCTCCCCGGCGAAGGCGCCTTCTATGGTCCGAAGCTGGAGTTCCACCTGTCGGACGCCATCGGCCGCACGTGGCAATGCGGGACGCTGCAGCTGGACTTCGTGCTGCCCGAGCGCCTCGACGCCGAGTACGTGGCCGAGGACGGCTCCAAGCAGCGGCCGGTGATGCTGCACCGGGCCATCTGCGGCTCGATGGAGCGTTTCATCGGGGTGGTGATCGAAAACTACGCTGGCGCGTTTCCGCTCTGGCTTGCTCCCACGCAAGTGGTGGTCGCCACAATTACGTCAGATGCTGATGATTATGCCTTGTCCGTAGCTCAAGAACTGAGCGCCCACGGACTCCGGGTCGAAACGGATCTGCGGAACGAGAAAATCAACTACAAGATTCGCGAACGCAGCCTTGCCAAGACGCCCGTGATCGCAGTGGTCGGGCGGCGCGAGGCTGAGGAGGGCAAGGTGGCTTTGAGGCGTCTCGGATCCGACCGCCAGGAAATCCTCAGTTTGCGAGAAGCTGCGGCAAGGCTTGCCTTAGAGGCGAGTCCGCCGGATGTTGCACGTCAGGCTGTGCTTCGTGCCGCTTCGCCTGACGAGGCCGCGGTCGGGGCAAGGGAGGCTGGATGAACGGCATTGCCGCACCGATCGTCGCTTACGAGCCCGCGCCCACGCCCGATTTCCTGAAGGTGAGACGCAGCGTTTCGGTGGTCATGGTCGTGTACATGACCGGCGAAGCGCTGCAGCGGAGCATCGAATGCGTGCTCGGTGATCCCCTCGTCGACGAACTGCTGATCGTCGACAACGGATCGACTCGCGTCGAGGCGGCGCGCCTGAAGCGCCTGGCCGAGAGCGACGCTCGGGTGCGGCTGTTGCAGGGTCACGGCAATGTCGGTTTCGCGCGAGGCGCCAATCTGGGCGCCCGGGCGGCGAAGGGCGACGTCATCGTCTTCCTGAACCCCGACGCCTTCCTGCAGCCTGGCTGCATCGCCGAACTCACCCGCGCCATCGAAGGCCGGCCCGTTCCGACCATTGTCGGCGGTCGGGTGCTCAACGCCGATCGCACCGAGCAACGCGGCGCGCGACGGGGGGACATCACCCCGGTCAGCGCGCTGATGAGCCTCAGCCGCCTTTCCAACCGGATTCCGGCCTGGCGGCGCTATGAGGTGCATTGGGAAAGCGAAGCCCCGCCCGAGGCGGTCATCGCCGTGCCCACCATCTCCGGCGCCTGCTTCTGCATGCGGCGTGAGGACTTCGACATCGTGCAGGGCTTCGACGAGGGCTATTTCCTGCATGTGGAGGACGTCGACCTCTGCTGGCGCGTTCGCCAGACCGGCGGCGTGGTTCTCTTCCAGCCCAAGGCCGAGGTGATCCATCTGGGCCACACCAGTCACGCCAGCCCGCTGCGCGTGGAGTTCCACAAGGGCGTCGGCCTGGCGCGCTATTTCCGCAAGCGCGCGGAGAGCTTCGGCGAGCGGCTGCTGGCCCTGCTGCTCTCGCCCATCATCGTCTGCACGGCCGTGGTCCGGCCGGTGATGTGGCGCATCCGCGGCCGCGCCGCCTGATCTCGCTAGATGCTCCCCCTCTGCCGGAGCAGTCAGCCGCAGGCTCACTGAGCGGGCTTGGCTCCTGCCGCAGGCCCCCTCCGTCTCGATGCTGCGTATCGATCCACCTCCCCGAGAGGCGAGAATCTATCGCGGAAAGACGCCGGCGCGGCTGACGGAAGCGGCGATGGGCTTGTCCAGTAGGCCTGACATCCACTTGGCGGCGTCGATCAGGGCGTCGATGTCGTAGCCCGTTTCGAATCCGGCCCGCTCCAGCATGTAGACCAGGTCCTCGGTGCCGATATTTCCGGTCGCCTGCGGGGCGAAGGGACAGCCGCCGAGCCCCCCGCAGCTGGCGTCGAGGATGTCTACGCCGGCCTCGACGCCGGCGAAGGCGTTGGCGAGGCCCGTGTTGCGGGTGTCGTGGAAGTGCAGGCGCAGGGGAATGTCGCCGATGACGTCGCGCACCGCTTCCACCCGCGCGCGGACCATCCAGGGGTCGGCGACGCCGATGGTGTCGGCCAGGGCGATCTCGTCGACCTTGGCGCTTGCCGCCTCCTGCGCCAGGGCGACCACCTGCTCCTGGGGCACTTCCCCGTCGAACGGACAGCCGAAGGCGGTCGAGAAGGTGACCGAGATCGGGGGCCCGCCCTCCTCGGCCTTCCGGCGCGCGATGGCGTGCATCGCCTCGATCTGCTCGGCGACCGTCGCGCCCTGATTGCGGACGCCAAAGCCGTCCGATGAGCAGACGACGACATTGGCCTCGTCGCAGCCGGCCGCGACCGCACGGTCCCAGCCGCGCATGTTCAACACCAGCCCGATGCGCGAGAGCCCCTCGCCCGCGGGCAGGGCGGCCATGATCTCTTCGGCCCCGGCCATCTGCGGCACGCGGTTCGGGTTGACGAAGGAAACCACTTCCATCCGCTTGGCGCCGGCGGCTTGAAGCCGTCGGATGAAGTCGAGCTTCTGCTCGACGTCCAGTATGGTCTTTTCGTTCTGCAGCCCGTCGCGCGGACCGACCTCGACGATTTCGATGAAGCGGCTCATGGCTCTCAAGGTGGGGCTGGGGCGTAGATCCGTAAAGTCGTCTCGTCCCCGTTGGAGTAGTCCAGGCCTTCGACCCTGCCGATCTCCCGAGCGCCGACGCGGCGGGATTTGAGGGCCGCTTCGAACTCCGCCTGCTCGCGGCCTTCCACCACTGCGGGTCGCTGTTGGGCCAGGGCCTCCACCGCCTGATCGACGCCGCCAAGATCGGTGGGGGTGCCCAGGGCGAAGACGAGGCTGGGCTCGGCATAGCCAGCCACGGCCACGGGCGGCGCGGTGAATCCCTGGCGCGGAAGCAGCTTGGCGTCCTCCAGCACCTGCTCGGTCCGTTGGGAGAGCCAGAGCGGCTCGAGCCGCGGAGCGAAGGCGGCGGCGAAGGCGCCATGGCCGATGACGGTGAGCGCGCCGGCTGCGGCGATGGCCTTGAGTCCCTCGCGCCGCCACATCAGATGGGCGCCCGCCAGGCCGGCGGCGGCCAGCAGCAGCGAAGTGGCGATGGTGGCCGGAAGATCGCTTGGATCGCCGTACTCCGCGTAGAGATAGAAGACGGTCGCGCCGAACACGACGCCGACGAGGGCCGAGAGGACGATCCCGACCCAGCGCCCGATGGCGCCGATCTCGCCCCGCATCACCGCCGCCGCCATCAGCCAGGCCAAGGCGCCGTAGGTGGGCAGGGTGTAGTGCACCAGCTTGGTGGGCATGGCCTCGAAGACGAGGAACGACGGAACCAGCCAGCAGAGGGCGAAACGTACCCCGGGCTCGTTGCGCGCGCGCCAGCCGAGGGCCAAGGCGGCCGGAAGCAGGACCGCCCCCGGGAAGATGAGCAGAGGCGTCAGCAGGGTGTGATAGCCGGGCGGCGCGCCGTGGCTCTCCTGCCCGCCGACCAGCTTTGGCGCAAAGTCACCTCCGAACGCCGTCGTCCAGAAGCCGCCGTCGGTCGCGACGGTGACCGCCGAGGCCCAGGGCCCGACGATGGCCGCCAGGAGGATGAGGCCCCAGCCCCAGGAAAGGTGCTTCAGCCAGGCCCCCTTCCGGTCCCAGGCCCAGAGGCCGAGGGCGGTGAGCGCCACGACCATGAGCCCGACCGGTCCCTTGACGAGGATCGAAACCGAAAGGCCGAGCCAGAACAGCAGCCGTGTCAGCCGGCCCGCCGGAGGGCCGTCACGGGAGGCCGCATAGATCCGGGCGAGCGCCGCCACCGCCAGGGTCGTCGTCCCGGCGAGCACGGCGTCGGTCTTGGCGATGAAGGCTTCGGTGGAAAGCAGGAAGGTCGATCCTAGGATCGAGCCGGCGAGCAGGCCGGCCGGGCCGCCGAAGAAGGCCGCCGCGCCCCAGGCGCAGGCCGCCGCCGCCAGCATCGCGCCCAGCAGCGAAGGCAGGCGATAGGCCCAGATCTCCCGCGCCTCCGACTCCGACACCAGGGCGACGCTCGCCGCCTGCAGCCAGTGGATGCCGACCGGTTTCTTGAAGCGCGGCTGGTCCTGGAAACGGATGACGACGAAGTCGCGCGTCTCCAACATCTGGGCCGTGGCCTGGGCGAAACGGCTCTCGTCCCGATCCAGCGGCGGCATGGCGAAGACGCCGGGCAAACCCGCGATGAAGGCGACGAACGCGGCCAGCGCCGGCGCGCGCCACCCCCGGCCGAACCGGTCCAGATAGGCCTGAAGACTCATGCTTTAGTTGATAGCACCCGCCGGACGAATTTTCCGCTATGGAGGGGCATGGCCAAATCACCGCCCGACATCTCCGTGGTCGTCCCCGTGTTCGACGAGGAGGGCGCGGCGCCCGGTCTCGCCCGCGAGATCGCCCAGGCGTTCGCCGGCCGCGACTACGAGATGATCTTCGTCGACGACCACAGCCGCGACGGCACCCGCGCGGCGCTGACCGCGCTCAAGGGCGAGATCCCGCAGCTGCGCGTGCTCACCCATGCCCGCAATTCCGGCCAGAGCCGGTCGATCCGGACCGGAATACTGGCTGCGCGGGGCCAGGTGGTGGTGACGCTCGATGGCGATGGCCAGAACGATCCGGCCGACGGCCCTGGTCTCGTCGACGCCTTGCTCGCTGGTCCGCCGGAGCTGGTGATGGTCGGCGGCGAACGGGTGAAGCGGCAGGACAGCGCCGCCAAGCGCATGGCCTCCCGCATCGGCAACGGCGTGCGCAAACGCCTGCTGAAGGACACCGCCAACGACACCGGGTGCGGGCTGAAGGCCTTCCGCCGCGAAGCCTTCCTGCGGCTCCCCTATTTCGACCACATCCACCGCTACCTGCCGGCGTTGATGATGCGTGAGGGCTACAGGGTGGACTTCCGACCGGTGAACCACCGCCATCGCCAGACCGGGCGATCGAAGTACACCAATCTGGGCCGGCTCTGGGCTTCGCTCTCGGACCTGTATGGCGTGATGTGGCTGCAGTCGCGCGCCCGCCTGCCGGGCGCGGTGGAGGAGCTCTGAGCGCTTGTCGCGTCTGGAGAAGCAGCGGAAGCTCCTGCTCGATCCTGGAGGGGGAGGGGTTTCGATGTTCGCCGCCGTCCCGCTGCTGGCGCTGCCGGTTCTCGCCTACAATCTCGCAGCCCTGACCCTCGCCGGAGGCTTCCACTCGCAGGAAGCCTCCATTCGGATGAGCGAGCCGATCTTTTCCGTCGCCATGAACACCGGGGTGGCCTGGCCGGTGACGCTCGGCGACGTGCTGTTGCTCGTCGGCCTGGTCGTGCTCTTCATCGAGCTACTGAAGTCGACGACCAGCCGGCGGACGGTCATCGTCAATCACGCGCTCTCGATGCTGCTTTTCGTCGGCTGCGTGGTGGAGTTCCTGCTGGCGCCCGCCTTCGCCACCTCCACCTTCTTCCTGCTGACGGTGATGGTCCTGTTGGACGTGCTGGCCGGCTTCATCGTCACCATCGCCGCGGCGCGGCGGGACGTCGATTTCGGCCCGGATGCGCTCTAGGTTAGGGCCGAAAAGATCAGGGTGACGACGGCGAGGTCGAACAGGCGGGTGGCGATGGCGAGCATGAAGGCCCCGTCGGCGATGGTTTCGCCCGGCGCTACGCAAGACCGGCGCCAGATCGGGGAGAACTGATGGCGCTCTTCTTCGATCGGCAGTGGTTCGAGGAAAAGCTCGCCGAGCGCGGCCTCAACCAAAGGATCATGGCCGCCGCGGCCGGCATGAGCGAGGCCGACCTCGACCTGGTCTTCAAGGATCAGAGGGAAGTTTCCGCCGAGGAGGTAGGCATTTTCGCCGATCTGCTCGGCGTCAGCGCCGCCGAGGTCGCTGACCGGGCCGGGGTCTCCACGCCGGTTCCGGGTCAGTCGGACCTCGCCGGGCGCGTCCTCTCGCTCGAGAAGAAGGTCGCCGCGCTGGAGGCCGAGCTCGCGCGGCTGAAGGGGCGTTAGATCTTCGTCCTCGCCAGATGGCCCTTGGGCGCGCGCCGATCCGCCGAGCCGGAATATTCGATCCGATTGTAGACGTTGCGGGCGCGGTCGAGCGTCTCGCGCCCTCCGCGCAAGCCCCGCCTCTGTCCGTCCTGGCCGAGCAGCTGGGCGGCGAAGGCCGCTTCGGGCCTTTGCGGCCGCGCGATCGCGGGCGGCGGCGGGGCCTCGTAGATCGTCGGCACGCGGCGGTCCACGGACTCGCCCCGCGAGGCGCCGTCGGAGCGTTGAACCCGGCGAAGCGCTCCTGGCCGCCTGACAGGATCGATCGGAAAGCTCATGGCGTCAGCGCTTGGCCAGCTTTTCGATCTGCGCCTGCATCTCGGCCATCTGCTTCTTCAGCGCATTGAGGGTTTCGTCGCTGGCCGCTGGCTCGGGCGCCTTGGGCGCGGGCGGCGGCTCCTCGGGGCGGGTGTAGGCGAACGGCGAGAACATCTTCATCGCCCGGTCGAACATGGCGAGGTTCTGGCGGATCTGCTCCTCGTAGGCCGCGCCGAGGCCGGAACCGTGTCCGAGGCTGGCGAACTGCGAGCGCATGCGCTCCTGCTGTTCGGCGAAGGTCGCGAGCGACAGTTCGAGATAGCTCGGCAGGAAGGCCTGCATCGAGTTGCCGTAGAAGCTGATGAGCTGGCGCAGGAACTGGATCGGCAGGAGGTTCTGCCCCTCGCGGCTCTCCTCCTCGAAGATGATCTGGGTCAGGACGGTGCGGGTGATGTCCTCGTTGGTCTTGGCGTCATAGACGACGAAGTCGATTCCCTGCTTCACCATGTCGGCCAGGTGCTCGAGGGTCACGTAGGAGGACGACGCGGTGTTGTAGAGCCGCCGGTTCGCGTACTTCTTGATGACGACGCGACCGTCGTCGGATCCCTGGGTGTCTGCCATCCCACAATCCTTTTTCAGCCCGCCCCCGATACGGCGGATTCTCATTCTTGCACCGCAGTATCGCGGATGCGAGGGCCTTCGCAAAGACCAGGCCGGTCGCGTGCTCCCCCTTGCCCAACCTGCGCCCTTTCCGGATAGATGAAATCCTTAAGATCGTAAGGAGTCTCCCATGAGCGACGTCGTCATCGTATCGGCCGCGCGTACGCCGGTCGGATCGTTCAATGGCGCGCTCGCCGGTCTGCCCGCCCACGACCTCGGCAAGGTCGCGATCGCCGCGGCGGTCGAGCGGGCGGGGATCAAGCCGGCGGACGTGAACGAGGTCATCATGGGGCAGGTGCTGCAGGCCGCCGCGGGCCAGGGTCCCGCCCGCCAGGCCTCGGTGAACGCCGGCATCCCGGTGGAGAGCCCGGCCTGGAGCCTCAACCAGCTCTGCGGTTCGGGCCTGCGGGCGGTCGCGCTCGCGGCCCAGCAGATCGCCGACCGATCGGCCTCGGTCGTCGTCGCCGGCGGCCAGGAGAGCATGAGCCAGTCGCCGCACGCCCAGCAGCTGCGCGCCGGCCAGAAGATGGGCGACCTGGCCTTCGTCGACACCATGATCAAGGACGGCCTCTGGGACGCCTTCCACGGCTACCACATGGGCCAGACCGCCGAGAACATCGCCGCGCGCTGGCAGATCACCCGCGAGGAGCAGGATCGTTTCGCCGTCGCCAGCCAGAACAAGGCCGAGGCCGCACAGAAGGCGGGCAAGTTCGCCGACGAGATCGTTCCGGTGACGATCAAAGGCCGCAAGGGCGAGACCGTCGTCGATCGGGACGAATACATCCGGCACGGCGTCACCCTGGACAGCGTCTCGGGCCTGCGCCCGGCCTTCGCCAAGGACGGCACGGTGACGGCGGCCAACGCCTCTGGGATCAATGACGGCGCCGCGGCCCTGGTGCTGATGAGCGCGGCCGAGGCCGAGAAGCGCGGACTGACGCCCTTGGCGCGGATCGCCTCCTGGGCGCATGCGGGCGTCGAGCCGGAGATCATGGGAACCGGCCCGATCCCGGCCAGCCGCAAGGCGCTCGAAAAGGCCGGCTGGAGCGTCGGCGACCTCGACCTCGTCGAATCCAACGAAGCCTTCGCCGCCCAGTCGATCTGCGTGGTGCGCGATCTCGGGCTCGACCCGGCCAAGGTCAATGTCAACGGCGGCGCGATCGCGATCGGCCACCCCATCGGCGCCTCGGGCGCGCGCATCCTCACCACCCTGGTCCACGAGATGAAGCGCTCGGGCGCGAAGAAGGGCCTGGCGACCCTCTGCGTCGGGGGCGGCATGGGAGTGGCCATGTGCGTGGAGCAGATCTGAGCGGATTTTACGGAGCGGCGGATAAACCGCCGCCCTTTCAGCGGGAGGCGGCCTGATGGCCAGAGTGGCGTTCGTGACGGGGGGAACCCGCGGTATCGGCCGCGCGATCGTGGAGCGGCTGAAGGCCGACGGCCTCAAGGTCGCCGCCGGCTATTCCGGCAATGAGGAGGCGGCCCAGAGCTGCGCGCGCGAACTTGGCGTCATGGTGGTCAAGGGCAATGTCGGCAGTTTCGAGGACTGCCGCCGAGCGGTGGAGGCGGTCAGCGCGGAGCTCGGCCCCGTCGACGTGCTGGTCAACAATGCGGGCATCACCCGCGACGGCATGTTCCACAAGATGACCGCCGAGCAGTGGTCGGACGTCATCCGGGTCAATATGGACTCGGTCTTCAACATGACCCGCCACGTGATCGAAGGCATGCGAGAGCGCGGCTGGGGCCGCGTCATCAACATCTCCTCGATCAACGGCCAGAAGGGCCAGATGGGCCAGACCAACTATTCGGCCGCCAAGGCCGGGGTGATCGGGTTCACAAAAGCGTTGGCGCTGGAGAACGCGAGCAAGGGCGTGACGGTGAACTGCATCGCTCCGGGCTATATCGACACCGACATGGTGCAGGCCGTCCCGGAGGCGGTGCTCAACGCCATCATCGGCCAGATTCCCGTTGGCCGGCTGGGGAAAGGCGAGGAAATCGCCGACATGGTGGCGTTTCTGGCGGGTGAGCGCGCGGGCTATGTCACCGGGTCGACATTGTCGCTGAACGGTGGCCAGTACATGGCCGGCTGAGCTTGTTTCACGTCCAAAAAGCGCCCCACTCAAAAGGCATCTGCTCAGCTCGATGGTGAGCGAAAGATCGGCGTCAGCGTGCCTGCCTCTCGTCGTCGCGGCGCTCGCCGCGGCGCTGGGAGTGGGCCTTGCCTCGCCGGCGAGCGCCGGCCCGCAGAGCCTGCGCGAAGGCCTGTTCGGCGGAAGGGCGACCCCGGGCCGTCCGGTCAGCCCGCCGATCGCCCGCTATGTCAGCGAGGACGGCGACGCCTTCATCCTCGATCGCAGCACCACCCGGGTCTATCTGAAGTTCGACAACAGCCCGGAAATCTGGGCCTTGCGGCCCCACCCGGCGCCGCGGGGCGACGTGATCTACAAGAATGATCTGGGCGAGCCCATGCTGCGGGCGACGCGGCTCGGCGGCCTCACCGTCTTCACGCCCAGCCGCCCTGGAGGCTCGCCCGCGGCCCTGCTGGGCGGGGGATCTGCGCTGCGGCTGCCGCAACTCAGTCCTCAGGCCCTGCTGGAGCGCCTCGCCCAGGCCAGCGCGCGGGCCACGCGCGCCGCGCGCCGGCTGATCCCGTTCGAAGCCGACGCTTCGCCGGCCTCGTCGGCCGTGGTCGCGGACGCCGCCAGCGTGACGGCCGAGGCCGTGGTGCGGATGTCCCGCCGGCCGGACGGCCGCTATCTGCTCAGCCGGTTCACGAAGGTGAAGCTCGTGGAGGGGCGCAAGCCCTCGGCGGTGGTGCAGGGCACGGAGATGCGGATCACGGTTTCGCCCGCAGACGGGCTGGCCGGGCGGCCTTCCTCCGACAAGATCATGCAGGCCGCGGGCTCCCGCTGACGCGGCAAGGCCCGCCAGTGGGGTGGCGGGCCTCTAGCGCAGGCTGAGCGGGGAGGGGGATCTCAGCGCCGCGCCAATTGGGTCGGGGCGGCCTTGGCGGCCATGTGATGCGCCTCGAGCTGGGCCTTGGCTTCATAGCGGACGCTCTTGATGCAGGCGGCGCGGGTTCCGAGGGCGGTCTTGCCGTCGGCCTCGCAGATGTGGTGCGCCGCCGAGGTGATGCGCTTGTCGAGCGTGCGCGCGCCGTGCGTCGAAGCCATGTCGATGTCGGAAACCTTCACGACCGCGGGGGCCGCATGCGCTCCGGTGGCGAGCGCCAGGGCGGGAACGGTGGCCAGCGTCAGGGTGGCGAGGCCGGCGATGGTGTTGCTGAGCTTGAACATCTGAACTCTCCCAATTCATCTGTGGGGCTTTGCGGGCCGCTGATGAGTTAGGAGTATGTTCTATTCTGCGTATAGTCTTCTTAAGTCGGTGTAATGACCAATATTTAAGAAGGTTACGTGCCGTTCATCTTCAGTGAAATCTTAAGGGATGGTGAGCGTCTTGTAATATTCTTGGTCGGGCGTGGCGCGGCTTTCAGCGCATGACGCTTGCGGCGGGGCGGGCCCAACCCTTAGGCTCACGACGGCGACGCTTTAGGGAGAGGGGGCTCTGAATGGCCTTCCAATTGAACGTGAACGGCAAGACGCATTCGGCCGACGTCGAAGGCGACACGCCGCTGCTCTGGGTGCTTCGTGACACCCTTGGAATCCTCGGACCGAAATACGGCTGTGGGATCGCCCAGTGCGGCGCCTGCACCGTCCACATGGACGGCGCGCCGGTGCGCTCCTGCTCCTTGCCGGTGGACAGCGTCGGCGCGGCCAAGATCGTGACCATCGAAGGGATCGGCGCGACACCCGTGGGCAAGAAGGTCCAGGAGGCGTGGAGCGAGCTCGACGTGGCCCAGTGCGGTTACTGCCAGGCCGGCCAGATCATGTCCGCGACCGCCCTGCTGTCCTCGAACGCGAAGCCGACGGACGCCGACATCGACGACGCCATGAGCGGCAACATCTGCCGTTGCGCCACCTATGTTCGCATCCGCGCCGCCATCAAGCAGGCCTCGGGCCAGAAGGCGGAGGCGTAAGATGGCCGACGGATCGCAAACGCTCGGAGCGTCCCGCCGCCAGGTGCTGGCCGGCGCGGGACTTGTGCTTTCCTTCAGCGTCGCCGGTAAGGCGGGCGCGGCGGAAACCGGAGGACAGGCCGGCAAGCTCAACGCCTATGTCCAGGTCGCGCCGGACGATACGGTCACCATCGTCTCCAAAAACCCGGAGATCGGCCAGGGCGTCAAGACCATGCTGCCCATGCTGATCGCCGAGGAGCTGGACGTGGACTGGAGCCAGGTCCGGACCCAGACCGCACCCAACGATCCGGTCACCTACGGCCGGCAGTTCGCCGGCGGCAGCATGGCGACGCCCCTGCACTGGGATCAGCTGCGGCAGGTCGGAGCGGCCGCGCGGGTGATGCTGGTCGCCGCCGCGGCGCAGGGTTGGGGCGTGCCGGCGGCCGAATGCACGACGGCGTCCGGCGTCGTCCATCACAAGGCGTCCGGCCGCAAGGCGACCTATGGCTCGCTGGCGAACAAGGCGGCCGCGGTCCCGGCGCCCGATCTCAAGACCGTGCCGCTGAAGGATCCGAAGGATTACAAGATCATCGGCAAGCCGCTGGCCCAGGTGGACACGCCGGCCATCGTCACCGGCAAGCCGCTGTTCGGCATCGACGTGGTCGTGCCGGGAATGCTGTTCGCGACGTATGAGAAGGCGCCGGTGTTCGGCGCAAAGGTCGCCGGCGCCGATCTCGCCGCCGCCAAGGGCGTGAAGGGTGTCAAGGACGCGTTCGTGGTGGAGGGAGTCGGTACGGCGCTCGACGGCCTGCTGCCGGGCGTGGCGGTGGTGGCCGACAGTTGGTGGACCGCTCGCAAGGCGCGCGACAAGCTCAACATCCGCTGGGCCGATCACCCGACCGCCAAGCAGTCGTCCGCTGCTTTCGCCACCCAGGCGCTGCAGCTCGGCAAGGGCGCGCCCGGCAAGACCGAGCGCAATGACGGCGACGTGGCCGCTGCGCTCGAGGGCGCGGCGAAGACGGTCGAGGCGGCCTACGAATATCCCTTCATCTCCCACGCCAACCTCGAGCCGCAGAACTGCACGGCTCATTTCAAGGACGGCAAGGTGGAGATCTGGGCGCCCACCCAGAATCCCGAGCCGGGCCGGCAGCTGGTCGCCAAGACCCTTGGGATCGCGCCGGAGGCGATCACCATCCACATGATCCGCTGCGGCGGCGGCTTCGGCCGCCGGCTCAGCAACGACTACATGGTCGAGGCGGCCTGGATCTCGCGGCAGGTCGGCGCGCCGGTGAAGCTGCTCTGGACGCGTGAAGACGACATGCGTCACGATCTCTACCGTCCCGCCGGCTGGCACTTCCTGAAGGGCGGGGTGTCGGCGGAGGGGCGCGTCGTCGCCTGGCACGACCACTTCGTGACCCTGGGGGAGAACGGCACGCCATCGCGCAGCGCCGGCATGTCGCCCAACGAGTTCCCGGCCAGGTTCGTGCCGAACTATCGCTACGACCTCTCGATGATGGCGTGCGGGGTGCCGACCGGGCCGCTGCGGGCGCCCGGCTCCAACGCCATCGCCTTCGTCGTGCAGTCGTTCATCGATGAACTGGCCCACGCCGCCGGAGCCGATCCCGTCGCCTTCCGTCTGAAGCTGCTGGGCGACCAGGCCAGCGTCGGGGAGCCGGGCTCGGCCTATGGCGCCGGCCGAATGGCCGCCGTCGTCAAGCTCGCCGCCGAGAAGTCGGGCTGGGGCCGCAAGCTGCCGAAGGGCTCGGGCCTGGGGATCGGCTTCCACTACAGCCATCTGGGCTACTTCGCGGAAGTGGTGGAGGTGAACGTCTCGCCGCAGGGCGAGGTGAAGCCGGTGAAGGTCTGGGTGGCCGCGGACGTCGGCCGGCAGATCATCAATCCGTTCGGCGCCTTGAACCAGATCGAAGGCTCGGTGCTCGACGGGCTGTCGGGCGCCCTTTATCAGAAGATCACCATCGAGAACGGCGCGGCGGTGGAGAGCAATTTCGCCGACTACCGGCTCATGCGGATCAATGAGGCGCCGCCGATCGAGACGCACTTCATCAAGTCGGACAACCCTCCGACGGGTCTTGGCGAGCCGGCCCTGCCGCCGGCTATCCCGGCCCTGTGCAACGCGATCTTCGCAGCCACCGGCAAGCGGATCCGCCAATTGCCCATTGATCCGGCGTTCTTGAAGTCGGCCTGACGGCAAGACTGTTCTGACGGTCGGGCGCGCGGTATCCAGGGGCGAGATGACGACGAACCGCGCGCCGACCAAACGCTTCGAACTACGAAAGAACGCCATCGTCGGTTCGGCGGTGCAGGTTCTGAATCGAAAGGGCGTGCGCGGCATGACCCTGGCCGACGTCGCCGCGCGCCTCGATCTCGTGCCGACCGGCGTCGTCTACTATTTCAAGAACAAGGAAGACCTGGCCGCAGCCTGCTTCCTCGATGGTGTCGACCGCTTCAAGGCGTTGGCGGCGGAGGGCGAGGCGGGCGCGACGGTCCGCGAGCGGCTGAAGCTCTTCCTCGACGCCTATTTCGACTATCGGCGGCGGATGATGCTCGGCGAAGCCGAGGCGATCGCTTCGTTCAACGACATCCGTGGCCTCAACTCGCCGGTCGTCAACAACGCCTATGTGGAGATGTTCCGGAAGTTCCGTGAACTGATGATCGGGGCGGAGACGCGCGGCCTGCCGCGGACGGCGCTGAGCGCCAGGGCGCACCTGCTGCTCTCCGAGGCCCTGTGGGCGGTGGTCTGGCTGCATCGTCACGATCCGGAGGACTTCGCCCGCGTCTCGCACCGCGTCCACTCCATCACCGCCGATGGCCTCGCCGCCCCCGGTGCGGCCTGGAATCCCGCGGCGCTGCCGGCCCTCATCCCACAGGACCATGCCGAAGCCTCCAAGGAGCTCTTCCTGCGCGCGGCGACCCAGCTCATCAACGAGCAGGGCTATCTCGGGGCCTCGGTCGAGAAGATCTCTGCGCGGCTGAACGTCACCAAGGGCGCCTTCTATCACCACCACGAAACCAAGGACGAGCTGGTCGTCGCCTGTTTCGAGCGCACCTTCGACGTGATGCGCCAGGCGATCCGACAAGCCGAGGCCGCCTCGGCGAACGGCTTCCAGACCCTCGCCACCGTCGCGACCGCCTTGGTCGAGTACCAGATGACCGGCGATGCTCCCCTGTTGCGCGCCTCGGCCCTGACCTCCGCCCCGGAAGCGATCCAGCCGCGCCTGGTCGCCAAGTTCGACCGCATCTCCGACCGCTTCGCCTCGCTGATCTCCGATGGCGTCGCCGACGGCTCCCTGCGGCCGGTGGACGTCAATATCGCCGCCCAGATGCTGACGGCCATGATCAACGCCGCGGCCGAGCTGCAGAACTGGGCCCCGGGCGTGACGCCGCACACCGCCGCGGCCCTCTATGTGCGTCCCTTCTTCGAAGGTTTGTTATCGCCCCAGGCGTAGACGGCCCTCGCGGCGCCCGGGCAAACTGGCGAAAAAGCCCGAGGGGACGCTCGAACGTGAAGAAGCTGCTGATCGCCAATCGCGGCGAGATCGCCATCCGCATCGCCCGCACCGCCGCCGAAATGGGGATCGAGACCCTCGCCATCTATTCCGGTGACGATGCGGCCTCCCTGCACATACGCAAGGCCGACCAGGCGCGCCAGCTCACAGGAACCGGCCCCGCCGCCTATCTCGACGTGAAGGAGATCATCGCTGCGGCCCGGGAGGGCGGCTGTGACGCGGTCCATCCGGGCTATGGCTTCCTGTCGGAAAACGCCGCCTTCGCCCGCGCTTGCGCGGAAGCGGGGCTGATATTCATCGGACCTTCTCCCGAGACGCTGGAGCTGTTCGGCGACAAGGGCAGGGCGCGCGACCTGGCCGCGCGCTGCGACGTGCCGGTGCTCGCCGGGACCGAGGGCGGCGTGACCCTGGCGGCGGCGCGGGCCTTCCTCGAAGGCCTGGGCGAAGGCGGGGCGATCATGATCAAGGCGGTCGCCGGCGGCGGCGGGCGCGGAATGCGGCCGGCGCGTTCGCCCGACGAGCTTTCCGAAGCTTTCGCACGCTGCGCCTCGGAGGCGCAGGCGGCGTTTGGGGACCGCTCGCTCTACGTCGAAGAGTTCCTGCCGCGAGCCCGGCACGTGGAGGTCCAGATCGTCGGCGACGGCCAGCTCGTCTCCCATCTCTGGGACCGCGAGTGCAGTCTACAGCGCCAGAGGCAGAAGGTGGTGGAGATCGCGCCGGCCCCCGTCCTCTCGCCGGAGACCCGCGAGCAGTTGCTCGAGGCCGCGGTCGCGCTGGGCCGCGCCGCGCGCTACCGCAATCTCGGCACGGTGGAGTTCCTGGTGGCCGAGGACCGCTTCGTGTTCATCGAAGCCAATCCGAGATTGCAGGTCGAGCATACGGTGACGGAGGAGGTCACCGGCCTCGATCTCGTCCGTGTGCAGATCGAGCTGGCCCGCGGTCGCACCCTCGCCGAGCTTGGACTGACCCAGGCGCAGGTTCCTCCGCCGAGAGGCGTCGCCATCCAGGCGCGGGTGAACCTCGAGACCATGAGCCCCGACGGTTCGGCCAGGCCCGCCGGCGGCGTGCTGAGCGCCTATGAGCCGCCGTCCGGTCGCGGGGTCCGCGTGGACGGCTTCGGCTATGACGGGTACCGGACGAGCGCGCGGTTCGACTCGCTGCTGGCCAAGGTCATCGTCCATGCGCCCGATCTTTCCTCGGCCGCGGCGAAGGCGCGGCGGGCCCTGTCGGAATTCAAGATCAGCGGTGCGGCGACCAATATCGACTTCCTTCAGGGGCTGCTGTCGCATCCGGAGGCCCTGCAAGGCGGCGGCCATACCCGCTTCATCGAAGAGCGCATGGGCGAGCTCGCCGGCGGGCCGCCTGCGCCGCGGCTCTATTTCGAAGACGCGGCCGCTGCGCCGCGGCGCGCCGGCGCGCAGATCGATGCGTCCGATCCGCTGGCGGTTCTAAATCATGGAAAGGCCGCGGCCTCGCTCGAGGCCGAAGAGGACGAGATCGAAGGTCCCGAAGGAACGCGGCCGGTGCGTGCGCCCCTGCAGGGCACGATCATCGGCGTCATGGTGGCGGCGGGCGACGAGGTGCGCGAGGGACAGGCGCTCTTCGTCATGGAAGCCATGAAGATGGAGCACGTGGTGCCCGCCGAGGTCTCCGGCGTGGTGCGCCTTGTGGTGGCCGCTGAATCCGACACCGTGTTCGAGGGCCATGCCCTGGCCTTCGTCGAGCCGGCGGACGTGGCCGGCGGGACGGCTGCCGACGAAGAGGAGATCGACCTCGACCATATCCGGCCGGACCTGGCGGAGGTGCTGGAGCGGCATGAGCGAACCCTCGACCAGGCCCGGCCCGAGGCGGTGGCGCGGCGTCGCAAGAGCGGCCAGCGCACGACGCGCGAGAACATCGCCGATCTCTGCGATCCAGGCAGCTTCACCGAGTACGGCGCCCTCGTCGTCGCCGCCCGCAGGCGACGCAACACGGTGGAGGAGCTGATCGCCCAGACCCCAGCCGACGGCATGGTCATGGGGCTCGGCTCGGTCAATGGCGACAGGTTCTCCGAGGAGAAGTCCCGCGTCGCCGTGATGGCCTATGACTACACGGTGCTNGCCGGCACCCAGGGCTCGCACAATCACGAGAAGCTTGACCGGATGAGCGAGATCGCCGCCCGCTGGCGCTTGCCGACGGTGTTCTTCACTGAGGGCGGCGGCGGCCGGCCCGGCGACACCGAGGGCGGCGGCTTCATCCGCGGCTTCGAGTTCTGGGGCCGATTGTCGGGAGCCGTTCCGCTGGTGGGGATCAATTCCGGGCGCTGCTTCGCCGGCAACGCCGCGATCCTCGGCTGTTGCGACGTGATCATCGCCACCAAGGATTCGACGCTGGGCATGGGCGGTCCGGCCATGGTGGAAGGCGGCGGCCTGGGCGTCTTCCGGCCCGAGGAGATCGGGCCGCTGAAGGTCATGCAGGCCAACGGCACCATCGATGTCCTGGCCGAGGACGAGGCCGACGCCGTCCGGCTCGCCAAGCAGTACCTCTCCTATTTCCAGGGGCCGGTGAAGGACTGGTCCTGCGCGGACCAACGCCTGCTGAGGCGCGCCATCCCGGAGAACCGCCTGCGCGTCTACGACATCCGCAAGGTCATCGAACTGATCGCCGACGAGGGCTCGGTGCTGGAGCTGCGGCCGAAGTTCGGCCTGGCCATGGTCACCGCCTTCATCCGCATCGAAGGCCGCCCGCTGGGCGTCTTCGCCAACAATCCGCAGCACCTGGGCGGAGCGATCGACTCCGACGCCGCCGACAAGGCGGCGCGCTTCCTGCAGCTCTGCGAGGCCTTCGACATCCCGGTGCTGTCGCTCTCCGACACGCCCGGCAACATGGTCGGCCCCGAGGCGGAGAAGACGGGCCTCATCCGCCACTGCTCGCGCCTCTTCGTCATCGGCGCGAACCTCACCGTGCCGCTGTTCTCGGTGGTCCTGCGCAAGAGCTATGGCCTGGGGGCCATCGCCATGACCGGCGGCTCCTATCAGGCGTCGATGTTCTGCGTCTCCTGGCCCACGGGCGAGTTCGGCGGCATGGGGCTGGAGGGCTCGGTCAAGCTGGGTTACCGCAACGAACTCGCCGCCATCGAGGACCCTGCCGCCCGCAAGGCGAGGTTCGATGAGATGGTCGCCGCCGCCTATGCGCGTGGGAAGGCGCTTTCCCAGGCCATGAGCCCCTCGCTCGACGACGTGATCGACCCGGCCGACACCCGCCGCTGGGTGCTGGCCGGCCTGAAGTCCCTGCCGCCCCTGCCGGTCCGCACCGAGAAGAAGCTCCGCTGGATCGACAGCTGGTAGCTAGAACAGTCGAGGATCGAATGCGAACGGCTCGTTAGCCAGCAGCCGAACCTCGCTCGCCCGTGGCGCGATCGGGTTGATCAAGGTGTTCCGTTCCTGCGGTACGATCATGCTGGGCACGCTGAGCGTCAGGGCCGCTCCCTCCTGCAGGAACGCATCGCCCGCAGTCCGCGCCTCGGTTTCGCTCGGAGCTTGGTCGAGGCGGACGCTCGGAGCCTCGTCCGGGATATCGATCGTCAGCAAACGATAGTCGCTCGGCAGCAGATCGGGCGGGAGATCTAGGTGGACGAGCACCTCCAGCAGGGCCAGGCTGGGGCTTGCGGCCGTATAGATCATCGGTCGTCCGGGGCTGTTCCATCNGCCTCCGAACANGCGCNCCCCCTNGCCGTCCAGAGCCGTGAAGGCCGCNTTCGCAAGGCGGTAGGAGATCACGCAGCCAAGCCGTGCGAGATGCGGCCCAGCAGGTTCTCGACGCTACGCACCCCAAGATCGGTATCCGCAAGCGACAGCGGGCTGAGTCCCCCGAGGGTCCGGTTGCCTCGGTTGAGCCAGGTTAGGGCCTTGTCCATATCGCCAAAGGTCTCTTCCGCCGCCACGACAATTCTCGCCAGCCGCAGCAATCGGTCCGATTCGGCAGGATCGAGCGGTTGCCTCATCTCCTGCCGCCGCTTGAACGTGCGCCTTGGCAGAACATACGGCTCGATCGAGCTGAAACTCAGATGCGACTGCGCAAGCAGACTGTCGACGGCTTCGGTCGGGACTCCTCGACGGACGAGGAGTACAACGTCCAGGTCATTGTTGAGCGGGCCGGTGACCGACTCGCCGCCCAACAGTTTCTGGATTCTGGCCACTTCGGTCATCGGGGTTCCTGCAAAACGCCGGATCAATGACGGCATTTTGTAGGGTGGTGCGAAGTCGCCCGCGGTTCAAGGGCTCAGTGCGGGACGTAGGTCCGCAGAACGTCCTCGATGATCCGCTCCAGCTGAGCCAGAGTGTTGCAGGTCTTGGCCACGTGGCAGAACCGCTCGTAGCGGTGCATGACGCTGTCGCCCTGAGTCCAGTAGCTCTCCGGCTCGGGATTGAGCCAGATGATCGAGCGCGCCCGGTTGTGGATCGTCGCCATCAGGTCGAGACGCGGGTCGGCGTAGTTCGAACGGCCATCGCCCAGGAAGATCACTGTCGTATGCCGGTCGACGTGATCCAGGTGGTTCTCGCAGAAATCCTCCAGCGACTTGCCATAATCGGTCTGCTGGAAGCCGATCTTGCGCAGCACCTGGAAGATCGCCCCGTCGACGTGCTCGTCGTCGAGGATGTCGTTGACGCTGATCAGCCGGCCGGAAAAGGCGTAGGCCTCCAGCCGATCCACCACCTCGTTCAGCGAATAGAGGAAGGTCAGCAGGAACTGGGCGGCGGCGGCGACCGACTTGGAGACGTCGCAGATGCAGACGATCGACGGCTTTTCGATCTTCTCGGTCTTCCAGACGACCTCGAAGGGCATGCCGCCATAGGGCATGGATTTGCGCAGGGTGCGGCGCACGTCCATGTGGCCCTTCTTGGCGCGGTTGCGGCGGCGCGAATAGCGGTCCGCCAGCCGCTTGGCCATCTTCTTGACCAGGGCCTGCATCATGGCCTGATCGACCGGATCGATGCCGCCCTCTGCGTTCAGCGCCTTGCGGGCCAGCATCTCCTCACGCAGCATCTTGCCTGAGCCAGAAGCGTAGAGCTCGTGCTGACGCTCCACATAGCGCTGGGCCTCCTCGGCCAGCCGGCGCTTGCCGGCCTCCAGCCGGTCGGCGGCTTCGCCGCCGCCTTCCAGCTTCCGAGCGGCGGCGATGATCGCCTCGATCTCGCCGAGCCCCATCTCCTCGAGGAGCCGGCGCGTGAGGCGCGAGCGCTGCGTGGTGAGGCGGATCTGCGAGACCTCGGCGCGCTCGGCGGCCTGCTCCATCGCCTGGGCGAGGCCCGCGGCGTCGCCCTCCATCAGCATCCGGGCGAGGTCCGATCCGTCCGCCTCGGGCGGCAGGCCGTCCATCGGATCGCCCTCGCCCTGGGGCGGAGGTTCGAACGCCAGCTGGTCGCGGGCGAAGAAGGTCTCGAAGGTCTCGTCGAACCGCAGGACCTCGTCGGAGGTCTTGGCCAGGGTCGCGCACAGCGCGTCCTTGAAGAGCTCGCGATCGGCGAACCCGACCGTGGCCACCGTGCGGTGCGCGTCGATGGCTTCGGCGGGCGAGACCATGACGTCCGCGGCCCTCAGGGCGCGGAAGAAGTCTTCCAGAGCGCCTTGCATGGGATCAGGCCGCGGGGCGGCGCAGCAGCTCGGAGATCTGCGGCTCCACCGCGGCGATGTCGGGTTCGAACTTCAGCAGCACGTTGAGCGTATCGCCCACCACCTCAGGGCTCAGGCTGTCGGCGTTGAGGAGGATGAGCGCGCGGGCCCAGTCCACGGTCTCGGAGATCGAGGGCGACTTGCGCAGGTCGAGGGTGCGCAGCGACTGGACGAAGTTGACCAGCGAGGTGGTCAGGGTCTGCTCGATGCCCGGCACTCGGCTGGCGACGATCTTCCGCTCCAGGTCCGCGTCCGGCAGCGGAATGTGCAGGTGAAGGCAGCGCCGCTTCAGCGCATCGCCCAGGTCGCGGATGTTGTTCGAGGTCAGGAAGACCAGCGGCGGGGTCTTGGCCTTGATCACGCCGATCTCGGGGATCGAAACCTGATAGGCCGAGAGCACTTCCAGCAGGAACGCCTCGAAGGCTTCGTCCGACTTGTCGATCTCGTCGATCAGCAGGACGCAGCCGTCGTCCTCCTTCAGCGCCTTCATCAGGGGGCGCGGCTCGAGGAACGGCTCGGAGAAGAAGAGGTCGCCCATGCCGTGCAGCCGGTCCATGGCCGCATCCATGTCCTTGGCGTCGGAGAGCGCCTCGCCCATCCGATCCTTCAGGATCTGGGTGTAGAGCAGCTGCTTGCCGTACTTCCACTCATAGAGGGCCTTGGACTCGTCCAGGCCTTCATAGCACTGCATGCGGATCAGCGGCTGGCCGAGCAGGGTCGCGGTGGAAAGGGCCAGTTCCGTCTTGCCGACGCCGGCCGAGCCTTCGACCAGGATCGGCTTTTGCAGGTGGATGGCCATGTAGAGCGCCGTCGCAATACGGCGGGAAGCAATGTAGCCGACGCTGGCCAGCCCTTCGATCAGGGCGTCCACGGAGGACAGCACGTCCGGCTGCGCGGCCTTAATCGCCGCGGAAGTGGAAATGGTCAAAGTCTCGAGCTTTCAAATCTGCGCCTGAAGGCGCCATGGGCGTTCAATGCCGCGAGTGTGCAGGCCCCGCGGCGCCATGGCAAGCCATGCTTCAAACGGCCGTTCGCCCGGCGAACTCAGCCGTTGCGCTTGACGTAGGCCCGGATCGCGGAGGCGACGCGATCCTGATCCTCCTGCGACAGGTAGGGGTGCATGGGCAGGCTCAAAACCACCCCCGCCTTGGCCTCGGTGACCGGCAGGCCGCGGGGCGCCGGATAGCCGGCATAGACCTCCTGGCGGTGGATCGGGATCGGGTAGTAGACGGCGGTCGGGATCTCCTGGCCGCGCAGATGCGCGATGAGGCCGTCCCGGTCGTCGGTCTCGATGGTGTATTGCGCCCAGACCGAGACGCCGCCCTCGATCACCTTCGGGACCTTGACGATATCGCCGAGCTGCTCGGCGTAGCGGGCGGCGATGCGGTTCCGCGCCTCGATCTCGTCGGCGAAGATGGTCAGCTTCTGCAGCAGGACGGCCGCTTGGATCGTGTCCATGCGGCTGTTCATGCCCACGCGCAGGTTGAGATACTTCGGGTCGTGGTCGAAGGTCCGGCCTTCCAGGTCCGACTTCACCGCCTGCCCGTGGACGCGCAGCGAGACCAGCAGGTCGTGCAGGCGCGCGTCCTTGCATAGCACCGCGCCGCCGTCGCCATAGCAGCCCAGCGGCTTGGCCGGGAAGAAGCTGGTGGTGGCCACGTCCGCCCAGTGGATCGGATGCTTGCCGTCCAGGGTGCAGCCGAACCCCTGCGCGCTGTCGGCGATCAGCTTCAGCCCGTGCTTCCGCGCCACGGCGGCGATGGCCGGATAGTCCGCCGGCTGGCCGAAGAGGTCGACGGCGATGATCGCCTTGGGCGTCAGGTCCCCGGCGGCCTTCACCGCCTCGATGGCGGCGTCGAGCTTGGCGGGGTCGAGATTGTAGGTGTCCTCGAGGATGTCCACGAACACCGGCGAGGCGCCCACCAGCGGCATCACCTCGGCCGTGGCGGCGAAGGTGAAGGAGGGGCAGAACACCGCATCGCCCGGGCCGACGCCCCACGCCATGAGCGGCAGCTGCAGGGCTTCGGTCCCGGAGCCGCAGGACAGCACGAAAGGCGCCTGGCCGAACTCGCCGAGCGCCTTTTCGAAGGCGGCGATCTCCGGCCCCATCACGTAGGCGCCCGAGCGGACGACCTTCAGGATCGCGTCCTCCAGCGGCTGGCCAAGGCGGGCGCGCTGAGCTTGCAGGTCGATGAACGGGATCGGCATGGCGGATGTCTCGCAAACGAAGCGACCGGCTTCATGGCACGCGGATTTTGCCTGTTCCAGACACGCTTGTTTTCCGATCTTTTCCGGCGCGGGCCGCGTCGCCGCGGACAACTCCTTGCGAGTTGTTATCAAGACGAGAACAAGTTCGCTGAGGGCGAACACTTGCGGAATTTACGTAAAGTGCGGATTTTTGCCGGTTCTCGGCCGAGAATTCGAACAACATTGATTTCCGATTGTAGTTGTCCGGCTCGATTTTAACCGCTTGTTTGCTGTCCTGGCATGACCGTTCGCCCCACGCAGAGATTGCGTCTTGGGGGGATGATGAAACTCTTCGGCAAGCGGGCGCCCGACCGGGCGCTGATGGAGCACTATGCCGACCTGGAAAATCGCATGGCGGCGATCTCCAGGTCGCAGGCGGTGATCGAATTCAATCTGGACGGAACCGTAAGGGAGGCGAACCCGAACTTCTTCGCCGCCCTCGGCTATGAGCCGTCCGAGGTCGTCGGTCGCCACCACAGCCTTTTCATGGATCCCGCGGAGGCGCAGACCCAGGCCTACAAGGACTTCTGGCGGGACCTCAATCAGGGGCAGTTCGTCGCCGGCAAGTTCCGCCGCATGGCCAAGGGCGCCCGCGAAATCTGGCTCCAGGCCACCTACAACCCGGTGATGGACAAGGACGGCCGGCCCTACAAGGTGATCAAGTTCGCGGTCGACATCACCGAGGCCGAGCAGACGGCGCGCGCGCAGGAGCAGCAGCGCGCACGCATGGAAGAAGCGCAGGAACGGCTGGTTTCGATCCTGGCCGAAAACCTCAACCGGCTGTCCCGGGGCGACCTTACGGCGCGGATCGATCAGCCCCTCGACGGCAACCATCAGCGGGTGAAGGACGACTACAACCGGGCGATCGAAAGCCTGCGTCAGACCCTGGAGTCCATCAACGGCGCGACGGGAGCGCTCCGTGGCGGCGCCGATGAGATCGCCGGCGCCTCCGACGACCTTTCCCGCCGCACCGAGCAGCAGGCCGCCAGCCTGGAGGAAACCGCCGCGGCGCTCGATGAGATCACCGCCACGGTCAAGCGCAGCGCCGATGGGGCCAAGCAGGCCTCGCTGGCCGCTTCGGAGGCCAAGGTCGGCGCCGAACGCTCGGGCATGGTGGTGCGCGAGGCGGTCGCCGCCATGGGCGAGATCGAGAAGTCCTCGGCGGAGATCGGCAACATCATCGGCGTGATCGACGAGATCGCCTTCCAGACCAACCTCCTGGCGCTGAACGCCGGGGTGGAGGCCGCTCGCGCCGGCGAGGCGGGCAAAGGCTTCGCGGTCGTGGCCTCGGAAGTCCGGGCGCTCGCCCAGCGCTCGGCAGAGGCCGCCAAGGAGATCAAGGCCCTGATCAGCGCCTCATCGGCCCAGGTGGACCGTGGCGTGAAGCTCGTGGGTGAGACGGGCGAGGCCCTGACCGACATCGTCAGCAAGGTCACCCATATCGACCAGCTCATCTCCGAGATCGCGCTCTCGTCCCAGGAGCAGGCGACCGGCCTCAACCAGGTCAACAGCGCCGTGAACCAGATGGACCAGGTGACCCAGCAGAACGCGGCCATGGTCGAAGAGGCGACTGCGGCGGCGGCCAATCTGAAGACCGAGGCAGGGGAGCTGGCGCGGCTGGTGGCTCAGTTCCATATCGGCGCGGCGTCGGCCCGGCCGGAGCTTGCGCAGCCCGGCCGTCATGCGCCGGGCCCCAATCCCGTGGCGCGCGCCCAGGCGCGGGTGGCCGCCTTCGCCGGCGGCTCCGCGGCG
>Ga0065721_10049460_pt1 | contig 33880 bp, 28 predicted proteins | sample Mesricmetagenome_FD_59108 | JGI IMG/M metagenome (GOLD analysis project Ga0065721, IMG submission 59108) | Mesophilic microbial community from rice straw/compost enrichment Sample: eDNA_1 v2 (version 2) | ecosystem: Engineered > Solid waste > Grass > Composting > Bioreactor | place: USA: Davis... | reverse complement strand
CTGGCGGACGGCGGTTCCGGGCAGAACGGGGGGGATCTACGACACGTTGGTGCTGGAGCCGAGGGAAACGGCCTACGAGTGGCAGAACAGCCACTTCATCGCATCGGGTACATAGAGAACGCCTTTGGAGAAAGAATGCGCGTCGCTCTCGTAGACGGTCATCGAGGCGGTGCTCCCGGTGAAGCCGGTCTGCAGCAGACGCTCGTAGATCGTTCCGTGGTTCGGCACCATCCACTGCTGCCCGGTCGTCCGGCCGACGCCTTCGGCGTGGCCGACATTCATGTACAGCCGCTGGCCGGCATTGCGAATCTCCAGCTCTCGCACCCATTCCGTAAAGCCGGGATACCAGAACGAGCCCGAGAAACTGCCGATTCGGCCGAATACGTTCGGATAGAGCAGCGCCGTATAGATGGAGATCAAGCCTCCGAGCGAGAAGCCCATAATGCCCGTATGCGGGGCATCGGTCAGCGTGCGGTAGCGGCCGTCCACGTAAGGCTTGAGCGTATGGACGAGATATGACGCGTACTGCGCCGCCTTGGCGCCGAACAGCTTGCCCGGCTCGAAAATGTTGGGGGCCGCGAACGGCGTATATTCGTCATTCCGGTCGAAGGGAACGATCCCGACGAAGATGATGCCGGGAAGCTCTCCCCGGGCGGTCAAATGCTTGATCGCCCGGAGGGAGCCGCTGTGCTCGGGATCGATCAGATCCCCGCCGTCCTGCGCGTAGACGACCGGGTAACGTTTCTCTCCTTCGTCGTAATCGTCCGGCAAATACACGATCAGCTCGCGGTCCAGCAGCTTGTCCGTGAGGATTGATTTCATCCGCGATAAGCCTCCTTATCGAATAAGAGCTTGCGAGATTCGATCGACTGCGTATTTCACCGCAAGCGGTCCTCCCGCGTTCGCGGAAATGTCCATCGTGAACACTTGGCCCTTCTTCACGGCGCTCAGCGAATTCCACACCTTGCTCTTGCTTAGCTCCGCCAGCCGCTCGTCGACTCCGTCCAAATAATCGACGACGAAAATAATGTCCGGATCGAGCATCGTTACCCCTTCCATGGACACGGCGTCGTCCTCCAGCTTGAAGGCGCCGGGCGACTTCATGCCGAGCCCTTCCGGATCGTACACGTATTCGATCGAGCTGTCGTCCAGCACGTAGAACGTATCGCCGTTGCCGGTCGGCCACAGGAACGTGACGGACTGATCCTTGTATGGAGCCAGCTTGGCCCGGGTTTCGTTCATGAGCCCGGTCAGCTCGGCGATATAGTCCTCCGCTTCCTGCTCCTTGCCGAGCAGCTTGGCGTATTCCCGCAGTCTTTCCTTCCAGTTCAAATCCTCGATGCTGAACATGACGACGGGCGCGATCTTGCCAAGATCCGCGTACACGTCGTTATGCGTGCCCGCGAAAGCCAGGATGAGGTCGGGTTCCAGCTCCGTCATCATCTCCAGATTCGGCGTCACGACTTGCCCGATATCCGCCACTTCGGCGGTTTGCGCGTACGGCTTCAGCGTCTCGAACGCGTTCAAGATCCGGTCGGCCAACGCGGAGGCGATCGGCGGCATGTCGAGTGCAAACAGGTATTCCATCATGCTGAAATGAGAGACGATAATCCGCTTCGGCTGCGCCTTGAGCTTCACGTTGTTGCCGGCGGCGTCCGTATACGTTCTGGGCCATGACGCTTGCTGCGTCTGCAAGGCCGTCTCGGAAGCCGCCGTGCCGGTCGCCGCCTCGGTCTGCAAGGAGGCCGACGAAGGGGCGGGTCCGCCGTTGTTGCCTGCCGTTCCGGAGCATGCGCTCAGCAGCAGGGCGATTCCCAGTACGAGCATAGCCAGCTTGTTTTTTTTCTCGAAATGAAACATGTGGTTGTCCTCTCCCTTGTTCGAACGATAATAATGAAAATGATTTTCATTATCATCAGCATTGTATCGCCCGGAAACTTCCGGAGCAAGGGAGGATATGATCCGTTTCGTATGACGATCTGAGCCCGCATGCCCGGCGGAGCGGCCGGCCCTGTATTGCCCCGGCGTCATGCCGGTATATTTCTTGAACGTTTTGTTGAAATAGGAGATGTCGTTGTAGCCTACGCCTTCCGCAATGTCCTGCAGGGCGGCGTCGGTGCGCAGCAGCAGCTCCTTGGCCTTGTCCATGCGCACCTCGATGAGATAGCCGATCGGGCTTGTGCCCATTCTCAGCTTGAACTGCTTGATCAAATACGGCACGCTGTAATTGAGCGCCGCGGCCATGCGTTCCAGCGTGACGGGCTCGGCGTAATGCAGACGGATATAGCGGACGGCCTGTCCGACGAGGTCGGAAGGCAGCGGCGACGGGGAGCGGGGCTGCTCGTCCATCTGCTCGAGGAGATCGCATACCCATCGGTAAAATAACGTTTTGGCGCGCAGCGGTTTTAAGCCGTCGGCGCCGCTGGCGGTCCATATCTCGTACAATCGATCCAACCGGTTCAGCAAGGGGACGGGGCGGGAGGAAACGAAGGAATAAGGCGCCAGCAGCCACGGATTGCGATCCGTCAGCAGCGTCATCTCCGGACGGTGCTGACGGGGATATTGGATCGCGTAATGAACGGCGTAGTACTCGAATCCCTCTTCCCGAACCGCGATATGGAGAGCGAAGCCCTTGCTCCCGTGAAGCGCGGCGCATCCGTCGACGCTGAAAAACGCGTCGTTAAGCCGGATCTGCGCGCTTCCGCGAAAGCTGTACAGAAACAGATGGGAGGGCAGGAGGTAGGGAGGCGGGCTCTCTCCCGGCCGGAGCCTGTGAAGACGGACGTCGAGCACCTTGACGAAAGCTTGATTCCATAGGGCAAGCAGGTCATCCAGTATCATCGCTCGGCCTCGCTTACCAGATTTCGAGCCTGTCGTCCAGACCGGAGACGGCCGGTTTCTCGGGAAGCGAATCGAAGAAGCCAAGCCCGAGGATGCCGGCAATCCGTTCGTCGCTCCGAACGCCGGCGAGCGCCAGCAGCTCCTCGCAGGCGGAATAATCGGCCAGCTCCCAGGCCATTCCGAGCCCTTGGGCCCAGCCCAGCATTTGAACGTTCTGAATGAGACAGCAGACGGCTCCGAAGTCGTCGCTGTCGATGCGCTCGTCCGGATTGACCGGGGACGTGACGATCAAGACAACCGGCGCTTGCGTCAGCGTGTCGACGAGGCGGGGATGCTTGCGGGCGTCGACGGAATCGGTCAGCTTGATTTTCGCCGCGCCTTCCGCATAAATAAACCGCCATGGTTCCCGCAGCTTGTGATTGGGCGCCCAGACGGCGTCTTCCAGAATGGACAGAATAACCTCTCGGGAGACGGGACGGTCGGAGAACCGACGCACCTCCCGCGCTTCCCGGAAGAGAGAAAGAATACTCATATCAGACAGCCTCCGTTCATCATGAAATTACAAATAAGTCAGCTTCTTCTCCGCGGGCGTGCGCGGCTTCGTCTTCGGGACTTTCTCGCAGTACCCCAAATACAGGATGGTGACTATGCGCTCGTCTTCCTGCACGCCGACGCCGAGCTTAAAGGAAGGTTTATGCATGAAAGATTCCGTATTCCACACCGCTCCGATGTCGTGTTCCCAAGCGAGCAGCGTCAGGCTCTGAAGAACGGCGCTGACCGTCGCATGCTCTCGTTCCTTCTGCCCCCGGTCCTTCGCGATCGCGATCAGAAAGGCGGGGATTTGCGCGATGCGATCGGCCATCAACTGGTTAAGCTTGTTCGGCAGCCACTTGTACAGCCCCTGCTCGGAATAGGCGTCCATGACGATGGAAGCCGCTTTGGCTTTGCCTTCGGGACTGGCAAGCAGAAGAAAGCGATGGGAAGGCACTTGATCGGTCGATAGAACCGAGGCCTCCGCTGCTTGCAGCAGCTCGACGATCAGCTCATGGGACAAGTCCCGCTTGGCGAAACTGCGAATCGATCTTCTCTCCCGAACAAGCCGGGAGAGGGCCGACTTCTGTTGAGTGGCAGACATGGATAGGATCCATCCTTTCGGTTTTCTGTCCTTATCATATCGCAAATGATAATCATTATCAATTAGTATCGAGATTGAACAAAAGATTGGATTCGAGGCTGTGAACGAGGCCGGCATCAAGGAACGGGCGTCAAGGGTTGCGCTTTCATCGGAGCGCGCTGTACGATGGTACGTAGATTGGAAGATTGGGAGGATGAGTCGAATGACGAAACGGGCGGAAGCGATCAACGCGGAAAAGTCGGTGCTCGGAGAAGGGCCGTTGTGGCTCCCGGAGAGCGGACGGCTCGTATGGGTGGACATCGAGGGCATGAAAATACGGATGTGGAATCCAAAGACGGTAGAAGAAGGGGCTATATCGGTAGGACAGCGGATTGGCGCGGTTGTGCGGGCGACGGACGGACGAATGGTATGCGCTTTGCAGAACGGATTTCATTTCCTGGACGCGGAGACAGGCGAACTGGAGCCGATCGCCGACCCCGAGGCGCATTTGCCGGGCAACCGCTTTAACGACGGCAAGTGCGATCCGGCCGGACGGTTCTGGGCGGGCACGATGCCGATAGCTGACGGGGCTCCGACCGGCGCGCTGTATCGGTTGGACGGCGACGGAAGCGCGCATAAGATGGCGGAGGAGATCGGCTGCTCCAACGGCCTCGGCTGGAGTCTCGACGGCAGCACGATGTACTACATCGATACGAGCACGAGACGGATCGACAAGTTCGACTTCGACGCCGGGAGCGGCGGCATCTCCAATCGCCGGACCGTTGCCGTTATCCCCGCCGATCAGGGGTACCCCGACGGCATGACCGTTGATGCAGAAGGCAAGCTGTGGGTCGCGCATTGGGACGGATATGCCGTCAGCCGCTTCGATCCCGATACCGGCGAATGCCTGGAACGCGTCGAACTGCCCGTATCCCGGGTCACCTCCTGCTGCTTCGGCGGCGACAATCTGGACGAACTGTACATCACGTCGGCAAGCGTCGGGCTGAGCGAGGAACAGCTCCGCAGAGAGCCGCTGGCGGGAAGCCTGTTCGTGTATAAGCCGGGCGTGAAGGGGCTGCCCGCCGCCGAGTTCAAAGTGCAAGGGACATAGGCTCGCAGAGGATGACGTCTTTCGACAGAAGAGCGTGCGATCGGCTGCAATTTTGTTGCTGAAAAATTCCATTAATAGTAAAATGGGGATAAAAAGCAGAGGAGACGTCGCTAAAATGTCGGACAAGCGCAAAGAGGACGAGTCCAAGAAACGGGAACCTGTTGTGAAAGAACAGACAGAGAATTACGCGTATGACGGGGACGACCTGGACTTTTTCGGAATGGAGGAGGAGCGCTACGAGATTATCGAAGGCGTCCGCTACGATATGCAGGCGGCGCCGACGATTCATCATCAGCAAATTTCCGGAGCGCTCCATATTATGCTCCATCAAACCTGTCACCCGAACGGGACCATTCTCTATTCTCCCGTTGACGTCTATTTGGACGAGGACAATCAGTTTCAGCCCGATCTGGTGTACATTTTGCATGAAAATGCTGCTATTATCAAGGAGAAACGGATCGAAGGCGTTCCGGATCTGGCCGTTGAAATTTTGTCGCCCTCGACGAGTCATAACGACAAGGTGAGGAAAAAACGCCAATTCGAACGCTTCGGACTGAAGGAATACTGGATCGTCGATCCGGTTCACCTGACTCTGGATCAGTTTATTCTAAACGGGGACGGCAAGCTGAATTTAGTAGAAACGTACGTTGCCCCGAACAGGGTAACTTCCCCTTTGTTTTCTTGCATCGATATCGATATGAAGCGCGTGTTCGCGGGCCTGCATTGAGGCAAAGCGCCGAGAGAATGGAGCGGGCGCAATAGAATAGGAAAACAACGGAGGCCATTATGTCGAAGCTTGGAGAAATTCCGACTTATCAATGCCAATACGTGAATGACGCGGACGGAGTATGGGACGGCATCCCCTCGGTCGGTCTGGTGGACGTCGTTACCGGCGGCGACGTTCGCGAGGAGACGCGGGTTAAAGCTTGCTGGGACGACCGTTTCCTGTACATGAGATTCGAGTGCGTGGACACGTACGTCGTCTCGCAGTATGCGAACCGCAAAGATCCGCTGTGGGAGCAGGACGTCGTGGAGATGTTCATCGACGAAGAAGGCAAGTGCAGGCGGTATATGGAGCTGGTCGTCAGTCCGAACGGCGTGCTCTGCGATCTGATGATCGATCATGACAACGAGAACGAACCCGATCGCTTTAAGATCGGCTCGGAATGGGAAGTGCAAGGCTTCGAGCGGACGATCGAGGCTGACGGGGATCGGCGAACGTACACGTTTAAGCTGCCTTTCTCCAATTTCTCGCAAGCCCCCGAAGCCGGGACGCAGTGGAGAATCAACTTTTTCCGCATCGACGACGAGCCGGACGGCACCCGCCATTTTCAGGCATGGTCGCCTACGGGAGCGATCAACTACCATATCTCGGAGAGATTCGGCAAGCTGGTGTTCTCCGGGCGCTGACGTTAACGAAGGGACGGCTTCAGTCGGCCGGGAAACCTGCCGGACAAGGTCCGGCTAGCCGTTCGCAGAGCCTGCCCCGGCCAGCCGGTTTGGCGAATCTCCAAGTCCGTGCTGCTTCCGGTAGGCGGCGGGGCTGACGCCGTACCTTTTTTTGAACGCTTTGCTGAAGTAGTACAAGTCGGGGAAACCGGCGATTTCCGCGACTTCCTTGACCAGCGGCGGCGAGGACTCGCTCAGCAGCGCCGCCGCCTTCTCAAGCCGGAGCCGGTTCATCCTCTCGATCAGGGTGATGCCGGTTCTTTGCTTGTATACCCTGCACAGATGGCCGTAGCTCATATGCAGCGAAGCGGCCAGATCGGCGACGTTAAATCGCTTGCCCCGAAAATCCTCCAAGTACACCTCGATTTTTTTGATCAGCTGATCCTTCGGTCCTTCCGGCTCCTCCTGTCCGTGCCGTTCCGATTGAGCGATCGAGGCGATCGTCTCCAGCAGCCTCAGCAAAATGAGCTGAAGGGATAAAGGAGATCTGCCGGTCAACGCTTCTTCGATAAGATGCCGCAAAATTTCCCCGACCCCGTAACGGTCCGTGTACCCGCCGGGCTTCCAATGGCTTAAACGATCCAATTCGTCGTACCAAGACTCCCCGGCTCCGCCGTTTTCGGAACCCTCCGCGCGTCGTATTCGCCAGCGAAGGCAAATGCCCTCGTGCGGATTGCCCTTCGTATAGGTGTGAGAATGGACAAGTCCCGGCGGAATAAGAAAAAAGTCGCCTTCGTTAATCGTGACGAGCCGGTCGCGGAAGCGGGTCTGCATCCGTCCGCTCAGTACATAGTTGAATTCGAACCAGGTATGGGAGTGGGGCGGGCATTTGCTGGCGTTGCCGATTTGTTCGAAAATGATATCGATCCAGTCGATAACCGTATCATTAACCTGGATTTCCCGGCATAGCTTCGTGAAAATCGCAGGAAGCTCCTGCTTCCAGCGCTGAATGTCCATGTCCGCCCCTCCCGTCTTCAACTGCTCTTCTGCTATCTTATCACAATAGAACAACTATTGATGCGAATAGTCAATTTACCGCACGGCGCCGCCGCGGGACAATGGGGAGGAAGGACGACAAGAACCGGAGGGATCATTTTGAAAAAACTTCACCTGATCAGCAACGCGCATTTGGACCCGGTATGGCAGTGAGAGTGGGAGGAAGGCGCGTCGGCAGCCGTATCGACCTTCCGCGCGGCGGCGGATTTCTGCGAGGAGTTCGACGGGTATGTGTTCAATCATAACGAAGTGATTCTCTACCAATGGGTGGAAGAGTACGAGCCGGCGCTGTTCGCGAGAATCCAGAGGCTGGTTCGGGAAGGAAAATGGCACATCATGGGCGGCTGGTATTTGCAGCCGGACTGCAACATGCCCTCGGGGGAGTCGTTCGTGCGCCAGATGCTGCTCGGCAAAACGTACTTCCGCGACAAGTTCGGCGTCGAGCCGACGACGGCGATCAATTTCGATTCGTTCGGCCATACGCGGGGGCTTGTGCAGATTATGCGGCAGGCGGGTTACGACTCTTATATTTTCATGCGCCCGGACGGCTTCGACAAGGCTCCCGCCCAGGAGTTCGCCTGGAAGGGTTTTAACGGCAGCGAAATTATCGCGCACCGCATCTCGGGCGGCTACAATACGCTGCTTGGGGAGGCGCATCTCAAGATAGACAAGCTTCGCGGGGAAATTCCGGACGGCTCGATGACGATGGTGCTGTGGGGCGTCGGCAATCACGGAGGCGGCCCCTCCCGCGCCGATCTGAGGAAAATCCGCGAGATGATGGACGAAGCTTCCGGATCGGGCTGCGAGATCGTGCATTCCACTCCTGAAGCGTACTTCCGGGAAGTCCGGGGTACGAAGGAATTTCCGGCCTACGAAGGGGACCTGAATCCCCGGTTCGTCGGCTGCTATACGTCGATGATCCGTATCAAGCAGAAGCACCGGCAGTTGGAGAACGAGCTGTATATGACGGAGAAAATGCTGTCCGCCGCCGCGCAGCAGACCGGGCTGGCTTATCCGGCCGACGATCTGCGCGAAGCGGCGCAAGATCTGATGATGGCGCAGTTCCACGACATCCTGCCGGGCACTTCCGTACAGCCCGCCGAGGAGGCCGCCCTGCGTCTGCTCGACCATGGACTGGAGATCGTCGCGCGGTTGAAGGCGAGAGCGTTTTTCGCGCTGGCCGCCGGACAGCCCAAGGCCGAATCGAAGGAATATCCGGTGCTCGTCTACAATCCGCATCCTTTCCCGGTTCGGGGCGTCTTCGAATGCGAGTTCATGCTGGAGGACCAGAACTGGAAGGACGAGTTCTCGATGCCGGTCGCTTACCAGGCCGGCGCGCGCATCCCGAGCCAGCCGGAGAAAGAGCTCAGCAACCTGACGCTTGACTGGCGCAAGCGGGTCGTCTTCGAAGCCGAGCTCGCGCCCTCCTCGATGAACCGCTTCGATTGCCGGATCGAGATGCTGGAGCGCAAGCCGGAGCCGGAGCTTCAAGCGACGGACGGAGTCTATCGCTTCTCGAACGGAGAGCTGTCCGTTGTCGTCAACGCGGAGACGGGTCTGATCGACGAATATGCCGTCGGCGGCGAGTCGTTCCTGCTGCCCGGAGCTTTCCGGCCGGTCGTCGTGCAGGATAACGAGGATCCCTGGCGGATGGATACGAATGCGTTCTCCCCGGACATCGGCGCCTTCTCGCTCATGTCGCCGGGAGCGGGAACCGACTTTTCGGGCGTGAAGGGGCGGCTGGTTCCTTCCGTGAGGGTCGTCGAGGACGGAGAAGTCCGTACAGTCATCGAAGCGGTGCTCTCCTACGGAGCGTCCGCGATCGTTCTGACCTACAGGCTGCCCAAGCGGGGGACGGAGATCGAAGTGCGCGTGCGTGCGTTCTGGAATGAAAAGGACAAAATGCTGAAGCTGTCGATCCCGACCGCGCTGCGGGACGGCTCGTTCGTCGGGCAGACGGCGTTCGGGGCGCAGGAGCTGCCAAGCAACGGCGACGAGGCGGTCGCGCAGAAATGGGTGGCCGTACATTCGGAGAAGGACGGGTTAGCGGTGACGTGCATCAACGACGGCATCTACGGCTCGGATTGCCGCGAAGGCGAAATTCGCCTGTCGCTGCTCAGAAGCCCGGGCTACTGCGCCCATCCGATCGGCGATCGCCCGCTGCTGCCGCAAGACCGCTTCTCCCCGCGCATCGATCAGGGAGAACGCCAATACGTTTTCTGGCTGAACGCGGGACCGCTCGCGGAGAGACGCGCCATAGTCGACCGCGAGGCGGACGTCCGCAACGAAAGGCCGTACGCGCTGTCCTTCTTCCCTTCCGGGGACGGGGAGAAGCCAGGCTCCTTCGTCCGGCTGGAGGAAGGGACGGTGCAGCTCAGCGCATTTAAGAAAGAGGAGCGGGGAGAAGGGTACATCCTGCGCCTGTTCGAGCCGACCGGTTCCCCGCAGTCGACGTACGTCTCGATTCCGTCGCTTGGCCTCCGCCATGAGGTCCGGCTGAACGGTTTCGAGATCCGCACGCTGCGGCTGGAAGCCGGGACGGGGACGCTGGAGGACGCGAAGCTGTGCGAGCTTTGAGCCGAAGCGGCCGAACGGCGGCCAACGCCGCACGTCGCTGCTGAACCGTCCGCCTCGTCTCGGAGTCCGCTGCTCGTCCGAACCGGGGAAGCCGCCGAGAACCGCCTGACCGGGCAGCCGCGTCAGCCGCCGTCCTCTTGATTCCGATACTCGAGGGGCGTTCTTCCCGTCTTTTTGCGGAACAGCTCGTGGAAGAACTTCAGATCGCGATACCCCGACCGGGCGGCTATCTCCTTGACGGGGAGCGCCGTCCGGCGCAGCAACTCGCAGCTTTTGCGGATTCGCAGGTTCTGCATGTACTCCGTGAACGACTGCCCCGTCGCCCGCTTCAGCATGCGCTGCATGTAGCTTGGACTTACCGGGAGCAGGGAGGCGGCCTCCGGCAGCGTAAGCGGACGCTCGCAGTTGCGTTCGAGATATTCGAGCGCGGCGGCCAGCCGCGAGCTTGCTGGAGCGGAGGGGCGCCCGGCCGGCTCCAGACGGTGCAGGCACACGAGAAGCTCGGTCAAGCGTGCATAGAGAACGGCCTCGTAGCCGGGCAATTGCGATTGATACTCCCGGTACAGAGCTTCCATGCACGCTTTCCCCTCGTTATAAGAGTCCTTGAACCGGCGGTAAGGCCGGTCGTCCCCCGACAGCAGCTCCAGCGCCGGACCCGGCAGCGGGTATGCCAGCGCCAGCTTCCGCGGAACGGACGGATCGAACAGGCAGTTGTACACGATCAGCTCGTCCTTCGGCGCTTCCGATGCGGGGCGGTAGACGTGGCGCGTGCCGATCGGAATGATGAAGAAGTCCCCTTTTTCCACGTAAAGCCGCTCGTCCCCGATGTAATGAAATCCTTTTCCCTCCGCAACGTACTGAACTTCCACGAAATCGTGAATATGGATCGGCAGAGAAAATCGTTCCCGCTCCCTTGTGACGGCGATCGGAAAGTCCGGCGTCCAATACAGCTTGCCTTCCAGCGTGAACGGCGATGAGGCCATGTGCCCTGCTCCCTTGCGAATAGGATGTATTTGCCCTATTGATATCATATTAACCCCCCTATAGGCAACGAAAAAAAGCATGGTATGCTGGAAAAAAAGCCAGCGGGGAGGACGGTTGGGATGACGGGACACGAGAGGGAGAGGCGCAAGCATCGGCAGGAGCTTAAGACGGCATGGGAAGCGGATTGGATCTGGCGGTCGCGGCGCGTCCGCGTCAACGATTTCGCTTATTTCCGCAAGGAGTTCCGCGTGCGCGGCCCGCTGAAGCAGGCCATCCTGTTCTATTCGGCGCACAATACGGCCAAGGTGTACGTGAACGGGGCGAGGCTCGGCGGGTACGTGTCCCCGGCACCGACGAATCCGGAGAAGCGCAAAGCGTACTTGGCCTACGACGTCGCGGAGCTGCTGAAGGACGGTCCGAACTGCTTGACGGCGGACGCTCACTACCTGGGCGGCGGAGGGCAAAATTATTACGACGGACTGCCGGGCTTCCGGCTTCAGCTCCATCTCGTCTACGCGGACGGCGCGGAGCAGATCGTGAGGACGAATTCGTCCTGGCAGGCGCTGGCGAGCATGCCCCACGAGGCGGGCACGCCCTATCAGCAAAACCGCAGGGTATCGGCGATCGAGGCCTACGACGCGTGGAAGCTGGACCCGCAGTGGCGCTATCCGGGCTGGCGGAAGGAAGGCGCGGTGAGGGCGAAGCCGGCGCGGATCGGGCGCGACGATTGGCCGATGGAGGCGCAGCGCATACCCGAGGGCGCGATCGCGGAAGAGATCGCGTGCGTCAAGCTGCCGCGGCCGGCGGGAGGCGAGGCCGAGTTCGCGCAGGTGTTCGACGCGGGCGCCGTCGTGTCGGGCTGGCCGAAGCTTGCGCTGAAGGGAATTGCAGGCGCGACCGTCCGGCTGCGCTATTCGGAGAAGCTGGACGAGAACGGACGGGTTAACCATAACGTCGCGAACGAGCATTCCGACAACTATTATGACGAATATACGATGCGCGGGGACGAACTGGAGACGTGGCAGCCGGATTTCTCGTACAAGGCGTTCCGCTACGTGGAAGTGACCGGGTATCCGCGCGAGATCGCCGAAGGGGAGATCGCCGTCTGCTGGGCGTATACGGGGATGGCGCAGATCGGCGAATTCTCATGCTCGGCCGCGCATCTGAACGAGCTGTACGCCGCCTGCATCCGCACGCAGAAGAACAATACGCTCGGCCAGACCGTCGACTGCCCGCACCGGGAGCAGGCGCAGTATACGGCGGACACCGACTTGCAGGCGGAGGCGCTGCTGTACAATTTCGAGGGCGTCGACGTGTTGGAGAAGACGCTGGCCGATTTCGCCGACGCGCAGCTTCCCGACGGCACGTTCCCGTTCGTGGCGCCGATCAATTACGGGCATCCGGACTTTCATCTGCAAATTCCGGAATGGGATCTGCACTATGCCACGCTCATGTGGAAAGTGTACGAGGCGTCGGGAGACGTCGGCGTACTGGAGAGATTTTACGGGACGGCCCGCCGCATGGTCGATTACTTCGTCGGCATCCGGGATGCCGACACCGGGCTCGTGCCGCTGGACAAAGGCTGGCATATCAGCGATTGGCCGTACCCTTCGGTCGAGCATAAAGGACAGTTCCTGACGGTGCAGCAGATCAAGCTTGTTCTTGCACTCCGGGCGGTCAGCCGGGCGGCCGGTTTGATCGGACGCGGGGAGGAGAGCGAGGCATATGCGGCTCATGCTGACTTGCTGCGCGAGCGGATCGTCTCGCAGCTGTACGACGCGGAGAAGAAGCGTTTCCGCGACAGCTCGGAGTCGGATGCCTGCCACCAGGGCGTGACCGCGCTCGCATTGGCCGCGGGACTCGTGCCGGAGGAAGACCGGGAGCGGGCAATCGCCTCCGTGGCGGAGCAGCGGTGGGAATGCCGGACGGTGCTGACGCTGCCGCTGCTGCGCATGCTGTTCGACAACGGCCGGGAGGCCGACGCGTTCGCGCTGCTCGACCGCAGGGAATACCCGGGCTGGGGATATATGATCGCCCAAGGGTGGAATACGATGTGGGAGGGTTGGGAAGATCTCGAAAGCCACTCCCACGCCTGGAACGGCTATCCGGCGAGACTGCTGCAGGAATACGTCGTCGGCATCCAGTCGGAGGCGCCGGGCTTCGCCCGGACGGTTATCCGCCCCTACTTGCCGGACAGCCTGACGTTCGCCGAAGGGAAGGTCTGGACGCCGCTCGGCCCGGTCTGCTCGCGCTGGGAGCGGGAGGACGGAGGAGTACGCGTACGAGCCGTCATCCCTTCGGGCATGGAAGCGCGATTGACGCTGCGACTGGCGGACGGACGGATCGCCGAGCGGGTTCTGAGCGAAGGGGATAACGATGTGCTGCTGAGAGGCTAACCTGTTGGAGGAGCATAAGGACAGCACGACTTCTGTGCTTGTCTCCACTTTGCGCCAAACGCTATAGAGAGCGGATAATTCAAGCCATGCTTGGCCTGGGGCATAGGTATGCAGTCATTGCGAATCAGGATATGAGATTGACATACAAGTTATTAATTTGATATGGCTTTTGGACTTGCTTTGTCATAAGATATAGGATGCTACTGCTTTTAAGTTCCGTAGGAGGAGTAGACTCGTGCGAACAAATAAAAGCTGGAAGTCCATCATTTTGCTTAAATTGTTGCTCGCCTTCATGGTGCTTGTAGCGCCGCTCTATATCATTGGGCTTACGATTAATATGATCGGCCAATCCCGATTGAAGGAAGAACTGACGGCGTCCCAGCATTCCAAAACCTCTTTTTACCTGGATATGCTGGAGTCGGAGGGCGAGCACATGATCAACTTGCTTCAGGAATATGTCATCGACAAGGATCTTCATCATTTAACCTATCTGAATGGAACGATGACGCAATTCGAATTCACGGAGGTCATTCGCCGTGTTCAGAGTAAGCTCGTTCAATTAAAAGGTTCCAGCGTATATGCGGATACCGTTAGTGCGCATATTCTGACTCTGCAGAGGAGCCTGTCCAGCGAAGTTTCTATTAACTCTACCTTGAACGATGACTTTAAGACGGTTGAAGACGCGCTGCAGATAAGCCGAAGCGGATTATACCACTCGGATGACATGATGTTTCTGGCAATCGCCTACCCCGGTCCGGCCCCTTCTGATTATCAATCCGGATTCATACTTTCCATCAAGCTTGATGAAAGCGCTATCATTCAAATGTTGCGCATGTTCCAGTCTCGCGAGCACAGCACGGCGGGGGCTGCGCTGATCAGTCCGCAAAGGGAGAAAGTGATCTCCGATTATGAGAATCAATCGCTGCTCGATGTAACCAAGAGCTTCCTCAAGAGCAAGCATGAAGCCGGGATGCGCAAAGGCGCCGAGATCCTTGAATTTAATAATCAGAATATGATGATCAGCTATGCCTACTCGCCGCTGCTCGATCTGTATTTAACCGCCTTTATACCGATTGACGAGATGCTCGGTCCGGTCGACACCCTCAATAACTTATTATGGATTTTGTCCTTTTGCTCGCTGATCGTTATCGTCGCCTTCTCTTATTGGGTGTACAGGCAAATTCACAGTCCGCTGCGGAATCTTGTCAAGGCGTTCCGCAAGGTGGAGAACGGGCTGCTGGCTCACGTAGACCTGCCGCGAAGCAATGATGAATTTCTTTATCTGTACCAACGATTCAATACCATGATTGATAAATTGAATGAATTGATCCATCAGGTCTATGAGCAGAAGCTGAGAGTGCAGAGCTCGGAGCTTAAGCAGCTGCAATCGCAGATTAACCCTCATTTCCTGTTCAATACCTATTTTATTCTCTATCGTTTGGCCAAGAAAAAGGATCATTACAGTATTGAGCGATTCGTTCAATATTTGGGAGAATACTTTCAATATATCACTCGCAACGCAGCAGACGATATTACGCTTGAACAAGAATTCCAACATTCCCAGACCTACGCCCAAATACAGAATATTCGCTTCCAGGGGAGAATTGTCGTCGAATTTGAACCGCTGCCTGAAGATTGGAAGTCGGTGTTGGTGCCCCGTCTCAGCTTGCAGCCGATATTCGAGAATGCCTACAAGCATGGTCTGGAATCGCTGAGCCGACAAGGATGTATTCGAATCAGCCTGAAGGAATACCATTCCATGCTGCATGTTGTGGTCGAAGACAACGGCGATCGCATATCCAATGAAATGTTGTACAGGCTTATTCACAGCCTGAAGCAGGCCAATGGACTAACGGAGCATACAGGACTTCTGAATGTTCATCGAAGACTTCAGATCCGGTTTGGTCCGGAAGCGGGAATAGAAGTAAGCAACAGCTCGCTTGGCGGATTGCAAGTGACGATGAAAGTGTCGAGAGGAGGCAGAGTGCATGTTCAGGATGCTGATCGTAGATGACGAGCCCATTATTGTTGAGGGCCTGCAGGAGTTGTTCGAGGAACTGGAGCATCTGGAACTGGAAATCCTTATCGCATACAATGGCAGGCAAGCGCTCGACGCGCTTCAGAGTCTGCGGATCGATATTGTGTTGAGCGACATCGAAATGCCGGAGATGAATGGATTGCTCCTGCAGCAGGAAGCGATTCGAATCGGCAGCGCCGCCAAATTCATATTTTTGACCGGGTATAACGACTTTGATTATATCCAGACAACCAGCCGCAGCGGCTCGCTTGATTTTATTGTGAAAACCGAAGGGGACGATCCGATTATTGCCGCTGTCGAGAAGGCGATTGCGGCAATCCAGGAAGCGCTGAACATGGACAGACTGCTTAAGGAAGCACGTTATCAAATGCAGAAGGCTCATCCGATATTGAAGCGTGAGCTGCTGCTGAGTTGCTTGAACGGAGACCATTCGACCCGCAATACCCTCGCAAGCTCGTTCCAGCAATACCAGATTACACTTGATCCCAGCCGTCCAGTGTATGCCGTTCTCGGTCGCATCGATCATTGGCGTCACGAACAGGAAGAAGCCGACAAAGCTTTGTTCATCTACTGTATAGCCAATATTATGGAGGAGTTCTTCTCTTCGCGCTGCCGTATGGAACACCTCTCCGAAAGCGATCGCCGTATGATCTGGCTGATTCAACCTCTCTCGACGAACGATCAAGAATTAGCTGACAATTTCAAGTCCTATATGATGAGCAGCCTGGAAGCCGTTCAGAATGCTTCCAGAACTTATCTGAAGATTGTGTGCTCCTTCGCGGCTATGAGCAAGGAGTGTACGTGGGACGCTCTGCCGCTTGGATTCAACAGACTCTCTCTGCTCTTCGAGAGAGGACTTGGATTAGGCAGCGAGATGCTTCTTACGGATGAGCGCATGTTCGCACCGAGCGATAAGGATCTTCGCCTGCAATTGCGCGGAGTCAGGCTGCTGGATACCGCGCTGGCCAAGCAGGATAAAGACGAATTCTTCCGCAAATATCATGAAATCATGGCCTTATTCGAACAATCGCAAACTTACAATCCCGGCTTGTCGTTGGAAATCTTCTATGAACTCTCCTCTATCTTTATCGCGCATCTCAATCGGCTCGATTTATTGTACAGTCTGTCTGAACGTTATCCGATCGGTCACCTGCTTTCGATTCAAGCGCATGGTTCATGGAAGGATGTCTCCTCATTCTTCGAGCGCATTGCTCATCATATCTTTGACAGCGCCCAGAAGGAAATCGAGACTGAGACGAATGAAATCGTTGCCACTTTGCACAGCTACGTCAAAGATCATTTGAATGGAGACCTCTCCTTAAACAGGCTGGCAGAGCTTGTCTATCTGACGCCGTTCTATCTCTCCAGATTATACAAGCGAATAACCGGACAAAGCATTAGCGACTTCATTATGGAGGCGCGGCTTGATCGCGCCAAGCAGCTGCTTGGAGATCCCGCGTTGAAGATTCATGATGTCGGCCAGCGCGTCGGCTGCGAATCGCCTTCGTACTTCGGACAGTTTTTTAAGAAGCATACAGGACTGACGCCTCAGGAATATCGCGATTCGCTTAAGAGGATATGATAGCGACATGGAAGAACAAACTTTAATATATTACGGCCTTTATTGCAGTGACATAATGAATTTGCAAGGTCACAGAATAAGGGGAGGAAGAACATTTGAAAGAGCCAACGCGTAAATGGACTAACATCGCATTAAGCATGGTGCTCGTCACGTCGCTGCTGACCGCGTGCACCAATAATGCCGGGGACAAACAATCGGTCAACTCAGAAGACGTCAACCAACACGCTACTGCCGAAGCCTCGAAAGGAAATGTTGTTCCGGAGGGGGCGGAGGGCAAATACGATCCGCCGATCAAGCTGACAACCGTTCGTCAGCAAACTTCCGGCGTCGAATATTTGCCGGATCAAACGCTGGATAACAATGTGTGGACGCGGGAGTTCCAATCCGAGCTTGGCATTGAACTGACGAACAAGTGGATCGTAAACAACCAACAGTATCCGAACAAGATTACGGTTACGATGGTGTCGGGTGATCTGCCGGACTTCTTCGAAGTCAATATGCAGCAATTCCAGACACTGGCTCAAGCGGGTCAACTGGCGGATCTGAGCGAAGTGTTCGAGAAATACGCATCTGATACCGTCAAGGGCGCATACAACGAATCGGACGGCATCAAATTGAAAGCCGGCACGATTGGCGGCAAGCTTCTCGGACTGGCTCTCGACGGCGGGAACCGGGACGATGCTCATGTCCTCTACATCCGTGAAGATTGGCTGAAAAATGTGGGACGCAGCGCTCCGACAACCATTGATGAACTGATGGATATTGCAATCGCTTTCGCAAAAGAAGATCCGGATAAAAACGGCTTGAACGACACATACGGTTTTGCATTGTCCAAGGATATTTTCGGGGGATTTGCCAGCGTCGAAGGCTTCCTGAACGCGTTTGGCGCTTACGGCTTCAACCCTGCCAACGGCTCGGGCACCAACCTGATGATTCAGAAGGGCAGCGACGGCAAAGCGCAATGGGCCGATGCGCAACCTGATGTGAAAACGGCACTCGGCAAATTGCATGAGTTGTTCGAAGCCGGCGCGATCCATCCAGAATTCAGCGTTATGGACGGCGGGAAAATCGGCGAACAGCTGACATCATCCAAAGTCGGCATGCTCTACGGCGCATTCTGGGTGCCTACATGGCCAATCAACAATATGCATCACGAAAACAATTCCGTGGACTGGGGCGTGTATGAAGCGCCGTCCGCTAACGGCACGCCAACTGTCGTTCAAAGCTCAAGCATGCCGTCCCGCTTTATGGTCGTCGCGAAGAAGTTCGAACATCCTGAAGCGCTCATCAAGATTTTGAACTATACGACCGAACGTCTTGCAGGCGAGAAAAAAGACGTGAGCAAATATCACACTGTCAAAAAGGGCGATAAAAACTATCAAATTCATACGCTTGCGCCAATCTCGGCTCCGTTCGGAGACCGCAATCAAAATTACCACTACGATGTTCTGGCGGCTTTGAAGAGCGGCGACAAGAGCAAGCTGGACGAGGAAGCGCTGATGTATCTCGACCAAATCGAGAAGTTCCAATCCGGCGATACAACGCAATGGGTAGGCAATAAATTGTGGAACGAAAACGGCGTGTTCGCGACCCTTGGCAAGTATAAGAAAAGCTCGCGCATTGTGATGACGGCTTATACCGGGCCGCCTACACCAACGCTTGTCAGCAGAGGGCCATCGCTCAGAGATTTGCAGATCAAAGCATTCACTGAAATTATCATGGGTTCTAAAGAGCTGGATTACTTCGATGATTTTGTGAAGCAATGGCAAGAACAAGGCGGCAATGACATCCTTGCTGAAATTAACGAAACAGGCCAATTGCAATAGGTGATTGCGAGAGCAGGGAACAAGCGCTTGACGCATTCCCTGCTTTCTCATTCTTCCTGCAAGAAAGGAGTTGAGCTTCCAGATGCGGACTAAACGTATGTGGCTCGAGTTGCCGCTGCATCTTATGTTAATACCGGGACTCGCACTAATATTGATTTTCTCGTATGGTCCAATGATCGGGCTTGTGATCGCCTTCCAAAAATTCAACTACGCCAGCGGTCTATTCGGCTCTTCGTGGAACGGGCTCGATAACTTCAAGTACGTGTACAGCCTTCCGGATACGATGAATGTCATTCGCAATACGATTGTTATTTCCGTTATGAAAATCATTGCCGGACTGATTGCTCCAATTGTAACGGCTTTGCTGCTCAATGAATTGCGCAAGCAACTATTCAAACGGACGATTCAAACGTTGATTTATTTGCCTAACTTTTTATCTTGGGTGATCCTGTCGGGTATTCTGATTGAAATACTGTCCCCAGCAACTGGTATCCTGAATTCCTTGATGGCCTCGATCGGCTTGGAGAAGGTCTTTTTCTTGGGAGATCCGGGGTGGTTTCCTTATGTGCTTGTGGGCTCCGATGTCTGGAAGGAATTCGGTTTCAGCACAATCGTGTATCTGGCAGCGCTCGCATCGATCAATCCCACACTGTATGAAGCGGCGGTTATTGACGGCGCAGGCCGTTGGAAACAAACATGGCATGTCACGCTTCCGGGAATGCTCCCGATTATTGTTCTGTTGACAACGTTGAGTCTTGGACAAGTGCTGAATGCCGGATTCGATCAGGTCTTCAATTTATACAGCCCGGTTGTTTATTCCACCGGCGATATTCTCGATACGTATGTCTATCGCATTGGTCTTGTCAACGGACAATTCGGCGTTGCGACTGCCGTCGGGTTGTTTAAATCGGTGATATCCTTTTTCCTGATTTGTCTGTCTTATATTCTTGCTTACAGGCTGGCGAATTATCGAATTTTCTGATACGCTCGTCGTCGCTTGGTTGCGCATCAGGCTAGGGAGGTTTTGCGGATGGTACAACAAAAGACATGGGGGCGCAAGGCGTTCGACGTATTCAATCATACGTTGCTTGCCGTTCTTGCGATATCCTGTCTATTGCCGTTGATTAATATATTGGCCATATCTCTGAGTTCTACTAACGCGATTGAAACAGGCAAGGTATCATTCTGGCCTGTCGAATTTACAACGTTCGCTTATGAACATATAGCAAGAACAAAACCGTTCCAGACTTCCTTGCTGATCACTTTAGAACGTGTTGCACTGGGAGTTGCTCTGAATTTTATATTGACGGTCATGATCGCTTATCCGCTGTCCCGGGAAGTATCTTCATTCAAGATGCGCACCGTCTATGTCTGGGTATTCGTATTCACGATGCTATTCAGCGGAGGTCTGATTCCCACGTATCTGGTTGTCAAGGAAGCCGGTTTCCTTGACACGATCTGGGCGTTACTGCTCCCGACCGCCGTGCCAATTTTTAATGTCGTGCTGCTGCTGAATTTCTTTCGCAATCTGCCGAAGGAACTGACCGAAGCGGCGTTTATCGATGGTGCCGGGCACTGGTCGATCTTGTGGAACATCATGGTTCCATTATCGCTGCCCGCTCTGGCGACCGTTACGTTATTTTCGATTGTCGGACATTGGAACGAATGGTTTTACGGGCTTATTTATATGAATGATCCTGCCAAATATCCGTTATCCAGCTATTTACAGACGATCATTATCCGTTTCGATCTTTCCAGCATTACCGATACGACACAACTGGAGCTTCTCTCCAAGCTGAATAACCGGGCTCTCAGGTCCGCTCAGATTTTCCTTGGAGCGCTTCCGGTGCTGCTGGTCTACCCGTTCTTGCAGAAGTATTTCATGAGCGGTATTGTACTTGGAAGTGTGAAGGAGTAGCCAGGTTTGCATACACGCCCTAGGGCGATGGCCTGCCATATGCTTAACGTCAAGCGGCAGGGCTGCTTGAATATACAACGAAGAGCTGTCTCTCCGGTCGTTTGCGACCTTGCGAGACAGCTCTTTGCGAATTATTGGACCGCTGCGATCATGACGTCGACGATATAGTCGATCTGCTTGTTCAGCGAGTAGAAGTCGCTGTAATAGCAGAAGCCGAACGGATTTCGACCAGCCGTCCTTCCTTGACGGCGGGAATGCCGGTCCACAGCGGGTTGCCGCTCAGATCGACCATTCCTTCGTAGGAGGAACGGAACACGTAATCGCCGACGTAGTCCCCGAGCACCTCGAAGGAAAGCGAGAGCGAGCCGGCTTCGTCGGGATTGGCCGAGTTTTTGTCGATCTGCTGCTGCACGAGCTCAGGCGCTTTCAAGCCGAGGTGACGGTAGATCGCCTGCGAACCTCTTCCGTAATCCAGACTGGACACAGCGTACATCACGTTTTTGTCGCCGCCCTCGACGATGGTGACGGTTTTGTCCAGCAGACCGGCGTCGGCCAGCTTCTGACGGCCGCTCTCCATCTTGTCCTTGAAATCCGCGAGCATCTGCGCGGCCTGCTCCTGCTTGCCCAGCACTTCGCCGAGCTCGGCGATCGTCGCCTCGGGAGATTGCCCGAACGTATCGATGAGGACGGTAGGCGCGATTTTGCGCAGCGCCTCGTAGGTTTCTTCGCTGGGCACCAAAATCAGGTCGGGATTAAGCGAGAGGATGACCTCCTGATTCGGTTTGAACCATTCTCCGAGCGTCGTTATCCCGTCGACCTGGTCCCAGAAGGCCGCGCCTTCGTACACGTCCGAGATCCCGACGGGGGAGATGCCGAAGGACAGCACGTCCCCAATCATATACAGCGCGACGATGCGTTCGGGACGGTTCGGCACCTCGACGTCTCCTTTGATCGTAGAGACAATGCGAGTGGCCGGTTCCTCCTGCGCGGGCTCCTCGGAGGGCTGTTCCGAGCTTGGAGGTTGTTCGGCTTGCTGTGCCGAAGCTGTCGGCTGAGCCGCAGCGGCGGGGGAGCTGGCGCCTTCGTTGTTGGCCCCGCACGCGCTTGCCAGCAGCAGAACAAGCAGCATGAGCGCGAGAGAAGCAAAATGTTTCCGGTGTGTCATCAATCGTTCCTGACTCCTTTCGTCCTTGTGCGAGTAGAGGTGCCGGAATCGGCGGCCCCTTTTTCTGATAGTGATAATCATTATCATCACGTAATGTAGCACGAGGCGAGGAGATGGAACAATGTCGGATTCGGATGCGGCTACTGTCCGATTCGGCCAAAGCCGCGTTTCGCGCAGTCCAGCAGCCGCTCGGTCATGCGGACGATCTGCCGCTCCATCGACAGCGCATCGGGATAATAGAGCAGACCGAAATCCAGCTCGATCAGACGGCCGCCGCTTACGGCGGGCAGGCTGCGCCAGACTTCATGGACGGACAGGTCGTCCATACCCGGATAAGAGGAGCGGATCAGGAAGTCTCCGGCTACCGCGGGCAGATTTTCAAGAGCAACGACCATGTTGCTGCCCTTTCCGGTATAGTCGATCCGGCTCTGAATGAAGGCCGGAGCCTTCAGGCCAAGAAAATGATAGAGAGCTTGCGAGCCGCGTCCGCTCCATTTGCTGCACACGACAGCCATTCCCTTGAGGCCGCCTTCGACGATCGTGACGGTGCAGTCCAGCAGTCCGGCCTGCCGCAGTTGCTCCTTGCAGCGCGCGGCCAGCTTCGACAGGCGATCCGTCTTGGACCAGACGTCGAGGCTGCGGCCCAGGCTCGCGTTCACCATCGCCAGCTGTTCGGCCGGATCGTGGAACGCGTCGATGCAGACGGTTGGCGCGATGTGCTTGACCAGCTTCCACGTTTGTTCGGAGGGAACGATGATCAGATCGGGTTCAAGCGCCTCTATCGCCTCCAGATCGGGGGCGTACCAAGGGCCGACTTGGGGGATGCCGGCCGCGTCCGCCTCGAAGCTGGCCCCCGAATACAGATCCGAGATGCCGACCGGCACGACTCCGCAAGCCAGCACGTCCCCGATCAGGTAGAGAACGACGACGCGCTCCGCGCGCAACGGCACCCGGACGCTGCCCGTCGACGTTTGCACGCTTCTTGCGGAGGACGCGGGGGTCCGGCCGCTACCCAACGAGGCTGCGAGCGCCGAATTCCGGTTGCGATGCAGGTCGCGGTAGCCGATCGGCGGCATGCCGGTCTGCTTCTTGAACATTTTGGCGAAGGCGTAGCTGTCGGTATAACCGACGCTTTCGGCGATTTCCTGGAGGCTGGCGTCGGTGGCGGACAGCAGGCGCTTGGCTTTCTTCATGCGCAGATGGATGACGTAATCGATCGGACTGACGCCCATCCGCTCCTTGAACTGGCGGCTCAGGTGCCGCGGGCTACCTTCGACCAATCCGGCTAACTGCTCAAGCGTAATTTCTTCTTCATAGTGAAGATGGATATATTGAAGCGCCTCCGACACGCCGTCTCCGCCGGGTTCGGGCAGCGAGCTGCCTTCCAGCTGATCCAGCATCAATCCGACGAAGCGGTAGAAGCAGCCTTTGGCGATCGACTGCTGCATGAGAGTGTTCACTTGTTGGTCGGATTGGAACAGCTCTTCCATCAGCTCCGTCATCGCCAGCGGCCGCTCGGGAATAAAGCCGTACGAATCCAGATAGGCGGCCGGAAGCTCGTCGCCGGAAGCGTCGGGACCAAGCCCGTATTCGACGACGTAGCACTTGCATTCCCGGCGCTCGGGGTAGAGAGCCAGACGGTCGCCCGCTCCCGCATGCAGCGCGAAGAAACGCTCCGCCGCGAGCCGGTCGCCGCCCAGCTCGATGCCGGCCCTGCCCTGGCAGAGGAAGAGAAAGACGCTGGCGGGCAGCTTGTCGTAAAGCAGCGGCTGAAGAGGCTGAACGTAATGCAGCCGGACGCTGCGGATGGAGATGAAGGTGTTTTCCCAGAACAATCGATGGTCCCCGCTGCCGAGCACAAGGAAGCCTCCTCATCATGCGAATTTACGCCTCGACTATAGTGGCTCGCGCGAGGTTTGTCAACTTGCGGCCCGCGTGCCCCTCCCGTGATCTCAAGCGGAGGAATCGTCGCGCGAGGCCGACTCCGCGGCCGCTTCAGCGAGTCGCCCGTCGAACAATACTCCCTCCCGAAGCCCATGGACGAAGAGCTGCAGCCAATCGTAGTAACCGGCGGCGTGCTTCAGCTTGTGCAGGTCGTCGAGGCCCAGGTTTCGTTCCTCCTCCGGCGTATCCCGCGCCAGAATGCTCTCCGTCAGCTCGGGAAGCGACTCGTCGATCGCCTTGCGCATGACATCGATCTCCCGCTGCAGCTTCGCGGCGAAGAACGCCTGGAACGCTTTGAAGAAGTCCGTTTCGGCGGCGTACAAATCCTTCCGTTCGTCCTTCTCGTTCAGCTTCGTCACCATTTTCGATTCGATCAGCGAACGAACCGCGTAGCTCATATTGCTTTTGCTCATGTTCATGCGGGTGCGCATTTCCTCGAGCGTCATCGGACGATCCTCGAAAAACATAATGCCGTACAGCTGTCCGAACGAATAATTCACTCCGTACAAGTCCATCGTTTGCGCAATGGCGTCGATCATCTTCAACCGAACTTCTTCCCGCGTCGTCGTCGGTTCCTTCATTTTCCCCGAGGTGGCCTTCTTCATGCCGCAGCTCCCTTCGCCGTTTTCGCCTATCAATCTTCCGGACGGCCGCAAATTTTACATAAACTTTATTTTCGCTTCACGCGGCAATAACCCTTTTCTCTCTGGATGAACGTACAATAATTATTGAACAAACGAAGGGATGCTTGTTTTACAGCTCAATTATACCAAATATTCAATCGTTATTGAACGGTAGAAAAGGAGGGAAAGATGAATCGATTTCGTCTTGGCGGAGAGCTCAAAGCGCTGCTGTTCACGCTTCCCGCGATGGTCCCGCTCACGCTGTTCTGGTTTGTTCCGCTCGGTTACGTCGTGTATTTGAGCTTTACGGAGTGGGACTTCATGAGTCCGGACAAGCTGTTCGTCGGCTTGGACAATTACCGCAATCTGTTCGTCGATCCGGCTTTCTATCAGGCCCTGCGCGTAACGGCGCTGTTCTGCCTCGGCAGCGTCGTTCCCGTCATCGTCATCGGGCTGTCGCTCGCCCTGCTGTTCAACGGCCGGATGAGAGCGGGCGCCTTTTACCGGCTGCTGATGTTCTCGCCTTGGGTTACGCCCACCGTCGCCGTATCCATCGTCTGGTCCTGGATCTACGAGCCGGAGGTCGGCCTCGCCAACAGCGTTCTGAGAGGAGTCGGCCTGGAGGGAATTCGCTGGCTGCAAGATCCGCAATGGGCGCTCGTCGGCGTACTGATCGTCACAGTCTGGAAGTCGGCGGGCTGGTGCATGATTTTCTACCTCGTCGCCCTTCGCAACATTCCGTCGGATCTGCTGGAGGCGGCTGAGCTTGACGGCGCCGGCGGCTGGAGGAAGCTCGTCAGCGTGACGCTTCCGCTGATCTCGCCGACGACGTTCTTCCTCGTCATCGTCCAGTTCATTCAGGCGATGCAGGCCTACGACCAGATCAACGTGCTGACGCAGGGAGGACCCGCCGGATCGACGCGAACGCTGCTGTATTTGTACTATCAATCGGCCTTCGACGCCTTCCGGATCGGGGAAGCTTCCTCGGTGGCGATCGCGCTTATCGTCGGCTGCGTTCAGTTGTCCCTCGTCTCGTTCTTCGTCGGACGCCGAACCGTTCATTATTCCTGATTCCGCTTCGAGAGGAGAGAAGCTTTATGCGAGCCGCCAACCGGTTTGCCGCGGTGTTGCGCAATTTGCTGCTCGCGGCGGCCGCGATCGCGATGGCGTTCCCGTTCTATTGGATGGCGACGAGCGCGCTGAAGACAAACGAAGAAATCTGGCGGTTTCCGCCGACGCTGTGGCCGCAGGAGGCGTTGTGGAGCAATTTTGCCGAGGCCTGGCAGGCCGCGCCGTTCGCGCGGTACATGTTCAACAGCGTATTCGTGGCCGGAACGATCGTCGTGCTGCAAATCCTCAATTCCGGCATGATGGCTTACGCCCTGACCCATATGAGGTTTCGGCTCAAAGGTTTTTTCACGGCGCTTGTGCTCGTCGGCTATATGGTGCCGGCTACGGCCGTCTATTTGCCCGGCTACGTCATTCTCGGCAAGCTGCATCTGCTGAACACGTACGCGGGCCTGATCGTGTCGAACAGCGTGAGCGTATTTTCGATTTTTCTGATCCGGCAGGCGTTCCTGCAGGTTTCCCACGAGCTGGTGGAGGCCGGCAAGGTCGACGGAGCTTCGCATCTGCGTATTTTGTGGACGATTATCGCGCCGCTGACGCGTTCCTCCTTCGCCGTGCTGGCGCTCATCGCTTTTATCGAGCAGTACAACAACTATTTCTGGCCGATGCTGATCACCAAAGATCCGGATCTGCAGCTCGTGTCGGCCGGACTGAGGAGCTTTTTCGTGGAAGGGGGTGCTTACGGGCTGAAATGGCCGCTTATTATGGCCGCCAGCGCGTTCACGATCGCGCCGCTGCTGGCGCTCTTCCTGGTCGGGCAACGAACGATCATGCGGAGCGTCGATCTGGCCGCGGGCGCAAGCAAGGGGTAGGAGTATACAGGCTGAAACTGAGGTGCAGCAGAGAGTAGACCCGATGAAACGGTTGGCTCAACTTATAGCGATAAAAAATCGGAGGGAACACACATGTTGAAAACGAGAAAAGGATTTGCCGGATTGCTGCTGAGCTCGCTGCTGCTGACGACGGCTTGCGGTTCTAATGGAGGAAACGGCGGGAACGAGGGGGCTGCGACAGGCTCGGACGGGCAATCGCCCGCGGCGAGCGAGTCCTCCGCCGTCGCTTCGCCGGAGACGCCGGCGCCGCAAGCGCCCGTGACGATCGAGTTCTGGTACGGCCTGGGCGGCAAGCTCGGCGAGAATATGCAGACGCTGATCGAGAAGTTCAACGCTTCGCAGCAGGAAGTAATCGTCAAGCCGGTCGTTCAAGCCGATTATTCGGAGACCGGCAAGAAGCTGCAGGCGGCCATCGCATCCGGCGACGTGCCCGCGGCGGTGCTCTCGTCGAACGTGGATTGGGCGCGCAAAGGCTATTACGCTTCGATCGACGATCTGATCGCGGCAAATCCGGGGTTTAACGCGGCAGACGTTATTCCGACTTTCCTCGAGCAGGGGAAAGTGGACGGCAAGCAATATTTCCTGCCGATGTACGGAACGACGCAGGTGATGTATTACAGCAAGGAAGCGCTGGAGAAAAACGGCATCAAGGCCGAGGAGTTGACCACCTGGGAGGCGCTGGGCGAAGCCGCGGCCAAGATGACCGTCAAATCCGGCGGCAAAACGACGTTCTATGGCTGGGAGCCGATGTGGGGCGCCGACAATATGATCGATGCCACGCTGAGCAAGGGCGGCAGCATTCTGAGCGAGGACGGCAAGACGGTTACGATCGACTCGGCGGAATGGATCGATACGTGGGAGCAGTTCCGCAAGTGGATCCACGAGGATCAAATCATGCGCATCCACTACGGCGGTCAAGGCTGGGAGTACTGGTACAAGACGATCGACGACGTCATGAAGGGCAATGCGGCCGGCTACACCGGCTCAAGCGGCGACCAGGGCGACCTCGACTTCATGAAGCTGGCCGCGATGGAGCAGCCCGGCTGGGAGGGCGTCGGCCAGGGCAAGCCGGTCGCCAGCGCGATCCAGGCCGGCATCCCGGCCAAAGCGAGCCCGGAGCAGCAGCAGGCCGCCTTCAAATGGTTCAGCTTCTTCATGAGTCCGGAGAATACCGCCTTCTGGTCGATGAACACCGGCTATATCGCGGTTCGTCAGTCCGCGCTGGACGATCCGGCCTTCGTCGAGTACAGCGCCGCGAATCCGCAGAGCACGATTCCGCTCAAGCAGGCGGCGCACGCTTCGGAGCCGTTCCAGGACCCGACCGGCGGCAAAATCAACGACGCGCTCAAGATCGCCGCGGACAAGGTGCAGATCAGCAACGTGCCGGCGGCTGAGGCGCTGAAGGAAGCGAAGGCGACGGCGCAGCGCGAGCTGGACAAGCTGAAGTAGGAGGACGGACATGGCGGATCTGATCGCGGGCGGCATTCGTTATCCGGTACGGGCGATTCTGTTCGACAAGGACGGAACGCTGCTCGATTTCATATACACCTGGGGGCGCTGGAGCGAGTGGATACTCGCTCGGTTCTCCTCGGGGCTTCGGGAGCGGGGACTGCCTCCGCTGCCGGAGGAGGCCTGCTCCTGGCTGGGCGCGCTGACCGGCGCGGACGGGGGCATCGCGGATTACGACCGCAGCGGTCCGCTCGCCATGGGGACGGTCGGCGACCTGCAGACGATATTGACCTGGCACGGATACCGTCTGGGGCTGAGCTGGGCGGAGGCGAAGGTGCTGGCCGACGAATGTCGCCGCGACGCCGACGAGACTCTGGAGCGGACCCGTCCGGTCATGGCGCTGCCTCATGCGCTCGATTTCGTGCGGCACTGCCGCGAAGCGGGGTTGTCCCTGGCCGTCGTGACGGCGGACGAGACGGCTTCCGCCGTTCGGCAGCTGGAGTGGCTCGGCATTCTCGACTGCTTCGACGCCTGCATCGGGACCGACCGGGTGGAGCGGGGCAAGCCGTATGCCGATATGGTGGAACTGGCTTGCCGCGAGCTCGGCGTGTCGTGCGCGGAAGTCGCCGTAATCGGAGACACGAACGGAGATATGCGGATGGCCAAGGCGGCGGGGGCCGCCGTCGCGATCGGAATCGCCGAGCCGGGAAGCTCCGGCGCGGCGCGGCTTTCCGACGCGGATGCGATCGTCTTCTCCTATCGGGAGCTGGCCATAGAGGAAGAGGAGTAGGGAGGGAGAATAAAGATGGGATGGCTGTTTCTTGGATTGGCGATCGTCATGGAGCTGTTGGGCACCGTGTCCATGAAGCTGTCGGAGAGCTTTACCCGAACCGTCCCTTCCGTGATGCTGTTCGTCTTCTACGGCGTCAGCTTCACGTCTCTCAACTTCGCGCTCGGCTACATGGAGGTCAGCGTCGTCTACGCAATCTGGTCGGGAGTCGGGATCGTGTTGATCGCGCTGGCGGGCTTCGTCGTTTTCGGAGAGCGGCTGTCGCCCGCCTCGATCGCATGGATCGCGGTCATCGTCATCGGAGTCGTCGGTTTGAGCACGAGTCATAGAGGACATTAGGGAAGTGTTAATTGGAATATTTTCGACAGGAGGTTCGGAAGCGAATGGAAGCAATCGGGCACGAAGGGAACGGAGAACGTCCGCTGCTGTCTTTCCAGGTGATCACAGATACGCATGTAACCGTCGATCCGCAGCATGTGCACAACCGGAATCTGGAACGCGCGCTTCGGGACATCGTCGAGAACGCGGCGGACAGCTGCGGGATTATGCACGTCGGCGACGTAACCGACCACGGCTTTCCGGAAGAGTACGAGGAGCTGAAGCGGATTTGGCGGCAGTACGAAGACCGTCTGCCGGAAGCGAGATTCGCGACGGGGAATCACGATATCGCGTTGGGGATATGGGAGGCGAGGCTGGGACGTTTTCTGGAAGCTACCGGCATGGCGGGACCGTATCACGATCACCGGATAGAGGGACATCTTTTTCTTTTCCTGGGCACGGAGAAAGGGCACGAGCTGAACTGCTCGCTGTCGGAGGAGCAGTTGAAGTGGCTGGACGCGAAGCTGGGTGAGGAAGCCGGTTCGGGACGACCGGCGTTCGTCTTCCTGCATCAGCCGCTGAAAGATACGGTCGCCGGTTCCAGGGAATCGCAAGGCTGGCACGGCGTGGAGCAGGACGAGGAGCTGCGGGGAGTGCTGGCAAGGCACCCTCATGCGATCGTATTCACGGGCCACACCCATTGGGAATTGGAAGCTCCCTACGCTTTCTACGACGGCGAGAGTCGGCTTCCGGCGATGTTCAACGCGGCTTCGGTCGGTTATCTGTGGACGGACGACGACGAACATAAGGACGGCAGCCAAGGCTATTACGTGGAGGTCTATCCGGATCGCGTGCAAGTGCGGGGCAGGGATTTCGAACGAGGGGCATGGATCGAAGCGGCTCAATTCGAGGTCCGCACGGGCAACAGGAAGGGCTGAGCAAGACGCAGGATGCGAGATGCAGGATGCAGGATGGAACGTCGGAGCGTTCGCCGGTTGAAAAGCGAGCGCCGTTCCTCTACAATAGTTATTGAGAATTATTCTCAATTACTGGAGGGCAAGAAAGATCCCTCGGGGAGGACTCGGCGGAGTGGGAAAGGAAACGCCGCGGAACAGAATCGATGACGTTATTGCTTATATGAAGCGTCATTTGGGAGAGAAGATGACGAGAGATCAACTGGCCGAGATGGCCGGGCTGACTCCGGAGCATTTTTCCCGCATTTTCAAGAAGCACACCGGGCAATCGCCTGTCGATTATTTAATCAGAATCCGCGTGGAACGCGCGGAGGAACTGCTTCGAAGCACGCCGCTGGCGATCAAGGAAGTCGCCAAACAGGTCGGTATAGAAGATCCCTATTATTTCAGCCGCGTGTTCAAGAGGGTGACCGGGGCGGCGCCGTCGGACAGTCCGCGCAGGAGCGTGCCGCGCGTGGTCGCCCTGGATTATTACGGCCATCTGCGCGCCTTGGGCGTGGAGCCGGTCGCGATCGACGCCCATGTGGTCGGCATGCAGGGAGAACTGGCCGATTGGAGCGCCTATACGCAGGATATCGGTCCGTCCGTGGAGAAGGGGCCCGACCCGGAACGGCTTAGATCCCATCGGCCCGAGCTGATCGTCTCTCACAGCGAGGAGTACGCGTCGGCTTTGGCGGAGCATGGGCGCGTCTACGTCGTTAAGGAAAACGAAGATCCGATCTACGGGCAATTGACGTCGCTTGGCGGCGTATTGGGCAGGGAGATGGAAGCCCGGCGGTGGCTTGAAGCATACGAGCGGAAACTCGAAGCGCTGCGCGCGGCTGCCAGGGCTTATTTCCGCGAGGAGACGGTGGCGCTGCTGAGAGTTCGCGCGGAGGTGCTCCAAGTGTATGGCAACATGATTATGGGCTATCCGTTGTACAAGGCGCTGCAGCTGGCTCCCCCGCGCAAGCTGAGCAAGCAGTTCGTCATCAACGCCAGCTACCACTCCTCCGTGATCGAGCCGGAGGAGCTGCCTCATTACGGCGCGGACCATCTGTTCGTCGTCGTGCAGCCGGACGAAGCGACCCGTTCGCTATGGGAGCGGATTCGCAACAGCCGCATATGGGCGGAGTATCCCGCTGTTCGGCGGGGGAACGTCTACGAGCTCGACGTCCGGCGCTGGCTGGCGTACGATCCGGTATCCATTCTCAGACAAGCGGAGGAAGTGGCGGAATTGGCGCTCTGCCGGATGAACGCAGCGCATAAAAATCCATCTTGAACGTCATATGACTGCATGGCGGAGGACGGGGAAAGCGGCTATACTTCTTAATGATAATAAGAATCACTATCATTTGGAGGTCAACATGCCCAGTCAACTCAATTTTGCTCGCATCCGCTCTGTAGGAGCGTTCGCGCTTGCCGCTCTGCTGCTCTTCGCGTCGGTGACCGGCTGCAGCCAGTCGCCTTCCGCGTCATCTTCCTCGCCGTCCGAGACGGCAAGTCCGTCCGTGTCTTCGTCTCCATCTCCGTCCGCCGCGGAATCCGCTCCTCCGGTGCCGGAAACTCGTCTGTTCACGGACGGTCTTGGCCGCGAGGTGGAAATTCCGGTTCAACCCCAGCGGGTTGTCGTATCGGAGTTTTCCTCCGAGGCGATCACCGTCGGCGTGAAGCCGATCGGTCTCGGTCCCAACGACCTGAAGAACGCCTTTACCCAAAACCAACTGACGGGAATAGACGATGTGGGAGATCCGCCGAATGCGGAGAAAATATTGGATCTTAAGCCCGATTTGATCATTTTCTCACAGTATATGCCCGAGATTTACCCGGATGCGATGGCCCAAATCGAGAAGATTGCTCCGGTCGTCTATATTAACTTCGAAGATCCTATCTACGACGTGCTGCCGACCGTGGCGGACGTGTTGGGCAAGGCGGATGCGGCGCAGGAATGGATTCAAGCCTACGAGGCCGAGCGCGCGGCGGCACGGGAGCAGGTAAAGGAGGCGATCGGCGACAAGACGGTGTCGATCTTCCGTATTCAGAAAGGCCGATTACGTATTTACCTGAGCACCAATTTCGGAGGTTACGCGCTGCGCTCCGCTCTGGAGGCGAAGGCGCCTGCAGCGGTGCAGGAGGAGATCGCGAAGGCGAAGTGGGCCAATGCGGTGGAAATCTCGCTGGAGAAGCTGCCGGAATACGCGGGCGACATCATGCTGCTCATCGTGTCGGAGGATAGCGGGGATCAGGAGGAGTACAAGGCGATCCGCGATTCCGCGCTGTGGCAGTCGCTGCCGGCGGTGAAGAACGGCGACGTTCATTTGCTCGATACGCTCAAATATTACAATAGCGACATTGTTACCGTGCGTGAGACGATGAAGGAAATGGCTAACATGCTGGCGGGCAGCACGCCGTGACCGAGACGGGAGCGGCTGACACCGGGGACGATACCGTAACCGGGGGAGGATCGGCGGCAGTCGAGCGTGAAGCCTCGGGCGGCGCAGAAACGGCGGACGGAAGAGACGATGTCGCAACCGAGACGGGACCGGAGGAAGTCGGCACGCTGAAAGCGGCGGGTGGCGCAGGAACGGCGGATGGAAGAGACAATGTCGCAACCGAGACGGGATCGGCGGAAGTCGAACGTGAAGCCTCGGGGGTCGAGCGTGATGCCGCGATCGGCGACGGCGCGGAGGGGATCGGCCCACTGGAAGCGACCGTCCGCGGCCGGCGCACCGTTCGCAAGTTCAACGGCAAACCGCTGGACAAGCGGCTGGTGATCGAGCTGTTGGAGGCGGCCTCGTGGGCCCCGTTCCATTCTCGCCAGGAGCCTTGGCGCTTCATTCTGTTCTGCGGGGATGGCCGGAAAAAGTTCGCCGAGGCGATGATGTCCACATTGAACAAGGAAACGAAGGCGGAATGGGGAGAATGGTTCGAGGACCAGTTCTGTCGGCTGATTCCCGCGCATCTGCTCGTCGTCATTCCTGCGGATCCCCGGCAGAAAGCATGGGAGGACGCCTTCTCCGCCGCCTCCGCGCTGATTCAAAATTTTCAACTGCTCGCCTGGGAGAGGCGGATAGGCGTCGTCTGGAAAACGAACGAATACAACTGGGACCCCCGGTTTCATCGCGCCGTAGGTGTGAAGCCGGAGGAGAGAATCGTCGGCACGCTGCATATCGGCTATTTCGACCGCATTCCCCCCGCGGGGAAGCGCATGCCGATCGACCAACTGCTGACGTGCTTTGAAGAGTAGGTGAATATTGAAACCATCTCCTCGCACAACGATCTGTTCAGAGATCGGAATCGGGCGTTCCTTACGCCCGGCCGTCATTTCGGCGCCCGTCTTCCCGACGGCGCCCGATAGCAGCGGACGAAGCATTCAGGACGGGAATCCTCCGACCTGGATGCTTTTTTTGAATATCAGTATACAATCACGCCCCTTTTCGGAGAATTCCAAGAGAACTGGCCAGAGCGATTTGGCATGCCCAATGTGAAATGCGGATAGAGATGATCCGGCGGCGGGGCGGGGTTTATCGTTCTCTGCCTCTTTTGTCGCTATCCCGTCCACTCAGCTTTTCTGTGTCGCATTTTGAATAGGAACGTCGTGCCTTTTCCGTTCTTTTACCGGTATCCCGTCCAGTCAGGTTGGTTGTACGCCTCCTGTCGAATCGGCCGTGACATCTCCTCCATTTGTCTCTATCCCGACAGTTCAGAAATCTGGTTATAGCGTTTAGCGATAAGCTATCCCATTTAATCGTAAGCGTCTAATAAGAAGGTGTATTCCATTCCAATATAGACTTTGAGACAATTCCGTTAGAGTAAGTCGTTGGAGTTTTTCGACTCACTCGAAA